>Ga0209144_1000225_pt1 | contig 12242 bp, 14 predicted proteins | sample WorMettrBAHAMAS1_FD_187392 | JGI IMG/M metagenome (GOLD analysis project Ga0209144, IMG submission 187392) | Marine gutless worms symbiont microbial communities from Max Planck institute for Marine Microbiology, Germany - Inanidrilus... | ecosystem: Host-associated > Annelida > Digestive system...
CCGCCTTGGTGGAGCCGCAGTGCGGACAATGCATCTCGTCGCCCCAACGCACACGTTCCATGTGTTCGATACAGGCTTCTTGATCAGGAAATCGATGGAAGATCCTCATCAGGTTCATGCTTGACCTTCCTTGCTGACTGGACTCAAGATACAATTACAGTGAAGACGCGCTAAGCCTATAACTACTTATTCCGCTGAATTTTGTTGGCGTCGGCCAACGATTTGATCAGCCGAAAGATCTCGCGCCGGACCCGCGGCTCGGCGATCCGGAAATAGTTGTACATCAGTTCGAATGACTCCCGCGACGACATCGGATCGCCGTCGAACACGGATGCCCCCGGAGTGAGTCCCGTAACCCGGCTTCCGGCGCCGATGTCGTCGAGCCCCTCGAAGAAGAACGAGACATCGACGTCCAGCGCTTTGGCGATCTTGTAGAGATTGCTCGAACCGACCCGGTTGGCCCCATTCTCGTATTTTTGGACCTGCTGGAACGTCACGTCGATGGCTTTGCCGAGGGTCGTCTGGCTGATGCGCAAGCCGATACGGCGCCCCTTGATGCGGGAGCCGACGTGAACGTCGATGGGGTCGGGACCCACCTCGGAGACCGGTTTTCTCATCGCCTTCAACCCTGACACGCGCACATTCGGTAGTTTATCGCGCGTTTTGCAACATTCGATCCCGATCAACGCGAACGGGTTTCTAGAAACCAACTTTCGGTCACAAAAACTATAATTCAGTACGGTATTGCGCGATTTGGGCGAGGTCAAGCAATAGGGCTTGACGGCACTGGACCGGGTGCCACATCAGTAGAACCCCAAATCGAAGACACAGGAGACAGAGGTGATGGCGCGAAGTGACCCTGATGCCGCCGCGCGATCAGCCCGGCTCTCCTTAGGCTTTTCCTGCCTCGGTCACGCCTATTCCCACCTCTTCGGGCCGATCTTCTCGGTGGTGGTGCTGGCGCTCGAGCCGGCCATGGGGCTCAGCCACGGCGAGGCGATCTCGCTGATCGTTGTCGGCAACGTGCTGTACGGCGTAGCGGCGCCACTCGCCGGCTGGCTCGGCGACCGCTGGAACACGACCCGCATGGTGGCTGTCTATTTCTTCGGCACCGGCGGCGGCATGCTGATGACCGGGTTTGCCGAAACACCATTCCAGATCGCATTGGGGCTGGCGGCGACCGGGCTTTTCGCGTCGATCTACCATCCCGTCGGCATCGCCTGGGTGGTGCGCAACGCCAGCGCCCGCGGCATGGCGCTCGGCGTCAACGGTTTCTTCGGTGGCGTCGGCCCGGCAACGGGATTGCTGAGTGCTGGCCTGCTGACCGAGTTCTTCGGCTGGCGTTCGGCGTTCATCGTTCCCGGGGCTTTGGTCGTTGCGACGGGTTTCGCGTTCATTCTGTTGACCGCCCGAAGGGTGATCGTCGAACTCAGCGAGGATCGCCGTTCGGACCCGCCGGCGTCGCGCGGCGACGCGGTGCGCGCCTTCGCCGTGCTTGGGCTGACCCTGGTGTGCTCGGGGCTGATCTACCAGGCGACCCAGGCGGCTCTGCCGAAGATGTTCTCCGTGCGCTTGGACGACCTGCTGTCGGGCAGCGTCTTCGGCATCTCGCTGGCCGTCGCCGTCGTCTATCTGCTGGCCGGCGGGCTGCAGGTGATCGGCGGCTATCTCGCCGACCGCTTCGCGCTGAAGAATGTCTACATCGTCTGCTTCCTCTTGCAGGTGCCGATCCTCGTCCTCGCCGCCAACGTCGGCGGCGGGCCGCTGATCGCGGTGGCGATCCTAATGGTCGCCGTCAACGTCGGCTCCCTGCCGGCCGAAAACGGACTGGTCGCCCGGTACGCACCCCCCAAGTGGCGCGGCTTCGTATTCGGCATGAAGTTCATCCTCGCCTTCGGCGTTGGCGGTCTGGGGTGGCTGCTGGAAGGCCAGATGTACGACCTGACCGGCGGGTTCACCTGGCTGTTCGTGATCCTTGCGTCCCTTGCCGCCGTCGCGCTGGCGGCCGCGGTGCTGCTGCCGACCGAACGGCCGCGCACGGTCACCGCACCGGCAGAGTAGGGCGGCGATGGCCGCTGATCTCGCCGTCAAGGCCCTCGATCACTTCGTGCTCACCGTCGCCGACATCGACACCACGTGCGTCTTCTGCGAACGGGTCCTCGGGATGACGGCGGTGACCTTCGCCACCGGCCGCCGGGCGCTTGGCCTTCGGAGATCAGAAGATCAACCTCCACCAGGCCGGCGCCGAGTTCGAACCCAAGGCGGCACGGCCGACGCCGGGCTCGGCCGACCTCTGCCTCCTCGTCTACGGCCCCATCGACGTCGTGGTCGATCATCTCGCGGCCGAACGCGTGGCAATAGAGGAGGGCCCAGTCGCCCGCACCGGCGCGCGGGGACCGATCACCCTGGTCTATTTTCGCGATCCCGACGGCAACCTGATCGAGGTCGCGACCTACGACTGAGACTCCACCACCTTCAGCACCCGGCTCAGGTCGCGGATGATGTCGTCGGCGCTTTCGAGGCCGACGGAGACGCGGATCACATCGGGTCCGGCGCCGGCGGCGATCTGCTGTTCTTCGGTGAGCTGCCGGTGGGTCGTCGATGCGGGGTGGATGATCAGCGAGCGGGTGTCGCCGATGTTGGCGAGGTGGGAGAACAACTCCACCGCCTCGACCAGCTTGACGCCGGCATCGAAGCCCCCCTTCAGCCCGAAGGTGAACAGCGCGCCCGCGCCGCGGGGCAGGTACTTCTTGGCCAAGGCGTTGTACGGGCTCGACCGCAGCCCGGGATAGGCCACCCAGGCCACCGCCGGATGGCCGTCGAGGAACTCGGCGACGGCCTGCGCGTTCTCGACGTGGCGCTCCATGCGCAGGGCTAGGGTCTCGATGCCCGTGATCGTGTAGAAGGCATTGGTCGGCGCCATCGCCGGGCCGAAGTCGCGGAGCGCCACGGCGCGGGCCTTCATGGTGAAGCCGAAATCGCCGAAGGTTTCGTGGAAGATGAGGTCGTGGTAGGCCGGGTCGGGCTCGGTCATGGTGGGGAACTTGCCGTCCCGGCCCCAGTCGAACCGGCCCGATTCCACCAGCGCGCCGCCGATCGAATTGCCGTGACCGGCGAGGAACTTGGTCGTCGAATGGACGACCAGGTCGGCGCCCCAGTCCATCGGCCGGAACAGGTACGGCGTCGGCACCGTGTTGTCGACGATCAGCGGGATGCCGGCCTCGCGGGCGATGTCGGCGACCGGCTCGACATCGATGACGATGCCGCTCGGGTTGGCCAGCTGCTCGACGAAGATGGCCTTGCACCGCGGCGTCAGGGCGGCGCGGAAGTTCTCGGGATCGCTCGGGTCGACGAAGTGGCAGGTCCAGCCGAGGCGTTTGAAGCTGACGCCGAACTGGGTCACCGATCCGCCATAGAGGTTGCGCGAGGCAACGAACTCGTCGCCGGGTTCGAGCAACGTAAAGAACACCAGGAACTGGGCGGCATGACCGGAAGCGGCGCACACCGCGGCGCGGCCGTCCTCCAGGTTGGCGATGCGCTCCTCCAGCACCGAGACGGTCGGATTGGTCAGCCGCGAATAGATGAAGCCGAAGGTCTGCAGGTTGAAGAGATCGGTGGCATGGTCGACGTCCTCGAACACATAGGAGGTCGTCTGGTAGATGGGCGTGGCCCGCGCGCCGGTGACCGGGTCGGGCCGGGCGCCCGCGTGGATCGCACGGGTCTCGAAGCCGAAGGTGTGAGGACCGGTCTTGGTGTCGTCCGATCGGTCGTTCACGGGGACATCCTCGGGCGCTTCGACGAGATGATGCCGGAGTTCACGCCGCACCAGCCGATCTCGCCGAACAGCCGCCCGTACTCGATCTTCATGCAGCGATCCATGATGACCTCGAGCCCCGCCGCTTCCGCGCGGCGCGCGGCTTCGGCGTTGCGCACGCCAAGCTGCATCCAGACCACCCGGATGCCATGGCTGGCGGCAAGGTCCAAAGCCTCATCGACGATCGGGCCGGCGGCCTCGGAGTTGCGGAAGATATCGACCACGTCGATGGGTGGCAGAATATCGGCCAGCTTTGCGTAGACCCGTTCGCCGAGCACGTCGCGGCCGACGGCACCGGGGTTCACCGGAATGACGCGGTATCCTTTGCCTTGCAGGTACTTCATGGCGAAGTTGCTGGGACGGACCCAGTTGGGCGACGCGCCGACCATGGCGATGGTTCGGGTGTCGCGCAGGATCGCGCGGACGACAGAATCTTCGTAGTAGAGGGGAGCCGTGTCTGCGTCCGGCGTCATCGGTCCGTCCAAGGCGGCATCGGGTGCTTGGCAATGAAGGCGTCGATGCCGTTGCGGGCATCGTCGTCCTGCATGTCGCAGGCCATCGTCTCTGCGGCGGTGGCGTAAGCCTCCTCCAGCGACGTTTCGATCTGCCGATAGAACAGCCGCTTGCCCAGCGCGATGGACCCGGGCGGCCGCTGGGCGACAGTACGGGCCATTTCGGCGACCGCCGCGTCGAGCGCATCGGCGGGCGCGATCTGGTTGACCAGTCCACAATCCAGGGCCGTCGCCGCATCGATGAACTCGCCGGTCATCAGCATCTCGAAGGCCTTCTTGCGGCCGATGTTGCGGGTCAGGGCGACCATCGGCGTCGAGCAGAACAGGCCGATGGCGATGCCCGAGGTGGCGAAGCGGGCGTCTTCGCTGGCGACCGCCATGTCGCACATGGCGACGAGCTGGCAGCCCGCGGCGGTGGCGATTCCGTGGACCTTGGCGATGACCGGCTGCGGCAACCGGACCAGAGTCATCATCATCGCCGAGCACTGGTCGAACAGCGTCCGCATCGTCTCGAGGCTGGAATCGCTCCGCATCTCCTTGAGGTCGTGGCCGGCGCAAAACGCCTTCCCGGCACCGGCGATGACGACGACGCGAACGCTGGAGTCCGCGGCGATGGCGTCCAGTTCGTCCTGAAGCACCGTCAGCAGCTCGGCCGAGAGAGTGTTGTACTGGCCGGCCCGGTTCAGCGTCAGCGTTGCGATGCCGTCGGCATCGTCGCGCAGCAGAAGCGCCGGTTCATTCGGAAGGGACGGGCTCGGAGAAGACGACGTCGACATGAGACTGCCATCATGCGGTTTGCGGGTCGGCGGCAATGTTCGAACGTCGCCGGGACTGAGGCAAGGGATTTCCGTGCGGTTTGGGCGACTGATATTGCGCCACGAACCTCAGACGATAGTTGACGTTTACGTAAACGTCAACTATCGTCTGAGGAGTGTCGAGGAGGCCATTGCCCGTGCCAAAGATCACCATCGACGAGTTCAACGCCATCCTTCGCGAGGAGATCCCGTGGGCCCACGAGATCGGCATCCGCGCCGATGTCATCGAACGCGGAAAGGCGATTCTCCGGTTGCCCTATCAGGACACCATGCTGCGGCCGGGAGGGACGATCGCCGGGCCGATGATGATGGCGCTGGCCGACGGCTGCATGTACGCGGTGGCGCTGTCGATGATCGGCAAGGTCAAGCTGGCGGTGACCACCAGCTTCAACATCAACTTCCTGTACCGCCCGAGCCCGTCGGACCTGATTGCCGAAGGCTACGTCCTCAAGCTGGGAAAGCGCCTGGCCGTGCTGGAAGTTCACATTCACTCCGACGGCCATCCGGAAATGGTCGCCCACGCCACAGGCACCTACTCCATTCCACCATTGGCCGAGTGAGGCATGTGCCGCCGCCCGGCGGCAGAACCGCTCAGGCGCTGGCGCCCTCGCCATCGGCGTTGTGTTCGAACGCGGAGTCGGCTGCTTCGACGTCGTCGGCCCGCGACGCCATGAACGGCTCGTACAGTTTGTCCCGGCCCATGATGTGGGCGGTGAGCCAGTTCTTGAGGAACGCCAGCACCTCGCGTTCGCGGATCGATTCCGGATTGCGCAGGAAGCGGTCGCGGATGCCGACGACCTGGGCGCGGAGCATCTCGTGGGTGTGCATGTGGGCTTCGGCGTCGGGATAACCGCATGCCACCATCAGCGTTTCTTCGCGGCGAAAATGGTAGTCGGTGTAGTCCAGCAGCGCGTTGAGGACGCCGGAGACGACATCCTCGGCCTCGCCGGCAGTGATGGCGTCGTCAAGCTGGTTGAGCATACTGATGAGCAGTTTGTGGTCGGTATCGATGGACTCGACGCCGACGCTCAACTCCTGCGTCCACTGGATCATCGCCATGTTCGAAGCTCCCCCGGGTAGCGCCGTCCCCAAGATGATCGGCGCTAAGGCAAGGAAATCATCAATCGCGCGTTCAGGCAACCATGCTAAGGAAGTACGGTTGTGAGCACATGGAAGATCACGGTATTATAATACCGTTATTCAACCATCTGATTTCGTAGACCCTTTTCGCGTTGACTTGCTGGCAACCTGTGGCATACTCCGCCGCCGTTCGCCGGGAGCCTGTGGGTTCCCGGCCTTCAGTTTGCGAATCACCGGACAGGCTCCGCCGCCGCGGGCAGACCATGCCATGAAGACTTATTCCGCCAAAGCCGCCGACATCGAGCGCAAATGGTATGTCGTCGACGCCGAGGGCCTGGTTCTCGGCCGACTGGCAACGATCGTCGCGACGCGGCTGAGGGGCAAGCACAAGCCCATGTACACGCCGCACGTGGATTGTGGCGACCACATCATCGTCGTCAACGCCGACAAGGTCGTGCTGACCGGGCGCAAGCGCGAGGACAAACGGTTCTACTGGCACACCGGTTATCCGGGCGGCATCAAGAGCCGCACCATGAACCAGATCCTCGAGGGCAAGCATCCGGAGCGGGTCGTCCTCAAGGCCGTGGAGCGGATGATCAAGCGGTCGCCCCTCGGCCGGCAGCAGATGCGCAAGTTGCGGGTGTACGCGGGTCCGGATCATCCCCACGCGGGTCAGAACCCGGAAGTGCTGGACATTGGTGCAATGAACCCAAAGAACCGGAAGGCGGGCTGAGGTCATGGCCGAAGAAACCGTTGGATTGGAAGGGCTGAAGGACGCCATGGAGGGCGGAGCGGCGGCCGCGGTGCCGTCGACGCCGGCCGAGGAGCGTCCTGCCACCGAGCCGAAGATCGATGCCCTGGGACGGTCTTACGCGACCGGCAAGCGGAAGAACGCCATTGCGCGGGTGTGGCTGAAGCGGGGGCGGGGACAGATCACCGTCAACGGCCGCGACGTCGAGACCTTCTTCGCCCGGCCGACCCTCCGCATGATCATCAATCAGCCGTTCGCCGTCACCAACCGGGTCGGCCAGTACGACGTCGTCTGCAGCGTCAAGGGCGGCGGCCTCTCGGGACAGGCCGGTGCGCTGCGCCATGGCATCAGCCGCGCGCTGACCTTCCTCGAGCCGGAACTGCACTCGACCCTGAAGAGCGGCGGCTTCCTGACTCGCGATGCCCGCGTCGTCGAGCGCAAGAAGTACGGCAAGCGCAAGGCGCGACGAAGCTTCCAGTTCTCGAAACGCTGATCCCCGCGACGGATCGCACCGCCAGAGATGCGGGCGTCCCCTGGGGGACGCCCGTTTTGTTTTGCGCGAAGAGCGCATAGAGTTTCGTTGGAGTACCGAACCATGACCAGAACCGACAACATGATCCGGGTCGCCGTGATCGGAGCCAGCGGATATACCGGCGCCGAGCTGGTGCGGATTCTGAGCGTGCACCCGACGGTGCAGCTTGCCGCGCTGACCGCCGATCGCAAGGCCGGCCAGGCGCTCGGTGACGTGTTTCCTCATCTTGCGACAGTGGCGGATCACATTGCGCTGCCGCCGCTGGTCTCGCTCGAAGACGTCGACTGGGACGGCATCGACGTGGCGTTCTGCGGCCTTCCGCACGGCACCACCCAGGAGGTGGTGGCCGGATTGCCCGAGCGCCTCAAGGTCGTCGATCTTTCGGCCGATTTCCGCCTCTCCGATACGGCGCTCTATGCCCAATGGTACGGGCACGAGCGTCGGGCACCGACGCTCCAGACCGAGGCCGTCTACGGCCTGACCGAGCTGGCCCGCGATGCCATCGCCGAAGCGCGGCTCGTCGCCTGTCCCGGCTGCTATCCGACGTCGGCGCAGCTACCGTTGGTGCCGCTGATCGAGGCCGGCGTCATCGACGCGGACGACATCATCATCGACGCCAAATCCGGGGTCAGCGGCGCTGGACGTGCGGCCAAGGAAGCCTCGCTGTTTGCCGAAGTGGCCGAGGGTGTGCATGCCTATGGTGTCGCCAAACACCGCCACACGCCGGAGATCGAGCAGGGCCTTGCCCTCGCGGCAAAGCGGCCGGTGACGGTGAACTTCACCCCGCATTTGATGCCGATGAACCGCGGTATCCTCGCGACCATCTACGTTCGGCTGGCCGGCGGCGCTCGGGCCGCGGATGCCCGAGCCGCGTTGGCCGGGCGCTACGAGGGCGAGCCGTTCGTCCGGGTGGTCCCCGAAGGCGTGGTGCCGGCGACCCGCCACGTCCGCGGCTCCAACCACTGCCTGATCGGGGTGTTCGATGACCGCCTGCCCGGGCGCGCCATCGTACTCTCGGTGATCGACAATCTGGTCAAGGGGGCATCCGGTCAGGCCGTGCAGAACATGAACGTCGGTTTCGGACTGGACGAAACCGCCGGCCTGGAGCAGCAACCGCTGTTCCCTTAGTCTCGAACCGGGATCAGGTGCAGTTCGGCAGCGGACAGTTCGTGTCGGCGAACGGGTCCTTCCGCGGGATCAACCGCCACATGGTCGATGCGACCATACGTCGGATCCACGGACTGTCCACCGATCGCACTCGCGGCGTGGCCGCGTAGGCCTCGGACTGCAACTCGTCCCCGGCGCAGAAGGCGGTCAGCAGCACCAGGCCGGTCCCTCGATGCAGTTGCCGGATCGGGCGCACCCGGTTGTTCCTGGCACAGTCGTGACGAATTCATCGTCGGCGGCGGATCGAACATCATCACCACGCGGAACAGGGGGCGGGCGTTTTCGGACGGGCGGGTCGTGAAGTTGGTCGACGGCCCGTGATGATTGCCCTGCATGGCGTCGGTGATCGTGGTCTCGACAGCCGCTTTCTCGGCCTCGAAGGGATTGCCGATGATCACCGTGGTCATGTCGCGATCGGCCGCGGCATAGGTGAACTTGCTGAGAACGCCGGCGTGGTGAACGTGGTCCTGGGTCACCAGGGTCGACGCGCATCCCGTTGCCACGAGCAGCGCCGCACCGGCCAAAATCCTGGCTGCGTGCTTCATGGAGTCTAACGTGGTCATTCGAGTGCCTGCATGCAACGTCCGACTTGGGGCGGAGACTCACACGTCGATGTCGTCGACGAAGCGGGCGTGTTCCTGGATGAAGGCGAACCGCGACTCTGCCCGCCGCCCCATCAGCGCCTCGACGAGGTGGGCGGTTTCGTCGGTATCCCTGAGTTCCGGCGGATTGTGATCGTTGGCGAGGCAGACCCTTTGCAGCGTCCGGGTCTCGGGGGCCATGGTCGTCGCCTTGAGTTGTGTCGCCGGCATTTCTCCCAGCCCCTTGAACCGGCTGATCTCGACCTTGCCACGGCCGGTGAATTCGCTGGCTAGCAGTTCGTCGCGGTGGGCGTCGTCGCGGGCGTAGACCGTCTTGCCGCCTTGTGACAGCCTGTAGAGGGGCGGCATCGCCAGATAAAGATGACCTTTTTCAACGAGTTTTGGAATTTCCTTAAAGAAAAACGTCATTAAGAGCGCGGCGATGTGCGCGCCGTCGACGTCGGCGTCGGTCATGATGACGATCTTATCGTAGCGCAATGCCTCGGCATTGAAGCGGTCGCCGCGGCCGCAGCCCAGGGCCTCGACGAGATCGTTCAGTTCCTGATTCCCGCGCAGCTTGTCGGCCGAAGCACTGGCGACGTTGAGGATCTTACCCCTGAGTGGCAGCACCGCCTGGGTCATGCGGTCCCGGGCCTGCTTGGCGGAGCCGCCAGCCGAGTCGCCCTCGACCAGGAACAGCTCGGTCCCCTCGGCGGTGTCGCGAACGCAGTCGGTGAGCTTGCCGGGCAGGCGCAGTTTGCGAGTCGCCGTCTGACGTTTGGTCTGCTTTTCCTGGCGCCGGCGCAAACGGGCCTCGGCCCGCTCGACCACCCGGTCGAGCAGCGCCCGCGCCGTTTCGGGGGCGCCCGACAGCCAGTGGTCGAAGTGATCGCGGACGACGCCCTCGACCAGACGCGCCGCCTCCGGCGTGGTCAGCCGCTCCTTCGTCTGCCCCTGGAATTGGGGGTCCGGGATGAACACCGAGAGCATCACCGATGCGCCGACGACGACGTCGTCCGCGGTGATCCGGCTGGCACCACGGTACTTGATCAGTTCGCCGTGCGCCTTGAGCGCCCTCGCCAGCGCCGCTCGCAGGCCGGCTTCGTGGGTCCCGCCCTCTGGCGTCGGCACCGTGTTGCAATAGGAGCGGAAGAAGGTGTCATCCTCGTCCGCCGGCCATGCCACCGCCCACTCGACCCGGCCGCCGCCGCCATTGAGATTGGCTTGGCCGGCGAAGGGATCGGGCGTCAGGCACGACCGCCCGCCGAGGGCCGATGTCAGGTAGTCCGACAACCCACCTGGAAAGCGCAACACCTCGCTCGCCGGGACCGCATCACCCTCGGCAATCAGGGAAGGATCGCAGCTCCAGCGGATCTCGGCGCCACGGAACAGGTAGGCCTTGGACCGCGACATGCGATAGAGCACGCCCGGCTTGAACCGCGCCTTTTCGCCGAAGATCTGCGGATCGGGGTGGAACGTCACGGTCGTGCCGCGCCGGTTCTGCACCGGACCGGCGTTGTTCAGCGGACCCGTCGGCTTACCGCGGACGTAGGCCTGGGTCCACAGCGTCCGGTCGCGGGCAACTTCGACGCTGAGCCGTTCGGCCAACGCGTTGACCACCGAGAGCCCGACACCGTGGAGGCCGCCGGACGTGTGGTACACCTTGCCGCCGAACTTCCCGCCGGAGTGCAGCGTCGTCAGAATCACCTCGAGTGCCGAGGTCTTCTTGAATTTCGGATGGCGGTCGACGGGGATGCCGCGGCCGTTGTCGGAGACGATGACCGTGCCGTCGGCGCTGAGCGTCAGATCGATGCGGCTGGCGTGGCCGGCCACCGCCTCGTCCATGGCGTTGTCGAGCAGCTCGGCGACCAGGTGATGCAGCGCGCGTTCGTCGGTGCCGCCGATGTACATCGCCGGCCGACGGCGCACCGGTTCCAGCCCTTCAAGGACCTCGATGTCCTTGGCCGAATAGTCCTTGCGTGTCGCCTCGTCTCGGAACAGGTCATCCATCGCCAGCAGCCTATGAACAGGTATTCCGACGGTCAAGCATGATACAGTAGCCTTGACGTCTCCGACATCAAGATATTGTGCATCGAGAGGACCGCCACATGACCGCCCTGTCTCTGGATCTTCCCACGTTCGCCGCCATCCGCACGCTGGCGATGCCAGCGGACGCCAATCCCAACGGCGATATCTTCGGCGGTTGGCTGATGTCGCAAATGGACATCGCTGGCGGCATTACCGCCGAGATGCGTGCCCGCGGCCGGGTCGTCACCGTCGCCGTCAAGGGCATGGAGTTCCACGTTCCCGTCGCGGTCGGAGGCATCGTTTCGTGCTACGCCCACATCCAAAGCGTGGGGACCAGCTCGATCACCATCCTTGTCGAGGTGTGGGTGCTGCGCCAGCGTGACATCCGCAACCCGATCAAGGCGACGGCGGGCATCTTCACTTACGTTGCCATCGACGGCGACGGAAACAAGAGGCCGGTGCCGCCGGAATAATCCCGACTGCCGGCGTCACAGGACGATCAGGCAGACGTAGATCCCGGCCAGCAGTGTCATCAGGGCGGCTGTTGGCGGCATCATCGCGGCGGCGGACATGGAAGACCTCCTTCGGCAATTGATTGGCATAAGAACAAATAGAGAATATGGGTCATGCCTAGCTGAGTGTCTCTGGATGGGGCATAAGGTTACAGAATTTCCTAGTTTGTGGCGTTGATATTCGTCTCTGATGGGTTTAGAGTGTCTTTCGTGTGGAGTGCGATGGAGGAAGTCATGAACATTGTGCAGATCTTCGAACGATTTCCCAGTCAAGAAAACTGCATCAAATATCTAGAACAGACTAGGAATGGCGTGCCGCAATTCCCATATTGCAAGGCTGAAAACAACACGCCGCGACCATCCGAAATGCGCTATTGGTGTAATAACTGCCAACGTAGTTTTGGCGTTACGGTTCGCACCATCTTCCACCACACGCACCTTCCACTTCAG
>Ga0209144_1000227_pt1 | contig 12225 bp, 13 predicted proteins | sample WorMettrBAHAMAS1_FD_187392 | JGI IMG/M metagenome (GOLD analysis project Ga0209144, IMG submission 187392) | Marine gutless worms symbiont microbial communities from Max Planck institute for Marine Microbiology, Germany - Inanidrilus... | ecosystem: Host-associated > Annelida > Digestive system...
CCCAAATGGAGCGAAAACACCGAATTCGAAGCAAAAAATTCCCATTCCCCTCCAGGCGGATCACCAATTCCTAGCATTCTGAAACTACTCATAAAACTGAAGGACTAAAGTCCAGATATATGCAAAGGCCTCTCAAAAGGCTTGACTTTTTATGTCTAATTATGGTATTAATTCCTATATTTGTTGATGGATACTAAACAGGTGAGTGTGTTCCATAACATCCCTTTTCTCGTCACCCCCGGGCTTGACCCGGGGGTCCAAGTGGATACCCGCGTCAAGCGCGGGCATGACGGTTGAGTGAACACCATTGGTTTCGGATTGCCCATCCCCCTGCGAAAAAACAAAGACATCCATGGACATTCCTAGACATCCCACCACCGTCTCGACCGCCCGCAATGTCGACCGATGTCCACCAGGAATTTTCCTCACGGGTCGACAAAAGTCGTCCTGGCGTCTCAAAAGTCGACATTCCGGGTGGGCGGATTGGCTTCGTTCCGTCACTTTTTTTGACGGGCGCCTTTTTAAGCGACAATTAGACGGCGACGTTGTCGATGAGCCGCGCCTTGCCGAGCCAGGCGGCGGCCAGCACGCGGGCCGGTTTGGAGGCGTCGCGCACCGGTTCCAGGGTCTCGGCATCGCGGACGGCGACGTAGTCGACGGCGCCGAAGCCGGCCTCGGTCAGTTTGGTCTCGGCCCAGCGCCGTTGCGCCGCCGGGTCCTCGCCCTTTCTGACATTGGCGGCGACCGCCGTGATGGTCTCGTAGAGGGCCGGGGCGGCCTTCCTCTCGTTTTCGGTCAGGTACTGGTTGCGGGAGGACATTGCCAAGCCGTCATCTTCGCGAATGGTCGGCGCGCCCAGGATCTCGACCGGGATGTCCAGGTCCTGGACCATGCGTTTGATGACGCAGAGCTGCTGGTAGTCCTTCTCGCCGAAGACGGCAACGTCTGGGAGCGCCTGCAGCAAAAGCTTGCTGACCACGGTGGCGACCCCGATGAAGAACTGCGGGCGGAACTCGCCTTCCAGCATTTGCGAGAGCCCCTGCACCTCGACCTTGGTGGCGTGGCCGTCCGGGTAGATCTCGGAGACGTTGGAGGCGAACAGCAGGTCCGTGCCGGCGTCGACGAACATGCGGCTGTCGTCGCCCTCGTTGCGGGGATAGGTGGCGAAATCCTCGTGCGGCGCGAACTGGGTCGGGTTGACGAAGAGCGTGGCCACGGTCCGGTCAGCGCGCTGCGAGGCCAGTTGTACCAGGGACAGGTGGCCGGCATGGAGCCCGCCCATGGTCGGCACCAGGCCTATCGTGTGGTCCTCCTTGCGCCAGTCGCGCACCCGGGCGCGCAGCTCGGCGATGGTCCGCACCGTGTCCATTCTTCAGAGCGCCCCCTTGACCGTCTCGTCCTTGGCCGCGGCACCGGGGCCGTCGCCGTAGACGTGGTCGGGCCCCGGGAAACGCCGGGCGCGGACATCGGCGGCGTACTCGGCGGCGGCCCTCTCGACGGCCTCGCCGAGTTGGACGTAGCGCTTGACGAACTTGGGCTTGAAGGCGGAATAGAGACCGAGGATATCGTCGACGACCAGGATCTGGCCGTCGCAAGCCGCCGAGGCGCCGATGCCGATGGTCGGGATGGAAATGGTCTCGGTGATGGCGCGGGCCAGGGGCTCGACCGTGGCTTCGACGACGGTGGCGAAAGCACCGGCCGCCTCGACGGCCTTGGCGTCTTCGAGAATGGCCTGGAAGGCGTCGTCGTCACGGCCCTGGACGCGGAAGCCGCCCGGCCCCTCGGCGTGTTGGGGCAAGAGCCCGATATGGCCGAACACGGGGATACCGGCGGCGACGATGGCGGCGATCTGGTCGGCCATGGCGACACCGCCTTCGAGCTTGACGGCCTCGGCGCCGGTCTCTTCGACGGCGCGCCTGGCCGTCTCGACGGCTTGCTGGGCGCTCTCCTCATAGGTGCCGGCCGGCAGGTCGATGGCGATGCAGGCCCGCTTGGAGCCGCGGACGACGGCGGCCCCATGGGCGATCATGGTGTCAAGCGAGATGCCGACCGTACTGTCGAGCCCGTAGATGGTCATGGCCAGGGAATCGCCGACCAGCAGCAGCTCGGCGTGATTGTCCAACCGCTCGGCCACGGAGGCCGTATAGGCGGTCAGGGACACGATCGGCGTCTTGCCCTTCATTTGTCTCAGATCTTCGGCGCGGAGGCGCTTGGGCGGTGTCGGCACGGTTTGCATGACGGGGCTCCAGCTTTCCATCCCGGCCATTGCCGGATTGATGCTCCCGGCCCTTGCCGGATCAGCGGGGCGCACCCTAACAAATTACGCTGCACTGCACAATGGGAAGGAATCCCAATTGTCGGCTGGATCAGTTGCCGTCCCCGTCGACCGGCGGCTTTCGCCGGCGGAAGCGCGGCCGGAAGGCCCAGTAGAGGATGCCGAGGAACAGGACCATCATGACGACGACGGCGTTTTCCTTGATGAACGCGGTCAGGCCATCCACTTGGGCTTCCCCTTCATCGCCTCCAAAGTGCCCTATTTGCCTCGCAGCATTGCGAGCGTCAAAATGGGCGCAGGATTCGATTCGGGATTATGGCAGGGCCGAAGCCCCAAGCAAATCGCCGTGATCGGCAAATTGACGGGTCCACAAGAAAAGCGGTGCGGGATATGATGGGCAAAAGGACAGGCGGAACGGCTGACATGGAACTCGGTAAAATCCTGATCCGGCGGACCGCCGCCGGTTTGACTGCGATCCTCGTTGTGACGGTGCTCGCATCTTGCGAGCCGGCCCATACACCAGCGAAGGCACCGCCTCAAACGCGGTCGCCCCAGACCGCCACAACGCCCACCGCCAAGCCCGCTGCGACGGCCGTCGCCGCCAAACACATGATCGCCGCCGCCAACCCGCTGGCCGCCGAGGCCGGCCGCGAGATGCTGAGAGCCGGGGGTGCCGCCATCGACGCGGCCATCGACGCCCAAATGGTGCTGACCCTGGTCGAGCCGCAATCCTCGGGCATCGGCGGCGGTGCCTTCCTCATGCATTACGACGCCGGGACCAGCGCCATCGACAGCTATGACGGCCGCGAGACGGCGCCGAAATCGGCAACGCCAACCATGTTCCTCAAGGCCGGGGCTGCTGCGCATGCTGGAGATGGTGCACAAGGAGCACGGCAAACTGCCCTGGGCCGACCTCTTCCAGCCGGCCATAAGACTGTCCGAGGCGGGTTTCGCCATTTCGCCGCGCCTCGCCGGGCTGCTGGCCAAGGAGAAGTTCATCACGGACATCCCGGTGTCGCGGGCCTATTTCCATGACGCGAACGGGAATCCGAAAACCGAAGGCACGCTCCTGAAGAATCCGGACCTGGCGGCGACCTTGAAGGCGGTCGCCGCGGGCGGGGCCGATGCCTTCTATACGGGCACCGTCGCCGAGAACATCGTCGGCACGGTCCTGACCGCCGAGCACAATCCGAGCGGCATGACCATGGCCGACCTTGCCGCCTACGCGGCCAAGAAGCGCCCGCCGGTGTGCATCCCCTATCGGGTGTGGCTGATCTGCGGCATGGGGCGGCCATCCTCGGGTGGCCTGACGACCCTGCAGATCCTCGGTATCCTGCAGACCTTCGATATTGCCGCCGAAACGCCCTTCGGGGCCAAGGCCGTGCACCTGATCGCCGAGGCCAGCCGCTTGGCCTTTGCCGACCGCAACACCTATATCGCCGACCCGGATTTCGTGCCGGTGCCCTCGGGCGGGCTCCCCGATCCGGCCTACCTGCAACTGCGCGCCTCCGAGATCGACCCGGCGATGGCCGGCGGCACGCGCTTTCCGGGCATGCCCGGCCCCAGCGCTGATTTAAGGCTCGCGCCGGACGCCCAGGAGAAGGGGTTGTCGACGACGCATCTCAGCGTCATCGACGGGGACGGCAACGGCGTTTCCATGACATCGAGCATCGAGAACGCCTTCGGGTCGCGGTTGATGTCGGGCGGCTTCCTGCTCAACAACCAGCTCACCGACTTCTCGTTCAGGCCCGAGGTCGGCGGTGCGCCGGTGGCCAACCGGGCGGAAGCGGGCAAACGGCCGCGCAGTTCCATGTCGCCGACGCTGGTTTTCGACGGGTCGGGCAAGCTGGTGATGGCCGTCGGCTCGTCGGGCGGGTCGCGCATCATCGGCTACGTGGCCAAGACCCTGATCGCGGCGCTCGATTGGAACATGGGCATGGACGCGGCCATCGACGCCCCCAACTTCGTCAACCGCAACGGCGCCACCGACCTCGAGGCCGGGACCGAGCTGGAAGCCCTGAAGCCGGCCCAGCGGTTTGCACGGCATCCGCGTCACCGAGAGGGGCCGGGAAGGCGGGGCGGACAAACGCCGCGAGGGCGTGGCGATTGGGGATTGACGGGCAGCGATTGACGGGCGGGGACTGGGCGATCAGGCCTCGCGGCGGGTCAGCGGCAGGGTCACCCTGAAGGCGGCCCCTTCTTCTGCATCGAGCAGTCGGACGTCGCCGCCATGGGCCTTGATCACATCGCGGACGATGACCAGGCCGAGACCGGTGCCGCCCGATTTGGCCGATCCGGCGAAGGGTTCGAAGAGCTTGGCCTTCTCCGACAGGCCGGGGCCGTCGTCGGCGACCTCGATCTCGATGCGGCCGACCCGGCGTTCGGCGGTGATGCGCGCTCGACGGGCGCCGGCCTCGCGGGCGTTGGCGGCGAGGTTGGAGAACACCCGGAACAGCTGTTCGCGGTCGGCGGTGACCTCGGTGGCGGCCGGCACGTCGTTCTGCAAGTCGAAACCGCTGTCAGCGCTGTCGTCTGGGCCGTTGGCTTCGGTCTCGTCCAGCGCCGCGCCGACCTCGCCGATCAGGCCCTTGAGTTCGAAGCGCTGGAGCTGCAGGTGCGGCGTCTGGTCGGAGACGAAGTTCAGCGTCTGGCTGCACAGGTTCACGGTGCGGTCGATGGCGTCGTACATCTTGGGTAGCGTGCGTTTGACCTCCGGGTCGTCGATGACGGCGAGCTTGTCGTAGGCCAAGACGGCGATGGCGAGGCTGTTGCGGAGATCGTGGTTGACCTTGGCGACCGCCGCACCGAGGGTCGCCAGGCGGGTCTTCTGCTGCAGGGCCTGGCGCACCTCGTCCTGCATGTTGGCCAGTTCGCGTTCGGTGATGCCGATCTCGTCGTCGCGGCCGCTCGGGCGGATCTCGCGGGTGGCGTCCTCGGGAGCCCGGCGGAAGGCCGAGATGCTCTCGGTGATGCGCCGCATGGGCCGGATCATCAACCACTGCAGGCTGAGATAGACGAGGCCGGCGGTGAACAGCGAGATGACGAGCGACAGGTTGAAGATGCGGGCCGAATAGCCGTACATGGCCTCGCGCATGGGCGTCTCGTCCATGACCACCTCGACGACGACGTCGGGGTCACGGGGTGACATGCCGATGACGCGCAGGATGCGGTTCTTGTCCTGGGCCAGGGTTTCGAACGCGTCGAAGATCCACATGGGGAAGCGGCCCTTGGTCAGATCGACGGTGAGATCGACCTTGGGTGGCATCGCCTTGGAGACCATGAGGACCCGCTGGTCGGGGCGGTTGAGCACGATGCCGTAGGCCTCCGCGTGATAAAGGAGTTCGTCCCTGAGTTTTGGCCCGACCGCATCCTCGGGGATCGCCTCGAGGGCCAGGGTCGAGAGCTGGGCGCGGACAATGTGCTCCTCCAGATAGACCTTGCGGAAGCGCGAGATCGACGGCGTCCAGATCAGGGCCTCGGCCAACATGATGAAGAGCATGGTCAGGATCAAAAGGCGCGCCGACAGGCCGGTCATCAGGCGGCTCTTGCGACTGTCCGGCTTGTCGGCCACGGCGACTACCCGAACCGGGCCAGGAAACGGACGATCCGGCGGGTCCTTTCGCTGAACAGCTTCGGCGTATAGAAGCTGCCGGCGGCCCGCTTCGAGACCTCGCCGAGGGTCGGGTAGGGCGCGATCATCTGGGCCACGGCGCCGATCTTGATCTTCTGGCTCATGGCCAGGACCCAGGTCTGGATCAGCTCGCCGGCCTGCGGACCGACGATGCTGCAGCCGAGGATCTCGCCCTTCGGCGTTGCGATCGCCTTGATCAGGCCGCGGGTCTCGCCTTCCGCCTGGGCCCGGTCGTTCTCGTGGAACGGCCAGCGCAGGATGCGGATATCGCCGCCCTGCTTGCGGGCTTCGGCTTCCGTCAATCCGACCTGGGCCAGTTCCGGCGCCGTATAGGTGACCCAGGGCACGACCCGCATGTCGGCCTTGGCCGGAATGCGAAACAGCGCGTTCTTGATGACGACACCGGCGTGATAGCCGGCGACGTGGGTGAATTGGTAGCCGCCGGCGACATCGCCGACGGCGAAGACCTTGCGGTTCGAGGTGCGCAGGCGGGCATCGACGGTGATGCCCTTGGCAGAATACTCGACACCGGCCTTCTCCAAATCGAGCCCGTCGACGTTGGCCTGGCGCCCGGCGGCGACAAGCAGCGCCGTGCCGTCGACCGTTTCCGCCACGCCGTCCTTGTCGAAGGCCACGGTGAGACCCCGATCCGTCCCGGCGACCCCGGTGACGCGCACGCCTTCACGGACGTCGATGCCGTCCTCGACGAGGCGGGTACGGACGAAATCGGCCAGCTCGGGATCGTCCTTGGGCAGGATCGCGAACATCTCCAGCACGGTGACCTTGGCGCCGAGCGAGGCGTGGGCTTGGGCGAGCTCGATGCCGATCGGCCCGCCGCCGATGACGATCAGGTGCTCCGGGACGGCGGTCTGTTCGAAGATGGTCTCGTTGGTCATGAAGGGAACGCGGTCGAGCCCGTCGATCGGTGGCACCAGGGCGCGGCTGCCGGTGGCGACGATGATGCGCCGAGCCTTGATCTCACAGTCTCCGGCGACGATCTCCTGCGGTCCGGTGAAGCGACCGGCCGCCTGGATGACCCACACCCCCAACCCTTCGAAGCGCTCCACCGAATCGTTTGGTTCGATGGCGGCGATGGTCCGGTGGACGTGAGAGAAGACGGCCTCGCCGTCGATCGCGGGCTCACCGACCCTGACCCCAAAGCGGCCAGCCTGGCGCGCGGCATCGGCGGCGTGGGCGGCGGCCAGCAGGGCCTTCGACGGCACACAGCCGGTGTTCAGGCAATCGCCACCCATACGGTCCTTCTCGATGAGCACCGTCGACGCGCCCATCTGTGAGGCGCCCGCGGCGACGCTCAACCCTCCGGACCCCGCGCCGATGACGCAGATATCGACGTCCAGCTTTTCGGCCATGCTACGGCTCGACGCTCCCTCTGCCCTTCGTCTTCTTGTAAACGATGGGAACGAGAGAGAGTACCGCGAGACCGAGTATGGGGAACAGGATTTCCGGTGAGAAGATGATGCCCAGGTCCGGCGTCTTTCCCCGCTCGAAAACGGCACCGAGGCCGGCACCGACACTGCAGAACACGGCGCTCCCGGGGATGATCCCGAAGAATGTGCCGATCACGAAGGTGCGGGCCGGCACGCCCAGGAGCGCCGGCACCAGGTTGACCAGCCAGAATGGAAACAGCGGCACCAGGCGCAGGAATAGGAGGTAGCTGAGCGCATTTTCGCGAAATCCCGCCTCCATCTTTCGCCCGGCATTGCCGGCCTTGGCGTGGAAATAGTCGGCGAGCGCGTAACGCGCGATCAGGAAGATGCCGAAGGCCCCCAAGGTGGCCGCGGTGACGACCCAAACGGTGGCGGCCAAAGTACCGAACAGGAAACCGGCGGCCAGCGACATCCAGACGGCGCCCGGAAGCGACAAGGTGACGACGAGGGCATAGATGGCGACGAAGGAAACGACGGCGAGAACCTGGTTCGCCGCATACCAGTCGAGCAGCCAGTGGCGATGCTCGCGCAGCATCTCGAATGACAGGTAGTCGTCGAGCCCCGTCGCGAAGACGCCGACGACTGCAAGCACGATGACGAGCAACGGCAGCAGACGCGTGAACGAGAAGCTCTGTTTCTGGTTTTCAGCGGCGAGCGCTGGAGATTCGGACATCGGCGTGTCTGTGGTCGGTTTCGGTCGAGGCATGATGGTTAGGCTGTTTCGTGCCGTTTCATGGTATCCGTTTCGTACCGTATGGGTGAGCAAATGCTCATAACGATTGCGTGAGCCGCGCGCGAGCGCCGAGGCCGCAAAAAAATTAACTCGGCAAAGGCGACCGGCGGCGTTGACTTCACCCAATCGAGACCTTATACAGCGGGCAAATTCAGGTGGAAGAGTCCCATGAAACGAACGTATCAACCAAGCAAGCTTGTCCGCAAGCGTCGCCACGGATTTCGTAGCCGCATGGCCACGGTTGTCGGTCGTCGGGTCCTTGCCGCCCGGCGTGCCAAGGGGCGCAAGCGCCTCTCCGCCTGACGGCGGCTGCGGCTGCCCATTGACCTTTCCGAAACCTCCCGAGGACAGCCCGGCCGGGGCTATCGAACGGCTCAAGAAACGCCGGGAGTTTCTTCGGGTGGCGAAACGGGGTAAGAAATGGGCGGCCCGGGGGCTGGTCTTGCAGGCATGGCGTCGATCCGGTGACGTATCGTCGGCGGTCGACGGCGACACGGTCCGCGTCGGCTTTACCGTCACCAAGAAGATCGGTAGGGCGGTCACGCGAAACCGGGTACGCAGGCGGTTGAAGGCGGCGGCCGGTGCCGTCCTCCCAGGCGAATGTCAGGGCGGACGGGATCTGGTGATTATCGGCCGCGCCGCGACCTTGGCGAGGCCGTTTGATGGGCTTGTTGCCGATCTTCGCCAGGCCTTGCGGAAACTTGATGCCGACCGGCCCGGTGCCGGGGCATAGGAACGGGGAACGGGTAGGTAAAGTCGATGAACAGGTTGGCCGCAGTGTTGAGCTTGCCGTTGCGCTGGACCGTCCGCGGGTACCAGTTGTTCATTTCGCCCATATTGCCCGGTTCATGCCGTTACCACCCCTCCTGTTCGGCTTACGCACTTGAGGCCCTCGAGACCCATGGACCGTTCTCCGGCGGTTGGCTGGCCCTGAAACGGATCGCACGCTGCAACCCGTGGTGCGGATTCGGTTACGACCCGGTGCCGGAACGGAATGAAAAGGGCCCATGTGCGGTCCATGGGGAAGACAAGAAAGTGCTGGCCGCCAAATGATCGACAACCGCAATATGATCCTGGCGATCGTTCTCTCGATCGCCATCCTGATGGGCTTCCAGATGTATTTCGACGCGACGCGTCCGCCGCCGCCCGTACAGGACACGACGGAGCAACAGGCCGCGCCGGGCGCCGTTCCGCAACCCGTTCAAAGCGCCGACGGCACACCTTCCTTGCCGACGACGATGGAAGAGGGCGTGCCCGTCCCGCCGGGAAGCGCGACACCGACGGTCGGTATGACACGCGCACAAATTCTGGCGCGCAACGACCGCATCCGTATCGATACGCCGCGCCTGCATGGATCGATCGCGCTCCGTGGCGGGCGTATCGATGACCTGACCCTGGCCGACTATCGCGAGACGCTCCAGGAGGACAGCCCCGAGATTATCCTATTGTCGCCGCGCGGTGTCGAAGGCGCCTATTTTGCGCAGTTCGGCTGGGTCGCCAGCGGCGTCACGACGCCCGATCAGGAGACGATCTGGACGGCGGACGGTTCGACATTGACCCCGGAAACGCCGGTGACGCTGAGCTGGAACAACGGCGAAGGGGTTGTTTTCAAGCGCACGTTCGCGGTCGACGAACACTACATGTTCACGGTCACGCAACGGGTCGAGAACAGTGGCGACAAGGCCGCGCAACTCTACGATTACGGCTTGGTCTCGCGGCGCGGCACGCCGGAGACGACAGGTTTCTACATCCTGCATAAGGGCCTTCTCGGCGTGACCGACGGGACGCTCTCGGAAATCGACTACGACGACATCCAGGAAACCAAGGAAATCAAACAGACGGCGACCGGCGGCTGGATCGGCATTACCGACAAGTACTGGCTGGCCGCCCTGGTGCCCGACCAGAACGTAACGTTTACGACGCGCTACAAGTATCGAAACGACAGTGGCGTCGACAAGTACCAGGTCGATTATCTGGGCCCGCGCCAGGACTTGGCGCCGAAGGGGTCCGTCGAAAGCACCCATCGCTTTTTCGCAGGCGCTAAGGAAGTGTTGCTGCTCGACGGTTATTCCGAGGAGTTCGGCGTCGACCGTTTCGATCTGGCCATCGATTTCGGCTGGTTCTATTTCCTCACCAAACCCATTTTCTATGGGCTCCTCTGGCTCAACGGCCACGTGCTCAACCTGGGCGTCGCCATCCTGATCCTCACCGTCATCATCAAGATCGCCTTCTTCCCGCTCGCCAACAAATCCTATGTGTCGATGAGCAAAATGAAGAAGTTGCAGCCGAAAATGTTGCAGCTGCGCGAGCGTTACGGCGATGACAAGGTCAAGCTCAATCAGGAAATGATGGCGCTCTACAAGAAGGAAAAAGTCAATCCGGCTTCCGGCTGCCTGCCAATCCTGGTGCAGATCCCGGTCTTCTTCGCTCTCTACAAGGTGCTGTTCGTCACCATCGAGATGCGCCACGCACCGTTCTTCGGCTGGATCAAGGACCTGTCGGCGCCCGATCCGACGACGATCTTCAACCTGTTCGGCCTGATCCCGTGGACGCCGCCCGATTTCCTAATGATCGGCGTGTGGCCGTTGATCATGGGAGGCTCCATGTACCTGCAGCAGAAGCTCAACCCGCAGCCGACCGATCCGGTGCAGGCCAAGATCTTCCTGTTCCTGCCTTTGATGTTCACATTCCTGCTGGCGCAGTTCCCGGCCGGACTGGTCGTCTATTGGGCCTGGAACAACCTGCTGTCGATCGCCCAGCAATGGGTGATCATGAAGCGCATGGGCATCACCGCCAGGGACGCCCTAAAGTAACACCCCTGCACATCGGGACCCCCGGAAATGGCACCCGAAACCGATATCGACAACGAAGCATTCCTGGAACAGGGCCGGGTGTTGTTCGCCGGTCCGTGTGATTTCGTCATCGGCTGTGTGCGCCTCGACCAAGTACCGCCGATCGACGTCGCCGAGGTCGCCTTCGCCGGGCGCTCCAACGTCGGCAAGTCGAGCCTGTTGAACGCGCTCACCGGGCGCAAGGCTCTAGCCCGCACGTCGAACACGCCGGGGCGCACGCGCGAGATCAACTTCTTCGATCTCGGCGGCCGTTTGATGCTGGCCGACCTGCCCGGCTACGGCTACGCCAAGGCGCCGAAAAGCGCGATCAAACAATGGACCGGACTGGTCGATGCCTACCTGAGGGGTCGCGCCGAACTGCGGCGCACCTGCCTGCTGGTCGATGCGCGGCACGGCCTCAAGGACTCGGACCGGGCGGTCATGACCATGCTCGACAAGGCGGCCCAGCCCTATCAAGTGGTCTTGACCAAGGCCGACAAGGTGAAGGCGGGGCCGCTCTCGGGGCTCGTCGAACGCACCGGCAACGAACTCGCCAAACATCCGGCCGCCCACCCGGAGATCGCGGTAACCAGTTCTCGGAAAGGTACTGGAATCCCCGAACTCCGGGCGTCTTTGTGCGAACTCGCCGAGAAGCCCACGGCACTTCGTTAATTTATGCCTTCAGCGATCGTAAGGAGCTTTAAGCGTCGCTGTATTCTTGTTTCGGAATGCGATTGCTCTGCTGAAGAACCGAAATCATGAATTTGATTTCGCTGATAGGTGCATCGTGTTTCTTCGCCAGGTGTTCGGCATCCATACCGTAATAGACACCCCACCTGACAGAATCGACTCTACGATGCCCAGTATTGGGGTCGTCTTTCTCGAATTTGAATGCCTCTATTACGCTTGAAATGTATTCCGCGTCATACTCCCAATCCTTTGGTGGATCGAGGAAATACCTGTCGATCAATGCGCGAGCGAAGTGTATCTGTTCTGTCGACGCTTGCCTTCCCATAATTGGACACCTCGAAAAACCTCCCCTTTGTCGCCGGTTTCTGATTCATTGAGGGAAATGGCCATGGGAGAGTGGAATGAAGGGTCAACTTGGATTTTTCGATCTTGATGAACGCTACGCGCAGCTCAGTAAGTCGGGCGATCGGCTGGAGCGGCTTTCCGAAGTGGTTAACTTCGAGGCCTTTCGTTACCGCCTGGACAAGGCGCTAAAGCGCGGCGACGGGGCCAAGGGCGGACGTCCGCCATATGACCCGGTTTTGATGTTCAAGGTTCTGGTCCTGCAGGCGCTTTAT
>Ga0209144_1000229_pt1 | contig 12207 bp, 13 predicted proteins | sample WorMettrBAHAMAS1_FD_187392 | JGI IMG/M metagenome (GOLD analysis project Ga0209144, IMG submission 187392) | Marine gutless worms symbiont microbial communities from Max Planck institute for Marine Microbiology, Germany - Inanidrilus... | ecosystem: Host-associated > Annelida > Digestive system...
GGTGCTCGACGGCGCCATGCATGGCGCTGCTTTCGTGGCCTATGTCGAGCAGCTGCTGGTGCCGACGCTCAAGCCCGGCGACATCGTGGTGATGGACAATCTTCCCGCCCACAAGCCGCTCGCCGTACGCCATGCCATCGAGGCTGCCGGCGCCGAGGTGCGCTTTCTGCCGCCCTACAGGCCTCCTTCGCTGCGGTAGCTTGTGCTGAGCTTGTCGAAGCAGCACGGGCCCGTGCGGCCCGCACCACCGGGTTGTCGTTGAGACTCGCGGGCTGGCCGGTGCCGGCGCCCGGCAACAGGTGGCTGTGCACCTCGGCGCCGTCCTGACCCGCCTTCAGGGACAAGAGCTCCCGGCGCGCTTCGTCGGCCGAGAGCCGCCTGGCGATCATCTCGGCGGTCCGCTCCGGCATCCCGGCCAACGCGCAGAGGTCGGCGATGCGCGCGGCCTCGGCCGCGCCCTCGCCGCGCGCCTCGGTGCGGACCTTGTCGAGGTCGACGACCTCGGCGGGCTCCCTCTCCGTCTTTGCCGCGGTATCGGGAGCGGGCTCCGGGTGGGTCTCGTCCTTGGCCGGCGGCGCGTTGCCGTTCGGCTTCGCGGTCTCGGTGATTTCGTCGGTCATGGCTTCCTCCTTGCGGTTGGATGGCGTGTGCGCGGCCCGCGTTGGGCCCGGCAGGGCGTCGGGCGCCACCGAGCGGATCATCGGTCGAGGTCGGGACACGGACGCGGTTAGGGCGGCGAGGGCGTCCCGCGTGGTGCCGACCTCGTCGGCGAGGCCAGCGCGGACGGCGTCCTCGCCAAAGAACAGGCGGGCCTCGGTTCCGCCTACCGCTGCCGTCGTCAGGCCGCGGTTGCGGGCCACGGTCTCAACGAACAGCTCGTAGACCCGTTCGACCTCGGCCTGCAGCGCGGCCCTCGCCTCGCCGCCGAGCGCCTCGTGGGGGTTGAAGTCGTTCTTGCGCGCGCCGGCGAACACCGTGGTGTAGCGGTAGCCCTCCATGGCGTCTCTGGTGCATGAGGGCCAGCACGTTGTCGATCGCCGCGCTGGCCCGGCTGTCCTCGCTCTCTGCCTCGTCGAAAACGACGGGCCGCGCGTCATGGCCGAGGGTCTGCCGGAGACCGGCCTCCGTCGTCCGGCTCTGGACCACGAGGCCGATGTCGCCGAGGCAGCGGCGGACGATGTTGTCCATGACCCAGGACTTGCCGCCGCCGGCGGCCGAGGTGATCCAGACATGGGGGCGCCAGCCCAGCGCTCCGCAGATGGGCGCGACCACGCACCAGCCGGTGAGCAGGGTCGCGTAGACGGGCTTCTCCCACATCAGGAGCTTGCACAGTTCGTGCAGGCGATGCGCCTCCCTGGTGGTCAAGGGGTTGTCGACGCTGCACCGGATCGGCGCCGACGCCTCGTAGATGAACCGGGATTCGAAGCCGGAAATGGGGTCTGGGCGCCCTCGACGACCAGCCGGTCGCCGAGATGCAGAACGACGCGGTCGTCGTCCCACCAAGCGCCGCGGCCCCGCATGCGCTCGGGCCGGAACACGCCGGCGCGGTAGCAGGCATCGATCAGGGCGTTCGCCGCCCGGTCCACGGCATGGCCGGTGAAGCCGTTCTCGGACGGATATTCGCGCTCCCACGAATGGAGGGGGGCCAACTGGAACAGGAGCCCCTTGTCGCGCAGCGCCCGCCCCGGCACCTCCACCACCTGCTGCCCACGGGCGGTCAAGAAGTAGAAGGTGCCCTTGTTGTGGCCGAGGGCCTTGAAGTGCCGCCGATCGGCCGTGGCCGCTATCGCCGGCCCGCCCACCCCGTAGTCTTCCATTTCCGAGGGTGGCGGATCGCTAGGCGAAGCGTCCAGGCTCGCGGGAGCGCGCGGTTCGCGCATGCGCCCGCGAAAGAATTCGTGCGTGCGTTCCGGCGTCCAGCTTTCCGCGAGGGCGTCGGCGAGGTCCCAGCCGTCGGGCACGTCCTCGGGTGGATCCACCACGCGCACGCCGGCGGTGATCTCCGCCAGCATTTGCGCGATGCCGGGCTTGAACACGCCATGGGCATCGGTGCTTCCCTCGGCGGCCACGCGGCCGGGCTCGTCCGCATCCGGGACGATCAGCACCTTGCGGCGCTTCAGCGGTGCCCAATCCGCCTGCTTGATGGCCTTGGAGCCGCCGGGCCAGGTGATCACGGCGCAGGTGGAAAGGAGTTCCCGCGCCGCATCGGCCGTCTTTTCGCCCTCCACGATAACGACGTTGGCCTTGGGCTTGCGCGCGAGCTCTTCGAGGCCGTAGAGCGGGCGGGGTCTCGGGAAGCCGAGCCATCGCCACATGAGCCGGCCGTCCCCGGCCCGGCAGAGCATAAACGGCAGTATCTCCTTCCCGCCCTTCGGCTTGTCGAACCGGCAGACGTAGCCGAGCAGGTGCCCGTGTGCATCCGCGTAGGTCCAGCTGTGACTTGCCCGGCCGTGGCGATGGTGCTGGAAGACCGGAGCGGGCGCGCTCTCCGGCACCGGCATCACCGGCTTCCATCTGGTCCCGTCTTTCTTGTCGATGGACTTCACATCGGCGCCCTTGCGCCGCGCCGGCGCGGTGCCGGCCAACCCGAGCTCCTCGGACAGCCGCTCCGCGGCCTCGGCCTGCCGAAGCCCGTGGATCGCCGCGTAGAGGCTCACCGGGTCGCCGCCCTTCTCGCCGGTCGCGAAATCCGACCACAGTCCGGTCTTGACGTTGATCTTGAGGCTGGCGCCCGGATCGCCCCGCAGGTTGCCGACCACGAACTCGCCGGCTTCGAGGCGGCCGGCGCGAAACCAGCGCTGCAGCAGGCCCGGGTACGCCGCAAGCGCGGCGGCGTTGACGATCTCGAAGTCTGGCTGGTGCGGCGCCGGCATCATGCGTTGCCCGCCTTCGCAACGTACCGGTAGTCGTGGTCGACGAAGCCATAATCGCCGCGGCCGACCAGGCAGGACGATACCGGCACCTTGCCGCCCGAGTGCAGCGTCCGGACGTGGCCGCGTCGCCAATGAAGCCGGGGCGAGCGGCGAGTGCAGTGGGACCCTGAAACCAGGACATCCGAGAGGTCGGGCGCGACGCGGACGATGCGGTGCTCGAAGAGCGGCGGCTTGCCGCGCTTCGCCCGGCGGCTGTTGAGCCTTGTCGGCGCTTCGACGCGCTCCGTGGCGGTGTCCTTCGATTGCAGGGCGACGGTGCCCGACAGGACGAGGCGCATGGCGGCATACAGAAGATGCTTCACTCCATCGCCGCGCTGCATTTCATCGCCGAAAGCGTATTGCTGGGTGGTGTGAAAATCCACGTCCGCGTTGGACCGGACGACGCCGAGAACGCCCATGTCCACCCAGGCGCCGTCCGGCCGGTGGATGAACGGACGGAAGACGAGCACGTATTCGTCCGTGACCTCCCGTTCGTCGGCGGTCGCCGCCTGGGTGGACGCGACGACTGCGGCGGTAAGGCGGCCGGACCCCAGATTTGCGCTTCCCTCGTAGTAGACGTTGTCGAACGGGAGCCGAAACACGCCGGCGCATATGAAATCGGTGGCGGTATCTCTCAAGGCGGAATCGTCGGCAATGACCTCGATCTGGAGGCCGAAGTCGAACTTGTGGGCAGCGGCGATGACATCGGCTTCGCGCCTCCACTCGGATTGCACGGCGGCGTAGGTCTCCTCGTTCCTGACGTTGCCGGCCGCCAGCGGCGGAGTCGTCATGTTCCCCTTGCGGAGCGTTTCGACGAGGTGACGCGCCGTCAGCATTCCAGCGCCTCCGCCATCCCAGACTCCGGTATGGCCTCGAAGCCCCCACTCGAAGCGAAACCAGGAAACCAGGGCATAAATGCCCGCACCATGGATTGACAAGAGGGCATAAATGCCCCATATATCGAGGCATGAAAGGCCGGCAGTTCATTCGCAAGCTTCGGAAATCCGGCGTCGTGATCGAGACGAAACGCGGCAAGGGCGGTCACGTCCGGGCGACTTTCAACGACCGGTCCACGGTGGTGCCGATGCACGGCGACACCGACCTCGCGCCGGAGTTCCTGCGGAGAATTTGCAAGCAACTCGGCCTGGATTGGCGCAAGGTTATTTGAAAGGAGGTGAAGAAAATGCGTTATCGAGTCGCACTTGAACCGGCAAGCAACGGAGCGGTCATCGCGACGTTTCCGGACGTGCCGGAAGCCCATACCGTGGGGAACGACGAGGCCCAGGCCCTCGAGCGCGCGACGGACGCCCTCGAGACGGCTCTTGCCATCTATGTGGACGAGCGGCGCGATCTGCCGCGCCCAAAACGCCCGCGCAAGGGAGACCGGATGGTGGCGCTGCCGCCGATGGCCGCGGCCAAGCTCGCGATCTATCAGGCCATGCGCGATCAAGGCGTCACGCAGGTGGAACTCGCCGGCCGTCTCGGGTGCGATCCCAAGGATATCCGGCGGCTGCTCGACCTGATGCACAACTCGCGCCTCGACCGTCTCGATTCGGCGTTGGCCATGCTCGGGAAGCGCCTGCTGATCGAGGTTCGCGACGCGGCCTAGCATCGGAGCGCCTCCCCGACGTTCTCCGGAGACCTGGCAAGCACCGCGATGCCGCCCGCGCGCTCGACGGCATCCAGGAAACTGCGCTGCGCCTCCGTCAACCGGCCCGGCGGCGCCTTGATCTCCACGGCCAGGAGCCGGGCGAAGCGGCTGCCCACCATCGCCGGAGTGATCTCCACCGTCCGCCACCCGATCAGGTCGGCGGATCCCGGGCAAAGGCCATAGGCGACACGGGATCCGTCCGGGTATTCGGCGACGCCCACGTTGTTCCGGAACAGGCGCATGTCGGGCCGGGCGCCGAACTCGCGGAGGATCAACCGCAAGAGCGTTTTCTCAGGGGTCCCACCGGCAGTTGGACCTGGGGAGTTCATCGCGCCGCCCATCACTCGCACAGCCCATAGAGGGAGCTGCATTGCGGTGGATCGAGCAGTAACGCGAGATCGAACTGCCGTCCGCCCCGCCCCGTCCGCGACCAGTCCACGACGTCGTGGATGTTCGGCATGGGCAGGCCGAAGTCCCTGGTGTGCCCGCCCGGCGTCTTGTTCGCCGCGAAGAACGTGGAAAGGCCGCGTTTGGACACGTCGCCGACCAGACGCTCCCATTCGGCGATCCGCTCGACGTGCTCGGGAAACCGCGAGGCGATGTTGCGGATTTCCTCCTTGCGGGAATGGATGCACGGCATGCAGCCGACGCGCCCGCACCCCATCTTGTAGAGCGGATTGGGCTCGATCCCGTGCCGCCGATGGATCGCGAACACGTCCTCGACCGTCCAGCGCAGGATCGGCCGCCAGTTGACCAACCCGCCTCCGAGCCGCTCCAGCCTGGAGAGCGCCGCCCGGCGGGGCGACTCCTCGGCCCGGACGCCCTGCCATGAAACGACCGTGTGGCCGGCTTCCAGGAGGGGCTCCTGAACCTGATAGAAGATCGGATGGTGCTTGAGCTCCTCCGAACAGAACCGGGCGCGGGTGCTCGGGAAGCGGCCCTTGAGCATACACAGGTCCAGGAACGGAATGCCCGTCGGATGCAGCTGCGCCAGGGCCCGCTCCACTCTTTCCATGGCCTTCCGTTCTGACAGCGGCCGCTTGCCCGGCACCCAACGGAACCAAGCCGTGAAGGCGGACATGTACGGATCGGACGGCGCCCAGTCCGGAGGCTCCACGGTGGGCGCCTCGATCAGCGCCTCGCAGTCGGCGTCCCACACCTCCGCGGTGGGCACCGCCACGTCGGCGCGCAGCACCCATTGTCCCTCGGTTCCGGCCATCAGGTCTTGGGGCCAATGCTCCGCGATGAACCGGCGTTTGCGCTCGAACTGGTCGGAGAAATCCGCCTTCACCCACCTGATGGCCGGCCCGCCCACCTTGTCCGGTAGGCTCGCCACGAACTTGCGGGTGATCTCGTGCTCGTTGCCGGTGTCGGCAAAAACCGGGAGGAAATCGATGCCGCGCTCGGTGGCCAGCAGATACATCGCCGTCGAGTCCTTGCCGCCGGAGTAGCTGAGAACGTGCCTCACGCCGCGGCCCTCCCGAACTTGCGCTGGCGCGCCTGATACACATGCCAGGCCCAGCCCTTCCGGTACCCGCGGGCCTCCGCGATGGTTTCCAACTCCTCGAGCGTCCGGGCCCTCCCGATCTCCCGCCTCCGCTGCCTTCTCAGCGCATCGAGGTCGACCTGCTCGAGCTCGCCGTCGACGTGGTCGACCTCGCGGCCTTGGACCTCGTGCTCGTATCCGCAGCACGGGCACCTGGGCGACGGCGCGTGGCACGCGAAACACCTCGGGCATTGCCTGACCTGAACTTCGGGTTCCTGGCCGTTCCGGCCCCGCTTCCGGGGCCTCCCTTCCAACGTCCACTCGCGGTCGTCGTCCGGCAGGCCGTGCCGTAGAGCGTTGCCGGCATGGTCGAGGATGATGGCCGTCTTGCCGGGCTGCGGACGGAGAGCGCGCCCGACCTGCTGCAGGTAGAGCGAGAGGGACTGCGTCGGCCGCAGGAGGATCGCCGCCTCCACCGCCGGCACGTCGAGCCCCTCCGAAATGAGATCGACGTTGGTCAGGACCTGAACGTCGCCGGTGGCGAGGGATTCCATTGTTCGCTGGCGCCGACGGCCGTCCTCGGTGCCGTCGACGTGCTGCGCGCGAACGCCGACCGAGCGGAACTGCTCGGCGACGTGCTTCGAGTGATCGATGGAGACGCAGAAAGCGATGGCCCGCTTGTCCTGGGCGAGCCTCAGGTAGTGCCGGACCGCGTCGCCGGTGATGGTGGGCCTGTCCACCGCCTCGGCCAGCTGGTCCTTCGCGAAATCGCCGGCGCGGGTCCGCACGCCCTGCAGATCGATGCCGATGGGCGGCGCGTACACCACGCAATCGGAAAGAAACCCGGCGTCGATCAGGTCGCGCGCCGTCGGCCCGCGGACCATGGTCTCGAACAGGTCGTCGAGGCCCCTGCCGTCGAAACGGCACGGCGTGGCCGTGAGGCCGATCGCCTTGGCGTCGGGATACCGCCCGAACACCCTGAGCCAGGTGTTGCTCGGACAGTGATGCGCTTCGTCGAAGACGATCAGGTCCGGCGGAACGACGCGGTCGAAGCGCCGCACCAGGGTCAGCACGCTGGCCACCTGTATCACGTCGCGGCTCATGGTATGCCCCGGCGCGATCAGGCCGTGATCGATACCCATGGCGTCGAAGGTGCGGCTGGCCTGGAGAAGCAACTCCTGGCGATGAACGATGAACATGGTGCGCTTGCCGCGCTCGGCGGCCCGCGCCGCCATCCACGCCATGAGCACGGTCTTGCCGCCGCCGGTCGGCAACTGGTAGAGGATGCGGCCGTGGCCGGCCGCGATCGCCGCCCGCAGCCGCCGAATGTCTCTTTGTTGATAGTCCCGCAAGGCGAAGGTCATCCGGCCGACCTCCGCCCGCTCATGGCCCGGCCTCCCACAACTCCGCGAATCGCTCCAGGAAACGGCGTTCCGCGTCGCCCGGCCGCCATGGCGCGATGTCGATGCCAAGCGCCGGTTCCGGCAGGTGCCAGTCCGACAGATCGCAGTTCATCAGTTTCGCCGCCTCGTCCCGGAGGATGGCGACGTCGATGCGCTTGACCGCGGTGCTCCAGGGCCACAACAGACCGAAGGCGTCGGCGATGGCCAACTCCACCTCGGCCTCGATGCGGGCGAAGCCCTCCAAGCGCGGCTTGACCGGCCTGGCCACGTCCGGCAGATAGGCCTCGGCGGCATCGTGCATGAGGCCCTGTAGCTGGACCGCTGACGAGCGTCCCTCGCGTTCCAGCGCTTCGCTCACCAGGGCCGAGTGTTGTGCGACCGAGTAGAACGTGCGGCAGTGGCCGCCGTAGCGGCATTCGAGGCTAAGGGCGTGCGCAATGTCCTCGATGCAGACGTCCTCGGGACGCGGATCGAGCGGCCAGAAGCGGCGGCCGGTGAAAGTTGGGATCCTGGCGCCTTCCCGCCGATCGCCTGCCTCGCCGGCCATGACCTCCGCCATGGTGCGGTGGCCACGGAAAGGCCACTCGTTCCGGGGCGCCGCACGGGGCGCTCTCTCGGCAACCCCGGCCATCACGCGGCCTCCCTGCCTTCGTCCTCGGCAGGACGCGGCACGCCATCCGGCCAGGGCGCTTCCTCCGGCCAATGCTCCGAAAACCACCGCAGGCATTTGCCGTAGGTGTCCATGGTGCATCCCGTGCCTTCCTCGAGGCGCCGAAAGAATTTTCCGTCGTTGCGAACGATGGTGGACACCCGGGCGAGCGACCTTCCGGAGGCCTCGCAATAGAGCCGCGCCAGGGTCAGAATGTGCGCTCGATAATCCATGCGGCAGAGAGTGCGGTGTAATAGCCGCATTATTAATGGCGAAAATACCGCGTGATAACCGCCGCAATGTGCGGTAATTTAACCGCGTTTTGTGGCGCTGTTGCCTTGCAGGTGAAGCAACATGCCGTATGAGGAACTCATCCAGCGGATCGAAGAACGGCTCAAGGCTCTGGGCTTGAGCGAACGCAAGGCGTGCCTGAAGGCCGCCCTTGGGGTCGACGCGATCCGGAACATTCGCCGAGGCTACGCGCCCCGCGCCGAAACGCTCAAGGCGCTCGCCCAGATCCTGGAGGTGCCCTCCGGACATCTCCTGGAGGCGCTGGAAAGCGGCGCCGCCGGCGCGGCCGATTCGGCGCGCTCGGAAGGAATGCCCGCCCGATGGGTCGACCGGCTGCTCGAACGCGCCGAAGATTCGACGGCGATGCTGTTTGGAACGGCGGGAGATGCGCTCCGCATCCTGATGCGCCGTCGCGACCTGTCGGCCCAGGACCTTGCCAAGAAGGCCGGCGTTCCCGCCAAACTAATCAACGACGTCCTGCGCGACAGGGCCGAATACCCCGACGAAGAGACCGCCGCATCGGTCGCCGGCGCGCTGGGCGTTGCCCCCCGGCTCCTGGCGCCGGGACAGGATCAGATCGCGGGCCTGCTCCGGGTCGCCAGGAACGCGATTGCCGCAGACCTGAGTCCTGGCGACGACGGCCCGCCGGAGGGTTATGTCGCCGTTCCGACGCTTGAACTCAGGCCGGGCATGGGCGGCGGCGGTTACGCCGAGGAGGACCTCATGGGCCCGCCGGCCCTGTTTCCGGAGCACCTGGTCGTCCACGAACTGAGGGGCAAGCCGCTCGACTTCCTGGCCATGGAGGTCGAGGGCCAGTCGATGGAGCCCGTGCTGATGAGCGGCGACCAGGTTCTCATCGACCGGCGCAAGCTCAATCCGTCCCAACCGGGCGTCTTCTCCCTTTGGGACGGCTGGGGGCTGGTCGTAAAATGGATCGAGCGCGTGCACGACAGCGATCCGTCCAAGCTGCGGGTGATGTCGGAGAACGACCGGTTCGCCGAGTACGAGGTGCTTGCGGAGGAAGCCCGGGTCATCGGGCGGGTCGTTTGGTTTGCGAGACGGATGTAGCGAAGCTCAGCGGCGAGGAACTTCAGCCATGCAGGGATACCGACCCAAGTGAAACACCCGAAACACAAATTCGAGCTTTCGTGGTGGCACTTCCTGCCGAATCCGGGGCCGCAGCCATGACGACGCCCGTTACCGCCGCGATGCTCTATGACCTTGTGGCCTGTCCGCACCGCGTGACGATGGACCTCTTTGGCGACCCGGGCAAGCGGGACCACCCGAATCCATTTGTCGATCTGCTCTGGAAACGCGGCACCCTCTACGAGCAGGAGGTCATGGAGGGACTGGACATACCCTTCCTCGATCTCACTCCCTATGCCGGCGATGAAAAGGAACGGCAGACGCTTGAAGCGATGCACCGAGGGGAACCGCTGATTTATGGCGGCCGCATCCAGGCTGACGGGCTCCTCGGCGATCCGGACCTTCTGCGCAGGGGGGACGACGGTTATTCCGCCGGCGACATCAAATCGGGCGTCGGCGAAGAAGGGCCAGAGGATCTGTCGAAGCCCAAGAAGCACTATGCCGTGCAGCTGGCGCTGTACACGGACATCCTTGAGCGCAAGGGCATTTCCGCCGGACGCCGCGGCTTCATCTGGGATATCAACGGCGAGGAAGTGATCTACGACTTCACAGAACCATATGGAAAGCGTAATCCGCGCACCCTCTGGCAGGACTATCAGGATTGCCTCGCCGAGGCGCAGGCAATCGTCGCAAGGAGATCAGAAACGCTTGCGGCTTTCAGCGGGGTCTGCAAACTTTGCCACTGGTACAACGCCTGCCTTGCCCAGCTGACCGCGGCGGACGACCTTACGCTGATCCCGGAGCTTGGCCGGTCCAAACGAGACGCCATGATCGGCCATGTGGCGACCATCCGGGATCTTGCCGCGGCCGATCCGGCGCGCTTTCTGGCGGGCTCCAGGACGATCTTTCCCGGCATTGGCCCACCGACGCTTGAGAAGCTGCATGCCCGCGCCGGGCTTATCGCCGCGGGCGAGTCCGCCAGGCCATATCTGCGGGAGCGGGTATCGCTGCCCGCCGCGGGCCTGGAACTGTTCTTCGATATCGAGGTCGATCCCCTTCGCGACGTTTGCTATCTGCACGGCTTCGTTGAGCGGCGCGGCGGCGACGACGAGACGGAGCGTTTTGTCGCCTTTTTTGCGGAAGAGCCGACCGCAGAGGCCGAGCGGCAGGCGTTTGCCGATGCCTGGAACTATATGCAGAACAGCATGCCCTGCATCATCTACTATTATTCCAAGTACGAGCGGACCATCTACCGGAAGCTTCGCGAGAAGTATTCGGATATTTGCAGCGAGGAAGATCTCGAAGAATTGTTCGACCCGGCGCGCGCCGTGGATCTGTATTTCGATGTGGTGCTGAAGGCCACGGAATGGCCGACACGGGATTACTCGATCAAGACTCCTGCCAGATATCTCGGTTTCGCGTGGCGGGATGTCCATCCTTCGGGCGCGGCTTCGATCGAATGGTTCCACAAATGGGTGGAAAGCGGCGATCCTGCCGTGCGGCAGCGCATCCTTGATTACAATGAGGATGACTGCCGGGCGACCCGGGTTCTTCGCGACGCGCTCCCCGGCCTTCCGGTCATGACGGGAACCTCTCCATGACCGGCCCGAATGCATTACATGATGCGCAGAAGCTTCTCGCGGACCTGCGGGATCACTTGGCTCGGCACGACAAGCCGATTGCCTTTTTCTTCGGAGCCGGGACCTCCTGCGCGGTACAGGTTTCCGAATCCGGGGACGGCACGGCGACAAAACCACTGATTCCCGACGTCGCCGGCTTGACACGTCTTTGCAAAGAGGCTGCCGCGGAATTGGACGACAAATACGCGCAAGCCTGGACGGCGATCGAGGATCGATGCAAGGCGGCGAATCAGTATCCCAACATAGAGAACATCCTCTCTCGCTTGCGCATGATGCTCGGCGCGATCGGCGCGTCCGACACCTTGGCCGGCCTCAAGGCAGCTGAACTTGTGAAGCTTGAAGAAACCGTGCGGCAGACGATCGCCCATATTGTCGCCTCCGACAAGAGTCGCATTCCCGATGAGCTGCCGCACCGCAAATTTGCGCGATGGCTGGTCAAGACGGCACGCCAGCACCCGGTAGAGATATTCACGGTCAACTACGACATTCTCATCGAACTGGCCCTCGAAGCGGAGCGCATTCCCATATTTGACGGTTTCGTCGGCAGCTACCAGCCGTTCTTCCATCCGGACAGCCTGCGCCGCACGGAATTGGCCCCAGGCGTTAACTGGACGCGGCTTTGGAAAATGCACGGCTCGGTGACCTGGCGCCGGGTGGACCAGGATGGGCGTCTTCGCGTGATCCGCGGCGAGCCTGATCTGTCCGGCGAAATGATCTTTCCCTCCTTCCAAAAATACGACGAGTCCCGCCAGCAACCCTACGCTGCCTTCATGGACCGGCTCGCCCGCTTTTTGGAACTCGACGATGCGCTCATGATCGTGTCTGGCTTCGGTTTTGGCGACGAGCATATCAACAACGTGATATTCGGAGCCCTAGGGTCTGTTGACATTTATCGCGCGTTTATGATGGCGTATGATGGCGGCGACGAGGTTTAAGTTTGCGGCATAGCTTTTATCTGTTTTATCGTAGGGTGTTGCGATGCCTCTGAATTCCTTGATTTTGGCGAAATAGTTTTCGATGAGGTGGCGCCATTTGTACATTTCCTTGTCATAGGCGAACTGGTGCTTGCGGTTTGATCTCGGTGGAATG
>Ga0209144_1000231_pt1 | contig 11977 bp, 9 predicted proteins | sample WorMettrBAHAMAS1_FD_187392 | JGI IMG/M metagenome (GOLD analysis project Ga0209144, IMG submission 187392) | Marine gutless worms symbiont microbial communities from Max Planck institute for Marine Microbiology, Germany - Inanidrilus... | ecosystem: Host-associated > Annelida > Digestive system >...
GGATCGGCAGATCCCATCAGGGCCAGCGGGCACAAAGCCCCGCACCAAAGGCCGGATACAAAACTGCAATCTGCCCCTGACCGTCACACCCAAATCGGTCCTTGCCTCCCGGGAGGCGTCCATACAAATATCATGCGCGTCTATTATGATCGCGACGCCGACGTCAATCTGGTCAAGGACAAGAAGATCGCCATTGCCGGCTACGGCAGCCAGGGCCACGCCCATGCGCTGAACCTGCGCGATTCCGGGGTCAAGGACGTCGTCGTCGTCCTGCGCGAAGGATCGGGCAGCGCCGTCAAGGCCGAGAACGACGGGTTCACCGTGATGTCGGCGGCCGAAGCGGCCAAAGATGCCGACGTCTTTATGATTCTGACGCCGGACGAGGGACAAGCGGCGCTCTACAACGACCACCTCAAGGATAACCTCAAAGAGGGCGCGGCGCTCGCCTTCGCCCACGGCCTCAACGTGCACTTCGGCCTCATCGAGCCGCGCGCCGACCTCGACGTCTTCATGATCGCGCCCAAGGGCCCGGGCCATACTGTGCGCTCCGAATACGTGCGCGGCGCCGGCGTGCCGAGCCTCATCGCCGTCGCCCAGGACGCGTCCGGCAACGCCAAGGAGATCGGCATTTCCTATGCCGCCGGCCTCGGGGCCGGGCGCGCCGGTATCGTCGAGACCACCTTCAAGGAGGAATGCGAGACCGACCTGTTCGGCGAACAGGCGGTGCTCTGCGGCGGCCTCTCGGCATTGATCATGGCCGGATACGAAACCCTGGTCGAAGCCGGATACGCACCCGAGATGGCCTATTTCGAGTGCTGCCACGAGGTCAAACTGATCGTCGACCTCATCTACGAGGGCGGCATCGCCAACATGCGCTATTCGGTCTCCAACACGGCCGAATACGGCGATTACTGCTCGGGCCCGCGGGTCATCACCGACGAGACCAAGGCGCGCATGAAGGAGATCCTCGACGACATCCAGTCGGGCCGTTTCGTCCGCCAATGGATGCTCGAGAACCAAGCCGGCCTGCCCAACTTCAAGGCCGAGCGCCGCAACGCCGCCGAGCACGGCGTCGAGCAGGTCGGCGAGAAGCTGCGCGCCATGATGCCGTGGATCGCCGAGAACGCGCTGGTCGACAAATCGAAAAACTAAAACGTTTCTGGTAGCCGGATATCCGGCCCCCAAACCGTTGATGCCCCCGCCGGCTACAGGGTCGAGCGGGGGCTTGTTTGTCCAGGGCCATCGAACACCCTGGAAGCGGCTCGCCTGTCACTGCATTGTTGGAGACGGAGGGGAGGCGCAGTCCGCTATCCGCTGCCGACGACGTCGGGCAGCGCGGCGACGATGTCCCTGATCGCCTTGTCGCAGACATCGCTCGCTTCCGCGACCGGGAACCATGCGCGCTTCCTCAGGTTGATCTCGAGCCAAGTGTTCAGGACCTGGGTGACCGTCATCGGATACATATTGATCGTACAGACACCGCCCCACTTCTTCTGGCGGTAAGTGCCGAGGCGGACCGAATGCACCTCGCCGAGAACGCCCGCTTCTTCGCGCGCCTCGTTGGCGGCGGATTGTTCCTCCGTCATGCCGTTTTCGACAACACCCTTCGGACAGATCCACTTCGTGTCGTTGCGATTACGCACCAGCAAGACCTCGAGACCGCCGTCGCCGTGGCGGAACGGGACGACACCGGATTGACGATACATGAATGCGGGTTGGAGGGGCATGGGTCTCCAGGTGATTGCAGCCGTTTCAACCTGATCGATAGATCAGCTCACCCATTGTTACCGTCTCCGCCTGTGTGGCAAGTCGCGTGTTTCGCGCGCGCTTTTTGCGCTTCTTCTTATTCATGTCGAGAGCGTCGCGGAGGTCGTCGATCATTTTCGGCATCTTCATGGCAGTCATCCTTCAATCATCTAACGCCTTAACAACTGGCGCCATGTCTACTACGCCGCGTCACTGCGCAGTTCGTCGACGTCCTCCTCCGTGAGCGAGAGGACATCCTCGACTTCCTTCTCGATGGCGTCATGGGCGCCATAGAGGGCCTTGCCCATATCGGCAAGGTGCCAGATTACGGTCTTGGCGTATCCGAGGTCGTTCATCAAGGATGTCGCCAACAGAGGCGGGAGCTTACCATCGCGGATCATGTCGTCCATGGCGTTCTTGAACAGCAGGTTGTCCTCGTCGATGGCAACCTTGAATTCGTCGAGAATCAGAACATCGCGTTCTTCGTCATCCATCTGCCCCAGTTCATGGATCGTGCGCATGATACCGGCGATCTGGTTGCGTATGAAATTGTATTGCCGGCGGACATCCTCGTTGTCGGAACGGATGTGTTCCAAGGTGTTGGTGCGCAGATGGTGGATGCCCTTGACGCTGAAGACGATGCCATGGCAGGCGTCACGGAGTTCGTAGAGGCGGCTGCCAAATTCGGCCGGGATCTCGTTGTGGGCCTTGCTGATGAACTCCAGAATGGCCGCGTAAAGCGACTTCACGGTGCCGACGTAGGCCTTCTCCATGTCGTATTCGTCGGGTTTCACCGGGGCCTGTACGTGGGCTTCGAGGTCGCCGTCCGATTGGATGACGGCGCGCTCCAGGGCAGTCCCCGCGACATCACCTCAAGGGCATTGTCGTAAAGGTGCTGGGTTTCCTGGCGGACCGCATTGAGAAGGGTCTCCGGGAAGCCGAAGGCGGTATCGGTGATGAACCGCGGTTCCGCCGTCTCCACCTTCGGTTTCGGGATGACCCGTTGCAGGAAGCTGACCAGCCAGCCGGTCAGCGGCCACATCACGCCAACGCCGATGACGTTGAAGATCGTGTGGAACACGGCGAGCTTCAGCGTGTAGTCATCGGCGGCGATGCCGACCCTGACGGAAACCGCATCGACCATCCAGACGATCTGGTGGATGAAGGCGATGGCGATGGCGCCGGTGATGCCGTTGAAGATCAAATGTGCCGCGGCCAGGCGTTTGCCCTGATAGTTGGAGCTCATGGAGCCGATGATGGCGGTGATGGTGGTGCCGATATTGGCACCGATGGCCAGTGCCAGAGCGTTTTCGTAAGTAATCTGCCCGGCCGCCAGAGCCGTAATGATCAGCACCAGGGTGGCGTGGCTCGATTGCATGATCACCGTTGCCACGGTTCCCATGAGGGTAAATACGATGAGGCCGAGGAAGCCCGGCATGGCGTATTCGGCCAGATCGATGGTCTCCCGGAAGACCTCGAACCCTTCCTTCATGTGATGGATTCCGAGGAACAGAAACCCGAGCCCGGCCAGGATATACCCGATACCCTTGAGCGCCTTTTGGCTCTGGAATACCAGAATGATACCGAACACAAGCATCGGCATGGCATAGGCCGAGATTTTCACTTTCAGGCCGAACCCGGCGACCAACCAGGCGCCCGTTGTCGTGCCGATGTTGGCGCCGAAGATGATGCCGATGCCCGAAGCCAGCCAGATCAGGCCGGCGCTGAGAAACGAAATGGTGATCACCGAAACCAACGAACTCGATTGCATGATCGTCGTCGTCAGGATCCCGAAGGCGACGGCCTTCCATTGCCGGTCGGTGGTCTTTTTGAGCAGCTTCTCAAGCAGGCCTCCGGTGAAAGCCTTGAAGCCTTCTTCCAGGAACAACATGCCGAACAGGAATATGGATACGCCGGCCGCGATTTCCTTGACGTTCGGGCTGACCCAGAAGCCGTAGCCGAGAATGACGAAAATAACGGGGAGAAGGATCTTCTTAAGCATGTCCGTCACCTTGTAAAATGGACGAACCCGATAAGGGGCCGCAACCGCCGTCACGAACCCGTGACCCCTACCGGCTCAAATCGGCTACGATGACCGTCCTGACCCCTGGCGTCAGACCGATCAACCCCCGGCTCCAAAAAGAAGCCCTTCCAAATTGGCTGGAAGCCCCAATCGATTGGTTTTTGTTTTTCTGTAACTGCATACGAGGGTATCGCGCCTATAACGGGCGGCGCAATCATGAAATGAGACGTTAATGTTACAACCAGTGAACGTAACCGAGAGGTTGGTTTGGCGGGCCGGGTATCCGGCTAGCCGAACGGCTTCACGAAGGCCTTTCGCAGATCGTGGCGCCGAACGCCGCCGGATCGGGAGGGCCCAGGCGTTAACCCTTCTTCAACGGCTGGCAATGAAAATGGCAAGTGGTACAAGGGGTTTTTCATACGCTTCCCATGACGGGTGTTTTTCCGGAGAAATGTGGTATTCCGGTATTCGGCATATACCGGCATTTCGAAAGGGTGAGGGAGTCGGGCAATGACCGATAGTGAGTCGAACCGGGTCGTCATTTTCGACACGACGTTGCGTGACGGCGAACAGTCGCCGGGCGCTTCCATGAACCTCGAGGAGAAACTGCGCGTCGCACACGTTCTGGACGGCATGGGTGTCGACGTCATCGAGGCCGGATTTCCGATCGCCTCCGACGGCGACTTCGAGGCCGTCAACGAAATTGCCAAGGTCGTCGAGAACGCCACCGTCTGCGGGTTGGCGCGCTCGACCCGCGGCGACATCGAGCGGGCCGCCGATGCCATCAAACCGGCCAAGCGAGGCCGCATCCATACCTTCATCTCGACCAGCCCGCTGCACATGAAATACAAGCTCCAGATGGAGCCGGAAGCCGTCCACCAGGCCGTCATCGACAGCGTCACACTGGCCCGCAACTATACGGACGACGTCGAGTGGTCACCCGAGGACGGATCGCGCACGGAACATGACTTCCTGTGCCGCTGCGTCGAAAGCGCCATCGATGCCGGGGCCGGCACCATCAATATCCCGGATACGGTGGGTTACGCCGTGCCGGATGAATTCGGCCAGTTGATCGCCATGCTGTTCGACCGAGTCCCCAACATCGACAAAGCGATCGTATCCGTCCATTGCCACAACGATTTGGGTCTTGCCGTCGCCAATTCACTGGCCGCCGTCAAGGCCGGTGCCCGGCAGGTCGAGTGCACGGTCAACGGTCTCGGCGAGCGCGCCGGCAACGCGGCCATGGAGGAGATTGTCATGGCGCTGAGGACGCGCAACGACTCCATGCCCTATACGACCGGCGTCACCACCGAACACATCATGAAGGCCTCCAGGCTGGTCTCGGGCATCACCGGGTTCGCTGTGCAGCCGAACAAGGCGATCGTCGGCAAGAACGCCTTCGCCCACGAATCGGGTATTCACCAGGACGGCGTTCTCAAACACGCCCAGACCTACGAGATCATGACCCCCGAATCGGTCGGCCTGGCGACCTCCGATATCGTTCTCGGCAAGCATTCGGGCCGGCACGCCTTCAAGGAGCGCCTCAAGGAACTGGGATATGAGTTGGGTGACAATGCCATCCAGGATGCCTTCAAGCGTTTCAAGGATCTCGCCGATCTGAAGAAGGAGATTTTCGACGAGGATATCATTGCGCTCGTCGACGACGAGGTCGTCCGTTCCAACGACCGGGTGCAGTTGGTCGATATGGAAGTCAACTGCGGTACTGTGCATCGCCCGCCGAAAGCCGATTTGACACTGCAGATCGACGGTGACTCGGCATCTTGCACGGCGACCGGCGATGGCCCGGTCGACGCCGCTTTCAACTGCGTCAAACAGCTTTTCCCACACCACGCCCGGTTGCAGCTCTATCAGGTCCACGCGGTGACCGAAGGCACGGACGCGCAGGCCGAGGTGACGGTCCGCCTGGAAGAAGACGGAAAAACGGTCAACGGTTCGGGAGCCGATACGGACACCCTCGTCGCCTCCGTCCGCGCTTACATCAATGCCCTGAATAAATTGCTGGTAAAGCGGGAAAAAACGGCGCCAGGGGATGTTTCTCCCTAGCTCTTGCGGGAACGAATACTTATAAAGACGCGGGAGATATTAGAAGTGATCGGGCGCACAGCCCAAGTGGGGGCGGGGATTATAGTTTTTGCGCATCGCGCGCATTCGAAGTTGTGAGGTTTGATGTTTTCTCGTTTGTTCGGATTTCTCTCGGCCGACATGGCCATCGACCTGGGAACGGCGAACACGCTGGTCTACGTGAAGGGGCGCGGCATCGTTCTCAACGAACCGTCGGTCGTCGCCATTGCCGAGGTCAAGGGCAAAAAACAGGTTCTCGCCGTCGGTGAAGAAGCCAAGCAGATGCTGGGCCGCACACCGGGTAACATCCGAGCGATCCGACCGCTGCGCGACGGCGTCATCGCCGACTTCGAAGTCGCCGAAGAAATGATCAAGTACTTCATCCGCAAGGTTCACAACCGGCGCAGTTTTGCCAGCCCATTGGTCGTCGTCTGCGTGCCGTCGGGATCGACCGCGGTCGAACGGCGCGCCATTCAGGAATCGGCGGAAAGTGCGGGCGCGCGGAAAGTCTATCTGATCGAGGAACCTATGGCAGCGGCCATTGGCGCCGGCCTGCCGGTCACCGAGCCGACGGGCTCGATGGTCGTCGATATCGGCGGCGGCACCACCGAGGTCGCCGTGCTGTCATTGGGCGGCATCGTCTACTCGCGTTCCGTGCGTGTCGGCGGCGACAAGATGGACGAGGCCATCATCGCCTACATCCGGCGCAACCATAACCTGCTGGTCGGTGAAGGCAGTGCGGCACGTATCAAGGAAGACATCGGTTCCGCCTGTCCGCCCGAAGAAGGCGAAGGCCAGACCATGGAGATCAAGGGCCGCGATCTGATGAACGGCGTGCCCAAGGAACTGATTATCTCGGAACGCCAGATCGCCGAGAGCCTGGCTGAGCCGGTCGGCGCCATCATCGAGGCGGTCAAGGTGGCGCTCGAGCATACGGCGCCGGAACTGGCCGCTGACATCGTCGACAAGGGGATCGTCTTGACCGGCGGCGGGGCGCTGCTGGGCAACGTTGATTTTATCCTGCGCCATGCGACGGGCTTGCCGGTATCGATCGCCGATGATCCGCTGTCCTGCGTCGTCCTCGGTACGGGCCGGGCGCTCGAGGAAATGAAACGCCTGAAGGATGTCTTGACGACGATGTATTGAGTTTTTGTGTTAATTTGTTGTCAAGTTCCTCTAATTATAGTTTAAATAGAGAGTTGCTGTTTTATTGCTCCGACGCTCGCGCCTGTGGCGCTGAGCGCATAACGATAATATGAGGTCGGTTTGAAGGAGGGTCCGCGGTCGGTAAGTCGCATCGCCGCTCCGATCAAGAACCTGGCCCAGCGCTTCGCTTACTTGACGCTGGTGTTGAGTACGATCGCGTTGATGTTTCTCGGCAAGATCGATGCCGTCGTCGTCGAGAAGGCGCGTGTCGTCGTCACCGACTCCATGGCGCCGATCCTCGATGCGGTGTCCCGGCCCGTCGAGGCGGTCAACAAGGTGATCCAGGAAGCGCATGATCTCTATGCGCTTCGCGTTCAGAACGTGGAACTGAAGACGGACCGCGAGAGGCTGCTGCAGTGGCAGGCCATTGCGCGGCGCCTGGAGGCCGAGAACGAAACGCTTCGCGGACTACTCAATTTCGTGCCCGACCACGATCCGGGATTCGTCACCGCACGGGTCATCGCCGATACGGCCGGTTCTTTTGCCAACAGTTTGATCCTCAATGCCGGAGACCGGGTCGGTATCCGCAAAGGGCAAGCCGCGGTGTCGGGTGAGGGCTTGGTTGGGCGGGTCGCCGATGTCGGCCGGCGCTCGTCCCGATTGCTGCTCATCACGGACATCAACTCGCGGATTCCCATCATGGTGCAACCGGGCGGCGCGCGGGCCATCATGGCCGGCAACAACACCGGCACGCCGAAGCTGGTTCACCTGTCTCCCGGATTTTCTGTCGCCGCCGGCGATCGGGTGGTCACATCCGGGCACGGCGGGGCTTTTCCGCAAGGCCTGCCGGTGGGTGTTATCGCGTCGAATGACGAGAACGGGATCGCCGTTCAGCCCTATACGGACCAAGAACGGCTGCAATACGTTCGCATCCTGGATTACGGCCTCACGGGCGTCATTGAAATGCCGCCGACCGAGACCGGAGGTGCACGACCGACGGATCGCGGGGCGACGCATCGATGAAACCGGGTGTCTGGAACCGCCTCGACGTTCTTACGCGGAAAATGACGCCCGTCTTGTTGACCTTCCTGTTGGTCATTTTCAACGTCGTACCGTTGTATATTCCCGGCCTCGCCAAGATCGCGCCGTGGTTGCCATTGATGGCCATCTATTACTGGTCGATCTACCAGTTCGAATTGATGCCGGCCTATGCCGTATTCCTCATCGGGCTTTTGCACGACGTCCTCACTGGCGCGCCGCTCGGCGCCAATACGCTGATCTTTCTTCTGGTCTACGGGGCCGTCGTCTCCCAGCACCGGTTTTTCGCCGGCAAGGCCTTCTGGGTCGTATGGCTCGGCTTTTCCCTGGTATCCGGCGGCGCACTGCTCCTCGACTGGGCTCTGATGTCGGCCTGGAACCTGGCCCTCATCGCGCCGGAGCCCAAGGTCTACCAGTATTTCCTGACTCTCGGAGCCTTTCCGGGGCTGGCCTGGCTGTTCATGCGGTGGCAGCGGGCTTTCCTTAGGCAGGTCTGATGCATCGCGATTCCGAACGCCATAAACAGTTCACGCGCCGCGCCCTGATGCTGGCCGGCGGCAAGGCGGCCCTGGTGTCGGCCCTGATCGGACGTATGTATTACCTGCAAGTCGTCGAAGGCGAACGCTACCGGACTCTCGCCGATGAAAACCGCATCAACCTCCGGCTCCTGGCGCCGCCGCGCGGCCGCATTGTCGACCGCTTCGGCGTGCCGATCGCCGATAACGAGCAGAACTACCGGGTTCTGCTGATCTCAGAGAACACAACGGACCTCGGCCGCACCCTCGACGTGCTCGCCAAGATCATCCCGATCGGCGACGGTGAACGGCGCCGCATCCTTCGCGACGTCAAACGCAACCGCAGTTTCGTACCGGTCACCATCCGCGAGAACCTCAACTGGCAGGAGGTGGCGCGGATCGAGGTCAACGCGCCGGATCTTCCGGGCATCTTCATCGACGTCGGCCAAAGCCGCAGCTATCCGCATGGTCGCGAAACAGCCCATGTGCTCGGATATGTCGCCGCCGTGTCGCCGAAGGACCTGAGCGGCGATCCGTTACTCGAGTTGCCCGGTTTCCGTATCGGAAAGGCGGGCATCGAGAAGGTGCACGACCTGGCCCTACGCGGATCCGGCGGCAACTCGCAAGTCGAGGTCAATGCCTTCGGCCGCGTAATCCGTGAGTTGTCCCGCCAGGAAGGACAGCCGGGCGCCGAGGTGATGTTGACGCTCGATCTCGAACTGCAACGTCTCGTCAGCCGCCGCTTGGCCGGCGAAAGCGCGGCTGCCGTGGTTATCGACGTCCGCAATGGGGACGTCCTGGCCATGGCATCGACCCCGGCATTCGATCCCAACGCCTTCAATCGCGGCCTCAAGGACGAGGAGTGGAAATCGCTCGTTTCCAACCCCATGGCGCCGTTGATCAACAAGGCTATCGGCGGACGCTACGCGCCGGGCTCGACCTTCAAGATGGTGGTCCTGTTGGCGGCCCTTGAAAAAGGCATCATATCGCCCTCGACGGAACTCTTCTGCAAGGGACACGTGGAGCTCGGTGACGCCAAGTTCCACTGCTGGAAAAAGCACGGACACGGCCACGTCGACGCGAAAACAGCCATCGTCCAAAGCTGTGACGTCTACTTCTATGAGATCGCCAAACGCACGGGCATCGACCAGATTGCGGCAATGGCCCGGCGCTTAGGCCTCGGCGCCAAACTGGGCATCGACCTGCCCGGCGAGCAGGGTGGCCTGATGCCGACCAAGAAATGGAAACGCGGCGCCCTGGATGCCCCCTGGCACCAGGGTGAAACCCTGATCGCCGGTATCGGGCAGGGATATCTGCTGGTGACCCCGCTGCAGTTGGCGGTGATGACGGCGCGGCTGGTCAACGGCGGCTTCGCCGTCGAGCCGCGATTGACCAAGGCGGTCATCCAGAAAAGCAGTTCCGGACCCCAGAGCTTCGCCTTTCCCAACATCGGCCTGCCGCGCTCCCATCTCGATATGGTGACGGCGGCCATGACCGAGGTCGTCAATTCGCCGACCGGCACGGCCTTCAAGTCGCGCATCGAGGACGAGGGCATGGGCATGGGCGGCAAGACGGGCACCGTGCAGGTGCGCCGGATCTCCAAGGCGGAACGGGAAAAAGGTGTCCTCAAGAACGAAGAACTGCCTTGGAAGGAGCGCGACCACGCTCTGTTCGTCGGCTATGCGCCCTACGACAACCCGCGCTATGCCGTCTCCGTGATCGTCGAGCACGGCGGCGGCGGGTCGAAGACGGCGGCACCCATCGCCCACGACATCCTTTTGGAGGCGCAGCGGCGCGATTCGGCGCGACCGGCGACCGTGGCGACGGACAGGCCCGGGTCCGGGAAAGGCGTGGGCGAAGGATGAGCGAAGACCTTCTCAACCCGCCTGAATTATCCTTCCGCCAGCGGTTGTGGCACATCAACTGGTTCTTCGTGATTCTGCTCTGCGTCACCGTCGGCGTCGGCGTCGCCATGCTGTTCTCGGCCGCCGACGGCAGTTTCGATCCCTGGGCAAAACGTCACGCTACACGCTTCGGCGTCGGTCTCGTGGTCATGGTCGCCGTCGCCTTGGTCGACATTCGGTTGTGGCTGCGATACGCCTATGTCTTTTACGGCGTCAGCCTGGCGCTGCTCGGCGTCGTCGAGGTCGCCGGCACCATCGGCATGGGGGCGCAGCGTTGGATCAGCCTCGGTTATTTCAACCTGCAGCCGTCGGAACTGATGAAGGTGGCGATGATCCTGGCCCTGGCGCGGTATTTCCACGGCGGCAGCATCGAGGACGTCGGGCGCCCGACCTTCCTGATCGTACCGATCCTGATGATCGCCGCACCGGCCGCCCTGGTCCTGCGCCAGCCGGATCTCGGCACCACGCTGATGCTGATCATGACCAGCGGCGCCATCTTTTTCGTGGCCGGCGTGAAATTGTGGAAGTTCGGTGCGGTGCTGCTGGCCGGCATGGTCGCCGCCCCCGTCGCCTGGCAGTTGCTGCACGACTATCAGCGCCAGCGGGTGCTGACATTCATCAATCCAGAAAGCGATCCGCTGGGGGCCGGCTATCACATCATCCAATCGAAAATCGCCTTGGGTTCCGGCGGACTGCTGGGCAAAGGGTTCATGCAGGGCACTCAGGGCCACCTCGACTTCCTGCCGGAGATGCAGACCGACTTCATCTTCACCATGCTGGCCGAGGAATTCGGCCTTATCGGCGGTCTCGGCCTGATGGCGCTCTACGGCCTGATCCTGGTCCAGGGCTACGCCATGTCGCTGCGCTCGCGCAGCCAGTTCGGCCGGCTCGTCGGCATGGGCGTGACGGCGACCTTCTTCATCTACGTCTTCATCAACATCGCCATGGTCATGGGTATGATCCCGGTGGTCGGCGTGCCGCTGCCGCTGATCTCCTACGGCGGCACGGCGATGATGACGCTGCTCATCGGTTTCGGGCTCCTGATGAATGTCTGGGTGCACCGTGATTTTATGATCGGCCGGCGCGGCGGTTCGGAGACCTGACCCGCTGCCGACGAGGCCGCGAGCCGTCGGTCCCGAACCCGGCGCCTTCTATCGACAAGCCCCGACACCTCTGCTATATCGGCCGTCCCATTTCTAAGGGCGTATAGCTCAGTTGGTAGAGCAGCTGACTCTTAATCAGCGGGTCCTAGGTTCGAGTCCTAGTACGCCCACCACTCCGTCCAATGCCGGCAAAGAAAAAGGGCGGGGAAATCCCCGCCCGAAGTTTGGAGTGAGATTATTATTGGGGAGACTAGGCGGCGCGTACGGCACCCAAGAACTTGTCGACGAACGATCGGACACCTCGAAAAACTCTAACCTTTGGCGGCGTGACGCCGGAGTTGGCATCGGGCGGCCTGCCTTGTCGGCCTTTCGGGCCGGGTTTCCGGTTTTTGATGTCGGTTTCGGGTGTTTCGGAGCGGG
>Ga0209144_1000232_pt1 | contig 11974 bp, 12 predicted proteins | sample WorMettrBAHAMAS1_FD_187392 | JGI IMG/M metagenome (GOLD analysis project Ga0209144, IMG submission 187392) | Marine gutless worms symbiont microbial communities from Max Planck institute for Marine Microbiology, Germany - Inanidrilus... | ecosystem: Host-associated > Annelida > Digestive system...
GAATACGCTTGGTCTGAACGATTGCGTTCATTGATAAAACGAACCGAAGAGTTTTCAATTATGATTATCGAGACTAAAGTATACAGCTGTCGCAAATGTCAGAGCGAAGATCTCGTTAAAAATGGCGAGAATGCATCCGGTAGCTTGCAATATCACTGTAAAGCAGTGGTGCCTATGGCGTACTTGAGCGCACAGAACGCGCGACGGAAGAAAAGAAGAAAGATCCAGTATGCGCGGGATTGAACGGACGTTTGGGGTCTCGCGCCGAACATTGAGTACCTGGTTAAAAGAACAGGCGAATGACCTACCACCCCTTGAAGAGACGCTACAACCTGTTGAGTGCAAAAAGATTCCTGTGCTGGAGGCGGATGAGTTGTGGTCCTTTGTCTTTCGTAGAAAAGACAAAGTGTGGATCTGGATTGCCATGAATAGAGAGACCCAAGAAATCGTCGCCTCTGCCTGCGGTGATCGCAGCGAAAACACTTGTTGGATACTCTGGGATCGCGTACCGTCTGCTTATAAGGAAGCCATCGTTTTCAGTGATTATTGGAGCGCGTATCGAGCCGTCATTCCAAGCGAGCAACAGCGCCCTGTGGGTAAAGAAACGGGGGAAACGGCTCATATTGAGCGTTGGAATAATACCTTATAGCAACACTTGGCACGCTTCGTACGTAAGACGTTGTCTTTTTCAAAATGTGTTAAAATGTATGGGATTTTCTTAAAACTCTTCATACACCGCTATAATACTGCATTATTGCCGATTGTCGGCTAGATATCACTTCAAAATTACCACTACCTTAACTTTGTTGTTTCAGATAGAGATACCCTACATATTGGGTATACCCAGGGACAACGGAATCACAACACCACCGGATTTTCGAACCCCCCGGGGCATAAATGCGATCAGGTGTGGGTGGCGAAGAAGGCACCCAGCTCATCCGGCGCGACCTCCGCTTGCTCGCCCTCCTCGCGCAGGGGTTTTACGCCGATCACCCCGCGCGTCAACTCGTCCTCCCCGAGCACCAGGGCATAGCGGGCACCGCTGCGGTCCGCTTTTTTGAATTGGCTCTTGAAGCTGCCGCCGCCGCAGTGACAAATCAGACGTAGATCGGGCAGTGTGTTGCGTAGGGTTTCGGCCATCATCAGGGCCTGGGCCTGAGGCCCGTCCCCAACGGCGATCAGATAGGCATCCACGCCCTGATCCGGTGGCGACGATCCGGCCTCTACTAGGGAGACCAGACGTTCCAGCCCCATGGCAAAACCGATGGCGGGAGTCGGGCGCCCACCGAGCTGGGCCACCAGGGTATCGTAACGACCACCGGCGCAGACAGTGCCTTGCGCACCGAGACCGTCGGCAATCCACTCAAAGACTGTGCGGTTGTAATAGTCCAATCCCCGGACCAAGCGTGGATTGACCTCGTAGCCGACACCGGCGGCATCGAGACCAGCGCGGAAGCGGTCGAAGTGGGCGCGCGACTCCCGGCCCAGGTAGTCCATAATGCACGGCGCTTCGGCGATCACCGGCTGCAGGTCCGGATGCTTGCTGTCGAGCACGCGCAGGGGGTTGGTCCGTAGCCGGCGGCGACTGTCTTCATCCAGGCGCTCCAGATTCCCTTCCAGACAGGACACGAGCTCACGGCGGTAGGCGGCGCGCTCATCGCCCTCGCCCAAGCTATTGATCTCCAGCCTCAGGCTCCCGAGCCCGAGGGTCTCCCACAGGCGTCGGGTCAACAGCACCACCTCTTGATCGATGTCCGGTCCCGCGAGTCCGAAGACCTCGACGCCGATCTGGTGAAATTGGCGGTAGCGGTCTTTCTGCGGGCGCTCGTATCGAAACATGGGGCCGCGATACCAGAGGCGCTGGGGGGTGGAGAGTAAGCCGTGGTCGATGGCGGCTCGTACGCAACTCGCGGTACCCTCGGGACGCAGGCTCAGGCTGTCGCCGTTGCGGTCCTCGAAGCTGTACATCTCCTTCTCGACGATGTCGGTAACCTCGCCGATGGAGCGTTTGAACAGGTCCGTTACCTCTACCAAAGGGGTGCGGATTTCCCGATAACCGTAACGCTCGAGGATTGTTCCGGCACGCTCCTCTAGGACCTGCCAGAGGGTAACTCGCTCCGGGAGAATGTCATGCATTCCCCGGATTGCTTGGATCGTTCGGATCGTTGGTTCCAGCATGGTGAGGATCGACTCACCGCACGGCGATCAGGGCAATTGGGCCCGATCCAGCGTGAATCGGGCTCCCCCGCGTTGGGTACGGGGAGCAGTGCTCAGATCGAACGGCTTCCCGTTGACTATGATCCGTACTACCGCCGGGTTTCCAAGTTTGAACGAGTAGGGGGGGGATACCCTCCAGAACGTACCGGTTGCCTTTCTTCTTGATGCCGGAAAGCTGGTACTGTTCCTCACTGTCGCGCACATCTGTCCAACAGGAACCGTCGAAGATGATCTCGATTTCACCGGCCTCGGTGGCGGTGGTTTCTGCGGTTTTTTCAGCCTCTTGAGTTGCTTCGGGAGCTGGATCGGTGGCCGGCGGTCGGGTGGCCGTGATTGTATCGGCAGTGGCGCTCCCTGCATCAACCCTCTCGGTCGGCGGTTGCCGCGAGTCCGGAGGCACCGGTAGGCCGGCGTGCGTCGGGGCCAGCATGTCCATTTCCGGTAGTAGGGATTGTTCCTCTTCCTCGACCGCGATCAGGTCCGTATCGGTGGGGAGGAGCGGCATCCGAGGTCCCGGGATCGTTTCGAGTGTGGGCACCGGTGCCCTTGTCCGTGTCGCGCCGGCAGCGGACGTTTGACCCCCCGGGTCCGATTGTCGGCTCTGCTGCCACAGGAACACCAGGGCGCCCAGCAGGACCAGGACCCCGAGACTGACCAGACCTATTTTCAGGTGCCTACTGTCGATCCGGAAGCCAGTGTGCGGCGTAGTGTCGACCCGCCCCGGCGCCGCCGCACGATAAGCGGCCACCAGAGGCTCCGGTTTCAACCCGACCAGGCGTGCATACTTGTGGATATAACCGATGATGAAGACGTCATCCCGCAGGATGCTGTAATCGTCACGTTCCAGGGCTTCGATCGTGGCCGGGCTCAGGGTTAGCTCGCCGGCAACACGCTCCTGCGTCAGGCCTTGGGTCTGGCGAGCGATACGCAAACGCTCGCCCGGACCGTCCAGAAACTCCGCGTTGGGGTCGTCTTCCCGTGCTGGTATGAAAGGTGTGCTCATGGAGATCCTGATCCTATAGGCAGATGGCTTGCGGCGAGTCAGGGCAGCTCTCGCGCAGCATTTCGGCATAAGTAGCCGCCCGCCTGCGTGTGCCCAGCCCGCGTTCTACCCTGACCGCCAGCAAGAGTACCTGGGGGGTCGGCTGGGCAACCTTGAAGTAGTGCTCTAGATCGCTGGCGTCCGGGGAAACTGGTTTTTCCATCTTGTAACCACTTGTAAGATAAAACAAAGCTGCCGATTTTAGGATGTCATCGACTTGAATCGATTTGTAGGTTTTGAAAAGATCCCGCTCCAGGAATCATGGAGATACCTCCAAAAGCGCCCCAATTGACGCAGGTCTCTATACAATCCTACAGATTTTGAGCCCGACTATGTGCGAAAAATATTGCTGAATCGGATGGTTATCGGTGTGGACTACGATCTAAGCAATCTCGAAATAAATAACTATCTGAATTTATTCAAGGGTCTGGATAACTTTAGCATCTTGAGAGTATGCCAAGGTTATGTTATGCAAGGAAAAAACAGGTATTTCAGGCATTCACACCTTTCGGAAGCTAAATTCAAAGCAATTATACGCTATTTTGCGCACGATTTACGGGCCTGGAAAATCGCCGAGCTGAGTGGTGTAAGCCGCCCGACGATTAATCAGCTATTCATGAAGTTACGAATCAGAATCGCCCAGGTTTGTAACGCTTCATCCCCTCTATTCGGTGAGGTTGAAGTCGATGAATCTTATTTTGGCGCACGCCGTGTTCGCGGAAAAAGGGGCGCGGAGCAGGCGGTAAACCGATCGTCTTCGGAATCCTGGAACGCCACGGGAAAGTGTGAGCATGAGTTTGCCCGCAGCAATTGCCATATCAATGGCATTGAGTCATTCTGGTCATATGCCAAACGGAGGCTTGCAAAGTTCAATGCTGTTCCCCGACAAACGTTCCTTTTACACCTCAAGGAATGTGAATTCAGATTTCATCACCGAGAGGAAAATCTCTCTGATAGAATACTTATTCTACTGAAAGAAAACCCACTCTAAAGTTATCTAGACCCTATTCAATTAATATCGCGGACACTAGTGGGTCCAGATAGGTTCTGGCAGACCGGTAACGACCGCGGCCATAGTTCAGGTCGGCCAGTACGGCAATGGCGGATCCGAACCTGGGGTTCGTGGTCAGCGCCCGGTGGAAGTGGATTTCCGCTTGGTTGGCGTTGCCGCTGTACTTGGCGCAAGTTCCCAGGTTGGTCATGGCGATCCAGGGCGTGGTGTAGCGCGAGTTGGCCAGGGCCTTCTCGTACCGGGACCGGGCCTCTGCGAACCTGCGGCTGCCGCAGAGGAAGCTGGCGTACGCATTGAGGACATATGGGTCTTCGGGTTGCAGGTCGCTGGCGGTGCGGAAATACCTCTCGGCCAATTGGCTTTGCCCCGACCGCTGGTAAATCAGGGCCATGAGATTATGGGCCTGGGGATGAGAGGGATCCACGGCCAGTGCGTTGTCGAGCTTACGCCGGGCTATCTCTGGCTGCCCCTGTCTGAGATACTCCGCTGCGAGCTGCACATAGAGATCGCCGGGACGCTCCTTCCCCTCTCTGCCCGGATCACTGGCCATCCCGAAGTCCCGAATCCAACCGCCGGTGCAGCCCATCAGCAGCAGGGAAGCGACCAACGACAACACGAGTCCCACCCGCCCGGTGCGGCTCATGGCGCGATTGCCTCGACGACAGGTTGGCCGCGCGTGGTACGGCGGCTGCGATCGCGGACCCTGCCAACCAATTGGCCGCAAGCAGCAGAGATCTCGCCCCCCCGGGTCTTGCGTGTGGTGACTACGATGCCGGAGCCGAGGATCCGCCGACGGAAGACCTCCATCTGCTCCTGCGGCGAGGTTCGGAAGTCCGAGCCTGGGAAAGGGTTGAAGGGGATCAGATTGAGCTTGGATGGAATACCTTCCAGCAACCGGATCAGACGTTTGGCGTGGGTGACCTGATCGTTGACTCCGTCGATCATGACATACTCCCAGGTGATGCGGCGGCGCTTGTCGCCCGCGACGAAGGCCTTGCAGGCGGGCAGCAACGCCTCTAGGGGATACTTGCGGTTGATGGGTACCAACCGGTCGCGCAGGGCGTTGTCCGCGGCATGCAGCGAAACGGCGAGCGCCACCTCGCTGACTTTCCGCAACCGATAGATGTTGGGGACGAGGCCGGAAGTGCTCAGGGTAATCCGGTGCTTGGAGAGCATATAGGCCAGATCGTCCTGCATAATGCCCATGGCGGTCACCACCGCGTCGAAATTCGCCAAGGGTTCCCCCATCCCCATTAGGACGACATTGGTGGGCGTAGCGCCGAGGGCGCGGGTCGCGTACCAGACCTGGCCGATGATCTCCCCGGTCGTCAGATTGCGGTTGAATCCCTGCCGTGCCGTGGCGCAGAAGCTGCAATCCAGGGAACAACCCACCTGCGAGGAAACACATAGAGTCGTACGGCGCCCTTCCGGAATCAACACCGTCTCCACACGCTGTCCGTCGGCCAGCTCCAAGACCCACTTGCGGGTCCCGTCCGCAGCAGGTCGCGCCGCGATCGGTCGCAGGAGACGAACGCAGGTCTCAGCGAGCAACCGCTGGCGCAGGGTCTTGGCGAGGTCGGTCATGGCCCCGCAGTCGACCACACCGTGCTTGTGGATCCATTTGAACAGGCTGCAACCGTGGAATCCCGTAAATCCCATACCGGTCACTAGATCCTCGCAACCTTTTCGATCGAGGTCCAGCAGGTCGGTCTTGGAGGCGGTGGCGGTCATGGCCCAGGCGCTTAACGGGTGCGCTCGCAAACGCCGTCCGGGAAGAAAAAGGCGATCTCCGTGGCCGCAGTCTCCGGCGCATCGGAGCCGTGGACCGCGTTTTCCGACACCTCGGTCGCAAAATCGGCCCGGATCGTGCCCGGCTCGGCCTTGGCAGAATCCGTGGCCCCCATCACATCACGGTTGCGGGCGATGGCGTTTTTACCTTCAAGTACCTGGACCATGATGGGCCCGGAAGTCATGTAATCGACCAACTCCCCGAAGAAAGGACGCGCCTGATGCACCGCATAGAAGGCGCTTGCCTGCTCGCGGGTCAGGTGGAGCATGCGTGCCGCCACGATGCGGAGACCCGCCTGCTCGAAGCGATCGTAGATAGCGACGATATGGTTGGCAGCGACGGCGTCGGGCTTGACGATGGATAAGGTGCGTTCGATAGCCATGAGAGAACCTGCCGAGCTTGTGGGATTGGTACCGATACCACGGATCGGCGTACGCGCCGGGGTGATTCTCGCGACGACCTCCCCGCGGACCTTCTTTACCGGTAAAGGCTGTAAAGTCTACTAAGCCCATGACAACCGGGCAATCGAGCAGGGCGAGCGCATTTCCAGCCGATCAATCGCCGGCGCTGCCCTTCCGCGGGTGGGGGTGTCGCAAAAGCCCCTCCGTGGGGCGTAGCGCAGACGTCCCCGTCTGCATTTTTCGATGCAGGCAAGGACGCCTGCGCTACTTTTGCGACACCCTCTGGGTGGGGGGAACCCACCACCGACAGCCGGATTATGGTAGCCTTTAGCATCCCGTTTCGCCTTATTTTTCACTTTCAGAGCCCTCCCAAACGCGCCCCGACAAGGCACCGCGCACCGGGAATGCCCTCCTCGAATTGCCCAGCGCGGTAACGCTCGGGCACGTTTGGGGGGCTCCCTGCAAGCGCGGCGAGAAGCGGTCAGCACGCAAAATTAAGGTGAAACAGGGTACTAGAGTAGTATAACCAATTTAACATGTGAAAACAGTCGGTTAGAGTGAGTCGTAACCGTCTGTTTGGTGGCACTCTGCAGATGAAGCTGGACCGATCTACTCGACTCTTGCATGATTTCGATTCTTCCAACGACACCTTGACATATAGGTCGAGAAATGCTCAAAGGTCTAAAAAAGAAGGGAAAATTCGTTCTGATCGCAATCGCCTCCGGTATTACCCTGATGTCCTCCGGCTTTGCCGAAACCATGGAGGAGGCGGACCTGGGGGAGGCAAAGGGCATCATCAAGGAGTTCTTATCCAGCTTGAAAGCTGAGCTTCAGACTGCACTGAATGAAGGCGGTCCTGTAAACGCTATTCGGGCATGTAAGGAGAAGGAACCAGTCATCGCTGCGGATTATTCTGCTAGGACCGGCTGGGACGTGGGGCGCACCAGCCTGGGACTACGAAACCCCTCGACGAATGCGCCGGATGGCTGGGAGCGGCAAGTCCTGCTCAGGTTCGAGGAACGCAAGGCAAGCGGCGAAGACATCAAGACCATGGATTTCGCCGAGGTAACCCCCGTGGAGGGGGAAAACCGATTCAGATACATGCAGGCAATCCCCACCGGTGGGCTCTGCCTTACCTGCCACGGTGCGGTCCTCGCCCCCGAGGTTATCAGGACCCTCGATGAGACCTATCCGGAAGACCGGGCGAGGGGCTTTTCTCTGGGGGACATCCGGGGTGCCTTTACCTTGTCCAAACCCCTCTGACCCGAAAGCGGTTTGCGAAATATCCCTTGTATTAGATTTGACGGATGCTTTATTGCTTACCCGCTGTGGATAGGGTCTGTGAAAGACAGCACGAACATTATTAAGCGTTACCCTTACACGAGATCCTTGACCTTCAGCGATTTCAGCGCTGAGCGCTGCAAACAAACTCTCGACATCATTCCATGGAATATCGGAACGTTGGGGCTCTTCGAATATTTTTGAGAGTGTCTCAAGTCCCAATCCGATAATTCGGCGCTTCCTTGATAATCTGCACGTCATGGACATGGGATTCGCGCATACCCGCGCCACTGATGCGCACGAATTCCGGCTTGGTCCGCATCTCCTCGATATCGGCGCAGCCGGTATAGCCCATGCTCGCACGCAGGCCACCCATGAGCTGGTGAATTACATTGAGCACACTGCCCTTGTAGGGTACCCGTCCCTCGATGCCCTCGGGCACAAGCTTGTCTTGTTCCTCATCGTCCTGAAAGTAGCGGTCGCTGGAGCCCTCCTTGCCGCCCATGGCACCCAGCGAGCCCATGCCGCGGTAGGATTTGTAAGACCGGCCCTGGTAGATCTCCACTTCGCCGGGCGCTTCGTCCGTGCCGGCGAAGAGTCCACCGATCATGACGCTGTGGGCACCGGCCGCGATGACCTTGGCGACGTCGCCCGAGTAGCGTAGTCCCCCGTCCGCGATTACGGGTATGTCACCGTCGGCCAGAGCCTCCGTGACATCCGCGACCGCCGTGATCTGGGGTATGCCCACGCCTGCCACGATGCGGGTAGTGCAGATAGAGCCGGGTCCGATGCCGACTTTGACAGCGTCGGCCCCCGCCGCCATGAGCGCACGGGCGGCGGTGGCGGTGGCGATGTTGCCGCCGATGACCTGGACCGCCGGAAACTCCCGCTTGACCTGGGCTACCCGTTCGAGGACGGCCTGGGAATGACCATGGGCGGTATCCACCACGATCACATCCACGCCGGCTTCCACCAGCGCCGCGACCCGCTCGTTGGTACCGACCCCGACGCCGACCGCGGCACCGACCCGCAGGCGCCCGTGGTCGTCCCGGGACGCCTTGGGGAAATCCTTGGCCTTCTGGATGTCCTTGACGGTAATCATGCCCCGCAGCGCAAAGTCCTGGTTGACCACCAGTACCTTCTCGATCCGGTGTTCGTGTAGCAGGCCTACGATCTCTCTGCGACCGGCGCCCTCGCGCACGGTCACGAGTCGCTCGCGGGGGGTCATGATGGAAGACACGGGGTCGTCGTGGCGGGTCTCGAAGCGCAGATCGCGCCCGGTGACGATACCGTCGAGCCGACCCTCCCCGGTCACGACCGGGACACCGGAGATGTTGTGGGCTCGGGTGATGTGCCTGACTTCCCCGATGCTGGTCTCGGGGGTGACCGTAATCGGGTCGCGGATGATACCGCTCTCGTACTTCTTGACCGCGAGCACCTCCTGGGCCTGCCGCTCGCTGCTCATATTCTTGTGCACGATGCCGATGCCGCCCTCCAGTGCCAGGGCAATAGCCAGCCTGGTTTCCGTAACCGTATCCATGGCGGCGGAGACCAGGGGGATCTTGAGGTCGATGGCGCGGGTCAGGCGGGTACTCAGATCCGCCGCACTGGGCAAAACCTGCGAATGGGCCGGTACGAGGAGGACATCGTCGAAGGTGAGGGCTTCCTGGATCAGACGCATAGCGATACCTGGCGTGAAGACAATTACACTCGGGAGAGATGACGGCGAAATTATAATTTCGCACCCTACAAAGGGTAAACTCGCCCCAGCATCGCTGCCGACCCTTCCGCCCCTGCCCCGAAGGCTACCGAATAATAATCACTGCTGAAACATCGCCTTGGCAATGAACCATAGAGGCGCCGAGGAGAGGCTGATGTTCCACCCGTTCGATCGTCTCCAGCGCTGGCAGCAGCGCATCGACGATCTGCAATGCCGTCTGGCCGCTGCCTTGGAGAGAAAGCTGGGGAGTATGCGGGAACGCCTCGATCCACTCGCCCTGCGCCTGCGGGGGGCATCGCCGCGAAGCGAGCTGGCACGCCGGTGCCTGATCCTCGATGCCCTTGGGCGCAGGCTCGGCGAAGCGATGGAGCGGATCCTGAACGCTCGCGGTGAACGCCTCGCCCGCGCCGTGCAGGGCCTGGAGGCGCGCAGTCCCCTGGCTACCTTGACCCGTGGCTTCGCCATCTTGCGGCGGGTGCCGACGGGGCAGGTCGTCACCGATGCGGGCCGACTCATACCCGGCGACCGAGTGGACACCCGCCTGGCCCGCGGCAGCCTGCTACTCGAGGTCATCGAGGTGGTTAGTGAGGATTGAGAACGGTTGTTTGCAGCTCAGGTGAACAAAAATTATATTTTGTAGTGGTAATTTTTGAAGTGATAGGGTAGATAGATTCATCGGTAATCATTCCGATTGCCACCGTTTTTCTCGTTACCTGACTCTAGATTTTAGCCCTCTCTTCCGGAAGAATACGCTTGGTCTGAACGATTGCGTTCATTGGTAAAACGAACCGAAGAGTTTTCAATTATGATTATCGAGACTAAAGTATACAGCTGTCGCAAATGTCAGAGCGAAGATCTCGTTAAAAATAGCACAAATGCGTCCGGTAGCTCGCAATATCACTGTAAAGCCTGTGGTGCCTATGGCGTACTTGAGCGCAAAGAACGCGCGACGGAAGAAAAGAAAGGACTTATTATAAACGTTTATCAAGAAAGATCCAGTATGCGCGGGATTGAACGGACGTTTGGGGTCTCGCGCCGAACATTGAGCGCCTGGTTAAAAGAACAGGCGAATGACCTCCCACCCCTTGAAGAGACGCTACAACCTGTTGAGTGCAAAAAGATTCCTGTGCTGGAGGTGGATGAGTTGCGGTCCTTTGTCTTTCGTAGCAAAGACAAAGTGTGGGTCTGGATTGCCATGAATAGAGAGACCCGAGAAATCGTCGCCTCTGCCTGCGGTGATCGCAGCGAAAACACCTGTCGGATACTCTGGGATCGCGTACCGTCTGCTTACAAAGAAGCCATCGTTTTCAGTGATTATTGGAGCGCGTATCAAGCTGTCATTCCGAGCGAGCAACAGCGACCTGTGGGTAAAGAAACGGGGGAAACGGCTCATATTGAGCGTTGGAATAATACCTTACGGCAACAGTTGGCACGCTTCCTACGTAAGACGTTGTCTTTTTCCAAATGTGTTAAAATGTATGAGATTTGTTTAAAACTCTTCATACACCGCTATAATACCGAATTATTGCCGATTGTTGGCTAGATATCACCTCAAAAATCACCACTACCCCTGTTCCGCCCGGCACTGTGGCCCGCTCAATTCGACGTGGTGCTGTGCAACAGCGTATTGCACCATACGTCCCATCCCTACAGCGGACTCCGGGCGCTGGTGTCTCTGCTCAAACCCGTCGGGCATCTCGTCCTGGACCTCTACAATCGCTACGGACGGCTGGCGACCGACCTGCGCCGGAACCTGCTGCGTCTGATGCCCAGCAGTGCGGGGTGGATCGACCCCATCCTACGCCGCAGCGGGTTGAGCGCCGATAAGAGACGGACCTGGTTCGCCGACCAGTACCTACACCCGCACGAATCGAAATACACGTTCAGCGAGGTGTTGCGGTGGTTCGAGCAGACGGGTATCGAGTTCGTGCGCGACATCCCGGCCCTACGGCCAGATGACGATGACCTGTCTGGTAAGAGCCTGTTCGAGCCGCAGCCGCGGGCACGGCCCTAGACCGGCTGATCGTACAGGCATGTGAAATCGTCGCTCCGGGTCAGGCCGAGGGTGGATTCTTTATCATGATCGGTCGCAAACCGGACGAGCCTATGGAAGCTGAGTTTCGTACCCCTGCCTGCGGCAGGTAGGGGTGTAGATCCTATGAAGGCCCGCAGCGGGTTAACCTTATAAGGGTAAAGCAACCTCAAGAGGAGAACCGCAAAGATGACTGCGGACCTTCAAGACCAAGCGTACGTTAACGAAGCAGTGCTGTACATGGCGCTGGAGCTGAGCAATGCGAAGTGGCGGTTGGCCTTCGGGGACGGAACGCGGCAGCGCCATGCCGGTAGCGAGCGGTGGGTATGGCGCGTGGTGCGGGTGCCGGACGGGGCGCGGGAAGATCTGCGCCAACTGCACCGGGAGCGTGAGGACTTACTCACTGAACGCACGCGCCATCGCAACCGGCTCAGCAGCAAGCTGGTGGCCCAGGGAATTCGGTTTCCGATCGGTAAGGAC
>Ga0209144_1000233_pt1 | contig 11970 bp, 10 predicted proteins | sample WorMettrBAHAMAS1_FD_187392 | JGI IMG/M metagenome (GOLD analysis project Ga0209144, IMG submission 187392) | Marine gutless worms symbiont microbial communities from Max Planck institute for Marine Microbiology, Germany - Inanidrilus... | ecosystem: Host-associated > Annelida > Digestive system...
GTAGGTAAAGAAACGAGGGAAACGGCTCATATTGAGCGTTGGAATAATACCTTACGGCAACAGTTGGCACGCTTCGTACGTACGTAAGACGTTGTCTTTTTCCAAATATGTTAAAATGCATGAGATTTGTTTGAAACTCTTCATACACCGCTATAATACCGAATTATTGTCGATTGTTGGCTAGATATCACTTCAAAAATCACCACTCCCTCTGAGCGAAGGCGAGCGCCGCGACCTCGAAGCGTTGGTCCGTCAGCAGACCTGCGCCCAACACGTGGCGCTGCGCGCCCGGATCGTGCTGCTTGCCAGCGAAGGCGTTGGCATTCAGCCGAGTGCCACGCGCCTGGGCATCGCCCGCACAGCGGTTCGCAACTGGCGGCGGCGTTGGCTCGTGCGCACAGGCAACCGTGTCGCCGAACGCTTGGCTGATGCCCCGCGCCCCGGTACGCCGGCCACCTACAGCGCCGAGGATGCCTGCGCGATCATCGCCTTGGCCTGCGAGGATCCGTGCGACAGCGGGCGGGCCATCACCCATTGGACCCAGCGGGAACTGGCCGCCGAGGCGATCAAACGCGGCATCGCAGCGCTCGGTTGGGCGCATTTTAACAATCTCCCGGCAAAGCCGGGGGCTTTCGTTTTGTGAGCCGCTCAAAGCGGCTTTCGGGGGCGCGAACGCGACCCCACCGATTTGCTACCGCCTAAAGGATTCAGTTGTTCAAGTCGCTGATCTACAACTTTCTCTCGTGCTTCAAGAGCAGCTTCGCGCTGATTAATAGCATTTACTTGAAATTGCCCAACAGCAAACGCAGCTAGCATGGGAATCCACGATGAGGATTTACTCCATCCTCCTTTTCGCAAGGAGGCTGTTTCAGAACACAGCTTTTCTGTTTCTGCGATTAATTTCTCTGGGTCTAGATAACTTTAGAGTAGATTTTCTTTCAGTAGAGTAAGTATTCTGTCAGAGAGATCTTCCTCTCGGTGATGAAATCTGAATTCACATTCCTTGAGGTGTAAAAGGAACGTTTGTCGGGGAACAGCATTGAACTTTGCAAGCCTTCTTTTGGCATATGACCAGAATGACTCAATGTCATTGATATGGCAATTACTGCGGGTAAACTCATGCATCACCATGATGCACCCGGAAATGCTTTTTGTAGCCCATGTCCACCAGCCCATTGTAGCCTCTCCAGCCATCCGAGTGGATGATGCTTCCAGGACTACCTGACCCCGGATCGCGCTCTGTAGCTGCTTCCTGGAGGCGTCAGGGACGATTTCCGACACTTTCCCGTGGCGTCCAGACCCTAGGTTTTTACCCGACGTTTCCTCCATCAGCCGAGGGAGCTTCGTGCCATTCAGAACCACGAATGAACACAAATTGGTGTCTATTCGTGTCCATTTGCGGTTTTGTTTTTTCTTGGCATTGGAGGTTTGATCTCCCGCCGCCGACCTTCTCTTTATATTCGGTTGCCCTGCGCGAACGTTACTTTGTCGTAGATCTCGGCCAGTGCCAAGGTGCAATCCAGGCTCTCCAAGGGAATCCAGTCTTCGAGCCCGGCATAGTCCGTCAGGGTCCAGTGACCATCCTCACCACGCTGGTAAAGCTCCACCCAGACCTAGTCCTGGGGGACCAGTAGATATTCCTGCAGGCTCGGGATTTGAGGGTAGAGGGCGAATTTACCCCCCCGGTCGCAGTCCTCCGTGGAAGTGGAGAGGACCTCGACGATCAGGCTGGGGTTGAGCAGGACATCCTAGCGGTCGTCCAGGAGCTCCGGTTCTCCACAATGGGCGACCAGGTCCGGATACTTGCCCGCGTTGGCGGAGCGGATGAGGACCTTCATGTCGTTGGCGTAGACCTGGCAGGGGCGTCCCTTGAACTGGATGCTCAGCTCCCTGCCAATGTTCATGACAATGATGTTGTGTTTGAAGCTCGCACCGGTCATGGCGAAGACCTCGCCATCGATGTATTCGCTGCGTCCTTCGAGGACGGCGCGCTCGCCTTCCAGCCAGTCCTCGAGGCTCAGGAAGGGCTTGGGTTGCAGGGACATGGAGTCGACTCCGGTAGCGGAGGGGTTAGCCGCAAATAAAGGGCACCTTGAAAATGCGCTGGGCACGAATTGTACGCTGCTAGTTATTACCACGCCGTTGCGGCTGATACTGCTACTTGATGAGATGCGCGATCAGCACGGCCATACGGCTCGCCAGCTTCCGTTGCTCGCTCTTGCCTACATCTTCGATCTCTTCAGCGATATGGTCGATGTCCAGCTCCGACAGCCAACCGGTACGCAGCAGGTTTGCCTGCTCTTCGGCCCAGGCGATGACGTCCGCATCGTAGAGCCCGCTGGTGATTGGCGGTTGTGGCGAAAAAATTGGCCGAGTTTAATTTCAAGGTCCCTGGAAATGCCGGATGCCCCTTCATCAGCGCAATTGCGGCGTTTGTATCGAGCAGATAGGGCGTCAGTCGAGATTCTGGCTCAGTACGTCCATACCTAAGTCTGCGTCGATGATGTCGTCGGGAAAATCTTCACTCAACCCTCCGGTGACCGCTGCAAGAAAACGCTCCGTATCTTCGGCATCAGCGTCGGCAGGCTCCGGTAACGATCTTCTAAAAGTTCGATGTAACTCAATGCCTCCCGGGTTGCCTGCTCGGGCAGGCGGCAGCTGTGCTCGTAGATAGCTTCGGTGAGTAACATGGTCGGTCCTCCAGCCTCAAGCATTGCAATCAGGTAGGAGTATACAGGCTTCGCCGCTACCTCCATAAAAACTTCGGTTATGTTCGAATCCACGGATTACACAGATTCTCGCAGATGAAAAAACAAAATAATCTGTGAAAATCTGCGTAATCTGCGGATAACCTATACCTAGCTCCCACCATTCGGCTGCTGAAACCGAATAATCTCGGCATCGCAGTCGTTGGCAACCCGCGCGGCCGTTCGGATTAGCTCCGGGGTGAGGGTGATCTTGTCGAGCACGCCGGGAACCACGCGGCTCACTTCTTTCGGCGTGCCATCGACCATAATCGTGGTCTTTTCGAACAGCTCCCGTAGGTCCTGGTAACAGGTCTTGCAGTTAGTGCACTTGGGCATGTCTGCTTCCGTGATCTGAACCAACGGGGCGTCGCTGTCCTCAGGGCCAGCCGCGGGTGCGGCACCGGCACTCGGGCCCCTCGTGATTGCGTCCACGGGGACCACCGACTCGCGGGCCGTCGTGGTCGGTGCGTCCGAGCCGGAGGCGAGCTCGGCCATGCCCCTGGCGATGGCATCGATGCTGCTCTCCCGCTGGGCGTCCGCCTCTTCGTATTTGTGCTGCCACTGCTCCAGCTCCCGGCGATGGCTCTCCTGCAGGCGATCGACATGCAGACCGCCCAAGTATTCCAACATCCGCCAGTTGCGGCGACGCTCCTCGGTCAGCTCGACGATGGCCGTCGAAACGGCGAGCCGGATCAGCTTGCGGTCGGCGTCCGTCGACCAGATGAAGGGAGTCTTGCCGTGGCGTTCTTTCTGGCCCAGGTCAATGTAGTCGTGCACCGGGACCAGGTCGGCGTCCACGTCGGCGGGCCGGAAGTGTTTTTTGAAGCGCCCCTCGCGGACCGCGAAGTCCGCCGCGGTAAAGGGTATGGTCATGAGTTGGGGTTGACCATCCGCGTCCACATAGGTCAGGGTGGTGGTGGTCCAGTCTTTGCCGATGTCCGGGTTGCCGTTCAGGACGAAGCGCTCGGCCAGGGTGTCGCCTCGGCGCGGATCGTGGACGAAGACCGGGCTCATCCGGCTTTGCACCGCCAACTCCGCGTGCCGGCTGCCGTCGTTGTCGCCGATCCCGTGCTCGGACATGCAGGCGGTATAGGTGTCGAACACCGCGGGGGATTCATTGTAGTTCAGAAACTCCATGACGTTCTTCATGAAGTGGCCCTGGAAGGCGTCGTTGGTCTGAATCACCAATACCTCGGGGTGAAAGGCCGCGATCAGTCCCAGTTCTTTGCGGTCCTCGTGCTTGCCGATGTGGGCGACGCCGAAGCGGGTCAGGTCCGAATCCTGGGCGGTGAAGCTGGCGGTCGAGGCCTGGCCGCCGGTATTGGAATAGGCCCCGGTGTTGAGCACCATGACCTTGAGCGGGGTGTGCGTGACTAAAAGGCGCGACAGGGCGCCGAAGCCGATGTCGTAAACGGCCCCGTCGCCGCCGATGCTGATGACGGCAGGTAACAGGTCGAGCTCTTCCGGCGAGAACTGCTCCCAATTGAAGGTCCGGAAGAAGTTGTCATGGAGCTCCGGGTTGTAGTGGTCTTCGAGATCGAGCTTGGCGGTACGCAAGGCACGAAAGTCGTCGGCGGCAGCGGCGCTCAGACCCTCGAACATCCCCTTCGCCACCGGCACCGTGTCCTGAAACAGGCTGTTCACCCAGGGATCTGAATAGGGGTTGTTGGGGAAGGTCGAGGCGTAGACGCTGCTGCATCCGGTGGCGTTGGCGATCACCGCCCCGGTGGGACCGAGGCCGGTGGGACCGCTCTCGAAGCGATACAGGCGCGACTGGAGCCGGTCAATGGTCCGGCAAATCCGCGCCATGCGATCCGGGTCATGGTCATCGTAGGACACGGCGTCCAGCTTGGCGTTCAGACTTGCGATCAGGCCCTCTAGGTCCTTGACATGGTCCCGGCGCCGTTGCTCGTGGATCGCCCGGTTGGTCGCCATCAGCATGCGCAGCGCGGTCACCTCGCCGCAGCCGCGACAGGCGCCGTGTCCGCCGGACATAGCATAGTAGTTGTCGCGGTTCAGAATCAGACGCTTGGCATCACCGCCGCACTCGGTCGCCTTCTCCCAAAAGCGCATGGGCGTGTTGTGGGTTCTGCTCAGGAATTCGAATTCCTTCTTCAGGGATTCGAGCACCGCAGCGTCCTGCTTCCGGGCGCTGAGGGCACCGGAGCCGCAGACATCGACGCACTCCAGGCAGCCGCTGCATTTCCAGGGATCGATGTTCACCGAGTAGAGCCCGCCGGTGCCGGGGAGGGCCTGTTCCATGGCGCCGAAGAAGGGCTTGGTCTTGGCTACCGGGAATATGGACAGCGCTTCGACCATGCCTTTGAAACCGCGTTCGAGGGTGGCGTTTTCGAGCGCGAGCCCGGTCACTGCCTCCGCTGCGATTTCGTGGAAGGGCTCGGGGTCCTTGGAGGGTATCTTGCGATAGACATCGCGGATGGCCTTGGAGAGGTCGAACACATAGCCTGCCATCGTGTCCTTTTGATGGTCGGTGATCTTCAGGCTGCGAATCGCAGTCAGCAGCAGGTCGTGGATTTCGTGCACGCTGTTCGGGATGGCCGCATCCGGGCAGACAAACGCGCAATCCATGCAGCCGGTGCAGAGGTGGGCCGTATATTTGGGCACTTCGAGGCGGAACAGGCCCTTGTCTTTCCAGGCCGAACTCACCACTGGCATGAACAATCCGGTGCCGGGGATGACCGGCGCATCGCCGATGGTCCCGTCCCGGAAGCGGTCAGCCATGAACTCCCGGTAGAAGTCCAGATCGAAGAGCGCGGAGGAAGTCACTCCGCCGCTGGTCTTGACCATGGATGCGGATACGGCGACATCGGGCCCGGTGGACACGGCGACCAGCTGCTCGGCCGCGGTGAAGGCGGCATCCTCGTAGTCCACCTTGCGCGTCGATTGCAGCGTTTCGCGGATTACCGCCATGTTACTCTCGATGACCCCCTCTCCCTTGGCCCTGAATTTCTTGGTCACCTGCTGACGGACCTTGGTGAGGATGGTCTCCTCCGAGGCATCGGCGACTACCTGGCACACATGCCCGCACACGGCGCCGATAAAGGCGACACCCATCATCCGGGTCTCCAGATCGGGGGCCGGGGCGTGCTTTTTGGCGACCCCGAAGGCATCGACCACATAGAGCCGAATTCTGCGCTCGCGGATGGTCCTGCGGGCGTAAGCGGGGAGCTGCTTCCAAACATCCAACGGGGTTTCGTGCGACTGCAGGATGAAGGTGCCATCGGCGGCGAGTCCGCGCAGCGGATTGGTGTGGCTGAAGACCTTGTGGTCGGGAGAGACGACGATTTCGACGTTTTCCAGCTCCGCGTTCGTGATCTTGATGGGCTCCGGGCTCAAAGAGATATAGAAATTGGTGGGTGCGCCGCTCTTTTCGGAGCCGTACTTGGGCGCGGATTTGGAGTGGAGACCCAACACGCCCGACAGAATATCGGTCAGCAGCTTGCCGGTGGCGATGGTCCCGTAGCCGCCGATCGAATGGAAGCGGACCCGAAAACCCTCCGGCGGCAGCAGGCGCGGATTGTCCCTGGTCGGCAGGGCCATGAACTCGGTTTCCGGATAAGCGGCCCGCAGCCTGGCCTGAAGCTCTGTGAGGCGCGGCGACGGATCGTCCGCAAAGAACCGGGAGCCCAGGTAGAAGAAGGGGAGATTGAGCGCGCTCTCCATATTCTCGAAGGCAGCGATCAGGTCGCGGGGCTGCAGATCATGGCCCCCCAGGCCGAAGATGCCGGTACTTACCTGCGGCAAGTCGGTGATCGCCGGAATGCCCTGATGGCGGATCAGGGCGCCGTTCTCGCGGGCCTTGAACAGGGCCTTCATCACCAGGTCCGTCAGCGCCGTCTGGTCGGAACGCTCGAGCACGGTCACCGCCTTTTTTCCGGCGAGAAGCCCGACCAGCTCCCCCTCCGGAAACGGCTGCAGCAGCTTGATCGAGACCACGCCCACAGGTTTCCCCTGGGCGCGCAGATAGGCGGCTACAGCCTCCGCGTCGTCGGTCACGGAGCCGAGACCGACGATCACATATTCGGCGTCCTCGACCCGATATCCCATGATGGGCTTATAAAAGCGGCCGGTTAAGGCCCCGTATTCAGCCATCGCCTGGATGATGAAGCGCGGCACCTCATGCACGAAATGGGTGTGGTGATCGACCGCCCCGGCCTGGAAATCCGGCTGATTCTGGACGCCGCCGGTCAATCCCGGGTCCTGCACATCCACCAACGCGGGCACCCGCTGGCGGGTTCCCTTCTCGAAGGCGTTGAGCCACTGTCTCCGCCATTGCTCGTGCAGTTCCTCCGGGACCCAGGGCAGTGTCTCCTCGATCAGGGTGCCGGCGTTGTCCTGCTCGATATCCGTGCTGCGCTCCGTCAGGAAGGCGCGGAGCCGGGCGAGCGCTTCCTGCAGAATGTCCCCTGCGTGGCGCTTCAGGTATTCCCTGAGCTGAAAGGTGCGCCCCTTGGCCCCGAACAGGATCTCCTGGGCGACCGTCGGTGCCTTGATCCGGCCCGCCGGATCACCGAGAAACGCCCTGAGCAGTTCCGGCTCCGGCATGCGGGCCTCGCTCTGCATGTGGCTGGTCGCAAAGCCATCCATGGCGTTGGCGACCGGGATCAAGGAGAGAGCGCTCACCTTGTAGGCGATGGCGGCCAGATCGGCCGCTTCCTGGGAGTTGCTGCCGAACAGCACCGTGTACCCGGACGGCAACAGGGCGTAGACGTCGTCGTGCCCGGCCATCACGTTCAAGGAATGCCGGGAAACCGAACGCGCGGCGATCTGCAGCACGAAACCGCCGATCTTCTTGCCTACGGTCACATAGTGGGATTCCAGCCCGTAGAGAATGCCCTGACTGGAGGAAGCGTTCGAGATATAGCGGCCGCCGATCAGGGCCGCGCCCATGGCGCCGCTCTGGGCCGAATGCTCGCCTTCCGGCTCGAAGAAGAAGGGGTGCTTGCCCCAGACATTGCAGCCGCCCCTGGCTCGATAGGCCTCGAACAGCTCGGAAATCTCCGTGGACGGCGTGATGGGATATCCAATCACGCCGCCGCAGACGTGCCCCATGACATGGGCAATGGCCCCGTTGCCGTGGATAACGGTTTCGATACCTGGGAATTTGGGGGTCTCCTGCCCTTCCGGCGTGCCCTCGATATCCACTTGGGTACTGATCCTGACGGTCGAGCTCTCCCGTTTCCTCGGCAAGACCTTGGCTTCGGCCTGATGCATTCTGTCAGCTCCTTTGCCGCCGTCCGGCGACTGGTTACAACCCGCTACGGGGTTCGGTAAGACCGTGCCCCGTAACTCACAAGCAGGTAAGGGCACCTTGAAAACTCAAGGTGCCCGGAGGGGAGCGGGATGCCCCCACATGTGCAGGCGCGAACCGACTTAGCCGAACCGGAAGCCGGTTGGCATGTGAGATGGACAGGGCCAATCCACACTGAATGGTACAGCCGCTGCTATACTGTGTATTAGTTGCGAAATATCGTCACCGCATGACAAAGGTTTAGCAAGATTCGCGCCACCGGCGTGCGACCCGCTCCCGTACTCCAGAGCGAGCGCGTATAAATTTATTTTCGATTGACCAGTTACTACCAACCGTGTCGATTGGGCAGAGCCAGGAGCGCCGGCATCCTGCCGGTAATTATTTGCCGCCAGGATGGCGGCGCTCCGGTGGCGGCACTCTCCGGCTTTGCCCAACCTCCCTTCGGAGGTGGTAGCAGGTCTTCGACCATTGCCCCTAATTGCGGCTGATTTGCCTCAAAAGCAACGTCCTAATTCTACTTTGTTGGATTACAGAGTAACCCACTGATTTATAAGGAATCTTGAAAATGACGAAATCCAGAAAAATCAATGAGTTAAGATGTCTACGCAGCCGAACTCAAAACCGCGCGTCAAGCTCGCAGTTTGTTTCCGGTTACGTGCATACGCGGTTTTCGTGGTCCTGTTTCTTGTAATACAGAAAGATCATTTCCGACATTTAAAGAGACTGAGAGGACTTTGAAATGGAAGTTATCATTGTGTTGTTAGCCATTATGCTTGTCGGGTTAATCGCGTATATTTCCTCACAGGCTATGCGCCATTAAACGTCAATTTTGCAAACCAAAAGGATGGTATTTTAACTTTGTTTTTTCTGGTGTAAAGGATACCTTGCAACTCAAAGTTTCCCACACTCGGTAACAACAAAATTAGAACACTACCCTTTGCCCATCCTACAGGTTAATGCCAGTAACAATCTCCCGGCAAAGCCGGGGGCTTTCGTTTGTGAGCCGCTCAAAGCGGCCTTCGCGGGTGCGAACGCGACCCCATCAATTTGCTACCGCCTAAAGGCGGTCAATCAGCGCCACAGATTCAGTTGTTCAAGTCGCTGATCTTGGCGGCTCACAAACGGAGTGTCCCAGATGGACTCTCAAAAATGTCAAACTCTTCCTGTCTCGTGCCAAACTCTTGCTGTACGAGAGTGCCTCTAGTCGGGATGGCTTCCCGCAAACGTCAAACTGTTGCTGTCTCCACGGCATACCCGGGGGATTTCCCATTACTGTCTAAACACCGACCACATGAATTGTCTTTTCACCCACCCGAGAGGAACGCCAGAAAATTTTGTCTTCCCATAAGGTATTCCTTCGCTTATCAAAGACAATCAGCCAGCCTTCTCGACAAGCCAGCTTATCCATATAATCGGCCAGCTTTTCGATACCTTCTTGGTAGATCTGTTCGCCATAGCGGATTTTCAATTCGATGGGATAGTTGCTTCCTCGATACTCTATGTATAAATCCAGTCGTTTGCTGCCCGCGGCTATTTCTTGTAAGAACGCCTGCAGGGTCAAATGGAGAGCCGCTTCGACGTATTGATACCGCTTGATCCAACTCTCGCTATTTTCCCGCCAGAATTGCTGGAAATCGGACAGTAAGCGTTTCATATCCAGCTTACCCGCTCGCACATAGGTCGAGCTGTTCAGCAGATAATCCGGCTCGTTGATTTCCATCTGAGCCTGAGAGCTGAGAGTACGGATAGTGACTTCGGCATAAATGGGATTGGCCGGCACTAATTGCTTTGCCGTATAACGCAATAGGCCTAAGTCCAGTACATACTGATAGTCATCGTCCAGGCTGCTGAAACCGGCGCTCTCACCGAGAATCACCGGTTCCACAATGCGTTGCACACGCGCTTCTTTCAGGCGTTCCATCAGGCTGTCGATATGGGTATCCCGTCTCAGAATCAGGGTCTGTACGGTCTGTTCGACGTGCTCAGGTAGAATCGTTCCTTCCCAGCGGAGAATCTGCTTGACGATCTCACAGGCAATCGCATTCACCAACCAGGGTTGCCCTTGTGTGTAGTGATAGATACGTTCAACCACCGATTGTAAAAACACTTGCCCGGTAGCCTGCGCATGTTGCGCGTAAAGCTTGGTGATTTCATCCTAAGGTGAAATTACGCAGGGTTTTCGATGTCTTGATAATGTGAAAGGGCTGGCACCACCTAATGTGTCCCGCTCTTCACGGATCTTACCTTTGCAATCACGGATATTCCGCATTCCTACCAGGGCGATGGAATGCACAAAGGGAATATGACCACGGTTGACATATCCGTTTCTCAGTTGTCGCAGGAATGAGATCAGAGTGCTGTTCGCCAGGCAATCGACCTCGTCGAATAAAATAACCAGAGGTTTATCCAGGGATTCAAAAAAATAGGATAGTGATTCCCGAAGAATCGTATTGAAATTGGACTCATCGATTTGTTCGGCAAAGGGGATATGGCGAAGCAAAGGGTAAAATTTGATATCGCTTCCCAAGACGTTGAGAATGGCCGGGATGCCTTCTTTGAGGTCATCGATGCCTTGTACTGTTTCAAGGGAGCAATATAGGGCGAAGTATTTCTTCGCCTCATTCAATTATCGGGCCAATTCCAACAACAGTGTAGTCTTACCCGACTGGCACGCGGCGTGGATCGTGAAATATTGCCGATAATCGATGAGATCGACGAGGACGCCACATCGCTCCTAGGTCGGTAGCATGTAGTGTTCAGCAGGACGACAAGGTCTGGCAATGTTAAATGTCTTTCTCATGCCAGTGCTTGAAACTGTTCACGTTTCAGGTTGCTCATAGTGGGAGAACCCTGAAAAATTGCCTTCCCCGAAATTCTTCAAGCACTTTCCGAACACTTTTTTACCGGGATCACCAGCGCCAGGGGACCATGTTACTGATGCTTCGCATGGGTTGCTTCATGTTATGGTCCATCTCGCGCACCGAGTGGTTCATATTGCGCATGCCGAGGTCCATCATGGAGACATGACCGGTCATCGACTGCACGGCCTGGTTCATAGCGGTCATGCTGCCATCCATATCAGACATTTCCCGCGCATACTGTCTATGTTGTTATTCATCGCTGTCGTGCTTTCATCCATACCGGATATATTCTTACGCATGCCGCTTATGTCATCACGCATACCCCCTATATCACCGCGGTAATTGATTAGCGATCCAGGATCGCCGAAGGGTTAGGCGTGACTAGTGATTAGTGGGATACGGATGTGATCTTGTCTGACGTATGAGGAGTTGAGCATAACGACCTGAAAAGGCGGATCCGCAGGCGTATCGTTTCTCGACATGAGCGAAGCGGAACTGTCAGAGCTGAGCGTCCAAGACGCTTATCGCACTTGTCATGGAGCTGCGAGAACAAGACGCGCGGCTGGCCACGGAAATCGCTGCGCTCAAGCGCCGCCTCGAAGAGAAAGAACATTCCTCCAAGCGGCAAACCGCACCCTTCTCCAAGGGTAAGAAGAAAGCGAACCCAAAGAAGCCGGGGTGGAAACCCGGCGAGGGTAAGTTCAGCCACGGCGATCTACCAACCGAAGAAGAAATCACGCACGAGTCCAAGTGCCGCTGCAAGGGGATCGCTGCCCGTTCTGCGGCTACGCATTGAGCGCGCCTTCTGCACAGACATCGGCGAGTCACCGAAACCGCAGGTGACCGCGTACTCCCTGGAGGTGCGCAAGTGCCGCAATTGCGGGCGCACGCTATGCGGGCAACACCCGCAAGTCGATCCGAGCCAACACGGAGCGACGGCGCACCGTGTGGGGAATGGCGTATTCACGCGCGCCCATGCCTTGCACTACGGTATCGGGGTACCGATGCGCAAGGTGCCGACGATCCTGCGCGAGCTGTGCGGGGTATCCATCACTCAGCAACCAAGCAGAGGTTGGGGAGGAATCCCAGC
>Ga0209144_1000235_pt1 | contig 11938 bp, 14 predicted proteins | sample WorMettrBAHAMAS1_FD_187392 | JGI IMG/M metagenome (GOLD analysis project Ga0209144, IMG submission 187392) | Marine gutless worms symbiont microbial communities from Max Planck institute for Marine Microbiology, Germany - Inanidrilus... | ecosystem: Host-associated > Annelida > Digestive system...
CAAGGATTACGAAAACCTCAACCGCATCGCCCTGGCCTTCATCCGCCTCGCCTTCATAAGGCTCTTGCTGCGGAGGATAACACGATACTGCGTTTACTCATGAACTTTCCGGACGGACACTTAGCACCCGGCGGAACAGCGCCGCATCGGCGTTGCCGCCGGCGGTAGCGGTCAGGGTCTTGAGCGTGATCATCATCAGTTGCTTCCTTCTGCCATGAGTTCCGGTTTCTCCGCCAGGCCGCGTGGTGCCAGGCCGCCGGCCGTGACGATGAATTCGATGATCCGGTCGACCCCCTGGCCGACCCTCAGGTTGCTGAACACACACGGCCGGTCGCCGCGCATCCGCCGCGTATCGGCATCCATGATGGCCAGATCAGCGCCGACCAGTGGTGCCAGGTCGATCTTGTTGATCACCAACAGGTCCGAGCGGGTGATGCCAGGCCCGCCCTTGCGAGGGATTTTCTCGCCGGCTGCGACGTCGATGACATAGATCGTCAGGTCCGCCAGTTCCGGACTGAAGGTCGCCGCCAGGTTGTCGCCGCCGGATTCGATGAAACAGACTTCTGCGGCGGGAAACGCCGAGGACATCTCGTCCAGCGCCGCCAGATTCATCGACGCGTCCTCACGGATCGCCGTGTGCGGACAGCCGCCCGTCTCGACGCCCATGATCCGCACCGCCGGCAGGGCGTCGGCTCGGGTCAGGATCAGTTGGTCTTCGCGGGTATAGATGTCGTTGGTGATGACGATCAGGTCGTAGCGATCGCGCATAGCCTTGCACAGGGCCTCGACCAGCGCGGTCTTGCCGGAACCGACCGGCCCGCCGATACCGACCCGCAGCGGTCCGTGACCGGGGTCTTTCTCAAGGTTCAGGGTCATGAGCGAAACAGCCTCGTGTATTGGGTTTCATGCTGCATCGAGGCCCAGCCGACCATCACGGCCGCCGTACCAAGATCGTCTGCCGTACTGACCAGAGCCGCCTCGGCGACCGCCAGCACCGCCGGTTCCAGGGCCGCCACGACGCGCTGGCCGTCGCTTTGCCCCAACGGGATCAGGCGCACCCCGGCGTTGACCAGGTTGGCCGTCGTCGCCTGCAGAAAGAGCTGCGTGGCGGCTTCCAGCGACACCGCGTGGGCGGCGCAGGCCAGGGCCACGGCCAGCGGGTAGACTACCGGCAGATCGGCCCGCGCCAGCCGCTCGGCATGCGCCGAGAGCTGCCGATGCGGCCAGGCGGCGGCGAGGGCGCGCAGAAAAGCCCGTCCCTGGGCCAGGCTTTCCAGCGCCAGTTCTCGGGTGCCCAAGCGCGCCGCCGCCAGTTCCGCCAGGTCGGCCAGGCCGGCTTGGTCGTCTCGGCCGGCCGCCCCGTAACCGACAACAAAAATCACGCCGTCGCACCAGCCGGCGCCATAACGCAGGTCCGCGTCGAGCCAGTCGACCAATTGCTCACCGCTGCGGACGAATCCCGCTTCGACCGCATATTCCAGGCCGTGCGAGTAGCTGTAGGCGCCGACCGGAAATCCCGGCGACAGCCAACTTTGCAGCCGCAACAGGGCGCGGGCATCAGTTGCCATGGCCGTGCCCCCGCGTCGCGCCGTGGCTGTGCCCGCCATGGCCATGGCCGCCATAGGCGCCACCTTCCGGCTGGAACGGTGCCTGCACCTCGGCCACCTGCGCGCCCAGGCCCCACAGCATCTGCGCGATCACGTGGTCCAGGCGGATGCGCAGACAATCGTCGCGCACTTCGGTCGGCAGATGTCGGTTGCCCAGATGCCAGGCGACCCGGACCAGCACCTTCGGGTCGGCGCAGCGCACCTCCAGCAACGTCTCAGCGGCCGCCCGCACGGCCAGCCAGCGGCCATCGTCCAGGCGGAGCCCGTCGCCGTCGGCCATTGCCGCCGCCTTTGGCAGGTCCAGCAGCACCGCCTCACCGGCATCGGTCTTAAGCCGGATGCGGCGGCGATGGCGGGCGTTGAAGTCCAGGATGATGCTGTCGGCGGCAGCATCCGCCGGCCAATTATCAGCATCGACATGGGCGATGGCGCGCTGCATCCTGCTTCCCTCAATACATGAAATAGCGCTGCGCCATCGCCAGCACCTCGGCCGGTTCACAGGTCAGCAGGGTGCCATCGGCGCGGACCTCGTAGGTTTCCGGGTCGACGTCGATCGCTGGCGTGAGGTCGTTCAGGCGCATCGCTGCCTTGCCGATGCCGCCGCGGGTATCGGCGACGGCCAGCACCGTCTTTGCCAGTCCCAGGCGACCGCCGATGTCGTTCGCCGCGGCCGCCTGGCTGACAAAGGTCACGGCGCTCGCCGGCAGCGCCTTGCCGAAGGCGCCGAACATCGGCCTTAGGTACTCCGGCTGCGGCGTCGGGATCGAGGCGTTGGGATCGCCCATCAGCGCGGCGGCAATGGTGCCGCACTTGAGCACCAGGTCGGGCTTCACGCCGAAGAACGCCGGCCGCCAGACCACCAGGTCGGCCAGCTTGCCGACCTCGACCGAGCCGATGTGCGCCGACATGCCGTGGGCGATCGCCGGATTAATGGTGTACTTGGCGACGTAGCGTTTGACCCGCAGGTTGTCGTTGTCGCCGCTCTCGTCGGCCAGGCGACCGAGCTGGTGCTTCATCTTGTCGGCGGTCTGCCAGGTGCGGATGATCACTTCGCCGACCCGCCCCATCGCCTGGCTGTCCGAGGCGATGATCGAGAACGCGCCCATGTCGTGCAGCAGATCCTCGGCGGCGATGGTCTCCTTGCGGATGCGGCTCTCGGCAAAGGCCACGTCCTCGGGAATGCGCGGGTCCAGGTGGTGGCAGACCATCAGCATGTCGAGATGCTCGTCGACCGTGTTCACCGTGTAGGGCCGCGTCGGGTTGGTCGACGAGGGAATGACGTTGGCCTCGCCGCAGACCTTGATGATGTCGGGGGCGTGGCCGCCGCCGGCGCCCTCGGTGTGGAAGGCATGGATGGTGCGGCCCTTGAACGCCTTGACCGTGTTCTCGACGAAGCCGGACTCGTTCAGCGTGTCAGTGTGGATCATCACCTGCACGTCCATCTCGTCCGCCACCGACAGGCAGCAGTCGATCGCCGCCGGCGTCGTGCCCCAGTCCTCGTGCAGCTTCAGGCTGCAGGCTCCAGTCTCGACCTGCTCGACCAGGCCGGTCGGCTGGCTGGCGTTGCCCTTGCCGCTGAGCCCGATGTTCATCGGGAAGGCGTCCACGGCCTGCAGCATGCGGCCAATGTGCCAGGGACCGGGCGTGCAGGTAGTGGCGTTGGTGCCGGTCGCCGGCCCGGTGCCGCCGCCCAGCATGGTGGTGACGCCGGAATAGAGCGCCTCGTCGATCTGCTGCGGGCAGATGAAGTGGATGTGCGCGTCGAAGCCGCCGGCGGTGACGATTCTGCCCTCGCCGGCGATCGCCTCGGTGCCCGGCCCGATGACGATGTCGACCCCGGGCTGCACGTCGGGATTGCCGGCCTTGCCGATGCCGGCGATGCGGCCGTCCCTGATGCCGATGTCGGCTTTGACGATACCCGAGTGGTCGATGATCAGGGCGTTGGTGATCACCGTGTCGACGGCACCGTCGGCGCGCGACGCCTGCGCCTGGCCCATGCCGTCGCGGATCACCTTGCCGCCACCGAACTTGACCTCTTCGCCATAGACGGTGTGATCCGCTTCGACCTCGATGATCAGCTCGGTGTCGGCCAGGCGCAGCCGATCGCCGGTGGTTGGCCCATACATGTCGGCATAGGCGGCGCGTTCGATCGAAGCCGGCATGGCTCAGCCCTCCTCGTCCAGCGGGCCCATCACGCCCTGGTTGAAGCCGAACACCCGACGCGTGCCGGCATAGGGCACCAGCCGGACTTCGCGGGTCTGTCCCGGTTCGAAGCGGATCGCCGTACCGGCGGCGATGTCGAGCCGCGTGCCGCGCGCTGCAGCGCGATCGAACTTCAGCGCCGCATTGCTCTCGAAGAAATGGTAGTGGCTGCCCACCTGCACCGGCCGGTCGCCGCTGTTGGCCACGGACAGCACGATGGCCTCGCGGCCTTCGTTGAGGGTGATCTCGCCGTCGGCGGGAAAGACTTCGCCTGGAATCATGACTGCCTCATCGGATCGGGTTGTGCACGGTGACCAGCTTGGTGCCGTCCGGAAAGGTCGCCTCGACCTGCACCTCCGGCAGCATCTCGGCGATGCCGTCCATCACCTGCTCGCGGCCAATCACCTCGCCGCCGGCGGCCATCAGCTCGGCAACGCTGCGCCCGTCGCGTGCGCCCTCGAGCACGAAGTCGGTGATCAGCGCCACGCTCTCCGGATAGTTCAGCCGGACACCACGCTGCAGACGGTTGCGCGCCACCATTGCCGCAACCGCGATCATCAGCTTGTCCTTCTCCCTTGGGGTGAGAAACATAGCGTGCCTCCCGTCGTTATTGTCAGCAGGTCCAGACCCGCGGCAGAGGTTGTGCGCAACCGGCGATCGCGCTGCGCAGGTGACACAGCGTGGCGCCGACGGTGCGGCGCAGCAGCCGTGCGTCGTTGCCGAGGAAACGGCACAGCAGCAAGCCGTCCAGCAGAGTCGCCACGGCCCGGCCGGCGCCGTCGGCCAGGACGGCACGGGTCGACTGCAGGTGCGCGCCCGCATCGCCGGCCACGTAGATCAGGCTGGCCATCGCCGTCGCCCCGGCCAGCAGCGCCGGTCGGCGCACCAGCGCTTCGATGTGCCCCGACAGCCGGATGTCGTCGGCCCAGATCAGCCGGCCGTCACGGCGCACCCGCCAGCGGTCGTGCACCTCGCCGCTGCGAACCGTCTCGCCGGATGCCTGGCGCCCCAGCACCAGCCAGTCCACCGCCAGCAGCCGCCCGCCGCCGGTGATGTCGACGTCGGTCCGGCGATGCAGCCGGGCACCGTCAAACAGGATCATCTCCTGCGGCAACCAGTCCAGCATGGCGTCGTCACCGACCTCGAGCCGGTTGCCGACCCGGCCGGGCAGGCCGAGCGAGCGATAGATCCGCTCCGCCGCCTGTGTCGAGACCACGACCCGCGTGTCCGCGCCGGCGGCGACCTCGTAACTGAGACGGTCGCCGCCGGCGACCCCACCGGCGGTGTTCAACAACACGGCCTCCGGATGGGGCTGCGCGGCCCGGGGAAACAGGGCCCGGCAAGGACTGCGCTGATAAAGCGCGGCCAGCCCGGTGGTGCCGGCGCGGGCAGCAAAGGCGAGACGGGCGCGGCCATTGGCCCGCTGCAGGCGACGTTCCAGCAGGACCGGGGCCGGCCCCGGACCGCCCGCATCAGACGGTAAGGTGGCGACGGACATCGCGCTCCACCATCTCCTCGCGGCTGCCTGCCAGCACGATCTCGCCGCGCTCCATGACGGCAAAGCTGTCGGCCAGGTCGCGGGCGAATTCGAAATACTGCTCGACCAGTATGATCGCCATCTCGCCGCGGTCGCGCAGCAGCGCAATCACCCGCTCGATGTCCTTGATGATCGACGGCTGGATGCCTTCGGTCGGTTCGTCCAGGACCAGCAGCCGCGGGCGCATCACTAGGGCACGGGCAATGGCGAGCTGCTGCTGCTGGCCACCGGACAGGTCGCCCCCGCGCCAGCGCAGCATGTTGGCCAGGACCGGGAACAAAGCGAAGGTTTCGTCCGGCACGCTACGTTGGCTGCGCGGTAGGGCGGCAAAGCCGGACCTCAGGTTCTCCTCGACCGTGAGCAGCGGGAAGATCTCGCGGCCCTGAGGCACGAAGGCGATGCCGGCGCGGGCGCGGCGATGGCCGGCCATGCCGGTGATCTCTCGGCCTTCCCAATGGATCTCGCCGGCCTGCACCGGCTGCTGACCGACGATGGCGCGCATCAGGCTGGTCTTGCCGACACCGTTGCGGCCGAGCACGCAGGTCACCTGGCCAACCTGCGCCGTCAGTGACACGCCGCGCAGGGCCTGGCTGGCGCCATAGTAGAGATCGATTGCGTCGACCTGCAGCATCGTGCCCGCTACCGCCCCAGATAGACTTCGATCACCCGGGGATCGTCCTGCACCGCCTGCAACAGCCCTTCCACCAGTACCGAGCCCTCGTGCAGCACCGTGACCGGGGTGTCCAGCGCCCGCACGAACTCCATGTCGTGCTCGACGACCACCACCGAACGACTGCCCGCGATGTCGCGCAACAGTGCCGCCGTCTGCTCGGTCTCGGCGTCTGTCATCCCGGCCACCGGCTCGTCGACCAGCAAGAGCTCTGGCTCCTGCATCAGCAGCATGCCGATCTCCAACCACTGCTTCTGACCGTGCGACAGCGCCCCGGCCAGGCGCCCGCGTTCCGGGGCCAGGGCGATGATCTCGAGTATCTCGCCGATGCGGGCATGCTGCGCCGCGGCGGCAGTGGCAAACAGGGTGGCGAACGGCCCGCGCGGCGCCTTCTGCGCCAGTTCCAGGTTGTCATGGACGGTGTGGCTCTCGAATACCGTCGGCTTCTGGAACTTGCGACCGATTCCCAGGTTGGCGATCGCCGCCTCGTCCAGCCGGGTCAGGTCGATGCCGCCCTTGAACACCACGTCGCCCGCGTCCGGTCGGGTGCGGCCCGTGATCACGTCCATCATCGTCGTCTTGCCAGCACCGTTCGGTCCGATGATCGCCCGCATCTCGCCCGGCGCCACCGTGAAGCTCAGATTGTTGAGCGCCTTGAAGCCGTCGAAACTGACGGATACGCCGTCGATGTAGAGCACGCTGTCGGCCGCCAGCTGCGGCGGCAGCTTGGCGTTGGCGGCGGCGCTAGTCATCGCCGCCATCCGCGGCCGCACCGGCCATCGCCTGCGACCGGCCGCCACCAGCGCGTCCGACGAAGGACAGGCGGAACGGCAGGCGCACGGGCGCACCGCCACCGCTGAAGCTGCCGACGATACCCCTGGGCAGCAGCAGGGTGACGCCGACAAACAGCGCCCCCAGGGCATAGAGCCAGAATTCGGGCAGCGCAGCGGTGAAGTAGGACTTGGCGAAGTTCACCAGGACCGCCCCCAGGGCGGCGCCGACCAGGGTGCTGCGGCCGCCCAGGGCGACCCAGACGACGATCTCGATCGAATTGGCGGGGGCAAACTCGCTCGGGTTGATGATGCCGACCTGCGGCACGTAGAACGCCCCGGCGACGCTGGCCATCATCGCCGAGACGGTGAACACGAACAGCTTGTACTGCTCCACCCGATAGCCCAGGAACCGGGTGCGGCTCTCGGCGTCGCGAATGCCGATCAGCACCCGCCCCAGCTTGGACTGGGTAATGTAGCGCGACAGCAGGAAGCCCAACGCCAGGGCCAGGCAGGAGGCGACGAACAGGGCCGCGCGGGTACCGTCCGCCTGCAGGCTGAAGCCGAGCAGGTCCTTGAAGTCGGTCAGGCCATTATTGCCGCCAAAACCCATGTCGTTGCGGAAGAATGCCAGCATCAGGGCGAAGGTCATGGCCTGGGTGATGATCGACAGATAGACCCCGGTGACGCGCGAGCGGAAGGTGAACAAACCGAAGATGAAAGCGAGCAGGCCGGGTGCTGCCAGCACCATCAGCATGGCGAAGGCAAAGCTGTCGAAGCCGTACCAGTACCAGGGCAGCTCCTGCCAGTTCAGGAACACCATGAAGTCGGGCAGCTCTGGATTGCCGTAGACGCCGCGGTCGCCGATCTGGCGCATCAGATACATACCCATGGCATAGCCGCCGAGGGCGAAGAAGGCGCCGTGGCCGAGGCTGAGGATGCCGCAGAAGCCCCAGATCAGGTCGACCGAGACGGCCAGCAGGGCAAAGCACAGGTACTTGCCCAACAACGTCACCATGTAGGTCGGCACATGCAGGGCATGGCCGTCGGCCAACACCAGGTTCGCCGCCGGCACCAGCACCATGGCGGCGCCGATCACGGCAAGGAAGATCAGGCCGCTGCGGCTGAGCAGCGTGCTGCCGCTGGATGTGCCAGCCGCCATGCGCTCAGGCCTCGACCGCGCGGCTCTTGAGCGCGAACAGCCCGCGCGGGCGCTTCTGGATGAACAGGATCACCGCGACCAGGATCACGATCTTGCCGAGCACGGCACCGGCGTAGGGTTCCAGGAACTTGTTGGCGACGCCCAGCGACAGCGCCCCCAGGAGCGTGCCCCAGAGATTGCCGACGCCGCCGAACACCACCACCAGAAAGGAGTCGATGATGTAGGACTGACCCAGGTTCGGGCTGACGTTGTCGATCTGGCTCAGCGCCACGCCGGCCATGCCGGCGATGGCCGAACCGAGGCCGAAGGTCAGGGCGTCGACCCAGCCCGAGCGGATGCCGACGGCATTGGCCATCGGCCGGTTCTGCGTCACCGCGCGCATCTGCAGGCCGAACTGGGTGCGCCGGATCACCAGTGTCAGCAGGGCGAACACCAGGATGGCGAAGACGACGATCCAGATCCGGTTGCTGGTCAGCACCACGCCGCCGAACAGTTCGACCGAGCCGCTTATCCATGACGGTGTGCCAACCTTGCGGTTCGAAGCGCCGAAGATGCTGCGCACGGCCTGCTGCAGGATCAGGCTCAGGCCCCAGGTCGCCAGCAGGGTCTCCAGCGGCCGGCCGTAGAGAAACCGGATCACGCCGCGTTCGATCGCCAGACCGACCAACCCGGCGACGGCGAAGGCGGTGGGGATCGCCACCAGCAGGGAGTAGTCGAAGGCGCTGGGGAATTGGCTGCGGAAGATCTCCTGCACCACATAGGTGGTGTAGGCGCCCAGCATCACCATCTCGCCATGCGCCATGTTGATCACGCCCATCACCCCGAAGGTGATGGCCAGACCGAGCGCCGCCAGTAGTAGCACCGAGCCGAGCGAGATGCCGTACCAGACGTTCTGCAGCACATCCCACAACAGCAGCCGTTCCTCGATGGTGGCGATGCCGTCGCTCGCGGCCTGGCGCAGGGCGCCCTCGCTGCCGGCCTGCAGGCGCGCGAGCACGGCCAGCGCGGCGCGGTCGACCCGGACCGCCACCACCATCACGGCGGCGAGCTTCTCGGCTTCACCGGCATCGCTGTTGAGCACGGCCGCGGCGCGCGCCGTCCGCATCGTCTCGCGTATCTCGGCGACCTCCTCGGCGGCGATCGCCGCCGTCAGCATTTCGATGCTGGCCGGATCGCCGTTGTTGAACATCACCTCGGCGGCGGCCGCGCGCACGGCCGGGTCCTGGTGGCGCAGCGTCAGCGCGCCCAGGGCATCCCGCACCGCGCGGCGCATGGCATTGTTGACCTTGATCTTCTTCACCGCGCGCCGCCCGTCCTTGCCAGCCGCTTCGCCGCTCAGCGGGTCGCTCAGCTTGTAGAGCTTGCCGTCGCGCTCGGCGATGAACACGGCACCGTCGCTCTTGCGGCGGTAGAGTTGGCCGGCGGCGAGCGCCTCCAGGACCGGCGTCACGGCCGGATCGCCCAGTGCTGCCAGCGCCGTGATCGCACCGGCCCGGTCCTTGTAGTTGCCGTCACCCAGGGCGTCGATCGCCGCGCGCAGCGACGCCGCCTCCTGCGCCGCTGACGGCGCGGCCGTGACGGCCGCCCCCAGCAGGCAGAACAGGGCGACGGCGAACCACTTCATCGTCTTGCTTGCGTGCTCTGCTCATCCCGGCCTGCGCCGGGATCGCCGGCGGCGCCGGCCGAAGCCGGCGCCGCCAACGTCGCGTAACGTCCGCGCTTTACGAGGACTGCCCGCTGCACTTGCCGGTCTTCACGTTGAAATTCCCGCAGGCCAAGGGCTCGCGCCAATCGGAGATCAGGTCGGCCGAGTCCGGCAGGTAGTCGGACCAGGCGTCGCCGACCACCAGCCCTAGGGTCTTGAACACGGTCTCGAACTGGCCGTCCTTCTGCACCTCGCCGATCAGCACCGGCTTGGTGATGTGATGGTTCGGCATCATCGCCGAGTAGCCGCCCGACAGGTTGGGCACGGAAACGCCGACGATGGCGTCGATGACCGCGTCGGGGTCCGTGCTGCCGGCCTTCTCCACCGCCTTCGCCCACATGTTGAAGCCGATGTAGTGGGCCTCCATGGGATCGTTGGTGACCCGCGTATCGTCGCCGATGAAGGCGTGCCAGGCCTCGATGAACTCTTCGTTGGCCTCGGTGTCGACCGACATGAAGTAGTTCCAGGCGGCCAGGTGACCGACCAGCGGCGCGGTGTCGATGCCGGCCAGTTCTTCCTCGCCGACCGAGAAGGCAACGACGGGGATGTCCTCTGCCTTGATGCCCTGGTTGGCCAGTTCCTTGTAGAACGGCACGTTGGCATCGCCATTAATGGTCGAGATCACGGTGGTCTTCTTGCCGGCCGAGCCGAACTTCTTGATCTCCGCCACGATCGACTGCCAGTCGGCATGGCCGAACGGGGTGTAGTTGATCATGATGTCCTCGGCGGCCACGCCCTTGGCCTTCAGGTAGGCCTCGAGGATCTTGTTGGTCGTGCGCGGGTAGACGTAGTCGGTGCCGACCAAAACCCAGCGCTCGACGCCTTCTTCCTGCATCAGGTAATCGACCGCGGGCACCGCCTGCTGGTTCGGCGCAGCGCCGGTATAGAACACGTTGCGCGAGGATTCTTCGCCCTCGTACTGCACCGGGTAGAACAGCAGCCCGTTGAGCTCCTCGAACACAGGCAGAACCGACTTGCGCGAGACAGAAGTCCAGCAGCCGAACACCGCGGCGACCTTGTTCACCTCGATCAGCTCGCGCGCCTTTTCGGCGAACAGCGGCCAGTTCGAGGCCGGGTCGACGACCACCGGCTCGAGCATCTTGCCAAGGACGCCACCCTTCTTGTTCTGCTCTTCGATCAGCATCAGCATGGCGTCTTTCAGCGTGGTCTCGCTGATCGCCATGGTACCCGAGAGGGAATGCAGGATGCCGACCTTGATCGTCTCCTCCACGGCCTGGGCGAGCAGGGCGCCCAGCACCGTGCCGGCGGCCAGGCTAGCCGCCGCCACTGTCCTGAATATCATCTTGCGTTTCGTCATCGTTTGCCTCCGCGCGAGGGTTGTTTTGCGCCGCAGCATAAACCGCAAGCCCCGTGTCAACCGGGTCCGTTTCGCTAACCTTTGATTACTGTACGGAATTTCCTAGTTTGCGGCGTTTGATCTGACGCTCGCTCGCGGATTGGGAGCTGCGGCATGAGCGAGCAACAGCCCCTCAAGGTCATAGCTGGGACCCCGGATCGGCCATTGATAATCGGCGATATCGAGATCCCATGCTACGTGCTCGAAGACGAGACGCGCGTACTAAGCTCAAGGTGGGTTTCTGACAGCAATTGGCAGATCACGTACTCCGAAGGCAGGAACAGAGGGCATGTCCACACAGAGGGCATGTCCAATGTCGACGAACTCCCTCTCTTTCTGCGCGTCGAACAGCTAAAGTCATTTATTTTCAATGAATTAGTGACGTCGACGACTCCTGTCACTTTTCAGGCTCCGTCAAGCGACCCGATCACCTCACGAGGGTAATGGTTCTGATGGACGCTGCCGTAAATTCTCGTGAGTTTGATCGTCTTCTAAATACATCGCTCCCCAAGTTTGGAAAAACGTTGGATTTGCCGCTTGATTAATCATAAGGCGTAGGCTGAAGTTAACGCCGCAAATTAGGAAATTCCGTTACTGTATAAGTTCAAGAGCCTGATTTAAAAGTAGTTGAGTGATATCAATGGGATGCGATTCAACTGTCTTTTCAGAAGATATGGAGGAATGCATGCCCTGAAATGATATCACTCGCCGACAGTATAACCGGGACGGTCTGCACTGTCCAAGCGATTTGACGGACGAGGAATGGGCGTTGTTGGCGCCGCTCATTCCTCCGGCGAAGACGGGCGGCCACTCGCGAGCTGGAGGGGCGCGAGGCTCAACCGACGGCGGGCGTGATCGACAGTCAGAGTGTGAAAACCACGGAAAGCGGCGGCATTCGGGGCTATGACGCCGGCAAGAAGATCAAGGG
>Ga0209144_1000236_pt1 | contig 11915 bp, 10 predicted proteins | sample WorMettrBAHAMAS1_FD_187392 | JGI IMG/M metagenome (GOLD analysis project Ga0209144, IMG submission 187392) | Marine gutless worms symbiont microbial communities from Max Planck institute for Marine Microbiology, Germany - Inanidrilus... | ecosystem: Host-associated > Annelida > Digestive system...
TCATAGAGGGCCTGGACATAACCCCGACAGATAAGTTCAAACTGCTCCGTGGTGATACCGATTGCTATCCACTGCGTGCCAGGGATGGCGAACCGGATGGTTTCCTGCAGGATTTTATCCTTGTCGAAACGACCTCATCAAACGGGGCGTCGATAGGCTCAATCACGTCCTTCCGCTTAGGCATTAATCAGTCTCTCGTAAGTCAGGCGCTTACCTGTTATCTGGTCAATCGTCATGTCGATGAAGGGCACGGTGCCAAGGTTGGCGGTGTTATGGCAGAATGTCGACGCTGCCACAATGCCCGCAGGTGGGAAGCGTACTGCCCCAGCTACGCTTTTCGAAGCAGAGCCGCGCGGCGTCTTCGTTTGGGAAGCACTGAAAAAACTCAGAAGTGCTGAGGATGCCGCCTGCAGACATAATTATATCTCCTCTTCCTTAGAACAAAGGTAACCATTTTTCTGCACGTTAAATGGGAAACTTGGCTAGTTAAATATAGGTTCCAAAGTTATCTAGACCCTCACTATCTGCTCAGCAGTACTAGGGGACTGTCTTTTTAGGATATGGTGAGCCTTGGCCGGGCAGGGATGCTTGGCCCGCAGAGAACTGCATCTTTAGATGGTCCCATGCCCAACCAGCTGGGCACGCCCACTGTCTACAGATATAGACTACCTAGCTTGAAAAATCCCATCTTCGGGATTTCTCCGGTCAGTCCACGAAGAGTGAGCTGACGGATTCTTCGTTCGAAACTCGGCGCATGGTCTCCGCCAGCAGCTCGCCGATACTCAGCTGGCGAATCTTGGGACAGGCGGCTGCATCCGGATTCAGCGGAATGGTGTTGGTAACCACCAGCTCATCCAACCGGGATGCGGCGATATCCGAGACCGCCGGCCCGGAGAGTACCGGGTGGGTGCAATAGGCAACCACCTGGGCGGCCCCGTGTTCCTTGAGCGCGGCGGCGGCACGACACAGGGTACCCGCGGTGTCTACCAGGTCGTCGATCAGGACACAGGAGCGGCCTTCCACGTCGCCGATGATGTTCATGATCTTGGCCTCATTGGCCCGCAGCCGACGCTTGTCGATGATTGCCAGATCGGCTTCGTCGAGCCGCTTGGCCAACGCCCGGGCACGTACTACACCGCCCACGTCGGGGGACACCACAAGCAGATCAGGGTACTTTCGCCGCCAGACATCGCTCAGGAGGATGGGCGACGAATACACATTATCCACCGGTATATCGAAGAAGCCCTGAATCTGGTCGGCGTGCAGATCCATCGTGAGGACACGATCCGTACCGGCATGACCGAGCATCTTGGCAACGAGCCGGGCCGTGATGGGTACCCGTGCCGAACGGGGACGCCGATCCTGACGCGCATAGCCGAAGTAGGGAATGACTGCGGTGATCCGTTTCGCCGATGCCCAACGCAGGGCATCAATCATCACCAATAGCTCCATCAGATTGTCGTTGGTGGGCGCACTCGTGGACTGAACCACGAACACGTCCCGACCGCGGACGTTCTCCCGGATCTCCGTCATCAGCTCGCCGTCGCTGAACTGACTTACGACGGCCTTTCCCAATGGGATGTTCAGGTGGGTCGCGATTTCCGCGGCCAGCTGCGGATTGGCGTTTCCGGAAAACACCGTCATCTGAGTAGCGGGCACGACTAACCTCTCTGTCAAGCCAACGACCGTAAATAACCGGTCATCAAACCCCGGTTCAGAAAGCTCCTCGGCCTTGCATCCGCGCTTCTCCCCTGACGCCGAAACGGGACAATCGTTGGCCACAACCCCTAGCGAGGCTTCGCTTCAGACCGACGAGGCGTGAATTTTTGGGTCATGGGTAAGTTTAAGTGGAACCTCTTCGACCCGCTCCTCCGTGGCCCTCTCGCTACGCTCGGGGCAAGCCTCTCCCGCGTAGCGCAGACATCCCGCCTGCACTCTCGAATGATGAATGCGGGAGTAAGCATCTCCCTCATCATTCCGCATTCAGCAGGCGGGACGCCTGCGCTACGGGAAACCCGATGGGTACATGGCTGGGGCGCCAGGATTCGAACCTGGGTATGCAGGGATCAAAACCCTGTGCCTTACCGCTTGGCGACGCCCCATGAAAGTTAGGCGATCTCCGCTAAACGCTACCCCGTCTTACTTGCCGTTGCGTCCGGCTGCTCAGGTGCCGGCTAGTGTTTCGTCCATGGATTACCTTGAAAGTAGCGCAGGCGTCTCGCCTGCAGACGATGAGCAGGCGGGGACGCCTGCGCTACGGCATCATCCCGCATTCACCATTCTCCGCATTCATCACTCCTAGCCGGTTGTCGTGCCGTAAAGGGGCGAACGATTCATTCCGCGGGCGACGAAGGCAGAGAAACGCGGCGGCACCAGCGAGTAAGCGGCATGTGCCTGTGCTGCGGTCGCAAAGGTGCAGAACACACAGGCCCCGGTCCCAGTGAGCCGCGGCCGACCAACGGTGGCAAGCCAATCCAGGGCTGCTGAAACCTCAGGGTAGCGCCTCCGGACGACCGCCAGACAGTCATTCCGATCATCGCCAGCAATGAAACTTTCTATTGTTATTGGAGCCGAATCCCTTGTCAATTCTCCGTCTGAGAAAACTGCTCCGGTAGCTACCTGGCCCCGCGGTACCAGCACCAGGTACCAGAGCTGCGGCAGATCGGCAGGGGTCAGCACTTCACCGACCCCTTCTCCCCAGGCAGCACGCCCGTAAATGAAGATCGGGACATCCACGCCCAGCGTCAGGCCGAGCCTCATCAGCTTGGGTTTGGTAAGACCCAGCTCCCAGATTCGGTTCAGCGCTACCAGTGTCGTCGCCGCATCCGAGCTGCCTCCACCCAACCCGCCACCCAGCGGCAGACATTTCTCTACCTGGATGTCGACGCCGAGACTGCTGCCAGCCCGCTCCTGCAGCAGGCACGCCGCGCGCACTACCAGATCGGACTCTTCCGGGATCCCGGCGAGTCCGGAAGCACGCCTGATCCGACCGTCGTCGCGCGGCGCGAAGAACAGACGGTCTTGCCGGTCGATGAACTGGAACACGGTCTGGAGGCGATGATAACCGTCGGGACGCCGCCCGAGGACACGTAGCATGAGATTGAGCTTGGCCGGGGCGGGCCAAGGGCGCCCCCGGGAGAGGGAAGTCATCAGGGCTGGAAGTCGGAACGGGTAAAGCTGTGGCGGCCGATCAGGCGCAGGAGATATTCGTGGTCCGGATCCCGGTTCAGGGCCGCCGCCCAGGTCTGCCTCGCCTCATCGTGCCGCCCCAAGGTCCAGAGCACTTCACCTAGGTGCGCGGCGATCTCGCCGTCGGGCAGCATGGTCAATGCCTTGCGCAAATATTCCAGGGCCCGTTCCGGGTTTCCCAAGCCAAACTGGACCCAGCCCATGCTGTCGAGTATGGCAGGATCGTCCGGTTTCAGGGCTAGGGCGCGCTCGATATAGGATAGAGCTTCGGAAAAACGCTCGGTCCGGTCCGCCAGGCTATAGCCAAGAGCATTGAGGGCCTCCGCGTTATCCGGATCCGCGGCGATGATGGCCCTGAAATCGCTTTCCATGAGCTCGAGCCGATCCAATGATATGGCATGCAGGCCGCGCGCATAGCGGAGGTCGTGATCGTCGGGAAAGGCCGCTAATGCTTCGTCATAAACCTCCATTGCCTCGCGCGATCGGTCCAAGTCGGCCAGGGTCGTACCCTCGACTAGGTAAATCATCGCTGCCTCTTCGGGCCATTGGTCGCGCAGTTGCTGAAGGATCTCGCGCGCGCGTTCCACCTTCCCCTGCTCGGCACGCATCAGTGCAACCCGAATCCGGGCATCGACGGCGTGTTCGCCCTCCACCTTGTGGTACCAGGACACGGCGGCTTCCAGGTTATCCGCCAGCTCTTCCGCCTGCCCGAGATAATAGGCGGAGTCGCCCTGACGCTCGCCGGTATCATGCAGACGAACGAGGTAGCTGCGGGCCGCCTCCGGATCCTCCAGCTGCAGGGAGAGGACACCTAGGGCAAACAGGACATCCGGTTCCTTCGGCGCATTGCGTAACACCTGCTTGAATACGTTGCGGGCGCGGGAGAATTCCTGCTCGTCGACGAGCAGCTGCGCATAGAGCAAGCGCAGACTCCGATCATCGGGGTTCTCACTGACGAAGGCCTCCAGGACCTGGCGCGCCTGCTTACGATCGCCACGATTTAAGAGCAATTGGACCCGAAAGATGCGCGGCAGATTCCAGCCCGGACGCAGCCCCGATGCCCGCCGCGCCGCCGCCAGCGCTTCTTCGTGCTTATCGACACCGGCGGCGACTACGGCCCTGGCGAACCAGGCATCGGCACTCTCCGGCTCTTCGGAAGTCAGCGTCTCCATGAGCTTCAGACGCCGATCCGGAAGTTTCAGCCTGGAAACGAGGTGGGCCGCTTGGCCATAACCATCTCTACCCTCCTCCGCAGCCAGAGCGATGATACGTCGCAAGTGCTCTGCGGCGGCAGATATGTCATTGGCCCCGAGTCGGGCGTAGGCCGCCAACTGGTGGGCACCGATCGCATCGGGGGACAGCTCGAGCCAGACTTCCACAGTCTGCTGCATGGCCTCGGCGTCGTCGAGGGTGAGAGCTACGTTGGCCGCCAGCTCCGCTAACCTGGGATCCCGGGCCAGACGCGCACCGTGCAGGAAGTGGGTAAAGGCCGTTTTATGCTCACCGCGCTGGCTGGCGATCTGCCCGACGAGAACGGTGTAGACGAGATCCGCCGCTAACGTGGAGGAACCTACGCTCTTCGGCGTCTCCGCTGCGGGTTGCACAGTGGCTTCGGACGCCTGTTCCCGCTTGGCTGCAACGCCGGCGAAGGATCGGGTCTCACCCGGAGCTGACAGACCGACGTACCCGGCAACCGCCGGGATGAGAAGGAGGGAGAAATAAAAGCCGGATCGGCTTCGCAGCAAGGTCATATTTGAAGGTAAACGCGCGTTGACGAGCTTAAGGTGCAGTATAACCGCTGAGCTCCCGGTTAAAAACCTACTAAGTTCTGCGGATGTGGGGAACAGGAACCACGAAAGGACACGAATTCACCCCTAATCTAAGGATGCGTGCCCTTTCCTGCTGTTCGCGGTTTTCCGGTTTCCGTACACAATTCACGCCTCGTCGGTCTGAGGCAAGACCTCGCCAGGTCTCATGAAACCATGTCGCCCCATGAGCCGCATCGGCACACTTGCATATAGATCGCCGATACCAAAGAATCGAAACCGGTTTCTTCCAGGAAGTATGCTTTACAGATGGCGATTCTGGTAGTCGGACTCAATCACAAAACCGCTCCCGTGGAGATCCGCGAACGTGTTGCCTTCGGACCGGATATTCTAGCGGGCGCCCTGCGCAGTCTCACCGCGCTGGTGCCGATCCGCGAGGGATGTATTCTGTCCACCTGCAACCGCACCGAGATCTACTGCTCCGTGAGTGCCGATGGGGAGGATCCGGTTACCGACTGGTTGGGACGATTTCACGGCCTGGACCCGGCCCGGATGGGGCCTTATCTCTATACACGGCTGGACCGCGAGGCGGTTGCTCACCTGTTGCGAGTGACCAGCGGACTCGATTCCATGGTGCTCGGCGAGCCTCAGATAATGGGCCAAGTCAAGACTGCCTTCCAAGCGGCCAGCGCCGGCGGAGCCACGGGCAAGCTGCTTGGCCGGCTGTTTCAGAACGCCTTCGCGGTGGCAAAACAGGTACGCACGGATACTGCCATCGGCAACAGTCCGGTCTCGGTGGCCTTCGCGGCAGTCACCCTGGCGCAGCGAATCTTCAGCGATCTGAACGACCAAACCGCCCTGCTCATCGGTGCCGGTGAGACCATCGAGTTGGCCGCACGTCACCTCCAGCAGCATGAAATCGGGTGCATCCTAGTCGCCAACCGCACTGTCGAGCGCGCCCACGGTCTGGCCGTTCAGTGCAACGGCTCCGCCATTACCCTGACCGAAGTGGCAAACCATCTCCCGCAAGTGGACATCCTTATCACTTCCACCGCCAGCCCACTGCCTATCCTTGGTAAGGGAACCGTGGAGCGGGCCCTCAAACGACGCAGGCATCGACCCATCTTCATGGTGGACCTTGCCGTGCCTCGCGACATCGAGCCGGAAATAGGCGAGTTCGACGACATCTATCTCTACACCGTGGACGATCTCCGGGATGTGGTAGCGGAAGGCCTGCGCTCGCGTCGCGAAGCTGCCGAACAGGCCGAGGAGATTATCGACTTCCACACCGAGGAGTTCCTGTGCTGGCTGCGTTCCCTGGATACGGTGACCATGATCCGGGACTACCGCGACCGCGCCGAATGCCTGCGCGATCAGGTGCTTGCCAAGGCTCTGCGCCAACTCGAAGGCGGCAAGCCTCCCGCCGAGGTCGTCGGCTTCCTGGCACACACCCTCACCAACAAGCTGTTACATGGACCCAGCACCTGCCTCCGCCAAGCCGGACGGGAGGGCCGGGAGGAGTTGTTGGAGGCCGCCAACGAGCTCTTCCAGCTCAATGTCGAGTCGGACACTTCTGCATGAACCCCTCCATTCGTGACAAGCTCGAACAGCTCGCGGACCGCTTCGGCGAGATTACCGCCCTGCTGGCCGATCCCCGGATCCAGGAGGACCCGCGGCAGTTTCGCGCGCTGGGCCGGGAATACGCCCAGCTGGAGGCCGTGGTGACCTGTTACCGGGATTACCGGCAAATCGAGGACGAAATCGCCACTGCCGAGGAAATGATCGCAGACCCGGAGCTGGCGGAGCTGGCCCGCGAGGAGGTCGCCGCCGGCACAGCGCGGCAGACGGCCCTGGAGCCGGAGCTGAAGCGACTACTCATACCCCCGGACCCCCACGACCAACGCAATGTCTTTCTGGAAATCCGCGCCGGTACCGGCGGTGCGGAGGCGGCCCTGTTCGCCGCCGACCTAGCCCGCATGTACCTGCGCTTCGCCGAGCTCAGGGGCTGGGCGGTCGAGCAGCTGAGCGCGAGTGTCGGTGAGCTCGGCGGCTACAAAGAGACCGTGCTGCGCATCAGCGGCGGCGGCATCTTCTCGTACCTTAAATTCGAGGCCGGCACCCACCGCGTCCAACGGGTACCCGAAACCGAGTCCCAGGGTCGCATCCACACCTCGGCCTGCACCGTCGCGGTGCTGCCCGAAGTCGAAGCCATCGACGAGATAGCCATCGACGCCAAGGACCTGCGCATCGACACCTACCGCGCTTCCGGCGCCGGCGGCCAGCATGTGAACAAGACCGACTCGGCGGTACGCATCACCCACCTGCCGTCCGGGATTGTAGTGGAGTGTCAAGACGAGCGCTCCCAGCACAAAAACAAGGCCCGTACCCTGTCCCTGCTACAGTCCAAGCTCCTGTCCCAGGCCCAGGACGCCCAGCTCCACGAGCAGGCACGATCCCGCCGGCTCCAGGTCGGCAGCGGCGACCGCTCCGAACGCATCCGTACCTACAATTTTCCCCAGAACCGGATGACCGACCACCGCATCAACCTGACCCTGTACAGGCTCGATGAAATCATGACCGGGCAGTTGAGCCAGGTTATCGACCCCCTGCTCCAGGAATACCAGGCACAGCAGTTAGTGGCCTTGATGGACGCTCCCGGCTAACATGGAACGGGTAGGACCTTTACGGAAGAGTTCGCCACAAATCAACGCAAATGGACGCAAATTTTTCAAGGTGCCCTAAAAACGAAACAATCCACGAGAATCCGCGTAATCCATGGACAAACAAAGAAGAATACGATCTTTGGCAACCGATTTGCATTTATTCGCGTTCATTTGCAGAAAAAATGAGAAGTCAGAGCCTCCCGGTAATGGGAAGCGAAGGCCGAGTATCGGAACAGCGCTCCGGGAGGCCACCGCAGCACTGGCGGTGTTGTCTCAGGCCTCCCCTCACCTAGAAGCGTCATTGCTGCTGTGCGATGCGACCGGGCACACGCGCACGCAGCTCCTGGCCTGGCCGGAGACCGAGCTCAGCGAGACGGACCTGGCACGTTTCGAGGCCTTGGTCCAACGCCGCCTCGCCGGCGAACCCATCGCCTATATCCGGGGACGACAGGCATTCCGGACCCTAGAGCTGCAGGTCACCCCCGCTACCCTGATCCCGCGCCCGGAGACGGAACTCTTGGTAGAGCTGGCACTGGAACAGCTCCGCGCCGATGCACCGCTGCTGGTCCTAGATGCCGGCACTGGGAGCGGTGCCATCGCCGCCGCGCTGGCCTTCGAGCGACCCGTCTGGACCCTGATCGCAACCGACCACAGCCTGGCAGCCGCCTGCATGGCCGGCAACAACCTCCGCACCTACGCCCCCGGGAATGCGGACGTCGTCGCCTGCGACTGGCTGACGCCTATCGCCGAGCGGTCGCTAGACGCCATCATCAGCAACCCCCCATACATCCCCGCTACGGATCCCCACCTCAGGCTTGGCGACTTACCCTGGGAGCCGTACAGTGCCCTGGCCGCCGGCCCTGACGGTCTCGACGCCATCCGACCCTTGAGCGCCCAGGCAGCCTCCCGGCTGCGGCCCGCCGGACTCATCGTCTTGGAGCATGGCTTCGATCAAGGATCAGCAGTGCGCACGATCTTCATGCGGCATGGATTCGAAGACATCCGCACCCACCCTGATCTCGCAGGCCGGGAACGGGCCACCACAGGACGGCTCCCAGCCTCCGAATTCACCCGGATTCAATACTGAGTTTCTGTCTCGAAAGAAGGTGCAAGCCGGACAGTCCCTACCGGATGATATTCGTAACCTGCCAAGTCTTATCCTGCAGCGTCATGCGAATATGGGTGGCGTCCTTACCCAGTTCCCCCAGGCGAACCAGGAAGCGGTCATAGGACTCGAAAAATGCAAAGTCGATTGCGGCCATGAGGTAGGGCGACCGCCTGTCGGTTGCGCGGGTAGTAGCCTGCTGCAGGGTATCTCGGACCCATTCGAGGGTAATGGCCTGCCCCAGGGCGGCGTCACCCCGGTGCTGCAAGTTCTGCTGCAGCCAAGTCAGGGCGTTGTCAGCGGCCAGTGAGGGGCGGGAGCGGAAGTCGAGGTTATCTTCCAGGCGCTCCTTGTAATTGCGGCGGATGGCCGGTATGTCCACGAGTTGTTCCAAGGCCCGTGGATCGCTACTGCCGAGGGCAACGTCGAGGCGATAGAGATGGTAATAAGGCCAAACCCCAAAGGCCACGAGGGCAAACAGGATCAGGTAACGGAGAAGTCGCATCTCGAGACTCCAAATCAGGGGAGAATTTCCTCTATTATCTTATGCTCCCAAGAGGTTCTGCGCACCCCTGGATTGAGTGGAATGACCCATGCTCACAATTTTCTCTTCTTCAGGTGCACCAGCAGCAGGGAAACTGCCGCCGGGGTGACTCCGGGGATGCGGGCCGCCTGGCCGACGGTCGCGGGCCGGACCCTGACCAGTTTCTCCCGTACCTCTGCGGATAGTCCCCGGATATGCTTAAAGTCGAAATCAGTGGGTAGACGCCGGGCCTCCTGGGCTTGCCGATGGTCGATCTCCTTGCGCTGGCGGTCGATGTAACCGGCATATTTACACTGGATCTCCAGCTGCTCCGCCGCCCTGGGATCCGCCACTCCTGGACCGAATCCGGGGAGATGCTTGAGCGAGCGGTAGGTCACCTGGGGCCTTGCGAGCAGATCCAACGCCCGGCTCTCTCGGCGCAGCTCCTCACCAAGGGCCTCCCGGAGTAGATCCGTGTCAACAGCATCCGGGCGTATCCAGGTATCCCGCAACCGCGCGCGTTCACGTTCGATACTCTCACGCTTCTGCCCAAAAACCCTCCATTGTTCATCCCTCACAAGACCCAATCGACGGCCGATCTCGGTCAGGCGCAGGTCGGCATTGTCCTCACGCAGGAGCAGCCGGTATTCGGCCCGGCTGGTGAACATACGGTAGGGTTCCCGGGTACCGCGGGTGATGAGGTCGTCTACCAGCACCCCCAGATAGGCCTGATCCCGGCGCGGACACCAAGGTTCATCGCCCCGGACCTGCAGGACCGCGTTGAGTCCGGCAAGCAAACCCTGCGCCGCCGCCTCTTCATAGCCGGTGGTACCGTTAATCTGACCGGCAAAAAAGAGCCCTTTGACGAAACGGGTCTGAAGCGAGGGCTCGAGGTCCCTGGGATCGAAGAAGTCATACTCGATCGCATAGCCGGGACGGGTAATGCGGGCCTGCTCGAAGCCGCGCATGGACCGGACCAGGTCCAGCTGTACATCGAAGGGCAGGCTGGTGGATATGCCGTTGGGGTAGACCTCACAGGTCCGAAGCCCTTCGGGCTCGATGAAGACCTGGTGCGAACCTTTGTCGGCAAAGCGCACGACCTTGTCCTCGATCGAAGGGCAGTAGCGTGGCCCGACCCCCTCGATTACCCTGGTGAACATGGGCGAGCGTGACAGGCCCGCGCGGATGATTTCGTGGGTGTGGGCGTTGGTGTGGGCGATATGGCAGCTTACCTGGCGCGGATGGTCCTGTGCCTGCCCCAAAAAGGAGAAGACGGGCACGGGATCATCACCGGGCTGTTCCCGGAGCACTGAATAGTCGATGCTGCGTCCATCGATCCGGGGCGGGGTCCCGGTCTTGAGCCGTTCGACCCGGAAAGGGAGCTCACGCAGCCGCCGGGCCAGGGCATTGGCAGGCGGATCCCCGGCACGCCCGCCCTCATAGTTGGTAAGGCCGACATGGATTCGACCCCCGAGAAAGGTCCCTACCGTCAACACCACGGCGGGTGCCCGGAAGGTCAGATCTGCCTGGGTAAGAACGCCTGCGATCCGTCCGTCTTCCAACAGCAGGTCGTCCACTGCCTGCTGAAACAGATCCAGACCTTCCCGATGCTCGATCACTTGCCGCACCGCAGTCTTGTAAAGCATACGATCGGCCTGGGCACGGGTCGCACGCACGGCAGGACCCTTGCGGGCGTTGAGGATACGAAACTGGATGCCCGCCCTGTCTGCCGCGCAGGCCATCAGTCCGCCGAGGGCATCGATCTCCTTGACCAAGTGACCCTTGCCGATACCCCCGATGGCCGGGTTGCAACTCATCTGACCGATGGTCTCGATATTGTGGGTAAGCAACAGGGTACGTGCTCCGACCCGCGCCGCAGCAAGAGCCGCCTCCGTCCCCGCATGTCCGCCGCCGACCACAATGACATCATAAGTCTCTGCTGCTAACATACGGTTTACCAGTGGTTAACCACCGCGGCCTCATTGAAGCGAGCGGTCGCTGCCAACACATTCCTATAGTGCATTATTTTAAGTAGGCCTGAACATGGCGACCATTGTTCCCATAGCGGATCGGCATGCCATCAAGACCGTATCCTTTGTCCTAGAGTAGCAGGATCCCTTATAGGAAGACATTTTGACACTCTTGATGGCACTGCATTCCAGAGTACGCAATAAACTACCCCGAGTAACCAGGCAAGAAGGGATCCCTTTTAAGATTGTCATCGGTTCGGGAGAACTCTCTGCAACCGGGCGGCCAGCAGGCATGGGAACTTGTTTTCCAGAAGAACTTCCTTGTGGTTAGCTACCATATCTACACACGTTGGAACGATATTTGGCGTGAAGCGCTGGAGTTGCTGACGCCTTTTGTTCCCATTCTTGCCAAGGAGTGGGGAATCTCCGTGATCGGGCTTCAATACGTCGATCAGTTCCGGGTGACAGAGGTGCACGACCAATTTCGGGCAGGCCATCTGTTACGAGAGGGGTCCCGGTTCGTATCCAATGCCATTAAGTTAAGCGGTAGTGGTGATTTTTGAAGTGATAGGGTAGATGGATTCATCGGTAATCATTCCGATCGCCACCGTTTTTCTCGTTACCTGATTCTAGATTTTAGCCCTCTCTTCCGGAAGAATACGCTTGGTCTGAACGATTGCGTTCATTGATAAAACGAAC
>Ga0209144_1000237_pt1 | contig 11887 bp, 10 predicted proteins | sample WorMettrBAHAMAS1_FD_187392 | JGI IMG/M metagenome (GOLD analysis project Ga0209144, IMG submission 187392) | Marine gutless worms symbiont microbial communities from Max Planck institute for Marine Microbiology, Germany - Inanidrilus... | ecosystem: Host-associated > Annelida > Digestive system...
GGACGCAGGAAGAGCAGCTGCTTGCCGGCTTCCTCCAGCAGTGGGATGTGGTCCGTGTGGTCCACGTAGTGGATTGTCTCGTGATGAGTGAATTGAAATCACTGATGCCATAGGGGAATTTCATGGGCAGCTCCGAACTCGCAGATTAAAAACAGAAACAATCTGTGAGAATCTACGTAATCTATGGATAAAAAAGATAGTGCGGCCCTTTGCGACCGATTCGCGTTTATTTGCAGACTCATTTGCGGCAAAAATCAGACCTCCGTCTCCGATCGCTCCAGCATGGGCCCCAGGACACGCTGGGCCGTTTGCTCGAATTCCTCGCCGATGGGTTCGTGGCCGCGGAAGGCGATGCGCACCGCGACTTGGTCCCGCTCCGGCATGGGATTGTAACGTCCGCACCAAGCGTGGTCGAAACCGCTGCCGTATCCATGCTCCAGCCAAGCCCAGGCGCTCTCAGGGAAGAAGGCCAGGGGCCTCATGAGTCCCTGCCGGTGCAGCTCGAGCAGGTCCGCGAGCAGGCCTTCCGCGTCGGTAACCGGCGCCAGACGCAAGACCCGGTCCTTAGCGACGAAGGTACTCGCTGGCTCGATCCCCTGGGGAGCCAGTAGGTTGAGCACTAAATGGCGCACCCAGGCCCGCAGCCGGTCTTTGGCGTTGAGCCTGCCGAAGCGATAGTCGATCAATCCCCTCGCTTGCAGGTTCTCCAGCTGCCCCTGCAGGCGAAAGCCTGCCAGGGACAGATCCACCTCGATGGGCTCTGTCTTTGCCGCCGGATGGCCTTGCAACCGTTGGACGAAGTGTGCTGCTACTTCCAGCTGTTCGTCGAAGAGTAATTCGCCCGGCGCGCCGTGGGGTAGGATTCCCGCGCCGCGGATGCGGGCCAGGATCGAAGATCGTTCCTGTCCTTCCAACAGGCCGTGCAGCAGCGATTGATCGAGTCGATAGCCTTCCAGCCCTGCTGCGTCGAAGGGTTCGGTGTCCTCCGGGAGTTCGGCCTCTGCGGACAGACTCAGCCCGAGGCGTTCGGTGAGGAAGTACCGGACCGGATTGCACAAAAAGCGGATCAGGTCTTCGAGCTCGAGGGTCCTGAACGCCTCCCCCGGCTCCGGGAGTTCGACGTCGCAGAAGGGGGGAGGCTCCCCCTCGACCTGGGTCCGGGCCGCATCCAGCCAGGTCCGCGCATAGCTGAACAGGCGTTCGTCGTCCGGGTCGAAATAGCGGCGGCTGAAGGGCTGCAGGGGATGGCGCACGACCAATTGCTCGGTCGGGTCCGCGCCATTGGGTAGCCGGTAGCCCCGGCGCAGGTAATCGAGCAGCTCGTCGATCACCACGGAAGGCACCTTGAGGCTGTTGTCACGCTCGTCGTTTCCGACCCAGCTTAGGTAGAGAACGTCGCGGGCCGAGAGCAGGGCCTCGAGGAACAGGTAGCGGTCGTCGCGGCGGCGGGAGCGATCGCCGCGTTGGGGGTGGCGGGCCATGAGGTCGAAGGACAGGGGCCGTTGCGCGCGCGGGAAGTCGGCCCCGTTCATGCCGATCAGACAGATGACCCGAAGCGGGATGCTGCGCATGGGCACCATGTTGCAGAAGTTGACCCGGCCGGTCAGGAAGCTGTGGGCACCGCGGCCGCTCTCCATCAGATCCCGGAGCAGGGCACGCGGTATCTCCAAGGCGACGGACCGGTCGAACCCAGCGGCTTGGGCCCGGACCACCGCCTCGTCGAGCCCGTCGCGCACCAATTGCAACAGGGCCTCTTCCTCATCGTCGGGGACGAAGAAGGCCGTCAACAGCTCGTTCACGGCGGTGCGCCAGCCGGCCAGGCTCCGCGGGACCGTAAGTCGCCTGCGCCAAATGCCGAGGGTCTCGACCAAGGCCGCCAGTTGTCCGAGATAGGCCACCTCGCCGCCTTCCAGGTCTGGGTAGGGCAAGACCCCCGCATAGGGCTCGTCATCCGCAGCGGGCGGCAGCGCATAACCGAGAAACAGGCGTTTCAGGCCGAAGGCCCAGGTATTGGCCGGCTCGTCCGGCAGCCCCAGGTCGGCGCGCATGGCCCCGTTTTCACCCCAGCACACCCCGCTCTCCCGCACCCAGATACGGATTCGTTCCACGCCCTCGTCGTCGAGGCCATAGCGCCGGCGGAGCGCGGCGACTTCGAGCAGGGATAAGAGTTCGCTGGCCTCGAAGCGGCTGCTCGGCAGTGCAAGCAGGTATTTTAGGGCACCCAACACCGGGTGCTCAGCCGCAACCCGCCGATCAGCAATGGACCAGGGGATGCGGGTGGGGGCGTCCGCGGCAACGAAAACCGCTTCCACGTAGGGGGCGTACCGGTCGATGTCCGGCGCCATGACGATGATGTCCCGCGGCTCCAAGTCATCGAGGCGCTCGAACAGGTACAGCAGGCGGTCGTGCAGGACCTGGATCTCGCGCAGTGGGCCGTGGGTGCTGTGGAATTGCAGCGATCGATCGTCGGGGGCGATGACCTGCGGCCCCGCCGCCCGCGGATCGACCAGCTCCAGCAGATCCCGTTGCACCTGCAGCAGCAGGCCGTTACCGCGCGGGGACACGAAACGGTCATGGTCCAGGCCACCGAGCTCGAGCAGCTGATCGAGAAACACCTGTCCGGCGTGGCCGAGGGAGGCCAGCAACGGATTGCCCAGATCCAGAAGGCCAGTCGGGTCCGGCCGGCCGGCCCGCTGGGCCCGGGCCCGCCGCCGCGCCTGGCCGCGCTCGTCTACTAGGTCGGACCAGTACTCACGGCAGGGGTTGAGGAAAAACAGGTATACCGGAATCCGGCTCGCCAAGGCGCCGAGTATCCGCACATAGACGGGTGCCAATGCGCTCAACCCGAACAGACACACCCGCTCCGGCAAGGTGTCGGTATCAGGTCCGCCCCGCGCCATCGCCGACTCCAGCTCGGCCAATAGCTGTGCCCGGTGGATCCGGTCATTATCGGCACCCAGGGCACGCCAGAGTTCGGCCTGCCAATGCTCGTCTTCTCCCTGCTCCCAGCCCAGGACCAGACCCGGCCGAAAGACCAGGTATCGATCGAACAGATCCGCGATGCGTTGGGCGAGCCGATACAGCTTCAGCCCCGAGGCATCGTCGGCAAGATAGCGAGCGAGGGAAGCGAATTCCGGCCGCCCGAGCAGATCCGGCAGCTGCTGACACACCTGCCACAGCAGAAAGCCTTGGTCGAACCGGGCCACGTCCGGTGTTTCCGGCAGCCAGGTCTGCAACACCCGCCACAAGAAGCCCGCCGGCAGCGGAAACTCCAACCGGGCGCTGATGCCGTTGTGCTGCGCCAACTGCTGGGCGATCCAGCGGGCCATGCCCTGATTTTGGACGACGATGGTCTCGGACCGGAAGGGATCGGCCGGCGAAACTGCGGTGATCCGCGCCAGCTCTTCGACCAGCACCTCCAACCGGTTGCTGTGGTAGACCTGGAGCATGGTCTTTCAGGAGTTGGTAGTGGTGATTTCTGAAGTGATATCTAGCCAACAATCGGCAATAATTCGGTGTTATAGCGGTGTATGAAGAGTTTTAAACAAATCTCATGCATTTTAACACATTTGGAAAAAGACAACGTCTTACGTAGGAAGCGTGCCAACTGTTTCCGTAAAGTATTATTCCAACGCTCAATATGAGCCGCTTCCCCCGTTTCTTTACCCACAGGGCGCTGTTGCTCGCTCGGAATGACGGCTCGATACGCGCTCCAATAATCACTGAAAACGATGGCTTCCTTATAAGCAGACGGTACGCAATCCCAGAGTATCCGACAGGTGTTTTCGGTGCGATCACCGCAGGCAGAGGCGACGATTTCTCGGGTCTCTCTGTTCATGGCAATCCAGACCCAAACTTTGTCTTTGCTACGAAAAACAAAGGACCACAAATGACAAGACCTTAAACTAGGAAATTCCGTAAAAAACTCACGCTTCGTCGGTCTGAGGCGAAGCCTCGCTAGGATCCTTGAGGGACCTGAATCTTTACAAATGAGTCAAGTTTGTGCACTGCACAAATCGGGATCGGGATTCCGATTGCGATCCCGATTTTGACCTACCTTGGCTCTCCAACGGCTGGTTTGGCGTCAATGCCACTAAGTCAATCGCTACCAGTCGGCAAAGTAAGAGAAGAAACTACGAATCACGCGAATCTTCGCGAATCGATTCGCGGAAATTCGCGTGAACGGTCATCCATATTCCAACCTGATACCCGCCGGCACTAGGCGTTCTGCTTCCTGCTCCAGCTCTAGGCGGGTCTGAGGATGCTGGGACAACCAGCCGTCGGGGAAGGTGAGCCTGAGTCGTTCATTGTCCGGATTGAGCATGGGGTAAGGCTTGGTGATCGGGGAACGTCCGCGGTGCAGCAATACCGCCAGGCGGAGGATGACGCACAGGTATCGTGAGTAGTCACGCACTGGCTTGGGCAGGACGAGAAATTCCTGATTCGGGAATTTGCGGCGATGACCGAGCACCAGCGCCGCCAAGACGGCCTGTTCCTGCCGCGTAAAGCCGGACAGATCCGCGTTGTGCAGCAGGTAGGCTCCGTGCTTTTGATACTGGCTATGGCCGATCACGAGCCCGACCTCGTGCAGGCGAGCGGCCCACCCGAGCATGCTCGGGTGGTCGGGGTCCGTGAGTCCCCAGGGTTGGATGACCTGACCGTAGAGGGTAAGCGCGGTGGCCTTGATGCGATCGGCATGCTCCTCGTCCACGTCGAAACGCTGGCATAGGGCGCTCACGGTACGTTCGCGCACGTCTTCATGTCGGATCCGCCCCACCATCTCGTAGATGAGACCCTCGCGTAGGGCCTCCTGCGAGATTTGCATATGCTCGATACCCAGGGTCGTGAACAGGGCACGCAGTACGGCTACGCCCCCGGCGAACACCGGTTTGCGCTGTTCGGACAGACCCTTAAGGTCGATAGCGGCGGAGCTGCCGAACCCGATCAGGGCGTCCCGCAATCGGTCCAGGGAATCCGCGGAGATGCCGTCCGCGGACCAACCTCGGGCCTCCACTACTGTGGCGATCGCCCGGATGGTGCCGGAGCTGCCTACCGCCTGTTTCCAGTCGGCACGGCGGAAACGCTCACGCACCGGGCGGATCTCCAGGGCGCCTGCAAGCTCGGCCTGGTCCATCCGGTCGGCGGATAGCTTGCCGCCGGGAAACCGCTCCCGCGACATGCTTACGCAACCCATGTGCAAACTTTCGCGCAACCGCGGGGTAACGCCTTCTCCGACGATCACCTCGGTGCTGCCGCCGCCGATGTCCACTACTAGCCGCCGCTCGTCACCGGCGGCCAGCCCGTTGGCTACGCCCAAGTAAATCAGCCGCGCCTCCTCGCGCCCGGCGATCACGTCGATCGAGTGCCCGAGTGCCGACTCCGCCTGTTCGAGAAAACCGGACGCGGGGTCCAGCTGGCGCAGGGTGTTGGTACCCACGGCGCGGACACTGTCCGGCGGCATTCCGCGCAGGCGTTGACCGAAGCGTTCCAGGCAGGCCAGGGCCCGCTCGACCACCGCGGGCAACAGTTGTCTTGTGTCTGTGAGCCCCTCACCGAGACGCACCATTTCCTTGAGACGGTCGATGACCTGGAGGTCACCGTCGGCGATGCGGGCGACGATCATATGGAAGCTGTTGGAGCCCAGATCGACGGCTGCCACCGTGTCCGGCGGAGACGCTTCCGCGCTTGGGGGAGACCACGAAGCCATAAGCCGGTTCCGATTTTGTGTTAACGGTCAACCGCCTCTCCTTCACCCTTTTCCCAAGCCCCCTCGCTGCGCTCGGCGCAGGCTCTCTCCCTCTGGAGGGTGTCGCAAAAGCAGCGCAGGCGTCCTCGCTGGCATCGAAAAATGCAGGCGGGGACGCCTACGCTACGCCCCACGGATGGGCCTTTGCGACATCCTATCCAGGGAGAGGGGCTGTGCGGAAGGAACTTTGGTCGCGTCTTGAAGCACAGATTCTTGCAGATGAAAATCAGAAATCATCGGTGAAGATCTGGATAATCTACGGATGAAAAGGATGTTGCCCGGATAAATGTCAATGGTCCCTATTATCATTAGGGATGCGTGTCGGCATGAACATCGGGCAGCCGGACTACAGATTCCCGTCGACGGTAACCAGTTCTTCGGAGGGAACGAAATAGTAGCCGCATGTCGCCGGGGTCAGATTCTCAGCCGCGGTGCGGGGGTATTTACGGCAACTCGGCGGACGAAAACGATAGACGACACAACTACTTAGCCCCTCCTTATCGTAACGCAGAAAGGGGCACCGGAAGGGCAGTTTGCAACACTCCCCACAACGGTTGCACTCGCCGCGGCGGCTGCTTGCGACGGGCAGTAGCGATGTCGTCATCCGCTTGAGCTTGTTTTTCATGCTGCGGAGAAATTCTCCAATCTAAAAGTAGAAGTATAACACTTCCGCGTTGGGATGTAGCTCTAGAGAGGGTGTCGCACAGGGAAAGCGCGTATAAATTCCTAACCAAACATGACCTTAGCGCGATAGTTGTCGTCCCAAGCGGCTTGGCGTCGCTTCTGTGCCAGAGGCAGGGAGGAGGGTTCGCGCTCAAATAGATTCATGCACAGGTGCCCAATTGCCGTCATGATGGCTGGTGCATTCCCTTTGCGAATGGCGAATGACCTCCCACCCCTTGAAGAGACACTACAACCTGTTGAGTGCAAAAAGATTCCTGTTCTGGATGTGGATGAGTTGTGGTCCTTTGTTTTTCGTAGCAAAGACAAAGTTTAGGTCTGGATTGCCATGAACAGAGAGACCCGAGAAATCGTCGCCTCTGCCTGCGGCGATCGCAGCGAAAACACCTGTCGGATACTCTGGGATCGCGTACCGTCTGCTTATAAAGAAACCATCGTTTTCAGTGATTATTGGAGCGCGTATCGAGCCGTCATTCCGAGCGAGCAACAGCGCCCTGTGGGTAAAGAAACGGGGGAAGCGGCTCATATTGAGCGTTGGAATAATACCTTACGGCAACACTTGGCACGCTTCCTACGTAAGACGTTGTCTTTTTCCAAATATGTTAAAATCCATAAGATTTGTTTAAAACTCTTCATACACCGCTATAACACCGAATTATTGCCGATTGTTGGCTAGATATCACTTCAAAAATCATCACTACCCGTTTATGACCACGATTATCGCCATCTCGCTACGGGTGTCTTGGTCCCTCACGGGGTGTATGACTACCATGGCAATGCGGGCTTCATCACTTTGGGCACCTCCCGCGAGACCAGCGCCTGTGTCTGCGATGCCATCGCCCTGGCGTGGCAGGAAGATCGTGCCGAGCATTACCCACACGCGAAGCAAATCCTGTTGACCTTCGATGCCGGCGCTGCCAACGCCGCGCGTTCGCTGCGCTTCAAGGAAGACCTGGTGGCGCTGAGCCGACGGTTCGGGCGGCCTCTGCGGGTGGCCCTCTACCCGCCGTACACCTCCAAGCGGCATCCGATCGAGCACCGTTTGTTTTGTCATGTCGCGCGTCGCTTAAGCGGTGTCATCCTCGATTCGCACCAGACCGCCCTGGAAGCGGTACAGCGCACCCACACCCAAACCGGCTTCACGGTCACGCCACGCCTGCTCGATACCCTCTACGAGCTGGGACGAAATGTTCTGAGACATTCCTCGATATCAACGACAAATTCATTCGCCACGACCCTGTTCTCGGGAAATGAAACTACGTCGTCGATGCCAACTGATTTTCGTGATAAAATGTAGTACTTATTTTTGAATCGTTACTAAAGAGCCATTCACTTTTATCGTACTGAATCAGGCGCTTGCCCCATTGAGGAATTCTTGGATTCCTTGTCAGGAAAACAGACCCAAAAGGTAGCCTGGGCGCTCCAATTTATTGAAGATATAGAAGTTATTCCCGTTCAATATTTCAATAAAGTTAGTGAATACCGACGATTTATGGGAAGTCAGAGTCCAAGCAGGAAATAACATATTCCGTTTGCTCGGGTTTCTGGACGGTGAACAGCGAGTCGTCCTGAATCATGGATTTCAAAAGAAAACTCAAAAATACCCAAGAAAGAAATTCAGCTCGCGGAAGCCCGAAAGAAAGATTATCTCAAAAGGAGATATAAATCATGAGTGATCTAAAGAAGTATATAAGTAATCGTAAGGCCAACAATCCTGAGTTTAGTAAAGGCTGTGAGGAGGGATATCAATCCTTCAAGATCGGAGCGTTGTTGCGACAGGCCCGAGAAGACTCCGGCTTAACTCAGGAAGAAATCGCTGAACGGCTAAATACAAAAAAGTCTGCTATTTCAAGAATTGAAAACCACGCTGAAGATATCAAGCTTTTACACTTGAGAAATTTGCTTCAGTTTTGGGGCGAAAAAATCGAAGTTTCAATCACATAAAGCAGCTAACTGTCAGGTCCCGGATCAAGGTGTTCGCCCGTTCCGGATTCTAAACGATCTTTTTCATGTCCGTGATTGTATGTACGGAGTGGAGTATGGAATGAACAAGGGAATTTTGTTTATCCTGTCCGCTGCCTCGGGGGCGGGGAAGACGAGTCTTGTCACGGCTCTGCTCGAGCGCGAACCGGGCTTGAGTCTGGCGGTATCCTTCACTACCCGGGCCCCCAGATCCGGCGAGCAGGATGGCGTCCATTACCACTTCGTCGGGCCGGACCGGTTTCAGCGCATGGTCGCCGCCGGCGAGTTTCTGGAGCATGCGCAGGTCTTCGGCAATCGCTACGGGACGGCGGAATCCACCGTGCGCTCGCAGCTGGAGCAGGGTCGGGACTTGGTGCTGGAGATCAACTGGCAGGGGGCACGGCAGATCCGCACTCGCTTTCCGCAGACGGTTTCCATCTTCGTCCTGCCGCCCTCGGCGCAAGTGCTGGAACAACGCTTGCGCAGCCGCGGCCTGGACAGCGACCAGGTCATCGCTGGCCGCATGGCGGAGGCGCGCGCGGAGATGGCGCACTATGCGGAGTACGACTGTTTGGTGGTGAATGATCGCTTCGACGTTGCGCTGAACGATCTGGTCTGTCTGGTCCGGGCCGAGCGGCTGCGGCGTCCCTACAGCGAACTGCGACTCGGGTCGCTGCTGGCCGGACTCACTGGGCAGGAGTGAGGTCGGAGGGGCACAGCGTGCTCCTAATCAACACCTGTGCCGGCGAGCACTGTCGCCCAGCTGCGTCCCGCTTTGCGGAGCAGTGTCGTAAAAGTAGCGCAGGCGTCCCCGCCTGCGCTACGCCCCACGGATGGGCTTTTGCGACACCCTCTTGCGGGCGGGGTGCCCGCACTCTATCCGTGACCTCTTTATACGGGTAAATTCCGCGGCCGGAATTTCTCGACGTTCCCTGAAAAAACAACTTGTGCTGGTGTTAAACCCTGCCGGTATTGTATTTTTACATGTTGCCGCATTGCGGCAAAGTTTTCCGGATTCCGGCAGACGAAACATCTCATCAAGCCGATGCCGCCCGCTCCGCTTTACCTACGGGCGGCTACACGAGGATGGCGAATGAAATGAATATCCATGAATATCAAGCCAAAGGGCTGCTGGCGAAGTTCGGCGTAGCCGTACCGCGGGGCCGTGTCGCGTTCACGCCCACCGAGGCGGAGGTGGCCACTCAGGAGCTGGGCGGGTCGGTATGGGTGGTCAAGGCCCAGATTCACGCCGGTGGCCGCGGCAAAGGTGGAGGCGTCAAGGTAGTCAAGTCCCACGATGCGGTCAAGGCAACCGCCGATCGGATGCTCGGGATGAATCTGGTCACCCATCAGACGGGACCCGCGGGCAAGGAAGTCAAGCGGGTCTATATCGAGGAAGGCTGTGACATCGCCCGCGAGCTCTATCTGAGCATGCTGCTGGATCGTGCCACCAGCTGGGTGACCGTGATGGCCTCCACCGAGGGCGGCATGGACATCGAGGAGGTAGCCGCCAAGACGCCGGAGAAGATCATCAAGGTCGCCATCGACCCGGCCACCGGTCTGCAGCCGTTCCATGCCCGTAAGATCGCCTTCGGGTTGGGCCTGGAAGGTGCGCAGATCCGTTCGGCGGTGACCTTCCTGCAGGGGATGTACAAGGCCTACACTGAGCTGGACGCGAGCCTGGTGGAGATCAACCCGCTGGTAGTGACCGGCGCCGGGGACCTGCTGGCCCTGGACGCCAAGATGAATTTCGACAACAATGGTTTGTTTCGGCAAAAAGAAGTCGCCGCGCTGCGGGACGAGGACGAAGAAGACGCCGCCGAGCTGGAGGCGAGCCAGCACGAGCTCAACTACATCAAGCTGGACGGCTCTATTGGCTGCATGGTCAACGGTGCGGGACTGGCCATGGCGACCATGGACATCATCAAGCTGGAGGGCAGCGATCCGGCCAACTTCCTGGATGTGGGGGGCGGGGCCAGCGCCGAGCGAGTGACCATTGCCTTCAAGATCATCCTCTCCGATCCCAACGTGAAAGGCATCCTGGTCAACATCTTCGGCGGCATCATGCGCTGCGACACCATCGCCGAAGGCATCGTCGCGGCGGCCAAGGGGCTCGATATCCACCTGCCGCTGGTGGTGCGCCTGGAGGGCACCAACGTCGATAAGGGCAAGGCGATCCTTGCCGAATCCGGATTGGACATAGTTCCAGCGGACAGTCTCGGAGACGCCGCAAAGAAGGTCGTCGCGGCCCTGAAGGAGGCGCACTGATGTCAGTTCTCGTCGATAAAAACACCAAGGTCATCTGCCAGGGCTTCACCGGCTCTCAGGGCACCTTTCACTCCGAGCAGGCGCTCGCGTACGGGACCAAGATGGTCGGTGGCGTCACCCCCGGCAAGGGCGGAACGACCCACCTGGGGCTCCCGGTCTTCGATACGGTCGCCGACGCGGTAGCGAAGACCGGTGCCACGGCCTCCGTCATCTATGTGCCGCCGCCCTTCGCGGCCGATGCCATCCTGGAGGCGATCGATGCCGAGATTCCGCTGGTGGTCTGCATCACCGAGGGCGTTCCGGTCGCGGACATGGTGAAGGTAAAGCGCGTGCTCACCGGTTCCAAGACCCGGCTGGTAGGGCCAAACTGCCCTGGCGTGATTACCCCCGAGGAGTGCAAGATCGGCATCATGCCGGGACACATTCACCGGGCGGGGAGCGTAGGCATCGTCTCCCGCTCCGGGACCCTGACCTATGAGGCGGTGGCACAGACCACGGCGGTGGACCTGGGGCAGTCGACCTGCATCGGCATCGGCGGCGATCCGGTCAACGGCACCAACTTCATCGACTGCCTGGATATGTTCCTGAAAGACCCCAAGACCGAGTCCATCATCATGATCGGCGAGATCGGGGGCACGGCGGAGGAAGAGGCCGCCGATTTCCTCAAGCAGTCCAAGACCAAGAAGCCCACGGTCGGCTTCATCGCCGGGCTCACCGCACCGCCGGGCCGTCGCATGGGCCATGCAGGCGCGATCATCGCCGGCGGCAAGGGCGGCGCCAAAGAGAAGATCGAGGCGATGAAGAGTGCAGGCATCCATGTCTCGGCCTCGCCGTCCGCGCTGGGCACGACCCTGAAATCGGTCCTCGGGGGTTAGTGATCGCGTAGGTATATCCGCGCCGGGTCGCCCCCGGATACCGTGGGAAGCCACGGTCATCGGAGGGGGTCGTAAAAGCCCATCCGTGGGGCGTAGCGCAAGCGTTCCCGCCTGCATTTCTCGATGCAGGCGAGAGTGCCTGTGCTACTTTTACGACACCCTCATCGGGGAGGGGTTGGCGCGCATATACCTCGGCTGTAGTCCAATGCCATTAAGTTAAGAGTCTGCCTAAAAACTAACTTATTGATTTTTAATCATAAAAAATCAGATTTTCTGGTGGTATAATAACTGTGAGCACTTTTGTTTCGGATTCCAATATGACTCCTGAAAAAGACTCAATCTCCTATCAGGTACC
>Ga0209144_1000238_pt1 | contig 11883 bp, 14 predicted proteins | sample WorMettrBAHAMAS1_FD_187392 | JGI IMG/M metagenome (GOLD analysis project Ga0209144, IMG submission 187392) | Marine gutless worms symbiont microbial communities from Max Planck institute for Marine Microbiology, Germany - Inanidrilus... | ecosystem: Host-associated > Annelida > Digestive system...
GTAGCTGCCCGTCCGGCACCATGCCTGGACCCACTTGATCGCTGTCGAGACGGCGATCCCAAACCGCTTCGCCGCCGCCCGTCGCGACATCCCACCATCCACCGCCGCCACCACCCGGCGGCGCAAGCCATCTGAAAGAGGTTGCGTCATGCAGGCTGGCCTCCTTCACCAGCCCGCAGCTTGAATCACAATTCCAACCGGTTGGGAATCCCCGACGATTCTGTCAGGTCGAAAAGTGCTCTAGCTGCTCGTGGGCGGTGGGTGTTCGAATGCTCACGATCCGGGTACTGAAGAAATTCTGACCACGATCTTCGTTCAGATCTTCGAAAAATCCCCATGCCTTCCAACGCCAGCGCTGAAGCGGGCGGCGCCGGCGGCGCCTTCGGTGCGGATGGCGTCAACGCCGTTGGCCCATTCGAGCTTCAGCGCCTCGTGGACCGTGAGCCCGCGGGTCTCGATGATCGAGCGGCGGTCGGCCAGCACCGCGCCTTGCGGGAACCGGGCGATCTCCCAGGCCATTTCCTCGGCCGCGGCGCGGGCCTGGCCCTCGGGCACGACCTTCTCGCAGAGTTCGATGCGGTGGCATTCCTCGGCCGGCACCTTGCGGCCGGTCATGGCGATCTCCAGCGCCCGCCCCTGTCCGACCAGGCGGGCGAGGCGCACCGTGCCGCCGTCCAGGAGCGGGATACCCCAGCGGCGGCAGTAGATGCCCAGATAGGCCGTTTCGGCCATCACCCGGATATCGCACAACAGCGCCAGTTCGGTGCCGCCGGCCACCGCCGGCCCTTCGACGGCGGCGATCACGGGCTTGGTGAGTTCCATGCGCGAGGGCCCCATGGGGCCGCGCGGGGCCGGCGCCGAACCTAGCGGGAAACCGAGTCCCTCGGCGATCTCTTCCTGGAACTTGCCTGAATCGGTCAGGGTCGAGGCGTACTTCAGGTCCCAGCCGGCGCAGAAGGCGCCACCCGCGCCCCAGAAGACGCCCACCTTGGCGTCGCCGTCCTCGAATTCCTCGAAGGCGGTGGTCAGCGCATCGGCGGCCTCCGGGCTGACGGCGTTCCTGGCCTCGGGCCGGTCGTGGATGATGGTCCAGACGTCGCCGTCCTTGTCGATTCTCACGCCCATGGTGTCCTCCTGTGGTGAAAGCGTTCAGGCGGTGGCGCCGCCGTCGATGGTGTAGTCCGCGTCGGTGATCATCCGTGCCGCATCGCTGGAGAGATACAGCACCAGCGCCGCGACCTCTTCGGCCTCGACCAGCCGCCCCATGGGGATCTGGCGTTCCAGCTTGTGCTGCTCGGTCGCCGGAACGATGTCGTCCAGCATCGGCGTCCGCACGAAGGTCGGCATCACCGTATTGCAGCGGACCCCGTTGCGGGACCGGGCGCAGTGGAGTGCCACGGACTTGGTCAGCATGCGCACGGCCCCCTTGCTGGCATTGTAGGCGGCGAGGTTGTGGCCGCCGACGACGCCGGAAACTGAACAGATATTGGTGATCGCGCCGCCGCCCGAGACGGCGAGCAGCGGGATCATCGCCTGGCAGCCGAGGAACGTCCCCTCCACGTTGACCGACTGGATGCGGCGCCATTCTTCGAGGCTGCATTCCTCGACGGTGCCGAGGGAAAGGAGACCGGCGGAATTGACCAGAGCGTCCAGCCGCCCGGCCTCGGCTGAGACGTGTTCAGCGGCGGCGGCCCATTCGTCGGGCCTGGTGACGTCGAGACGTATGGCCGTGGCCGCCCCGCCGATGTCAGATGCAGTCGCCTTTGACCTTTCAAGGTCGATGTCGCCCAGGATCACCCTTGCGCCGGCCTCGGCGAACGCCAGAGATATGGCGGCGCCGATCCCCGAAGCGGCCCCGGTGACGAGGGCTACGGTTTGATCTGCCATCGCGTTTCCTCCCCCGAACCATCGTTAGCATTCGGTGTTGGGGAAGGGAACCGGTTCACATGGGTCCGCCGGGTTGGCGCCCCGACCGCCGGTATCTGTAGACGCCGTTCTTCTTGCCGAGGTCTGTGAACAAGCCGGACCGAAGGATGTCGGCCGGTACGCCGAACGTGACCGGGAACAACCACACCGCCAGGAGTCCCTCGGCCTTGAGCACCCGGGGCAGTTCGGGGAGCAGCCGGTCCAGCGGCAGTGTCGGGAAGGGGACGACGCCGAACAGCAGAACCACGTCGACACTTGCGTCGTCCAAGCCTGTGTTCAGGGCGTCGCGCCTGACAACCTCAACGTTGGCAAGGCCTGCCTCGCGGACCTTTGTTTTGACCCGCTCCACGTAGCCGGACAGCGGGTCCATGGCGATGAGGCGGCCGGTTTCGCCGATCATCTCGGCGGCAGGCAGTGTGAAGAACCCGGTCCCGCATCCGACCTCGAGAACGGTTTGCCCCGGGGTGATGTCGGCGCCGCGCAACGTTTTCCGTGGATCGAACAGCCGGGCCCGCAGCCCGCTTTCCATCGACTTGCCAGCAAGGGCGAAGACGACGTTCATGAACTTGGTCTTGCCGAGGTCCTCAGTGTCCATCTCTGCCCACACTGCATGCCTGCCTGCGCGTACCGGTGTTGGCCGGCCCAGAGTTGGCGAGGCGCGGTGCGCGGTCAAGCGGGAGGTGGGGTCGGGCGGCGGTCGGCCCGAACCAACCCGCGCCTCATATCCCGATCAGCCGAGGCCGAACTCGGCCAGCAGTCGGCCGCGGTCGGCGTCAAGGTCGGGGGCCGGCGGGCGGGTGGCGGTGTCGGGAACGGTCGTCATCTTGATCGGGTTGCCGGCCATGACGACGCGGCCGGCTTCGGGGTCGTCGACGGCGACGACCATGTTGCGGGTGTTGACGTGGGGATCGTCGAGCACCCGGTCCACCGTGTTGATGGGGCCGCAGGGGATGCCGGCCTCCTCGAGCGCGTCCAGCCACGCGGCGACCGTGCGGGTACGGAAAATCGATTCCAGTTCGTCCTTGAGCGCGGCGGCGTGCACCGTACGCTCGGCGTTCGCGGCGAACAGTGGGTTGCCGGGCAGATCGGTGCGGCCGACGACGTCGCAGAGCTTGGCGAACAGGGCGTCGTTGCCGGCGGCGACGATGATGTAGCCGTCGGCGGCGGCGAAGGCGTCGAACGGCGTGATCGACGGGTGGCGGGAGCCCAGAGGTTGCGGTACCGTGCCCGTCGCCGAATAGCGGGCGATGGCGTTCTCCAGGATCGCCACCTGGCCGTCCAGCATGCCGACGTCGACAAGCTCACCCGTCCCCGACAGCGTCCGACGATAAAGGGCCGCGTTGATGCCGATAGCCGCAAACAGGCCGGCGGTGATATCGCCAATGGAGGTGCCGACGCGCGTCGGCGGTGCCCCTTCGTGGCCGGTCAGGCTCATCACCCCGGACATCCCCTGCACGACCATGTCGTAGGCGGGTCGGCGGGCGTAAGGGCCGGTACGGCCGAAGCCGGAGACGGCGGCGTAGACCAGCCGCGGGTAGCGGTCCTTGAGATGGTCCCAACCGTAACCGAGACGATCCATGGCGCCCGGCCGGAAGTTCTCGATCAGCACATCGGCGCGTTCGAGCAGGGCCTCGAAGATTTGCCGGTCCGCGTCGACCTTCAGGTCGAGGGCGATGCTTTCCTTGCCGCGGTTGAGCGACATGAAATAGGCCGACTTGCCGCCGACGAAGGGCCCGAATTGGCGGCTGTCGTCGCCGATGTGCGGCAGCTCAACCTTGATTACGCGGGCGCCGAGGTCGGCGAGCACCATCGTGCAATAGGGACCGGCGAGAACGCGCGTGAGATCGACGACGATGATGCCATGCAGGGGGCCGTGGCCTGGGGCGGTCATGGGCGGTGGCTTTCCTGATCAGACGGCGTTGAGCAAGGTGTCGGCGGGCAGACTGGCGATGAAATCGCTATAGTGGCCGCTCTGTGCGGTGACGAAGGCTACAGATTGATCGTTCATCGCGTTTCCTCCCCCGCACCATCGTTATCATCCGGTGTCGGGGAAGGGAACGGATTCTCCTGATCTTAAAGGTCGTCGGCGCGTTCCGCGTCGACGATCTTGCGCGCGACGTCGTAGCCAAAGCCGGTGCGGGCCAGCGCCGCGAGGTCCTTTTCGCGGTGCGTTGAGCGATCCTCGACCGGGCGGAACGGCCCCAGGCGCTGGCGGCGGGCGAGGTTGAGCGCCGCCTGCTGATCGGTTTTGGACCCGTCGTTACCGAGTGCCGCTAGGGCGCTCTTGATGGGGTCCTCGTCGACGCCCTTCTCCAGGAGCCTGAGGCGGATCATCCGCCGCGCAGTGCCACGCCGGTGCAGGGTCGCCGCCCGCGCCTCGGCGAAAGCGGCATCGTCGACGAGGCCGGAGCGGACGAACCGGGCGACGATGTCCTCGGCCCAGGTCGCCGCCTCGGCGCGGTCGGTGCCGTGGGCGTGGGCCGAGCGCTCGATCCGGCGCTTGAGTACCCGGCGCAGGCTTTCGGCCGTGGCGGCGAACCGGCCAACGTAATGCAGCGCGGCGTTCTCCAGGTACCTCGGCGTGGCCTTGCGGGGGGTGCGGGATTTCGGCATCGGTTGTGGCTCGGCGGTGGCGACCCCCTTATAACCGGCGTCATGTCCAACACCTCCGAACTCCCCGCTGCCGGCCGGCCCGGCCTATATCCGGCCGACGGTCTGAGTACGAGCAACTGGCTGGGCCTGTGGACCCTCTATTGGCGCGAGGTGCGCCGGTTCAAGAAGGTCTACACCCAGACCATCGTCGCGCCGGTGGTGACGACGCTGCTGTTCCTCGCCATCTTCGCCCTCGCGCTCGGCCGCGCCGTCGAGACCGTCGGCGGCGTGCCGTTCATGGAGTTCCTGGCGCCGGGCCTGATCATGATGGCCATCGCCCAGAACGCCTTCGCCAACACCTCGTCGTCGATCGTCATCGCCAAGGTTCAGGGCAACATCGTCGACACCCTAATGCCGCCGCTGAACGCCCACGAGCTGACCTTCGGCCATGCCATGGGCGGGGCGACCCGGGGTGTCGTCGTCGGCGTTGTCGTCGCGGTGGCGATGTCGCCCTTCGTGACCCTGCATGTCCACAATGTGGTGTTCATCGTCTATCACGCGGTCATGGCGTCGCTGATGCTGTCGCTGCTCGGCGTCGCCGGTGGCATCTGGTCGGAGAAGTTCGACCACATCGCCGCGGTGACCAACTTCCTGGTGACGCCGCTGTCGTTCCTCTCGGGCACCTTCTATTCCATCGCACGGCTGCCCGAGGCAGCGCAGGCCATCGCCTACGTCAATCCGTTCTTCTATATGATCGACGGCTTCCGCTACGGGTTCATCGGCCACGCCGACGCGCCGCCGCTGCTGGGAATGGCCGTGCTCGCCGCCGTCAACGCGGCCTTGTGGGCGCTCTGCACCTGGATGTTCCGCACGGGTTACAAGCTGAAGGCGTGAACACCGTGTGACACGCGCCTGCCGCCGTTGACAGCGGTCGGAACGGCCTATAAAACGGCACCTTTCCGGCGGAGGGCCGGTGCTTTGCACCGGCCCGTACCATTTGGGGAACAGCCCGTGACCGCCGCCGTAATGGCCACCTATGACCGCTATGACGTCGCCTTCGAGCGCGGCGAAGGCGCCTACCTGTATGCAACGGACGGGCGCCGGTTCCTCGACTTCGGCGGCGGCGTGGCGGTGACCTCGCTCGGCCATTGCCACCCGCATCTGGTCGCGGCGCTGACCGAACAGGCCGGTCGTGTGTGGCACACCTCCAACCTCTACCACATCCCGCAGCAGCAACGCCTTGCGGACCGGCTGGTTGAGGCAACGTTCGCCGACCGGGCGTTCTTCTGCAACTCCGGCGCCGAGGCGGTCGAATGCTCGCTGAAGATGGCGCGGCGCTACCACGACCGGAACGGCGCGCCCGAGCGATACAGGGTGATCACCTGCGCCGGCGGATTCCACGGCCGAACCCTGGCGACCATCGCCGCCGGCGCGTCGGCGAAGATGCTCGACGGCTTCGATCCGGTCGTCGAGGGCTTCGACCAGGTTCCCTTCGGCAACCTCAACGAACTGCGCGCAGCGGTCGGGCCAGAGACGGCGGCGATCCTCGTCGAGCCGATCCAGGGTGAGGGCGGTATCAATGCTGCCACCGTCGACTTCCTCAAGGGCCTCCGCGCCGTCGCCGACGAGTTCGGGCTGCTGCTTATGTTCGACGAGGTTCAGTGCGGCATCGGCCGTACCGGACGGCTGTTCGCCCACGAGTGGGCCGGTATCGCGCCCGACGTGATGGCCGTGGCCAAAGGGCTCGGCGGCGGCTTCCCCATCGGCGCCTGCCTGGCCACCGAAGAGGCGGCGGCGACGCTGACGCCGGGCAGCCACGGATCGACCTTCGGCGGCAACCCATTGGCGACGGCGGTCGGCAACGCCGTGCTCGACGTGGTGCTGGCCGATGGCTTCCTCGACCATGTCCGCACCGTCGGCGAGGCCCTCGGCGATCGCCTGGCAGAGATTGCCCGGAGCCATCCGGGTGTTGTCGCAGAGGCGCGGGGCTTCGGCCTGATGCGCGGGCTCAAGTGTGTGGTCGAGAACAAGGCGCTGATCGCGCGGCTGCTCGAGGGCGGGCTGCTGAGCGTGCCGGCCGCCGACAACGTGGTGCGGCTGCTGCCGCCGCTGATCATCGAAACCGCCCATGTTGACGAGGCGGCGGAGATCATCGACGCGGCCTGCGCGGCGCTCGCCGCCGAGGCGGCGTGACATGGTGGCGCCCCGGCACTTCCTCGACCTCGACCGGTTCGACACGGCGACCCTGCGCGGCATCCTCGACCGGGGCAGCGCGTTCAAGGCCGGCTCAGTAGCGGCGGAGGACACGGCACGGCTGGCCGGCAAGGCGCTGGCAATGATCTTCGAGAAGCCGTCGACGCGCACCCGGGTGTCGTTCGAGGTCGGTATGCAGCAGCTCGGTGGCCGCACCGTCGTCCTCGGCGACGGTGAATCCCAGCTCGGCCGCGGCGAGACCGTCGCCGATACGGCGCGGGTGCTGTCGCGCTACGTCGATGCCGTCCTCATCCGCACCGACGACCACGCGAAGCTGCTGGAGCTGGCCGAGCACGCGACCGTGCCGGTGATCAACGGCCTCACCGACGAAACCCACCCCTGCCAGCTGATGGCCGACGTGATGACCTACGAGGAGCGTCGCGGCACCATCGCCGGGCGCACGGTGGCGTGGAGCGGTGACGGCAACAACGTCGCCTGCTCGTGGGTCCACGCGGCGGCCCGGTTTGGCTTCCGGCTGAGGCTGTCGTGCCCGGAGCCGCTGCGGCCGCGCGCCGAAGTGCTCGATTGGGCCAAGGCCGAGGGCGCCGATGTGTCATTGACCGAGTTGCCGGAAGAGGCCGTTGACGGCGCCGATCTGGTGGTCACCGATACCTGGGTGTCCATGGGCTGCGACGAGAAGGCGCGGCGCCACAATCTGCTCGCTCCCTACCGGGTGACCGAGGCGTTGATGGACCGCGCCCGCCCCGACGCTTTGTTCATGCACTGCCTGCCTGCGCACCGCGGCGAGGAGGTCACCGAAGGCGTCATCGACGGGCCGCGGTCGGTGGTCTGGGACGAGGCCGAAAACCGCCTCCACGCGCAGAAAGGCATCCTCGCCTGGTGCCTGTCTTGATGGCCTTTGCCGTCGCCGCGGCAAAGCCCCATCTCTAACCCCATGGACGCCCCGGTGGACACATCCTTCGGCGATTTCGTGCAGCCGTTCCAGATCGAGAAGGCGGGCCTGCGTGGCCGCCTCGTGCGGCTCGGGCCGACGGTCGAGGCTGCCGTTGCGGGACACGACTACCCGCCCGTGGTCGCCGGATTGCTCGCCGAGGCGCTGGCGATGACCGCGGTGCTCGCCAGCGGTCTCAAGTACGAGGGCGTGTTTTCCTTGCAGGTCCAGGGCGACGGTCCGGTCGGGCTGATGGTCACCGACGCCGCCTCCGACGGCGCGCTGCGCGGCTATGCGCGGTTCGATTCGGAGCGGCTCGACGCGACCGGTCCCCAGCCGGCCGGACCGGTGCCACGGCTGCTGGGTGCCGGACACATGGCGTTCACCGTCGACCAGGGGCCGAACACCGAGCGTTACCAGGGAATCACGGCGCTCGAAGGCGCGACCATTGGCGAGTGCGCCCACGCCTATTTCCGCCAGTCGGAACAGCTGGACACGGCGATCATCGTCTGCGCGACAGAGATGGGCGCGTCCGGCGATGGGCAGCGCGCGGCGGCGCTGATGATCCGGCGGCTGTCGGCCGAGAACGCGCATCCCGACCCGGAGGCCGATGACGACTGGCGCCGGGCGGTGATCCTGATGAGCAGCGTCTCGACCGGCGAGCTTTTGGCGCCCGGCCTCGATGCCAACGACGTGCTCTACCGCCTGTTCCACGAGGACGGTGTGCGGGTCTACCGCCGCCGCCCCCTGCGCCACGATTGCCGGTGCTCGCGCGAGCGGGTCGAACGGACGCTGAAGGCGTTCCCCGAAGACGAAATCGCGGCGCTCGCCGAGGACGGCCTGGTTACCGTCACCTGCGAGTTCTGCAAAGCCGACTACCGGTTCGATGCGGCGGCGCTCGGCGAGCTGTATCGTTGAAGTTTGAAAAACCTTCACGCAATTCGCCCTGACCGCGCTTGATGGCCGGTCGGGCGCCGTGCCAAGATACTCCGTCATGACCGCCCGCCCAAGCTTCCTCGCCGCCGCCCTGCTCGTTTTCGCGACCGTCGTCGGCTGCGAAACGCAATTCGCCCGTCCGCAGTTCCCGGAGATCACCTTCGCCCACCAGCCGGCGATCACCCTCTCGGTCGGCTCGATTGAGGTCGTTACCGCCTACCGCGCCCCGCTGGCGGCGTCCAATGTCGACCATCTGCTGGCCCAATGTCCGGCGGCGGTGCTGGAACGCTGGGCGAGGGACCGGATAAAGGCCGGCGGCCGCGGCGGCCGTGCCGTGTTCACGGTCATCGACGGCGCCGTTACCGAAACCCGGCTCAAGACCCAGAAAGGCCTCACCGGCGCCTTCCGCACCGAGCAGGCGGAGCGCTACGACGCCGGCATGGAAGCGCGGCTGGAGGTGTTCGACGGTTCCGGTCAGCGCACCGGTTTCGCCACCGCCCGGGCCAACCGGTCGAAGACGCTGGGCGAGGATGCCACCGTCAACGAGCGCGAGCAGCTCTGGTACGATCTGGTCCGGCAGCTGGCCACGGACTTCGATGCCGAAATGGAAAGGAACCTGCGCCAGCACCTCAGCGGCTGGGTGATCAAATAGCGCCTGCGTCCAGGGCGCGCCGCCTGAGCGGAGGAGACGCCATGGGTGAACACCTCGACATCGTCGTCAGCCGGTTCCGCAACATGCTGGACCGCATCCGCGACAAGGATCCCGACTTCGACGACCTCTGCTCTCACCACGCGGAGGTCACCCGCGAGATCCGCAGCCTCAACCCCGACGTCGATCCCGAGCACGGCCATCTCGACGGCGAGCTGCGCCGCCGCCGCGCCGCCCTCGAGGACCAGATGTTCGCCATCATGCAGGCCAACACGCGGATCTGAGGCCGACTCGTAGCGACGTCCTTCGACACGCGGCTCCGCCGCTGCTCCGGATGAGGGAAGAGAACGGACGTGCGTTCAACGCCTCATGCTGAGCAGGCGCGTAAGCGCCGTGTCGAAGCTTGCCCCTAGGATAATGGGCGGCCCCTTTGGCTCCTAGCCGTCCGCCTCCAACCCCGCCTTGAAGCGTTGCCAGTTGCCGACGTAGTGGTTGGCGGCGCGGCGGGTGACTTCGAGCTGCTCGGGCGCGATCTCGCGCACCACCTTGGCCGGCGCGCCGAGCACCACCGAGTTGTCGGGGATCTCTCGGCCCTCGGGGATCAGCGCCTTGGCGCCGACGAGACAGTTCTTGCCGATCTTCGCGCCATTGAGAATCACCGCCTGGATGCCGATCAGGTTTCCGTCTCCGATGGTGCAGCCGTGCAGCATCGCCTGGTGGCCGATGGTGACGCCCGCGCCCAGCGTCATCGGAAAGCCGGGGTCGGTGTGCATCACGCAGCCGTCCTGGATGTTGGTGTCTTCGCCGATGACGATGGGCTCGTTGTCGCCGCGGATCACCGCGTTCCACCAGATGCTGGCGTTGCGCCGCAAGTGCACGTTGCCGATGACCACGGCCGAAGGCGCGATCCAATAGGCGTCGCCGTCGGTCTGGATGCGGACCCCGTCGAGGGCGTATTTCATGCTGGTCTCCCCTGGCCGGCTGGTACCAACGCGCCGACGATCCGACGCGGCCCGTTGGTCAAGCCCGCGCGGCGCCTGAGCGTCACCGCCTTCGCGTGAAGCGACCGCATGGTCGGTTCATGGGCGGGGCGGTATCGATAGGTGGCGGAGTGTGCGAAGATTCGGGCGCGGGCGCAACGCGGCGGCCTTGCCGAGACGATCGCGGTCGGCTGAAATGCACCGATGGCTCAACCGCCGCTCCGCCTGTTCGCCGCCATCCTCGGCCTGCTGACAGCCGCCGCGTGCTCGCCCATGCGTATCGAGGAGGCGGCCAAGGTGCTCTCCGACATCGATGCCGGCCCGGGTCCGAGCGCCCTCAAGCGCGCCACCGAGTCGCCGGATCGCCGCCCGCTAGCCTTTGAGATCGATGGCCGCCGCCACCTGGGCGACCTCTACGTGCCGGCGGACGGCGCCCGCGCCGGCATGGTGGTGGTCCCGGGGTTGTCGCCTGACGGCAAGGACGACTCGCGCCTCGTCGCCTTCGCCAACACCTTCGCCCGCGCCGGCTTCGAGGTGCTGGTCCCCGATATCGCCGGCCTACGGGCCTTGCAGGTGAGCGCGGCCGATTCCCGTATCATCGCCGACGCGGCCCTCTACCTCGAGTCCCGCGCCGCCGGCCGGCCGCGGGGCATCACCGCCATCTCGTTTGCCGTCGGCCCGGCTGTGCTGGCGCTGTTGGAGCCCGGCGTCGATGAGCGCACCGACGTGCTCGTCGCCGTCGGCGGCTACTTCGACATCGAGGCGGTGCTTGCCTTCGTCACCACCGGAAGTTTCCGCGAGGGGTCGTCGGCGCCGTGGCGTCGGCGCACGCCCAACGCCTACGGCAAGTGGGTGTTCGTCGCCTCCAACGTGCCCCGGCTCGCCGATCCGGACGACCGCAGCGTGCTGACGGCGATGGCCGAGCGCAAGCTCGCCGACCCGGCCGCCGACGTCGCCGACCTCGTCGCCGGCCTGGGAGCGGAAGGGCAGGCGGTCTACGCCCTGCTTACCAACGACGACCCCGACCGGGTGCCGGCCCTCGTCCAGGGCTTGCCGGAGGCGGTCGCAGCCGAGATCGCCGCCCTCGACCTCAAGACCCGCGACCTCGGCGCACTCACCACGAAGTTCGTGCTCGTCCACGGCCTCGACGATCCGGTGATCCCCGAGACCGAGAGCATAGCCCTCGTGGCCGCGCTCCCCGACGACCACGCCAACCTCTACCTCCTCGACAGCCTCGACCACGTCGACCCCAAGCCGGCGGGCTTGTCGGACAAACTCAAGCTGCTGGATGCCATCTACACGGCGCTGGCGGTCAGGGATGAGAAAACTGGTCGATGACGGGACGCGCGGCGGCGGGATGGCCACGGGGGCGGTGACGGTCGGGGCCGGCATTGTGGCGCCGCTGCGCCCAAAGAAAGAGGCGGGCCGGAGCCCGCCTCTTCATCTTGTGGCCTAACGCCGTGTCAACGGATGGCCCGCGATTCCGTATCGGCATATTGGTCCTCGAAGTTGAACCATCCTTTCGGCCGTAATGAGACCAGTGTGCGGATAGCGGTTTACACGGGTCATGGACTTTGATTCTCTCGTTTCTGGGATTTGAACGGGAGGCTGGAAGATGGCACGGCGGACGATTGTGCAGGAAGGTTTTTCCTTTG
>Ga0209144_1000240_pt1 | contig 11862 bp, 13 predicted proteins | sample WorMettrBAHAMAS1_FD_187392 | JGI IMG/M metagenome (GOLD analysis project Ga0209144, IMG submission 187392) | Marine gutless worms symbiont microbial communities from Max Planck institute for Marine Microbiology, Germany - Inanidrilus... | ecosystem: Host-associated > Annelida > Digestive system...
CACGCTCAACTCCCATCTGTGCAGAAGCGCTTCGATCTCCCGCCATCTTCTTTTCCTCCTCCTATGAATAGCCACCGATGCTCGGAATCATAGGTCATTCCGAATTCCAGCAGCCCATAGGATCTTGTTGGCGCCTTCCAGCCGCGCGGCAACGTTCACCGCGTCGCCGATGGCCGTGTAGTCAAAACGCGCCGCCCCGCCGAAGTTGCCGACGACGGCGGTGCCCGTGTGGACGCCGATCCGGGTGGCCCCGAAGGGGATTCCCTCCGTGCGTTTGACCACGGCGAACCTGCGTGCGAAAGCGTCGAGCGCCAAGGCACAGCTCACGGCGCGGGGTGCATGGTCGTCGACGTGGCTGGGGGCTCCGAACAGCGCGACGACAGCATCACCGACAAACTTGTCGATCGTGCCGCCGTGGTCGAGGACGATGCGGCTCATCCCGTCCAGATAGGCGTTCAGCATGGGGACCAGTTCGGTCGGCTCCATTTCTTCGGCGAGCGTGGTGAACGCCGCGATATCGGTGAACACAAGAGTCAGTTCGCGTTTCTCGCCGCCGAGTTCAAGGGATTGGGGATCGGCGACGAGGGAGGACACCACCTCCGGCGCGACGTAATGGGAAAAGGCGTTCCTGATGAACCGCTTCTGTTTGCGGTGACGGGCACCGATGACGGCACTGGACACCGCCGCGGCGATTCCGAACGCCAGAGACGGAGCGGCCAGGGGGATTTGCGCACCGGCCGCCCCGAACAACGCGAAACCAATCCCCCAAAAAACGCTGACGGAGGCCGCCCCGAAAACGATCTGAAGTGCCGCCGGGATTTCCAGGGCGGCGATGAGGAAACCGACCAAGGTCATGGCGAGAACGATCGTGAAATCGGCCCAGGGGTCGATCTCCGGCAGCAGCCTTCCGTCCAGAAGTTGTGCGAGCCCGTGGGCGTGGATGAAGACGCCGGGCGTTGTCTCTCCGAGGGCGCCGAACACCGAGGCCCGCGGCGTGCGAAACCGGTCGGCATCGGGAAGATCGGCGCCGACGAGCACGATCTTTCCCGACAACCACGTTGGCGGCAGCAGGTGGGCCGTGTGCGCTTCGAACGACGCGAAGGACGCGGCGCCGCTGTCGAGCCGGCCACGGTAGACGAGCGGGGTCGACGTGTCCGGCGCCGCCACCCCGAGAGCCTCGGCCATCGCCGACGAGAAACCGGGAACGCGGCCATTGGACGTTGCCCGCGGCGCCGGCATCCAGCGCACGACGTCGTCGTGGGGATCCTTCAGCAACGCCGCCTGGCCGCGGCCCACGTCGTCAAGGAAGTCTTCGAGAAACTCGGCTTGCTCAGCCGTCAATCCGTCCGACCGGTCGGCCCACACGGCCACGACCGGTGCCGGGAACTTACGCAGAAGTGCGCGGAGCCGTGCGTCCTGGTCGGGCATCGTCGGCTGGTCGAACAGGACATCGAGCCCGACGGCGCGCACCTCGGCGCGTTCGAGCGTTTCCAGGAGATCGGCAAGAAAACCTCGGTGATGGTGAGCACGACGACGTCGGGATGTTGGGGCGCGGCAGGCGTGATCAGCGCAACCCGAATGTCCTGAGACCAGTTCTCGGTCACCGCGACGACCTGCTGCCACTGGGACAGCCAGAAGACCAGCGCAGCAATCAGGATCGGCGCTACGACACCGGCAGCGACTTTCAGAGCTGTTGGTGGTTGCGCCCGCATCGCCAGTCCTGGACGCCGGCGGCCACCGCGGTCACCGCGGCGCGATGACCATGATCATCTGGCGGCCTTCAAGCTTGGGAAACTGCTCGACCTTCGCGGCTTCATCGAGGTCCTCGCGCATCCGGTCCAGGACCTTCATACCCAATTCCTGGTGGGCCATCTCGCGGCCGCGGAAGCGGATCGTCACCTTGACCTTGTCACCGTCTTCGAGGAACCTGCGCATGTTGCGCATCTTGACCTGATAGTCGTGCTCGTCGATGGACGGGCGCATCTTGATTTCCTTGACGTCGATGATCTTCTGCTTCTTGCGCGCCTCGTTCTTCTTCTTTTGAGCCTCGTACTTGAACTTGCCGTAGTCGAGGATTTTGCACACCGGCGGGTCGGCATTCGGCGCCACCTCGACGAGGTCGAGGCCGGCCTCAGCCGCCAGTTGCAATGCTCTTTCTATGGGGAGGACGCCGAGTTGTTCGGCGTCGGCGTCGACGACCCGCACATTGGAGACGTCGATGTCTTCGTTGACCCGTGGTCCTTCGCGGACCGGCGTCTGATTAAACGGTATTCTGGCTATAGAGCGATCTCCCTCTTCCGCGCCCCGGCCCGCTAATACCTAACCGGTGCCCACAAACCTCCTCCCGCACGCTTCTCGGGCGGTCAAAGCGGCGGCAAACCAACGGGCTCTCCCGTTCCTGGGCAGACACCCTCACGCCCGCGCCAGCGGCCCGGCCGCTTCACCGGCGAGTCTACGCACTGCCTCTTCGCGCGCAAGCACTTCTTGGGCTTTGCCGCCGAGCCGCCGCAAAGCCACCGATCCGTCGTCGCGTTCACGGACACCAACGACGACCATCGCCGGTACTTTGGCGACGCTGTGCTCGCGGACCTTGTAGTTGATTTTTTCGTTGCGCAGATCGAGCTCGCACCGCAGACTGGCCGCGGCGAGTTCTTCGCGCACACTGCACGCATAGTCGTCGACCTCATTGGTGATCGAGGCGACGACGACCTGCACGGGGGCCAGCCACATCGGCAGACGGCCGGCGTAGTGCTCGATCAGGATGCCGGCGAAGCGTTCGAGCGAGCCGAACAGCGCCCGGTGCAGCATCACCGGGCGGTGCTTCTCGCCGTCCTCTCCGACATAGGCGACGTCGAACCGCTCGGTCAGGTTCATGTCGACCTGAAGCGTGCCGCACTGCCAGTCGCGGCCGATGGCGTCGCGCAGCACGAATTCGAGCTTCGGGCCGTAGAACGCGCCCTCGCCGGGATTGTAGCCGTAGTCGTAGCCCATGCGGTCGAGCGCGCCCCGGAGCGCGGCCTCCAGCTGGTCCCAGACGGCGTCGTCGCCGATCCGCTTCTCGGGTCGGTCCGAGAACTTGATGCGGACGTCCTCGAAGCCGAAGTCGCGATAGATGTCCATGATCAGCTCGACGACGATGCGGCACTCGTCCTCGACCTGTTCGGGCGTGCAGAAGATGTGCGCGTCGTCCTGGATGAACTCGCGCACCCGCATCAACCCGTGCAGCGAGCCCGACGGCTCGTAGCGGTTGACCTTGCCGAACTCGGCGACGCGCGCTGGCAGCTCGCGGTAGCTGGTGATGCCCTGCTTGAACACCTGGATGCCGCCGGGACAGTTCATCGGTTTGATCGCGTAGACGCGCCCGTCCTCGGTCTCGGAGGTGTACATGTGCTCGCGGAAGGTGTCCCAGTGGCCCGAGGTCTCCCACATGCCGCGGTCCATGATTGTTGGGGTCGAGATCTCGACGTAGCCGGCGCCGTCCTGGCGCGCGCGCATGTAGTCGATCAGCGCGCGGAACAGCGTCCAGCCCTTGGGGTGCCAGAAGACGGCGCCGGGCGCCTCCTCCTGAAAATGGAACAGGTCCATCTCGCGCCCGAGGCGGCGGTGGTCTCGTTTCTCGGCCTCCTCCAGCATGTGCAGGTAGGCCTTGAGCTGCTTGTCGTCGGCCCAGGCGGTGCCGTAGATCCGCTGCAGCATCTCGTTGCGTGAATCGCCCCGCCAATAGGCGCCGGCCAGCTTCATCAGCTTGAAGGCGGTTCCCAGCTTGCCGGTGGAGGGAAGATGCGGCCCCCGGCAGAGATCCAGCCAATCGCCCTGGCGATAGATGGTCACCGGCTCGCCTTCGGGGATACCGGCGATGATCTCGGCCTTGTAGTGCTCGCCGATGGAGCGGAAGTGGGCGACCGCCTCGTCGCGGTCCCAGACTTCGCGGACGACAGGCTCGTCGCGGGCGACGATCTCGCGCATGCGCACCTCGATGCGCTCGAGGTCCTCAGGGACAAACGGTTCCGACCGGGCGAAGTCGTAATAGAACCCGTTCTCGATCGCGGGACCGATGGTCACCTGGGTACCGGGGTAGAGTTCCTGGACCGCCTCAGCCATGACGTGGGCGGCGTCGTGGCGCAGGAGCTCGAGCGCGTCCGGGTCCTTAGCAGTGACGATGGCGACGGCAACGTCGCCTTCGATGACGGTCGCGAGATCGCGCAGTTCGCCGTTAACCTTCACGGCCAGCGCCGCCTTGGCGAGGCCCGACCCGATGTCGGCGGCGATCTCGGCCCCCGAGACGGGATGGTCGTAGTCACGCACACTGCCGTCGGGCAGGGTGATCCGTACCTTGGGTTTCACATTCGCCTGCTGTTCCACGGTTCTTGTCCTGTATTTCTCGCGGTCGCCGTCCGCTTCCGGGCGCCGCCGCATCATGCCTCAACTCGGTTTCGAATTCACCAGCGTCCGCGTTCGCCGCACGCCGCTGATCCTCAACGTTTTCCCAGGTCCCAGACAGCAAAAAGCCCTCCGGACCGGAGTGCGGAGGGCGGTGATCGGTGGCGTCAGATCAAACGGACCCGATCACGGCCCTCCCGGGGTCGTGGTCGTGGTCGTCGTCAGGGCCACGTCGTACCGTATCATCGTCTCCAAAAGCGGCGGACGACCTGATCACCCGCCAAATCACCGTCCTTATGTCTGCTTTTCTTCCGGCGCTGTCAAGCCGGGCGTCGGCCAACGGACTTCCGCACATGAAACCGATGTGGGAGAGTTGGCGACGCGCACAACGAGGCAGATGCGATGGCAAAGGGCCCCCACGAGTACGCCGACGATCCCCGCAACGCGTCGATCCTGGTGTCGATCAATGGCGCGCTGGTCTCGCGCGACCAGACGACGGTTTCTGTGTTCGATTCCGGTTTCGTGCTCGGCGACGGGGTGTGGGAGGGACTTCGCCTCCACGGCGGCCGGCTGGTGTTCCTGGAGGCCCATCTGGCGCGGTTCTACGAGGGCGCCAAGGCCCTCGATCTCGAGATCGGCCGCACGCCGGACGAGCTGACCGAGGATGTTCAGCGGTGTCTCGATGCCAACGACATGACCGACGGCGTTCATATCCGCCTGATGGTCACGCGCGGGGTGAAGACGACGCCCTATCAGGACCCGCGGGTGACAGCCGGCCCCGCGACCATCGTCATCATCCCCGAGTACAAGGAACCCTGGAAGGAAAACGCCGAGCGCGGTATCCGGCTGTTCACTGTCCATGTCCGGCGCGGTGCCCCCGACGTACAGGACCCGCACCTCAACAGCCATTCGAAGCTGAATTGCATCCTTGCGTGCATTCAGGCGACGAAGGCCGGCGCCGACGAAGCACTGATGCTGGACCCGCACGGGTTCGTCGCCACCTGCAACTCGACCAATTTCTTCATCGTCCGCGACGGCGAGGTGTGGACCTCGAACGGGCGCTACTGCATGCCCGGTATCACCCGCGCCAACGTGCTCAGGCTGTGCACGGAGAACGGCATCGAAGTCCGCGAAGGCGACTTCAGCCTCTCCCAGGTCTATGGGGCGAACGAGGCTTTCGTCACCGGCACCTTCGCCGGCATCGTGCCGGTGGTCGACGTCGATGGGCGCACCATCGGCGACGGCGCACGGGGGCCGGTGACGCTCCGCCTGCAGTGGCTCTATGACGAGTTGCTGGCCGCCGAGGGCCGCCGTTGACCGTTCGCATTGCCATGTGGTCCGGGCCGCGGAACATCTCCACGGCGATGATGCGCGCCTGGGAGAACCGCCCCGACACGGCGGTCATCGACGAGCCGTTCTACGCCTACTATCTCGCCGAGACGGGCCTGGATCATCCCGGCCGCGACGACGTCATTGCGGCGCAGCCGACCGACTGGTGCGCCGTCGTCGCCGGCCTGACCGGTCCCGTACCCGACGGCCGGGACATCTACTTCCAGAAGCACATGGCCCAGCATCTGCTGCCCGGGATGGGGCGCGACTGGCTCGGCGGCGTCACCAACGCGATCCTGCTCCGCCATCCCGACGAGGTCGTGGCGTCCTACGTGCAGCGCCGTCCCGGCGTTGACGTGGCGCCGGAAGAACTCGGCTTTCCTCAGCAGATGGAAATCTACGAGCGAGTGGCCGCGGAAACCGGCACTCCGCCGCCGGTGCTCGACGCGCGGGATGTGCTCGAAGATCCACGGCGGATGCTGGGGCTCCTGTGCGATGCCGCCGGCGTGCCGTTTTCCGAGGCGATGCTGTCGTGGCCCCCGGGCCGCCGTGACAGCGACGGCGTGTGGGCGCCCCACTGGTACGCCGCGGTGGAGTGCTCGACCGGATTCGCCCCCTATCGTGCTCCCGCTGAACCCCTCGATCCGGCATGGCGCCCCCTGGCGGATGCCTGCATGCCCGCCTACCGCCGCCTCCACGAGGTCCGGTTACGCTGACGCGAGCTGGTCCAGCGCCGAACGGACCTCATCGGCTGTCAGGTCAGCAAGGACCGGGCGGCGCAGGATGGTGAGCCGCGGGCCCCGCTGGGCGCAGAGTGCGGGATCGGAGTCGTCTGAGTACAGCACTACCGACGGACAACCGGTGGCGGCGATCAAGTGCATCGGCCCGGTATCGTTCCCAACCGCTCCGGAGGCGATCCGCGCCAAAGTGGCAATATCGAACAGATCGGTCTGTCCGACAAGGTCGAGAATGTTCGGGTTGGTCGCGGTGATCCGGTTTGCGAGCGGCCGTTCTTCTTCGCCACCCAACATCACAGTTGCCAGTCCGCGGTTGGCGAGGTCGGAGGCAAGAGCCGCATAGCAGGTTTTCGGCCAGCGCTTCATCGGTCGGTGGGCGGAACCGCCGGGGACGAGCAGGACACAGGGCGCGGCAACGTTGAATCGAGAGATGTCGGCATCCGCCCACGAAAGGTCGACCTCAGGGACGTCCGTGATGCCGGCCATGCGGAGCTGCTCGGCCTGGCGTTCGACCGTGTACATCATGTCGCGGTCCGGGTTGTCATGGGGATGTGAGCAGCCGCGGGCGACCCCCGACCATTCCGGCCAGGGGCCCGGCCAGAACAGGCGGAAATAGAAGCTGCTGCGGTCTGATGTCTGCAGGTCGTAAACCCGCGAGAACCCGGCATCCCGCAGCCGCCTCTGCAACGCCCGCCACTTGCCGATCTCGCCGGCCCTGGGGCGGTCGTCGGTCCACACCTCGTCGAAGGACCCGCAGGCCTCCGCGAAGGCCACGAAGGGGCGGGTGGTCAGCAGGGTGATGTGGGCGCCTGCGTGGTGGGAACGGATGGCGGCGAACGGTCCCAGCGCCTGAACCACGTCACCGAGGGCGCCGAGCTTGATGACCAGTATCCGGTCGGGCATCAGCCGCGTGTCCGGGCGTGCAGCACCTCGTCGTACACGGCCAGGATCTTGGTGCACATCGCCGTCTTCGAGAAGTTCTCGCGCACGTTGGTGACCGCGGCATCGGCGATCCGTCCCCGGTGGTCGAGCGGCAGCGCCAGCACCGCCGCCATCGCCGCGGCCAGTGCTTGGACATCGCCGGGCGGGGTCAGCCAGCCGGTTTGCTCGGGGATCACCGTTTCGCGGGCACCGCCGTGGTCGGTGCCGATCACCGGCCGGCCGAGGGCCTGCGCCTCGACGAGCACGCGGCCGAAGGCTTCCGGATCGGTCGATGCCGAAACGACCACGTCGGCAAGCATGTAGGCGGTCGGCATGTCGTCGCAGCGGTCGACGATGCGGGCAACACCGCCAAGACCGGCGTGGGCGATGTATGTCTCGAGCTGGCGGCGGTAGTCCTCGCGCCCCTGGTCCGAGCCGAGCAGAACGCAGCGGATGTCTTCCCGCCCAAGCTTGGCGACGGCCTCGAGGAACACCATCTGGCCCTTCCACCAGGTCAACCGCCCCGGCAGCATGACCACGGGCAGCCCCTCGTCCAGCCGCCATTTGCGCGCCAGCATGATGATGCGGTCGGCGGAGACGCGGGCGGGATCGAAGATTTCCAGGTCGACGCCGCGGTGGATGACGCGGATGCGGTTCGCCGGCACCCCGTAGAGCTGATTGAGGTGGTCGGCGATGAACCGCGAGATGGCGATGACCCGCTCGCCGCGCCCCATCACCGCGTTGTAGCGGCGTTTGAGGACGTTCGAGGCGCCGTAGGTGCCGTGAAAGGTGGTGACGAAGTGGCGCCGGGTCCGCTTCGCGGCGACCCAGGCGCTCCACGCCGGCGCCCGCGAGCGTGCGTGCACGATATCGACGTTTTCGCGACAGATCAGGTCGGTCAAGCGGCCGATGTTGGCATACATGGTGCCCGGATTCTTACTGTCCACCGGCAGCGTCACGTGCTCGGCGCCGACGCGTTCGAGGGCGTGGACCCGCACCCCGCCGGACGAGGCGACGATGGCGCGCCCGCCAGCAGCGACGACGGCGCCGGCGATCTCGACGGTGCCGCGCTCGACACCACCCTGTTCGCCGAGCGCCGGCAGCACCTGCAGGACCGTTGCGCGGCGCTCGTTGCCGTCAACCCCGAGATCGGGCGTGGCCGTCGGATCGACGTCGATGGTATGGTTCGCGTCCGGGTTCATCCGAGTGAGCTGATCATGGACGACGCGACGGTACCCGCCCCCCCACAGGAAACGTTACCGCGCGATGACGGCGCGACTATTGCCTACCACCACACCCCTGGCAAGTCTCCGGGCGTCGTGTTCCTGACCGGCTATGCCTCGGACATGACCGGCTCGAAGGCGCTCAGGCTGGGGCATTTCTGCCGCGCCCGCGGGTTGGCTTACGTGCGCTTCGACTATTACGGCCACGGCGCGTCGTCGGGAGCGTTCACCGACGGCACCATCGGCCGCTGGGCCGACGACGCGGTAGCGGTGCTGGATGCGCTGACCGAAGGCCCGCAGGTGCTCGTCGGGTCCAGTCTCGGTGGCTGGATCATGCTGCTGGCGGCGCTCCGGCGGCCTGAGCGAATCTGCGGCCTGCTTGGCACCGCGGCGGCGCCCGATTTCACCGAGGACCTGATCCTGCCCGAACTCACCGATGAGCAGAAGGCGATCCTGGAGCGGGACGGGGTGCTGCCCATGTACAGCCCCTACGATCCCGAACCGACCATGGTAACCAAGCTGATCCTCGAAGAAGGACGCAACAACCTGGTGATGTGGGAAGAGATCCCCCTCGACTGCCCGGTCCGGCTGATCCACGGCCAGGAGGACCCGGACGTGCCCTGGCAGACGTCGCTCCGGATCGCCGAGAAGCTGCGTTCGACCGACGTCCAGATCACTCTGGTCAAGTCGGGCGATCATCGGCTGTCCGAGCCCGACGACCTCGAACGCCTGTGTGAGACCCTGGAGGCGCTGCTGAGAAGAGTGTAGGGGTGCGAAGCCCTCAGGCTTCGACCGATCGGAGGGAGAAATCGTCTATGTCGACGCACCAGCGGCCGTGGCCGGCGCTGGACGACGACAGCACACGCTCGACCGTTTGCTGAAGCCGGTCGGTTTCTACGGCCAGCATGGCGATGAAGGCTTCACGCTGCGAGGCCGGCAGGTTCGGGGTGGTCACGTAGGATCTCCGAGACGCTCCGGATGGTCGTCAGCGGTGTCCTGAGTTCATGCGCGATCGTTGTCATCGCGTCCGTATGGGCGTCCCCGGGGACGTTCGATCGGTCATCGAGGCGGAAAGTGCATGTCTGGTCTCCTCGTCCTGCGAGACAGCCGTAAGCCGGCGGGATCGCCGGCTCAGGCGGCCTTTCGCGGACTGTCGACGGGGATTTGCAGCTCCGTCGCGGTGTTGGCAACGAGCGTGAACCTGCGCCGCGGGTGCCGGGCGCGGTCAGTGGGCAGGACGCCGTCGACGAAGGCCCGGATCTCGCCGCGCGTGATGCCGATGTCCCTGAGCATGCGGTCGTCGAACGACTGCAGCTCGAGGACGGCGGCGCGCCGCTTACGCGCCTCGGCCCCGCGGGCGATCAGGCTCCGGCCGCCACGGGCGGCCATGCCGGGCAGAGCTCGCAGGCCTTTTGCGGCACGAGCGAGCAGGTTCAGGGTCACACGAGCCCTCTCGGTACGCGCCTGCGGGATGAGCGCGTCGTAAGGCCGGTACCCGGTTTCCGAACGGTACAACATGGTTTGAGTTCCTTTCCTTTCGTACGTCCGTTCTTCCAATGAGACGCACTATCACCGAATGGGCTTGATCAATCCAACGAATAGTTTTGGGTCATGCCTAGCTGAGTGTCTCTGGATGGGGCATGAGGTTAAGCAAGGCAATGAAAAACAAGTATGCGAGTCGTTCAAGGATTTCCGAGGCCAAGGTCCGCGAGGTCGGCCGCCCGTCTTCGCCGGAGGAATGAGCGGCGCCAACAACGCCCATTCCTCGTCCGTCAAATCGCTTGGATAGCGCAGACCGTCCCGGTTATGCTGTCGGCGAGTGATATCATTCCAGGGCATGCATTCCTCCATATCTTCCGAAAAGACGGTTGAATCACATCCCATTGATATCACTCAACTACTTTTAAATCAGGCTCTAATCGTAGCCGAGTATAAGTCAAAAGCGTGATAAACGACGAAGTCCGCCCCCAAGAAATCGGCAAGCGGCAGGAAAGACGGGTGAAAAAGATACGCGATACGCCGCGAATGACCGGGCATCGCCCCACGCAGGCGTTTCGCGGACGAGCGGAGCGCCATCTGATCCCAGAGGGGCAGGTTCGGCCATCGGAACAGCCATCTCCCGAGCAAATCAACGACCAACCCGTCCGACTCTACGAAATCTCCCAGGAGCTTCGCCTGCTGCCACTTGCTCTGATGCCGGTCCCAGAGGCTGAGGGGGCCCGTACTGTAGACGATCGGCCACCCGCGTTGAGCCAAACGCGATAGCAGCTGCTGGCGGTTTTTCCAGGGTCCGAACCATGGGTTCGGAGCCAGTGCAATCGTCGCCGGGCGTTCACTCATGTCTGCAGTGGGGTTGAGGGCAGGTGTACACGAACCGTATGATTTCAAAGACATCTTATATCAGTGGAGGGATGGTGTTGACAGTGTTTCCCGAGCCCTGCAAGAACACCTGCAAGCACGGCCGCCACGCCTGCGGCGCAACCTTGCCGGCCCCCGGCCCGGCGCGGATCGGAATTGGGGTGCGTTGCGCCGGCGCGCGACATCGAATTGAAACGAAGTGGAAGACAAAAAATGGACGGCGAGTCAAAAATTTACGACGAGATGTTCAGCGAAGGTGGGTATCAGGGCGTATATGATCTCCACTATAGGAGAAGATCATATTATCCTCTTTTTGTATCTGTTCTTAGTAAATTGCAACAACGTAAAGTCACGAGTGTTTTGGAGGTCGGGTGCGGAACCGGATCCTTTGCGCATATGCTTATAGATCGGACCCAGATTGCCTATCGCGGTTTCGACTTCAGCGCGGTGGCGGTCGAGAAGGCAAAGCTCCGGACAAGCAGGGGCGATTGCTTTTCCGTTGGCAATGCCCTCGACGAGGAGAGCTACGAAGGCGATTTCGACGCGATCGTTTGTACGGGGGTATTGGAGCACATCGAGCAAGACCGCGAGGTCGTCGAGCGCTGGCCATCCGGCCGACTTGTCGTTTGCAGCGTACCCAACTTCGACTCCGCCACCCATGTTCGCTTTTTCCGCAACGAAGATGAGGTTGGCCAACGCTTTGGCGACCTCATCGAACTCGATCCCATCGTTCGAAAGAAAAAGCCCGCCATCTCAGACAGTTCCATGGGTAACTATCTTAGTGTCCGTCCGGAAAGTTCATGAGTAAACGCAGTATCGTGTTATCCTCCGCAGCAAGAGCCTTATGAAGGCGAGGCGGATGAAGGCCAGGGCGATGCGGTTGAGGTTTTCGTAATCCTTGGCGAGCCTTCGGC
>Ga0209144_1000241_pt1 | contig 11815 bp, 11 predicted proteins | sample WorMettrBAHAMAS1_FD_187392 | JGI IMG/M metagenome (GOLD analysis project Ga0209144, IMG submission 187392) | Marine gutless worms symbiont microbial communities from Max Planck institute for Marine Microbiology, Germany - Inanidrilus... | ecosystem: Host-associated > Annelida > Digestive system...
GTAGCTGCCCGTCCGGCACCATGCCTGGACCCACTTGATCGCTGTCGAGACGGCGATCCCAAACCGCTTCGCCGCCGCCCGTCGCGACATCCCACCATCCACCGCCGCCACCACCCGGCGGCGCAAGCCATCTGAAAGAGGTTGCGTCATGCAGGCTGGCCTCCTTCACCAGCCCGCAGCTTGAATCACAATTCCAACCGATTGGGAATCCCCGACGATTCTGTCAGGTCGAAAAGTGCTCTAGCGCCTACGGGCCGCGCTACTCGGCCGGCTGGCCGGCGCCTCCCGCCGGGACCTCGCGGGCCGCGGCGGCCTCGTCGACGAGCGCCTTTTCGGCCCACGCGGAATGGTGCTCCTTGGCCCAGTTCTCGTCGACGTAGCCGTCGGTCATCGCGTGGATGGCGTTCTCCATGCCGATGGTGCCGATGTAGATGTGGGCGACCATCAAGGCGCACAGGACCTGTGACAGCGTCGCGTGGGCTGCCTGCATCCACTGCATCATCTGCAGATCGACCCACTGGAACGGGAACAGCAGGTTCACTCCGGTGACCGAGAGGATCAGACCGCCGATGATGACCATCCAGAACACGGTCTTCTGGCCGAAGTTGAACTTGCCCGCCGCCGGGTGCTGGCCGGGGATGATCAGCCCGCCGCCCTTGATGATCCAGTTGAAGTCGTAACGGTCCCAGAAGTTGTCCTTCACCCACAGCACGAAGATCATCACCAGGCCGGCCATGAAGGCGAAGGCGACGTAGTTGTGGATGTACTTGCCATACTGGGCGAGGACGGCGAAACCCTCCTTGCCGAGCACCGGGATCAGCACGTGCTTGCCGTAGAGCATATTGACGCCGGTGATCGCCAGGATGATGAACGAGCCGGCGACCAGCCAGTGTGAGAACCGTTCGATGCCGCCGAAGCGCAGCATCTTGCGGCCCGAATACCCGTGCGAAACCTTGACCTTGCCGCGCAGCTGATAGAAGCCGAAGACGACGAAGAACATCACCCAGAAGGCGATCGCGCCGACCACGGCGATGGGGCCGTTGCGCCACGCCCGCCAGTTGTCGCCCTCCGACTGCACCAGCACGCCGGCCTTCTTGTCGGGAATCGATACCGTGCCGGCGACGCCCTGACGCACCTGCCGCCACATCTCGGCGTCGCTGACATTGCCCAGAGCCTGGCCCGGCACGCGTCCGTCGGTTTGCGCCACAGCGTCCGAGACCAACACCGGAGAGCCGGTCAGACCGGCGGCAAACCCATAAGCGACCAGCACGGCAAACGCCAGGCCGGCAACCATCCGTCGCGCGTTGGCAAGAGTCATTGTTCTCTCCCTCGCGTTGTTCCCGGACCGGCGGTCAGGGCGACCGTTGCAGAGAGCCCCGCTGGCGCAGGTCAGTGTCCGAAACGGGCGGCCGGATATCCGAGGACCGTTTCGTTTCGCCGCCACCGCCACCACCGGACGCGATGGTGGTTCCGCCTTGCAGGCCGGCGCGGTTGCGCAACGCGCGCAGCGTTTCCTCGTCCAGCGGTGCTTCCCGGGGACCCAGGTATTCGCCCTTCTTGTAATTCAGCACCCGCCCCTGCTCGCCCGCGTCACAGGCGCCAAGAATCAAGGCCGAGAGAACCAGCGTCCCGGCCATGGCCGTTACCTTCGTTCGTGTCATGTGCCACCCACGCGCTGTGCCGTTCCCCCCTCGGGAGGCCGCCAGGAGGGGACCGCCGCGAACGGCGGTCCCCTCCCGTGGACCTTGCGGCCGCCTACGAGCCGGACTTCAGCCGATAGGCCGTCCCCCAGCCCCAGGCGCCCGATCCGAACCCGCGGGCGACGACGCGCTCGCGGTAGATGTCGGACACCACGTCGCCGTCGCCGGCGAGCAGCGCCTTGGTCGCGCACATCTCGGCGCAGAGCGGCAGCTTGCCCTCCGCCAGACGGTTGCGGCCGTACTTCTGGAACTCGTCCGAGGAGTGGTCCTCCTCCGGACCGCCAGCGCAGAAGGTGCACTTGTCCATCTTGCCGCGGCTGCCGTAGTTCCCGGCCTGCGGATACTGCGGCGCGCCAAACGGGCACGCGTAGAAGCAGTAGCCGCAGCCGATGCACAGGTCCTTGGAATGCAGGACCACGCCTTCCTCGGTCTGGTAGATGCAGTCCACCGGGCAGACGGCAATGCACGGCGCGTCAGAGCAGTGCATGCACGCCACCGAGATGGACCGTTCACCGGGCTTGCCGTCACTGATCGTGACCACCCGGCGGCGGTTCACCCCCCAGGGGACTTCGTGCTCGTTCTTACAAGCGGTGACACAGGCATTGCATTCGATGCAGCGCTCGGCGTCACATAGGAACCTCATTCTTGCCATGGTTCAGCCTCCCTACGCTGCTTCGATCCGGCACAAGGTGACCTTGGACTCCTGCATCTGCGTCACCGAGTCGTAGCCGTAGGTGCCGCAGACGTTGGACGCTTCGCCCAGAACGTAGGGGTCGGCGCCGTCAGGATACTTGTGCCGGAGGCTCTTGCCTTCCCAGTGACCACCGAAGTGGAACGGCATGAAGGCCACGCCCGGGTCGACTCGCTCCGTGACCAGGGCCATCACCTTCACCTTGCCGCCTTCTGGGCTGTGCACCCAGACCTGCTGGCCGTCCTTGACGCCGATGTTGTTGGCGTCGCGCGGGTTGAGCTCGCAGAACATGTTCTGCTGAAGCTCGGCCAGCCACGGGTTGGACCGGGTTTCGTCGCCGCCGCCCTCGTACTCCACCAGGCGCCCCGAGGTGAGAATGATCGGGAACTCCTTGGAGAAGTCGTTCTTCTGAATCGACGCGTACTTGGTCGGCAGGCGGTAGGCCTGCTTGTCCTCGTATGTCGCGTACTTGGGCAGCAGATCCCGCCGGTTGGTGTAGAGCGGCTCGCGGTGCAGCGGCACCGGATCCGGGAAAGTCCACACCACGGCACGGGCCTTGGCGTTGCCGAACGGCGCGCACCCGTGCTTGACGGCGACCCGCTGGATACCGCCGGACAGGTCAGTCTTCCAGTTGGTCTTGTCACCGGCGATCTTGTCGATGGTGGCCCGTTCGTCGGCGGTGAGGTCCTTGTCCCACCCGAGCTTCTTGAGCATCGCCATGGTGAACTCGGGGTACCCGTCACGGATCTCCGAGCCGACCGGATACGAGCCCTCGGCAAGCAAATTGTCGCCATTGCGCTCGACGCCGAACCGGGCGCGGAAGCAGAGCCCGCCCTCGGCCACCGGCTTGGAGGTGTCATACAGGTTGGGTGTCCCCGGGTGCTTCATCGCTGCATTGCCCCAGCAGGGCCATGGCAGGCCATAGAAGTCGCCGTCGGCCGGACCGCCCTTGGCCTGCAGGGTGGTCTTGTCGAAGGTGGCCTGGTTGGCCATGTGCAGCTTGAGACGCTCCGGCGATTGCCCGGTGTAGCCGATCGTCCACATGCCCTTGTTGAATTCGCGGGTGATGTCTTCGACCACCGGCTCGTCGTCCTTGACGGCGATGTGTTTGAACATCTCCTTGTCGACGCCGAACTTCTTCGCGAACAGATACATGATGGTGTGATCAGGCTTGGACTCGAACAACGGCTCGACGAATTTCTCTCCCCATTGCAGGGAGCGGTTGGTCGCCGTGCGGCTGCCGGAGGTCTCGAACTGCGTCGCCGCCGGCAACAGGTAGATGCCGTCCTTGCGGTCCGGGATCACCGCGGAGAAGGTGGGATACGGGTCGATAACGACCAGCAGGTCCAGCTTCTCCATCGCCTTCTTCATCTCTGGGAGACGCGTCTGTGAGTTCGGCGCGTGGCCCCAGAACACCATCGCCCGGACGTTGTCGGGCTGGTCGATCTTGTCCTTGTTCTCGAGGACGCCATCGATCCAACGCGACACCGGGATGCCCTTCGACTCCATGAGCTTCTTCGAGGCGAAGCGGCCTTTCATCCACTCGTAGTCGACGTCCCACACCCGGCACCAGTGCTTCCACGACCCAGTCTTGAGGCCGTAGTAGCCCGGCAGCGAATGGGACAGCACGCACATGTCGGTGGCGCCCTGGACGTTGTCGTGGCCGCGGAAGATGTTGGCGCCGCCGCCGGAAACGCCCATGTTGCCAAGCGCGAGCTGCAGGACGCAGTAGGCGCGGGTGTTGTTGTTGCCCTGGGTGTGCTGGGTCCCGCCCATGCACCAGATGATCGTGCCAGGACGGTTGTTGGCCAGCGCGCGAGCGACGCGCTTGAGCTGCGAGCCGGGGATGCCGGTCACCCGTTCGGTCTCCTCCGGGGTCCAGTCCTTGACCTCGGCCTTGATCTGATCCATCCCCCAGACACGCTGGCGGACAAACTCCTTATCCTCCCAGCCGTTCTCGAAGATATGCCAGAGAATGCCCCAGATCATCGCCACGTCGGTGCCCGGGCGCAGCCGCACGTACTCGTCGGCGTGAGCCGCCGTGCGGGTGAACCGCGGATCGCAGACGATCAGCGGCGCGTTGTTGGTCTCCTTGGCCTTCAACAGGTGCTGGAGCGCGACCGGGTGCGCCTCGGCGGCGTTGGAGCCGACCATGATGATGGCGCGCGAGTTGTGGATGTCGTTGAGCGAGTTGGTCATCGCCCCGTAGCCCCAGGTGTTGGCAACACCCGCGACCGTGGTCGAATGACAGATGCGCGCCTGGTGGTCGCCGTTGTTCGATCCCCAGAAGGCGTAGAACTTCCGGAACAGATACGCCTGCTCGTTGTTGTGCTTGGCCGAGCCGAGCCAATACACCGAGTCGGGGCCGGACTTCTCGCGGATCGACAGCATCTTGTCGCCGACCTCGTTGATCGCCTGATCCCACGAGATCCGCTTCCATTCGCCGCCTTCCATCTTCATCGGGTACTTCAGCCGGCGTTCGCCGTGTGCGTGCTCACGCACCGACGCACCCTTGGCGCAATGGGCGCCGAGGTTGATCGGACTGTCCCAACCGGGCTCCTGCCCGATCCAGACGCCATTACTGACCTCGCCGACAACGGTGCAACCCACCGCGCAGTGGGTGCAGATGTTTTTCTTGATTTGGGCGGCCCCTGAACTCATCGCCTGGGCCTTGGCTTTCTTCACGGCACCTAGTGGCACCGCGGACGCAAGGGCGGCGCCGCCGGCAGTCAATCCTGATCGCTTCAGGAATGTACGGCGGTCGATGGAACCACCGACGACACCGGCCAGCGCTTTCTTCAAACGGGGGCCTCTCGCTACCCCGTTCTCCCTTTTGCTGAGCATGAACCTCTCCATTGGCCGCGGGAATGGGCCCGCGGTCCGACAGACAGGAGGAGAAAATGTTGACCATGCGTCATTTGATCCCTTGGACGCGGGGCCGGGGTCTTGCGCCCGCTCGCGAGTCGTATGTCCACCCGCTGGCGTCGTTCCAGCATGAGTTCGACCGTCTGTTCGACGATCTCTGGCGCGGTTTCGACCTGCCGATGACCGGGCGTTTCCGGCACCTCGGTGAGATGGTCGCGCCGCGGATCGACGTGACCGAGGACGAGGCCGGCTTCCATGTCTCGGCCGAGCTGCCTGGCATGGCGGAGGACGACGTCGAGGTCGTGCTCGGAGACAACACGCTGACCATCAAGGGCGAGAAGAAGGCCGAGCACGAGGAGACCGAGAAGGGCTACACCTACTCCGAACGGAGCTACGGCAGCTTCCATCGCACCATCCCGTTCGGTGTCGAGGTGCTGCCCGACAAGGTCGAGGCCACGTTCACCAACGGCGTGCTCGAGGTGACCCTGCCGAAGGCGCCGGAGGTCGAGGCCGAGACCAAGAAGATCGCGGTCAAGGCCGGGACCAAGAAGGCCAAGCCGAAGGCCGTCGAACACGAGAAGGCGGCCTGACGCCGCGGGCGGAGAACAAGGGGGCGGGCCGGCATCGCCGGCCCGTTTCCTTTTTGCGTGTTAGTCGACCGCCTCGGTGGCGAAATCGCCGCCGACACCATGCAGGCCGTCACCGAACATCGTCGGATAATACTCCCGGAAGTCGGCGACGATGGTCTCGAACGGCACGTCCTCAAAGACCCCGCGCTCGCGGACATATTCCATGTGCCGCTGACCCGTCGTGTCGAACTCGTGGAGCATGGAATCGCGGGTTCCGTCGAATTCCAGCGGGTGCACGCCGAAGCGCTCGCACATCGAGAGATTGAACGCCGGTGTCGCCTTGACCCAGCGGCCGTCAAGCCACAGCTCGGTGTAGCCGTGCCAGGCAAATACGTCTCCGCCCATCAACTCGAGCAGCCGGGGCGTCGCCAGATGGTTGCGCACGTCGGCGAAACCGACCCGCGCCGGAATGCCACGTGCCCGCGCCACCGCTGCCAGCAACGCCGCCTTGGGAATGCAGAAGCTGCGGCTGGCGGCGACGATGGCACTGGCCCGATAACTTTCGGGATCGCCAAAGGCGACGTAGGGGTCATAGAGAATCTCGTCGCGAACGGCGAGATAAAGGCGTTGGGCCGTCTCGATCGGATTCTTGGCACCATCGACGGCCTGCTCGGCAAAGGTAATCACCTCGGGCGAATCGCTGTCGACGAAGGTTCCGGAACCGAGATGATCGTGTGCGTCGGGCATGGGGGAATCCTGTGACTGGTCGGCGTCCATTTGGAATGTAGGGGGGCCAACCATGTCGGCAACCGTGACAGCGCCGGTCGACGTGGTTACGGTGGCGCACGAAACGAAAACCGCGCAGGGGCGATGGCGATGACCGACGACGAAAAATCGGGCGAAACCGCGGCGCCGGCCGAGCTTATCCGACAGCTCGACGAGGCCGGGTTCTTCGCGCAATTGTCGACCCTGCAAGCGAACCTGCAGAAGATCAGTGCCGACATCGGCGACGTCGCTGAGATCGCCACCAAGCGACTGCAGGAGACCGAAGATCTGGCCGCTCACGTGTTGGCGATCGAATCGATCCTTGAAGTGATGTTGCGCGCCGCGCCGGTCGACGCCGAGGCGGTTCGCGAGGCGATCACGGCCCGGACCTCAGAACTGACCGGCACACCTGAAGGCAGTGCCGTTGTCCAGACCGCGGCAGCCGAACTGCTGGCGCGCACGCGGAATTGATCGGCGACGTCTGAATTCCGCCCGCATCCACTACCACGTAAGTCATCGCCGAGCCGACAAACCGGTCAGCCGGCCGTCGGCCGAAACAGTTCGTGGAGATCGTGAATGTTGCGTTACGCGGTCCTTGCCGCCTTCGTCGCCCTTCCCTTCGTCACCGGACCCGCACAGGCAGGGTCCTATCGACTTGACGGCTGCTCGGCTGGAGTCGAAGAGGCCGTCCGCCAAAGCGGCATCGACCCCGCCGATGTCGCCAAGATTGACGTTATCCCTCAGCGCGAGGGCACCGATCGCGGCTCCGTTGTCGGTCTGGAGGCCTGGGTCGCGCTTAATTCATGCTCGGGCAACGTCATCATCAACCTCGACGCGCGCTCATGCCGCGTGCGCGATGCTTTCACCCGCGGCGACTGCTCGGTTCCCGGATTGCCCAACTACTGAGATCGCCGGTGCTACACCGCCGGTTCGACCCGGGCGGCGCAGAACTTGAACTCGGGGATCTTGCCGATCGGGTCCAGCTGCGGGTTGGTCAGCAGGTTGGCCGCGGCCTCGCCATAGCAGAACGGTAGAAAAACCATGCCCGGCGGTACGCTGGGATCGGCCCGCGCCGTCACCGCTACCGTGCCCCGGCGGGTCGATACCCGAATGCGGGCGCCGGCGGTAACACCGAGGTTGGCGAGCTGCCCGGGATGGAGGGCGGCGGTCGCTTCCGGCTCCAGGGAATCGAGGATCGCCGCGCGCCGGGTGATGGCTCCGGTATGCCAGTGCTCCAGAAGCCGGCCGGTGCTGAGCACCAGGGGATAGGCCTGGTCCGGCACTTCATCGGGCGGCGTCAGGTCCGCCGGCACCAGCCGTCCCCGTCCCGACGCGGTCGGGAAGCCCTGGGCAAAGAGGATTTCGCGGCCGGGTTTGTCCTCGTCGTCGCAGGGATAGGTCACCGCGTCTTCGCGCTCCAGCCGCTCCCAGGCGATACCGGCGATGGAGGGCATGACTTCGCGCATCTCGGCGAACACGTCGCGGGGATGGGTGTAGGTCCACCCGAGGCCGATCCGGCGGGCGATTTCCTGGATAATCCACCAGTCCTGGCGCGTATCGCCGGGAAGTGGCAACGCCGGGCGGGCGAGCTGCACCTGGCGGTTGGTGTTGGTGAAGGTGCCGGTCTTCTCCGGGAAGGCCGAGGCCGGCAGCACGACGTCCGCGTGGAACGCGGTCTCGGTGAGGAAGATGTCCTGAACCACCAAGTGATCGAGGGACGCCAGCGCTTCGCGGGCATGGGAGACGTCCGGGTCCGATATCGCCGGGTTCTCGCCCATGACGTAGAGGCCGCGGATGTCGCCGGCGCGGGCCGCGTTCATGATCTCGACGACGGTCAGCCCGCGGTTGGGGTCAAGGCCGGGACCCCAGAAATCCTCGTACCGCTGCCGCACGTCGGCGTCTTCGACCGAGGCGTAATCGGCATAGACCATCGGGATCAGCCCGACGTCCGAGGCGCCCTGGACGTTGTTCTGGCCGCGCAACGGATGCAGGCCCGTGCCCGGCCGCCCGACCTGACCGGTGATCAGCGCCAGTGCGATCAGGCAGCGGGCGTTGTTGGTACCGTGAACGTGCTGGGAGATGCCCATGCCCCAGAAGATGATCGACCGCTCCGCGGTGGCGTAGGCCCGGGCGACATGGCGGATGGTCTCGGCGTCGACCCCGCAGACCGGCGCCATGGCCTCGGGCGAGAACGCTTTCACCCCCTCGGCGAGGGCGTCGAAGCCCTCAGTGTAGCCCTGAACGTATTGGGCGTCGGTTAGCCTTTCATCGATGATGGTATGCAGCATCGCGTTCAACAGTGCGACGTCCGTGCCCGGTTTGAACTGGACGGACTTCTCGGCGTGGCGGCTGAGCATCTGGCGGCGGGGATCGAGCACGAACAGCCGCGCCCCTCGCTTTGCTGCGTTCTTGATAAAGGTGGCGGCGACGGGATGGTTTTGTGCCGGGCGGGCGCCAATGACGATGATGACGTCGGATTCGGCCGCGGTCGTGAACGGCGCGGTCACCGCGGCCGAACCGATGCCTTCCATCAATGCCGCGACCGACGAGGCGTGGCAGAGGCGGGTGCAGTGATCGACGTTGTTGGTACCGAAACCGGTCCGGACTAGCTTCTGCACCAGGTAGGCCTCCTCGTTGGAGCCCTTGGCCGAGCCGAAGCCGGCAAGCGCTGCGCCGCCGGGTTCGTCTCGGATCGCCGCGAAGCCCCGGGCGGCGCGGTCCAGCGCCTCCTCCCAAGTCGCCTCGCGGAAATGGCTCGACGGATCGGCGGGGTCGACCACGCCCTCGGCGCGTTTGGATACGCCGTCCTTGCGGATCAGCGGCACGGTCAGGCGATGGGGATGGTGGACGTAGTCGAAACCGAACCGTCCCTTGACGCAGAGCCGGCCTTCGTTGGCCGGTCCGTCGCGGCCGTCGACCGAGACGATGCGTCCGTCCTTGACGTTGAAGGTGAGCTGGCAGCCAACGCCGCAGTAGGGACACAGGGAATCGGTTCGTTCGTCGGGGTCGCCGGCGTGGCGGCCATCGGCGAGAAGCGCCCCTTCCGGCATCAGGGCGCCGGTGGGGCAGGCCTGGACGCACTCGCCGCAGGCGACGCACGTGCTGTCGCCCATCGGGTCGTCCTGATCGAACATGATGAGAGACTGGGCGCCGCGATGCGCCATGCCGATGACGTCATTGACCTGTACGTCGCGGCAGGCACGGACGCAGAGGTTGCAGTGAATGCAGGCGTCTAGATGCACAGCCATGGCGGGGTGCGACCGGTCGGGCGCGCGCGAGGGCGGATGGGCGCGGGCAAATCGGCTGGCTGCGAGACCGGCTTTGTCGGCCCACTGCCAGAACAGCGAGCCCGAATCGTGCGCATTGGCCCGGTCCGGCTGGTCGGCGAGTAGCAGTTCCAGCACCACGCGCCGCACCGCGACCGCCCGCTCGGACGCCGTGCGGACGACCATGCCGGGCTCTGGCTTGCGCAGACACGATGGCGCTAGCGTCCGTTGGCCTTCGATCTCGATCATGCACGCCCGGCAGTTGCCGTCGGGGCGGTATCCGGGAGCGTCGCGGTGGCACAAGTGCGGGATGATCGTGCCGAGCCGTTTCGAGATATCCCAGATGGTCTCGCCCGGTGCGGCCGATACGGTTTCGCCGTCGAGGGTGAACGTGACCGGTTCCACGCTGCCTCCCTGTCGCCCGGTTTTCGGCTAAGGTAGCGGATCACGCCGCCGCCGACTATCCGCGGAGCGGCAGCGGTTGCGCCACGGGCGACCCCTGGCGGAGTTGGGCCCGAGGCCCCATTTCCGATATTGGACATGCCATAAGCCAACGGGATGGACATGGACCAGCCGCGAAACGAAGCCGTTCCAGAATCACCGGCGGATCGCGAGGAGTCCCGACCGGTGTCGTTCGGTGCTTTCTGGCCGATCTACCTTTCGGCCCACCGCAGGCCAGCGAACCGCGCGCTGCACGTCGTCGGCACGCTGTCGGGCGTTTCCCTGCTGCTTGCCGCCGCCGTCTTCCGCGAACCCTGGTTGATCCTCGCCGCGCCGGTCGTCGGCTATGCCTTCGCCTGGACCGGCCACTTCTTCATCGAAGGCAACCGGCCGGCGACGTTCGGCCATCCCTTCTGGAGCCTCGCCGCCGACTTCCGCATGACTGGACTGATCCTCACCGTCCGCGCGCCGCCGGCCGGCGGCGCTCCGGATCGGTAGCGCGAACGGACTAACCCGCGCCGTCGACCAATCCGCGGACGAATCCGCCGATCCGTTCGGCGACGGCGTCGCGGGCATCGACGTGGGGTGAGTGGCCGCAGCCGGGAACCATCCAGATCTCCACGGGGCCGCCAATCTGGTGGGCGATGGCCTGGACCTGGGCCGGCGTGCCGTACTTGTCGTCGGCTCCCTGGATGACCAGCGCCGGCACGGTGATCCCCGGAAGGAACTCCTCCAGGTTCCAGTGGCGGAAGTCGGGATGGAGCCAGACGTCGTTCCAGCCGCGGAAGGCGCAATCGACGTTGTCGCCGTGATAGCGGGTGAGCCGGTCGCGAAGGTCCGAGGTCGCGTAAGCTTCGCGCGCTTCCTCGATACTCTGTACGCAGAGATCCTCGTTGAACACATGGGCGGCAAGGGTGACGAGGCCGACGATCCGTTTGGCGGGCGTACCGCCGCAATGGATCAGCGAAATGGAGCCGCCGTCGCTGTGACCGATCAGAACGGTGCGGTCGATTCCAGCGGCTTCCAGCACGCGCTCCAGGGTGTTAAGGCCTTCCTCGTGCATGGACCGCACAGGGCGAGGCAGCTCGCAGGGATCGGATCGGCCGTATCCTGTGCGGGACCAGACGAAGGCGTCGCATCCCGTTGCTCGGGCAATACGGTCGGGGAAGTCCCGCCACAGGGCAACGCAGCCGAGACCCTCATGCAGGAATACCAGCACAGGCCGGCCGGCGCCGCCGACCCGGATCCAGCGGCATTCCAGGCGAACACCGTCAATGGTCAGGAATTCGGGCGCTTGGGTGTCCATCCGACTAGGGTCTGTTGAGGTTCATCTTGAGTTGATGATGGCGGCGCCGGCGTAGATCATGGCCTCGAAGCTTGCGTCGGTTTTATCGCTTCGCATGGCGATGCGCTTGAATTCCTTGAGCTTGCAAAAGAAGTTCTCGATCAGATGTCGCCATTTGTAGATCTCGCCGTCGATGTCCAGTGGCTGGGAGCGCTGCCGGCATTGGGAGATGA
>Ga0209144_1000242_pt1 | contig 11815 bp, 10 predicted proteins | sample WorMettrBAHAMAS1_FD_187392 | JGI IMG/M metagenome (GOLD analysis project Ga0209144, IMG submission 187392) | Marine gutless worms symbiont microbial communities from Max Planck institute for Marine Microbiology, Germany - Inanidrilus... | ecosystem: Host-associated > Annelida > Digestive system...
ACCGTGCTTGGCCGGCGGAATGTGCGGCTCCAGCAAAGCCCATTCCTCGTCCGTCAAATCGCTCGGATATCGCAAGCCCCGGCGCTCGTATCGGCATCGGTTCTCTTCTGTCCACATCGCCCATCCCTCCAAGATCATCGGAGGACCGTCTATATCATAAATCCCGACAAAGATTCGTTAACTTCTCGGACCGGCTCTAAGAACCACTTTTGCAGTGGCAAGTGAGTGTGATGAAAGATGGTGTCGACGGTGACGCTAAAGCTAGTCTTGCAATTGTTACAATGATGCCGTGCTTCGTTCGACATCGGCGTCGAGTTTGTCAAGTTGCAGTAAGGACACCGGGGTTCGCCATTCCACCTAACGTCTTCAAGGTAGGCAATGCAATCAGCTTGCGTCGGAAACTTCTCGAAGATGGAAATGATATTCATAACGTCGCCACCTCTTTCTATGACGCCATAAGTTATGACGCCATAAGTATTGCCTATCCTGTCTCAGATGTCAATGAAGATATCAACCTTAATCTAGGACATTCCGTAGGGAAATACGTTGCCGCGCGCCGCCGGCACGTCCTGATCGCTCATCGACGTCCTCCCCTTCCCGCGGTCATGCGCCGCGTTTCGTCAACCAACAGTGTACCCGCGTCCGCGGGCTTGTCGATGCCGGCGATGGGCGCTCAGGTTTCGACGTCAGTCTTGGCGGCCGGCATTTCTGGCGGCGGCGGCAGGCGCGGGTGCAGCGGCGGCGTCAGCACGTTGCGGGTGTCGAACTTGAAGAACGCCAAAAGCATCTGCCAGCCCAGCAGGATCGGCAAGGCGGCCAGGATGACCGTGCCGGCGGTGGCCGGCACACCGCTGACCATGCTCTGGTACCAGCGCACGGCACCGAAGATCACCCCGAACCAGAACAGGAGGGTGCCGACGAGCAGCTCGATGGACGCGATGTTGAAGTCGCACAGGAAGTAGCCATAGAAGATGCGCTTGGCCGTGTTGGCCAGGTGCCTGCCGGCGAACTGCAGCAAGACCCGTCGAATGCGCAGCTTGCTGGTCTCGGTGCTGTAGCGGGCCGCCATCGGCACCTCGGCGACCACGGCCCGGGCGACGTTGAGCCGGAACAGCATGTCGGATTCGAAGAAGAATCCGGTGCTGATCTTGTCCAGCGGCAGCCGGCCGAGGACCCGGGCGTGGACGGCTGTAAATCCATTGGTCGGATCGAACATGTCCCAGTACCCGCTCGGCATCTTGGTCGCGAACGAGAGCACAAGGTTGCCGACGATGCGCTCGCGCGGCATCTGGCTGACGCCGTCGAGGTCGTAGAACCGGTTGCCCTTGACGTAGTCGGCATTGCCCTCGCGGATCGGTGCGATCAGCGTGGCAATCAGCGCCGGGTCCATCTGGCCGTCGCCGTCGAGCTTGACGATGATGTCGGCGCCCATGCCCATCGCCCGGCGGTAGCCGGTGATGGTCGCTCCGCCGACGCCGGTGTTGGTCTCGTGGGTGATGACCTCGACACGCGGGTCGGCGCAGGTGTCGCGGACATGCGCACCGGTGCCGTCGGGGCAGGCATCGTCGACGACGATGATGTTGGCAACCTCGGGACCGATGCCGGCGAGAACGTCGAGGACGTGTTCAACTTCCCGGTAGCACGGGACGACGACGGCAACGGCCGGGGCCGGGTCGTTCAACGGTTTTCGGAGCATCGCGGGATCCGGCTTGACCGGCAAACCTTAACCGCCGGCGATTCCCCGCGCAACACTGCTCGAAGGTTTCCAGATCAAGGAGTTGTGAGACCAAGGCGCGCCCCCTGCGGGCGTCGGTCCGAAGCAACTCCGGCTCTCGCCATCGGCAAACGAACTCTGTAACATGTGGCGGCCCGTCATCAGGCCAACGCGGGAGGGAGCACGGCGACAAGGGCGGAACAGGTGAAGCAGGATGCGGCGGCAGCGCCCGAAAAGGCGCCGGAGGCGGATCGTAGCCTGTTGTCGGGAATCCAGCTTCTGTCCGACCTCAAGCGTGACGAGCTGACCACCGTAGAACGCGCCTGCCGATACAAGCGGTTCACCGCCCACGAACAGATCATCGACCGCGACAGCGTCACCACCGACGTCTTCTTCGTCGTCCGCGGACGCGTGCGGGTGGTCAACTATTCGGTGTCCGGCCGCGAAATCGCCTTCGACGACCTCGTCCAGGGCAGCTACTTCGGCGAGCTGTCGGCGCTCGACGGACAGCCCCGCTCGGCCAGCGTCATGGCGCTCGAGGATTCGCTCATCGTCGCGCTTCCGCGGCGGGTGTTTCTGGAGCTGCTCGCCAAGCACCCGAAGGTGGCTCTGAAGGCCATGCTGCGCCTCGCCCGCATCGTCCGCGCCTCCAACGAGCGGATCATGGACCTCAGCACGCTGGCCGCCAACAACCGGGTCCAGGCCGAGGTGCTGCGTCAGGCGCGCGAGCATATGGTCGACGACATCCACGCGCGGATCGCGCCGATCCCGGTGCACAGCGACATCGCCAGCCGGGTGAGCACGACCCGCGAGACGGTGGCCCGGGTGATGAACGACTTGGCGCGCCAGGGGGTCGTCGAACGGACCAAGGACTCGCTGCTGATTCGCGACGTGGAGGTGCTGCAGGGCATGGTCGAAGAGGTCCGCGGCGAATAACGCGCCTTCGGACTCTTTCGCCAATCGAGAACGACTCGCGGCGTGATATCCGTCACAGACCGAAACCACGTTGTCGCCGATGATGGTGTCAATCGACAGGGAGAGTGGTCGTCCGCCCACCAAACCGGGGGTATCGATCATGGTTTCGGCAAAAGCGTTTGCGCTCGCCGTCGCGTTGATGGGGTTGTAGCTGGCTCTGGTTGCCGCCAACGAACCCGGAGTGTGGTTCCCCTTCTGAGGGTACCGCCGAACGCGTCCGGTCGGCGCTGAGTCCGGGCGATGTCCAAAACCGTCCTCGTCGTCGAAGACGACGACCTGAATCTCAAGCTGTTCAACGAGCTCTTGCAGGCCAACGGTTACGACACCCTGCAGGCTTCCGACGGGCGCGACGCCGTCGACATGTCCCGCCGCTACCGTCCAGACCTGGTGCTGATGGACATCCGTCTCCCGGGCATCTCAGGCCTGGAGGCGACGCAACGCATCAAGGCCGACCCGGAAACCGCCGACATCCCCGTCGTCGCCATCACCGCCAACGCGATGAAGGGGGACGAGCAGACGGTGCTGGAGGGCGGGTGCAACGGCTATATCGCCAAGCCGATCTCGATCGAGACGTTCCTGGCGGTGGTCTCGCGGTTCCTCGACTAGCGGCGCCGGCCGCGGACGGACCTACTTAATCTTCGCTTCCTTGAAGACGACGTGCTTGCGCGCGACCGGGTCGTACTTGCGGAACTCCAGCTTGTTGGTCTGAGTGCGCGGGTTCTTCATCGTCACGTAGTAGAACCCGGTGCCGGCGCTGCTCACCAGCCTGATCAGGATCGTATTGGGTTTCGCCACTGTATCCGCCTCGGTCTGGACGCAGGGTCCGGTTCAAGGACCGGCATCATACCGCCGGCGGCTAGCCTGTCAAGGGTTGCCCTCTTATTGTTTGCCCGGCGGCGCGGCGGCAACGCTGGGGGCGCGGCCGAGCATCCGGGCATGAAGCGCGCCATCGCCGGCGATCCTGACGGTGACGTCGCGATCCAGGTCGGTCCCGCGTTTTTCCGCCGGGCATTCGGCCGTCCTCCCCGCGGCTGTACCGGCGGCGAACAGCGCCCCGAGGGCGCCGGGATCGTCGGCGGTAACCCCGCTCATGCAGATCGCCGGGCGGACGCCGCGGCCATGAAGGACATAGCCGGACGGCGGCACCAGGCGCGACCAGGTCAGCGTGATCTCGCCGCCGTTGGGCAGCGGTACCACCGTCTGGACCGTGCCCTTGCCGAAGGATGCCGTGCCGACGACGATGGCGCGGCCATGGTCCTGGAGGGCGGCGGCGACGATCTCCGCTGCCGAAGCCTACCGGCCGTCGACCATCACCACCAGCGGCAGGCCGTCAGTGAGGTCGCGCCCGCCGGCGTCGTAGACCTGCAGGCTGTCGGGGTGGCGGCCCCGGGTGGCGACGATGTGGCCCGATCCCAGGAACAGGTCGGCGACCTCGACGGCCTGCTTGAGGAGGCCGCCCGGATTGCCGCGCAGGTCGAGCACCAGGCCGGTCGGCGGTGACGGTGCGTTCTCGATCTCGGCGTGCAGCGCGGCGGCGACGTTGCCTGCGGTGTCCTGATTGAACCCTTTCACGGCGATATAGAGGACATCGCCGAAGCGGCGGCGCTCGACCGTATCGGGGACGATGTGTGTCCGCTCCAGGCGGACGCTCCACGGATCGGCCCGGCCCAGCCGCTCGACGACCACCAGCACCTGCGTTCCCGGCTTGCCGCGCAGTTTTCCGCCGACGGCTTCGGTGCTCAGGCCGTCGATCGCTACCCCGTCCACATGGGTGATCCAGTCGCCGGCCTTGCCCCCCGCCAGCGCCGCCGGCCCGCCGGCGATGAGGCGCGTGACCAGCGCCGTGCCGCCGACGAACTTGAGGCTGAGTCCGACGCCGCCGTAGCCGTCGCGGCGGGCGCGGTCGCGCCGCGCCTCCTCGGCGCCGGCATAGTGCGAAAAGGTGTCCAGGTTGGCGAGCGCGCCGTCGAACACGGCCTCGTACAGCCGTTCGGCGCCCACCTCGGCGACCGCCGGCGACACCGCGCGGCTGGACACTGACATCCTTGCCGTCAGCGCCGCCCAGGCGTGGGAATCGTCGGCCTCGGGCGCAGCATGGCGGGCGAGCCCGACGCCGGCCGACGACAGCACCACCGTATCGCCCTCGCGGTTCACCGTCAGCGCCGGATCGAGCGCTCCCAGCCCGCGCAGGCCCTCCATCGCCAGGGATTCGGCCGTCACCGGATCGATATAACGGTCGGCGACCACCCGGTAGCCGATGGCGAACACCCGGTGCGCAGTGGTGACCCGGAACTCGGGGTCGTCGGCGACCTCCGAGCGCGGCAGCGCGCACGCCGCCACAAGGCCAACGAGGACCAGGACGGACAGGCGGTGCAGGACGGTGCGGAGTTCGGCCATGGCGACGATCATGCCCTGAACCGCCGCCGCCGTCACCCGATGCGTGGGAGCACGGAGACTGTTTCGGTTCGTTGAGCGAAGACACGGGTCGTGCCAAGACGCCCTGTCGACATCGTCCAGACATCCTTCGACACGCGGCTCCTGCCTGCGCGAAGCCGGAGCTTCGCTTCGGCGAAGGCAGGTCGCCGCTGCTCAGGATGAGGTGCTGTTGCGCTCCACACACACCCTCATGTTGAGCAGGCGCGCGAGCGCCGTGTCGAAGCATGCCTTAGGTGGTGGTGTTCATCGAAGGTCCGGCGACGTTTACACGCTCCCCATTGATGACCTTGGATCACACCTACTTTCGCCGTTTGCCGGCGGTTTTCCTCGCGGCTTTCTTGGCCCCCTTGCGCTTCGCCGAGTGGCTGGCCTTCCTGGGCGGGCCCGTCTTGCCGCGCCGTCCGGGCAGCATGCCGCCGTCCATGAGCCGGAGGATCAGCCCGCCGGTCACGGGATCGGCCTCGGCGAGGCGGACCTCGACCGTGTCGCCCAGCCGGAAGGCGCGGCCGGTCGAGCGGCCGGCCAGCTCGTGGCGGCGTTCGTCGTGGATGTAGAAGTCGTCGGGCAGCGTGCTCACCGGAATGAGCCCGTCGCCGCCGCTGTCGGTGAGCGTGACGAACAGGCCGAAGCGGGTGACGCCGGTGATGCGGCCGTCGAAGGTCGCGCCCACCCGCTCGGCCAGATAGGCGGCGGTGAAGCGGTCGACGGCGTCGCGCTCGGCCGCCGCGGCGCGCCGCTCGGTGGCCGACAGATGCTCGCCGAGGCTGGCGAGGTCGCCAAGCTCCTTCCCGAGCCCGCCGGCGCCGAGCCCGTACCCGGCGATCAGCGCGCGGTGGACGACGAGGTCCGAATAGCGCCGGATCGGCGAGGTGAAATGGCAGTAGCGCCGCAGCGCCAGGCCGAAGTGGCCGATATTCACCGGGTCGTACTGGGCCTGGGCCTGGGTGCGCAGCACCACGTCGTTGACCAGGTGCGCCTGCGGCGTCTCGGCGGCCTTGGCGAGGATCTGGTTGAAGTGCTGCGGGCGGATGACCTGCCCCCGCGAGAGCTTCAGTCCGAGGCCGTCGAGGAACTCGCGCAAGCTCTCCAGTTTCTCCCGCGTCGGCTCGTCGTGGCCCCGGTAGAGGCAGGTTGCCCGCTTGGCCTCCAGCGCTTCGGCGGCGGCGACGTTGGCGCAGATCATGAACTCCTCGATCAGCTTGTGGCTGTCGAAGCGCTCGCGGACCTCGACCCGGTCCGGCAGGCCGTCCTTGCCGACGATGACCCGCCGCTCCGGCAGGTCCAGTTCTAGCACGCCCCGCTCCCGCCGCGCCTTGGATAGAGCTTCGTAGGCTCCGTAGAGGAGCGCGATCACCGGTTCCGTCAGGGGTTCGGTCGCCTCGTCGGCGTTGCCGTCCCGGGCCGCCTGCACCTGGGAATAGGTCAGCCGCGCTGCCGAGCGCATCATCCCGCGGACGAACCGGTGGCCCCGGAGCCGCCCGTCGGCGCCGATCCAGAGATGCGCGGCGATACACGGTCGGTCCTCGTCCGGCACCAGCGAGCACCAGCCGTTGGAGAGGGCCTCGGGCAGCATCGGCACCACACGGTCGGGGAAATAGACCGAGTTGCCGCGCTCGTAGGCCGCCCGGTCCAGGGCGTCGCCCGGGCGCACGTACCAGGCCACATCGGCAATGGCGACCATGAGGTGCCAGCCGCCGGGGTTCTTCGGGTCGGCGTCGGGCTCGGCCCACACCGCATCGTCGAAGTCGCGGGCGTCGGCGCCGTCGATGGTGACCAGCGGCACCCGGCGCAGATCCTCGCGGCCCTTCAGGGTCGCCGGTCCCGCCGCGTCGGCCTGCTCCAAGGCCTCGGCCGGGAACCGGTTGGGGATGTCGTGATCGTGCAGCGTGATCAGGCTGATGGACCGCGGCCCCTGGGTCGCGCCGAGGCGCTCGACCACCCGGGCCTGCCGCAAGCCCAGCCGCGCCGCCCGGCGCACCTCGGCCCACACCAGCTCGCCCGGCTCGGCGTCCAGCGAGTCGCCGCGCGGCACCACCAGATCGTGCCGCGCGCGGCGGTCGATAGGCTTGATCCGCCCCTCGCCGTCGACCACCCGGTAGATGCCCAGCGCCCGGGCCGGCGCCGACGGCAGCCGGCGGATGACCCGGCCCTCGAAGGCGCCCTCGTCGATGGGACTGAGCCGCGCCAGCACCCGGTTGCCCGTCCCCAGCGCCGCGCGGCTCCGCTTCTCCGGCGCCATGTAGATCACCGGCGGTGCGCCATCCGCCTCCCAGGTCAGCGGCCGCGCTAGCACCTCGCCGTCGGTGTCGGTGCCGGTGATCTCGACGACGGTCACCGGCAGCAGCACCCCCGGCTCGGCATAGCGCCGCCCCCGCCGCCGTTCCAGGACCCCGTCGGCCTCCAGCTCCTTCAGCACCTTCTTCAGCGCCATCTTCTGCGAAGCGTCGAGCCGGAACGCCCGCGCAATCTCGCGCTGCCCCGCCGCGTCCGGGTTGTCGCGGATGTAGGAGACGATCTCGTCCCGGCTCGGGAACGGCGCTGTGGACTTGGTCGATCTGCTCAAGGGCCGGTAGCGGCGGATTTGGCGGCGGCTTTCTTCGCCGTTACCTTCTTGGTTGCGCCCTTCTTCGCCCCTTTCGCCTTCGCGCCGCCCTTTGGCTTGGCGCCGGAGCGTTCCGCCTTCGCCGCGAGGATGGCGACGGCCTCGTCTAGCGTAAGGGTGTCGGCCGACGTGTTCTTGGGGAGGGTGGCGCGCCGGCCGCCGTGCTCGACGTAGGGGCCGAAGCGGCCGGAGCGGAGCTTGACCGGTTTCTTGTCGGCCGGGTGGTTGCCGAGCTCCTTGGCCGGCGTCTTCTTCTTGGCGCCGGCCAGGAGGTCGACGGCGCGGTTGATGCCGACCGTCAGCACGTCGTCGCCCTTCAACGAGACGTAGGTGTCGCCCATGCGCACGTAGGGGCCGAAGCGGCCGATTCCGGTGGTGATCATGTCTCCCGTCTCGGGGTGCGGGGCGATCTCGCGAGGCAGGGCGAGGAGCGCCAGCGCCTTGTTCAGATCCACCGACGACGGGTCCATGTCGCGGGTCAGCGAGGCGCGCTTGGGCTTGGGCTTGACCTTGTTCTTGCCCTCGCCCGTCTCAACGCCGAGCTGCACGTAGTAGCCGTAGGGCCCCTTCTTCAGGGTCACGTCGAGGCCCGTCGCCGGGTCGGTGCCGAGCGGGCGTTCGCCGTTGGGGACGGCGGCCTCGGCGGCATCGGTGCTGCCGTCGGCGACCACCAGCGGCCGGGTGAACCGGCAGTCGGGATAGTTGGAGCAGCCGACGAAGGCGCCGTACTTGCCGAGCTTGAGGTTCAGACGCCCGTCGGCGCAGGAGGGACAGGCGCGGGTGTCCTTGCCGTCGGCGCGCTCGGGGAAGAAGTGGGGCCCGAGCAGACTGTCGAGCGCGTCGAGCACCTCCTTCACCCGCAGGTCCTTGGTCTCGTCGACGGCGGCGCTGAAGCCCTTCCAGAACTCGTCCAGCACCGCCTGCCAGTTGATCCGCCCGCCGGAGATGTCGTCCAGCTTCTCCTCCATCTGGGCGGTGAAGTTGTAGTCCACGTAGTGCTCGAAGAAGCTGGTGAGGAAGGCGGTGACCAGCCGGCCGCGGTCCTCGGGCACGAAGCGGCGGCGGTCGAGGCGCACATAGTTGCGGTCCTGCAGGACAGACAGGATCGAGGCGTAGGTGGATGGCCGGCCGATGCCCAGCTCCTCCAGGCGTTTCACTAGGCTCGCTTCGGTGTACCGCGGCGGCGGCTGGGTGAAGTGCTGTTCGGCCTCCACCGAGACCCGCTCCATGGCCTCGCCTTCACGGAGGTCGGGGAGGATGCGGCCCTCGCCCTCCTCCCCTTGCGCGTCGCCGTTGCGCTCGGGATCGTCACGGCCCTCGCGGTAGACGCGGAAGAAGCCGTCGAAGGCGACAACCGAGCCCGTCGCCCGGAAGGCCATCTGCTTGTCGGCCGAGGCGATGTCGACGGCGACCTGATCGAGGACGGCGGACTCCATCTGGCTCGCCACCGTGCGCCGCCAAATCAGCGTGTAGAGCTTGAGCTGGGCCTCATCGAGGACGCTACGGACGTCGGCGGGCTTGCGGCGGACGTCGGTGGGGCGGATGGCCTCGTGGGCCTCCTGGGCGTTCTTGGCCTTGGTTTTGTAGGCCCGCGGCACATCCGGCAGGTAGGCATCGCCATAAGCCTCGCCGATCAACCCGCGGCAGGCGGCGATGGCCTCGCCGGCCATCTGCACGCCGTCTGTGCGCATATAGGTGATCAGGCCGACGGTCTCGCCGCCGATGGAGACGCCTTCGTAGAGCTGCTGGGCGAGGCGCATGGTCCGAGACGCGCCGAGGCCGAGCTTGCGCGACGCCTCCTGTTGCAGGGTCGACGTGGTGAACGGCGGCGCCGGGTGGCGCCGCGCCTTCTTGCGCTCGATGGTGTCGACGGCGAACGTCTGCGCCTCCGCCGCGGCGACGGCGGCCCGGGCGGTGATCTCGTCGGCGAGGCCGAACTTGTCGAGCTTCTTGCCGTTCAAGCGGGTCAGCGTCGCCTGCACGGCGTCGCCCGCCTTGGTGTTGAACGTACCTTCGACGGTCCAGTATTCGCGCGGCTTGAAGGCCTCGATCTCGGCTTCGCGCTCGCAGACGAGGCGCAGCGCCACCGACTGCACCCGCCCGGCCGAACGGCTGCCCGGCAGCTTCCGCCACAGCACCGGCGACAGGGTAAAGCCGACCAGGTAGTCCAGCGCCCGGCGCGCCAGGTAGGCGTCGATCAGTTCCCGGTCTAGCTCGCGCGGATGCGAGAAGGCGTCGACCACCGCGGCCTTGGTGATCTCGTTGAACACCACGCGCTTGACCTCGACGTCCTTCATCGCCTTGGTGTTGGCCAGAAGCTCGCAGACGTGCCACGAGATGGCCTCGCCCTCGCGATCGGGGTCGGTGGCCAGATAGAGCCGCTCGGCGCCGCGCAAGGCCGACGCGATCTCCTTCACGTGCTTCTGCGAGCGGGGATCGACCTCCCACGACATGGAGAAGCCGTCGTCCGGGCGCACCGAGCCGTCCTTGGACGGCAGGTCGCGGACGTGCCCGTAGCTGGCGAGCACGGTGTAGTCGCTGCCCAGGTACTTGTTGATCGTCTTGGCCTTGGCCGGCGATTCGACGACGACGACGACGTTCATGAGCCCCGTTGCGGCTGTCCGTCCGCGCGGACGTTGGCGATCAGCGAAATCCGGTTGCCGGGGTGGCGCTCCAGCCGGCCGGCGAGTTCCAGTTCCAGCACGGCGATGGCGACCACGGCGGGTGACATGTGGCAGGCGCGAACCAGTTCGTCAACCGTGACCGGCACCGGCGACAGCATTTCGGTGACGGCGCGGTGCGTCGCGTCGAGGTCGGAGCCGGGGACCGCATCGGGCTCTGGGCCAAGCAAATCCGCGGCGTTCGGCTGCCCCCGGGCGGGCGCCATCTCGGCCAGCACGGTCAGCACGTCCTCGGCGGATTCGGTCAGCACCGCACCTTGGCGCAACAGGTCGTTGCCACCCCGCGACCGCGGATCGAGGGGTGAGCCGGGCACCGCGAACACCTCCCTCCCCTGCTCCAGGGCCATCCGTGCGGTGATCAAAGAGCCCGAGCGCGGGCCGGCCTCGACCACGACGGTGCCGCGGGCGATGCCCGAGATCAGCCGGTTGCGGCGGGGGAAGTGGCTGGCCTGGGGCTGCACGCCGGGTTCGACCTCGGAGATCAGCACGCCGCGCTCGGCGATCTCGTCCCGGAGCGCGGCGTTCTCCTCCGGGTAGACCACGTCGATGCCGCCAGCGACCACCGCCGCGGTGCCCGTCTCCAGCGCGCCCGGGTGGGCGGCGGCGTCGATGCCGCGGGCCAGTCCCGAGACCACCAGCACCCCGGCCCCGCCCAGATCGGCAGCGAGCCGCCGGGCGAACCGGGTGCCGTTGATGGACGCGTTGCGGGCGCCGACCACCGCCACCGCCGGGTCGGCGAACAGGTCGCCCGCGCCGATCACCGAAAGGAGCGGCGGCGCGTCCTCGATGTGGGCCAAGAGCGGCGGATAGTCATCCTCGCCTCGCGCCACCAGCCGCGCGCCGGCTTCGACAACGGCCTCCATCTCCCGCTTGCCGTCGGCAACGGCCCTGGCGATCATCGACCGGCCGCCCCGGCGGGCCATGTCCGGCAGCGCGTCCAGCGCCCGCCCTCCGCGTGCCTCAGAGCCTGATTTAAAAGTAGTTGAGTGATATCAATGGGATGTGATTCAACCGTCTTTTCGGAAGATATGGAGGAATGCATGCCCTGGAATGATATCACTCGCCGACAGCATAACCGGGACGGTCTGCGCTATCCAAGCGATTTGACGGACGAGGAATGGGCGTTGTTGGCGCCGCTCATTCCTCCGGCGAAGACGGGCGGCCGACCTCGCACGACGGACATGCGCGAAGTGATGAACGCCATCCTCTATATGGCCGGCGGTGGGACACCGTGGCGGATGCTGCCGAAGGACTTCCCGCCGGTCTCCACGGTGCGCGGCTATTTCTATGCCTGGCGTGACAGCGGGCTTTGGCAGACGATCAACCACATTCTGGTGGCGGCCACTCGCGAGCTGGAGGGGCGCGAGGCTCAACCGACGGCGGGCGTGATCGACAGTCAGAGTGTGA
>Ga0209144_1000243_pt1 | contig 11788 bp, 9 predicted proteins | sample WorMettrBAHAMAS1_FD_187392 | JGI IMG/M metagenome (GOLD analysis project Ga0209144, IMG submission 187392) | Marine gutless worms symbiont microbial communities from Max Planck institute for Marine Microbiology, Germany - Inanidrilus... | ecosystem: Host-associated > Annelida > Digestive system >...
CGGCTTGCTCCACAACCAGCGCACGCAGCCGTTCACGCTCCTGGATGGGGTTCTCCGGAGAACGGCTTGGGGCGTGCGGTTCAGGCATGCGATTGGGCTACACAGGTAGCTCTCGCTTTGACAAGGGGCCTGAATAGTTACATCAGGCGGCTAAATAACCGAGAAATTCTTTTCGTTCAAAGAGCAATCCGTGCAGGTTAGGGTACGGTTGCGAAACAGCTTACGCCGGTTGGCGCTAAATTCCATACCAAGTGGAGTTAGGAGTAAGCTATGCTGCCTAATTTAGGCAAATTGTGTCCCTCTGTCCCTTCCACTCTGAAAATTCAGGAATACTTTCACGGTCTCTAGAGCGCGGGAACGAGCCATGAACCCATCAAGATTGTGCGGGGTCTTGTTGACGGCAGGAGTTGGCAGCATCCTGATTCCAGTCGGGATCCGAGCGCAGACGGTAGCTTCCGGGCCGGTGGCCGCCGCACCGGAGCCGGTATCCGTCCCCACCCCCACGCAGACGACTGGGCCCCCGGCAGGTGACACGCCGCCCGCAGATGCCGAAGACGAGCCGGAGGACCCGCGCGCGACTTACAATCTGGCCTTGACCAACCTGGAAGCCGGTGAGCTCGAGGCTGCGGCACGCGGCTTCGAGGCCGTGCGCGCCGGGGTCGGGACCGACGGCGAGGCCCGCTTTCGCGCCACCTTCAACCTGGGCTGGGTAGAGATCGAGCGCGCCGACGCGGCCCTCGACCAGGAGCCGCAGGCGGCACTCCGAGCCCTGCGGCGGGCGGCCGACTGGTTCCGAGAAGCGAGTGCCCTGCGGCCGGAACATGCGGCGTCGCGCCTTAATCTGGAGCTGGTGCTACAGCGCGCGCTGCTCTTGGCCGACCATCTCGCCGAGCATGGCAAGGAGGACCTCTCCGCCCGCCTGGAACGGCTCGTCGAGGGACAACGTACCTTTCTGACCGAGCTGGGACGGGGTATCGACCTCGCCGCCCTGCAGAACGACCCCAACACCACCGAGCAGGCCCGTCGCACCCTGCGCACCTTCGCCACCGGCCAGTTGGAGCTGCTTACCCAGGCCGAGCGTCTGAGCGAGACCGCAGGACAAGAGCAGGCCAGCTTGCAGGCGAAGCCGGAGGAGGAGCGCAGTGCCCAAGAGGCCGTGCGCTTGGCCCAGATCGAACAGCTGCTGCACCACTTGCACCGGGCGCGGGAACGCATGGGACAGGCCCGCAGACAGTTGCGTCGCCTGGCGGCCAGGCGCGCCTACCGCCAGGTTGCCGCCGCCCTGGGCGACCTCAAGCGCGCCCGCGACCAGCTACTCGACCCGGTGGCACGCCTGGATGCCCTCATCACCGATGGCCTGGACCTGATGCGCCGAACAGGCCACAAGCTCGCTCTCAGGGCACAGCCTAGGCAGGGTGCCCCCGAGTGGTTGACGACAAAGTTTCTGGGCGAGACCCAGGCCGTCCTGGAAAAACGCACCGGCGAGCTCCACTCGGGCCTCGACGCCGGCCTAGCCCAGGCTGAGGAGACCCCGGCGGCCACGGACCCCGCCCCCGTAGGGGCACCCCTTGCGGCTGCTCAACTCCGGCGCCGGCTGGAAGCCGCGACACCCCTGATCGGTGAGGCACGGGGGGCCTTTCGGGAGGCACTTGCCGATCTGGAGGCGAAACGCCTGGGCAAAGCCTTGGAATCGCAACGCCGCAGCCTAGCCAGGCTGGTCACCGCCCGCGAGCACTTTCTGGACCTCAAACGCTTGGTCGAGCTCCTGTACCAGGACCAGCAACGCATCGCCGCCCTGATCGCGCCTGGGAAAGATACCGTAGCTCCGGATTCGGAGCCTGACGAAGAAGTCTCGACGCCGGATGAACCGGCTGCGGTATCCTCGGAATACCTCCCCGTCGCCCGCGAGCTGCAAACCGACAATCGCGAGCGTCTGCAGCGCGTCATCGCCGCCATCCTCGACCGATTGGCCGCGGTGCTCGATGCGGAGGAGCAGGCCAAGACAGCCCAGGTTCCGGATCCCCGGGCCACTACCGGTCCCCAGCCCCCGGACCCGGCTGTCCCTACTCCGCCCGACCCCGTCGCTTTGGAGGCCGAGCGTCGGCACCTGGAACAGGCCGACACTCTGCGGGTCGAGACGGAGAAGGCAATGCAACAGGCCCTGCGGGACCTGACGGCCGCGGAGGATCTCCCGGCCGCTGATCCGGAACTGGCGGGCACCATAAACCAGGCACGGCAATCCGTCGATCGCACCCTGAGCCGGGTCGAGGAATTGCGTCGCCTCTTCTTCTCGGTAGTCGACCACCTGCGCGAGACCCTGCGCCGCCAGATCGACCTGGGCGACCGTACCGAAGAGACGTCCGTGCTGGCTGCGACCGAGCCTGCCAAAAAAATCGCCCGTTTCCTCGACTCCATCGCCCCGGAGCAAACGGCATTGGCCGAGACGGCCGGGAGCATTGCCGAGGCCCTAGAACAACAGGCCGAGCGGCCCGCCCCCGCTACTCCGGAAGTCCAGGAAGACCCCCAAGGACAGGCAACCCATGCCCAGGAACAGCGGGCACGCCTGCGGCAGGCTGCCGATCAGGTCACGAGCGCCCACGACCACATGGATCAGGCTGCGGAGGCCATCGTCGCGGAACCCCCAACCTTCAAAGCCATCCGCGGCCACCAGCGGCAGGCCGTCGAGGCATTGACGGCCGCCCTTGCCGCCCTGCAGCCGCCGCCCCAGGGACAACCGGACCAACCGAAATCGGACCAACAGGATCAAGAGGGGCAGCAAGAGCAGGCAGAATCCCAGTCGGGCAGTCAAGACCAAGAAGACACGCAACCCCAGCCGGCACCGGGCGATGCGGGCCAACTCCTGCAGGGCATACGCGACCGGGAGGTCCGACGCCGGGAGCAGCGCGCCAAGCAGCAATCCCACGGCTACGAGCCGGTGGAGAAAGACTGGTGAGACATTTGTCCATGTGGTAACTGTTCTTCCGTTATACGCATTGGAACGAGAGATCCGAAGCCATGCAACCGGCAAAGAAAACTACGAATCACGCAAATCTACGCGGATTGGATTCTTTGTACCCATGGGATCATTCGTGCCGATTCGTGTGATTCGTAGTTAAAACCATGCCGCCAATGCGCACCCTCTTGTATCTGAAGAAAGACTCCATGCGCCGGATGCTTTTGCCGGTACTGCTTGCCGTCATCCAGCTTGCAAGCCCCACGGCGCTGGCTCAGCAGGCCCGGTTACATGCCGAGGAAGGTCCCCACTTCGTCGCCGTACCCGTGCACCTGCAGGTGATCGCAGAGGGGTTCGAGGAGCCCCCTCCCCAGCCCCGAATCGAGGTTGCAGATCCACCCCAGGGGCGCCTGGAGCTGACCGGGGTCAGCCCCAGCGTCAGCACAAGCATCCGGATCATCAACGGCCGCACGAGCCAGTCCAAACGGGTCCGATTCGCCTTCGACTACCGATTCCTGACCTGGACCCCCGGCGAACAGGTCATCGGACCCTTCCGGGTCACCCAGAACGGCAGTCAGGCCAGCACCGACAAGTTGCGTCTGATGATCGGCGAGATCCCGGTCAGCAGCCGGCAACAACTGCGGCTCATCCTGCCCCGGGGTGCGCTGATCGTCGGCCAGCGCGTGCCGGTGCGACTCGAATGGTGGGTCCCCGCCGATCTGCGCGGCACCCTCTTCAATCCGCGCCTGGCCGTTCCCCTCTTTGAGCAGCTCGACGCCTTTCGGTTTTATGACCCGGAGGACCCCATCACCGACATCGCCTTGACTATCGACACCGCCTCCGGCCCCATCGAGCTGGCCGCCACCACCCGTATGGAGTCCCGGAACAGCAAGCAGTACCTGGTGCATACCCTCACTCGCCGACTGATCCCCCTGCGGACCGGCGAATACAGACTCGCGCCCGCCGGCCTGGTAGTCGACGAGGTAGTGCGCTGGCACCGTGACTTCTTCGGTGAGCGCATCCCCACCCACATTCGGAAACGCCGGGTGGAAGACAAGCTGCGCACCCTGATCGTCCAGGACCTGCCCCAGGCAGGCAGGCCCGAGAGCTTCACCGGCACTGTCGGCTCCGGCTACCGCCTGGAGGCTGCGGCGGACCGCTCGGTAGTCCGGGTCGGCGACCCGATCTGCCTCACCCTCACCCTTCGGGGCGATGAGACCGTCGAGACCGCGGTACTCCCGCCCCTCACCGCCGACGGCGGACTCTCGGTTCGGGACTTTCGCATCCCCACCGAAAAGACCCCCGGTATCTATGCCGATGGCACCAAGCGATTCGAAGTAACCGTGCGTGCACTCCACGAAGGGGTCACTGCTATCCCGCCCCTCGTCTTCTCTTGGTATGACCCCGAACGACAGGAATATCGGACCACCCGCTCCCAGCCCATCGCCCTCTCCGTGCGCCTCGCTCAGGTCGTCTCGGCCGCAGACGTAGTGAGCGCCGTGCCCGAGGCGCCGCACGAGCCCAAGCGTGAGCCGACGACCGCTACGGCGATCGACCTCAAGGCCCGGAAACACCCGGTATTCAGCCTCACCGGGGCCGATCTTGCCATCACCACCGACATCGACACCCTGCTCCGGCCGAGCGGCTCCCTACTGACCGGCACCGGTGCCCGGGTCGGCGTCTATGGTCTGGGTCTGCTGGCCATCCTCCTGGCCCTGCTGGCCAGACGCCGCGCTTGGACCAACCCCGCCGGGCTGGCGCGCACCAAGGCCCTGCATGCTCAGCGGGCGGCCGCGACCGAGGCCCTCACCGTCACCGATATGAGCGCCGCCTTGCGGCAAATGGTCGCCACCGCCGGTATCCGGCCACCCCCAGACCTGGATCGTTTTCTGGCCGAATGCGACACCCTCGCCTATGCCCCCGGCGGCGCCTCGCATGCTCCGGACGGTCCCATGCGGACTCAGGCCTCATTGCTGGCCGATCAACTTCTCAAGGAGGTCGAGCGATGACTAGCTAGGTAGGTTGAGAAACGACTGTAGCCTGCGGTGAGCACAACGAACCGCATCAATGAACGGTAAAGAACCAATCTTTTTACGTCGTGACACAGCCTTGAAGATCGATGCATACGCCGCATTCGGTAGAGTCGGGTAAATCCGGTACGGAAAGAACGGGCGGTGACTTGCCTAGGGCAGCGCTTCCGACGCCGTCGGGCACTACATCACCGGAGCCCGCTCGGTGGAAGTGGTACCTGCGCAAGATGCGGGGTACTCCGCGGGGTAGCAGCCTGCCGCGGGTGTCGGCAGCCGAGGTTCTCTGGTCCTGGCTCGGGGCCTTCCTGGGCATCGGCGCGGTGGGGCTGGTGGGACAGTTCGTTCTCGTAGGAACCGACAACCTCTTCATGATCGGCTCGTTCGGGGCCTCGGCCGTCCTTGTCTACGGCGTACCTCATAGTCCCCTGGCCCAGCCCCGCAATCTGGTCGGCGGACACCTGCTCTCTGCCCTGGTCGGCGTCCTGTGCTACCAAGTGTTCTCTCCCATCCCCGGCTTGGCGGAGGCCGTTGCCGTGGCAAGCGCCATCGCCCTCATGCACCTGACCCGAACCCTGCACCCACCGGGTGGGGCGACGGCTCTGATCGCCGTCATCGGCTCCGAGGAGCTCCACTCCCTCGGCTACCTGTTCGCCTTCGTACCGGCGGGTCTGAGCGCGGTCGTCCTGCTCATCGTCGGACTGCTGGTAAACAACCTGAGCGCCCACCGTCGCTATCCGGAGTTTTGGCTGTAGGGCCCAGGGTACCCCGCTGCAGCGGCGGCCCGCCTACCTGGCAGCCTGCCTGCCGCAAACAGGTAAGCCCGTATTCAGCGGCTCTTTGTATAGCCCGTTGCCACGCCCCTGCGCGGAAATGCAAAGGTGGAGATTTGGCATCGGTGTTGTTTTGAGTTAACATGAAGCGGCTTCATGTTTATTTAAAGCAACATGGCACGCAAGAGCAGAATATCCGAATCGCCTCCGGCCGCCGTTGCCCAGACCCTTTCCCAGCTGGGAAGAAACATCCGGACCGCACGCCTGCGCCGCAAGTTGCGCATGGAAGACCTCGCCGAACGCATCGGGATCTCGCGCTTCGTCCTGGCGGATATCGAGAACGGCAAACTGACGACGGCTATCGTCGGGTATGTGGGGGCGCTATGGGTTCTGGGCCTGCTCGACCAGATGAAGGCAGTCGCCGATCCGGACCGGGACCAAGAAGGCAAGATCCTGGAGCGTGCGCGCAGTCCCAAGGTATCCCGGGTCAGAGATACCCTGGACGATGACTTCTGAGCGTAGCTGCTACGTGTATATCGTCCCGCCCGGCTCCACAGGGTTTGTTACGGCCAGGCGCTTCCGGCTTTCTGAAACCCCCGATGGCGAGCCGATCGGCGAGTTCGTCTATGGTCGCCGCTATCTGGGCGCCCGGACGTCGTGGAGTTCGATCCCATCGAGCTGCGCCTGCATCACGGGGCTCTCGAAACCGCCCGAATGGGTGGCTTCTTCGGGGCGATTCGGGATGCCATGCCCGATTACTGGGGACGGTGTGTGATCGAGCACCATAGTGGCCGTGTCCGACTGGAGGATTTCGACTACCTGATAGAAGCACCGGACGATCGTGCCGGTGCGCTCGGTTTCGGCTCGGACATCGAGCCACTTGTCCCGCAATGCCGTTTCAACCGCACGCTGGGTCTGGAGCGTATCCAGAGCGCAGCGGACGCGCTGATCAAAGACATCTCCGGCCCCATCGGGTCCGTCGCTGCTCAGGTCGAGGCGCTCTTACTGCTCGGTACCTCCATGGGCGGAGCCCGTCCCAAAGCAGTGATGGAGGGTAACGGCGACCTATGGATCGCCAAGTTCGGCCGTCCGGACGACCGTTGGAATCAACCGCGGGTAGAGCATGCCCTGCTCAATCTCGCTAGGCGGTATGGCCTGCAGGTTGCGGACAGCCGGTTGGCGACAGTCGGCAACCGCGACATTCTACTCGTGCGCCGTTTCGACCGGGACGCGACCGTGGAAGGTTACCGCCGTCACCGCATGATCAGTGCGTTGACCCTGCTGCGGGTCGGGGATGCCCAAGCAGACCGCAGCGGCTGGTCCTACATTCTGCTTGCTGATGAAATCCGCCGCGTCAGCGCCAGCCCCGAGGCGGACCTGCATGACCTGTTCAGGCGCATGTGCTTCAATGCCGCCATCTCCAGCCTCGACGACCATCCCCGCAATCACGCGGTGATCGCCAAAGATCGGGGATGGCGCCTTAGTCCTGCCTACGATCTCACTCCCATGCCCCAGATCGCGATCGACCGCTGCGATCTGGCTATGATCTGCGGACGCTACGGGCGCTATGCCAACCGGACAAACCTGCTCAGCGAGCACGGCCGCTTTTTGCTTACAAAGAAACAAGCAGTCACGGTCCTGAACCGGGTGATGGATACGGTGCGATCTGAGTGGCGCGCCGAACTCCGCCGGACCGGCATCAGTGAAGGCGATTGTACCAGGATTGAAAGCGCCTTTTTGTATGCAGGCCTGTTCAATGCGATCGAGGCCTAACGAGGCTTTTCCTCAGACCGACGAGACGTGAATTTTTTGTGCAGCGAACAAACTTGTAAAAGCAATGGGCGCAACACCCCCAAGTGCTGCATGAAGAGATGTGAGTTTTTGTGCCGTGCACAAACTTGACTCATTTGTAAAGATTCAGGTCCCTCAAGGGATCCTAGTACATCATTTCATCCAATTTTTGGTAGTGGTGATTTAATCGGCAATAATTCGGTATTATAGCGGTGTATGAAGAGTTTTAGCAAATCTCATGTATTTTAATACATTTGGAAAAAGAAAACGCCTTACGTACGAAGCGTGCTAACTGTTGCCGTAAGGTATTATTCCAACGCTCAATATGAGCCGTTTCCCCCGTTTCTTTACCCACAGGGCGCTGTTGCCCGCTCGGAATGACGGCGCGATACGCGCTCCAATAATCACTGAGAACGATGGCTTCCTTATAAGCAGACGGTATGCGATCCCAGAGTATCCGACAGGTGTTTTCGGTGCGATCACCGCGGGCAGAGGCGACGATTTCTCGGGTCTCTCTATTCATGGCAATCCAGACCCAAACTTTGTCTTTGCTACGAAAGACAAAGGACCATAACTCATCCACCTCCACACAGGAATCTTTTTGCACTCAACAGGTTGTAGCGTCTCTTCAAGGGGTGGGAGGTCATTCGCCTGTTCTTTTAACCAGGTACTCAATGTTCGTGCGCGAGACCCCAAACGTCCGTCCCACCGTTGCGATTCAAGCTATGGCCGCCAGCGGTCCTGAGGCTACTCGACCAGGACCACGGCCTTGACTTGGGCATAGACCCGCTTGCCGGGGGTCAGCTGCAACAGCTCAGCCGATTTGCGGGTGATCCTGGCCAAGACCGCTGTACCGGTAAGATCGAGGCGCACCAACATCCGCGCTGTGTCGTTTTCCGCCAGCCCTTCGACCCGGGCCGGGAAAATGTTGAGGATACTGGTGCCGGTCTGGGGTTGCAGGGTGATGCTGACATCGCGGGCCAGCACCCGCAGGCGTGCCTTGTGGCCGATGGGCAAGCCAATGCGGGCGACACTGAAGCGGCCGCCGGAAAAGTCGAGATAGCTCAGGTGAAAGGTCTCATCGTGGGCTGCGATCTCCGCCTCGATGATAGCGTCGGCCTCGGCGCCGAGGTCGCAGGCGAGGTCGAGGCGGGCCCGCAGATCGCCGAGCCGGCCGGCGGCTCGCACCCGCCCGGCCTCGAGCAGGACCAGATGGTCGGCAAGCCGCGCGACTTCGTCCGGGGCGTGACTGACATAGAGCACCGGCATCGCCAGCTCGTCGTGCAAGCGTTCCAGATAGGGCAGAATCTCCCGCTTGCTCTTATGATCCAGCGAGGCCAGGGGCTCATCCATCAACAGCAGATGCGGGCTGGTCAGCAGGGCCCTGGCGATGGCCACGCGCTGGCGCTGCCCGCCGGACAGGCGATCCGGCCGCCGTTCCAACAGCTCCCCGATCCCCATCAGGTCGGCGACTTCGTCGGCTCGCACGCGACGCTTGTCCGGGGCAATGCGTGTAAGGCCATATTCGAGGTTGCGCCGCACCGACAGGTGCGGGAACAGCCCCGCCTCCTGAAACACATAGCCGATCGGCCGCCGATGGGGCTTGCGGAACAGCCGCCTGGCATCATCCTGCCAGGTCTCGGTGCCGACGCGGAGGCGGCCGGCCATGCGCTGCAGCCCCGCCACGCAGCGCAGGATAGTGGTCTTGCCGCAGCCCGAAGGACCGAACAGGGCAGTGATACCGTGCATCGGGCAGTCGAACCGGACGTCGAGCGAGAAGCCGCCGAGCGATCCCGCAAAGCGGGCATGGATGTACCCGTCTTCGTGCATCACAGGCTAGTAGTCAGTCAACCATCCATTGATGTATATGGCCGTTCGAGCTTGATGCGCGCATCCTCGGTGGCGGATCGCCAATTTACATCAATAGTTTACTGCTGGACTACTAGTACATTATCCGAAGATTTCGCAGATTTTCTAGCGGCTGTCTAAAAAGACATAAGTTAATAGAAAATCACCTAACGGTCATTTTATAGGGCGTCTGGTTATTACAGATCTGTCGGAGAAGCAAGCGACTTGATGCGAAACAAACCTGAGCTTCACTCGAAGTTGGCTTGCGTTCGTAACTTTACTTAATCGACGTGATCGAACTGGCCAGGCAAAGGTTCTTTCAACCACCCATCGACGAGGTAACACGTGGAAGCCGGGAAACCCTGTTTGTTTTCTAACGACATCGATCAGGCATCCGAATTGGATGCCAGAGCCAATCGGAAAGCTCCGGGCCGGAATAACCACTGTCGGCCCAGATTTTTTGTGATGGTATGAAGGAATGAGAACAGATCCGTTATGAGCTGACGAGCCGCTTTCCCATCAAATACGTTGGTTGCGAACACCCGAACAATAATCAGACAACCCATTGTATCGAAAAGGATATTTCTTTTTCTTCCTTTAATGAGCTTGCCTCTATCGAACCCTGATTCCAGACAGGATTCTGGGGTTCCCTTGATGCTTTGACTGTCAATGATGGCTGCCGTTTGGTCTGGGTTTCGACTTTTTTCACGTAACTTCTGACGTAGCGCGGTATTGACTTTTTCCAACGTTCGATTGTCCGTCCATTTGTTGTAGTAAGAGTTAACCGGTCGGTAAGGGGGAAAGTCTGTTGGGAGGTAGCGCCATGGACAACCGGTTTTATTCAGACAAAAAATCGTATTCAGGATTTCGCGAAGATCGGTCGTTCATGGACGTCCAGTGGTAGTGGTATAGGGTTCGAGCTCATCAAAAACAGGCTGGAGAATTTCCCACTCTTCATCAATGAGGTCGCTCGGGTACCTGATAGGAGATTGAGTCCTTTCAGGAGTCATATTGTAATCCGAAATAGAAGTGCTCGCAGTTATTATACCACCAGAGAATCTGATTTTTTTATGATTAAAAATCAATAAGTTAGTTTTTAAGCATCCTCTTAGGGTCTAGATAACTTTAGAGTGGATTTTCTTTCAGTAGAGTAAGTATTCTATCAGAGAGATCTTCCTCTCGGTGATGAAATCTGAATTCACATTCCTTGAGGTGTAAAAGGAACGTTTGTCGGGGAACAGCATTGAACTTTTCAGCTCGGCGATTTTCCAGGCCCGCAAATCGTGCGCGAAATAGCGTATAAGTGCTCTGAATTTAGCTTCCGAAGGGTGTGAACGCCTGAAATACCTGTTTTTTCCTTGCATAACATAACCTTGGCATACTCTCAAGATGCTAAAGTTATCTAGACCCTTGCATGTTTTTGCGTCCATTTGCGTTCGTTTGCGGACAAATCTTCCCGGAAAATCCTGCCAGCTCACTGTTATCGGTGGTTGAGCGCATCCGTACCAGCCCGTCCGAGGCGCCTTTCGAGCAGGAAGGTGGCGAGGATGACGACGAACGAGAACGCGAGCATGCCCCCGGCCAACAGGTGGGCCTGGCTCCATTGCAGGGTTTCCACATAGTCGTAGATCGCGATCGACAAGACCTTGGTCTCGCCGGGAATATTGCCGCCGATCATCAAGACTACACCGAACTCGCCGACTGTGTGGGCAAAGCCCAGCACGGCGCCGGTCAGGAAACCAGGGCGTGCCAGCGGAACGGCCACCGACCAGAAGGCATCCCAGGGCGAAGCCCGCAGGGTGGCGGCAACCTCGAGGGGACGCTCCCCGAACGCCTCGAAGGCGTTGCGGATGGGTTGCACGACAAACGGCATCGAGTACAACACCGAGCCGGTTACCAGACCCTCGAACCTGAACGCCAGTGAGCGCCCGCCGAACAAACCGGCTATCCACCCGCCCGGACCGTTGGGCCCCAGGGCGATCAGCAGATAGAAACCCAACACCGTCGGCGGTAGGACCAGCGGCAGGGCCACCAGGGTGGCCACGATCTCCTTCCACGGTGACTTGGAGCGGGCCAGCCACCAGGCGATCGGGGTGCCCAGGATCAACAGAACCAAGGTGGTGAGTGACGCCAAGGCCAGAGTCAGCCGGATCGGCGACCAGATCCCGGCTAGCTCAGGCACAGGATTCTCACAGAAGATTTAGCCGCAGATGAACGAAAATGAAGATCACTTCTTGGTAGTGGTAAATTTCTAACTGATAGATTGGTTTACTAGTGTCCGGTTTAAAAATCGAATAGATTCAATTGGTTGGAAATATGGGGTTTCGGGTTTTGCTGTAGCGCATCCATAACAACTTGTTTTATATACCTTTTCTCGAACAGATTGACTTCCGAAA
>Ga0209144_1000246_pt1 | contig 11711 bp, 9 predicted proteins | sample WorMettrBAHAMAS1_FD_187392 | JGI IMG/M metagenome (GOLD analysis project Ga0209144, IMG submission 187392) | Marine gutless worms symbiont microbial communities from Max Planck institute for Marine Microbiology, Germany - Inanidrilus... | ecosystem: Host-associated > Annelida > Digestive system >...
TCTCATCCGCCGACCAGTACCGTCGAACCCGGCCCATCAACCCCACTCCACAAATGCCCACTATCGATAATGGACACTATCGCCAGACCAACGCCGATAAACAGAGCGGGTTCACCGGACGGTTACGATATCCGTATATCGCCGTCATTTTCGCCTCCGCTGGGAAATTCGCAAAAAAGCTGCGGAAACTAACGCGGACGGCGTTTTTCGGCAACCACCGAGATACGCACTTCAGCGCTTCGTCGTTTACCGCCCGACACCCGGGTCCGGACGGCGGACGACGTCGGTCAATGCGACGGTCATCATGATCAGCAACGATATCTGCCACCAGGCGGCCCAGACGGAGAAATTGAAAAGACCGGACGTCCAGTATCCGGTCAGGGCGGCAAGGGCCGCCAACCAGGCAGGATTGCGGTCAGAAAGAAATCCTCGGACCATCCGGATCGCGGCAAACAGGAGCACACCACACAAACTCAGCAAACCGAAGAGACCGGTTTCCGCAAATATCTCGACCACCCAGTTGTGCGGATGGCTCGGAACGATGTGCGTGTCATTGGTCCCCGGAATGACGACAACAGCACCAGGCGTCAGGTTGATGGTGTTGATACCGACACCAAACAAAGGGAATTCCCAAGCGATTTTCCAAACGTGACTCCACATGGCTTGGCGCTCGAAGTCGATCAGCCAGGTCGGGAAAAGCCAATCCCCTTCCGGCACTTTTATCGGCGCCCGGTCGTGGAACAGCCAATAGGCTACGGCCGCGATTACGCCGACCGCGGAGAGCGCCATCACGACACGGTATTTCACTGGCATTCGGCCGCTGCTGAGGGCGGCGACGAACACTGCCGCGCTGACCAATCCGGCCAAGGCCGCGCGATTGGTTGTCAACCACACAAGAGCCAGAAACCCGACTGCCGCCAATACGGCCGTCACCCGCCACAAACCTGTGAACCGAACGACGCTCCACAATGAGATCGGTACGATCAACACCGCCAGCGCTGAATAGGCCTTAAGCGGCTTGAATGCGGGGGAGATATTGTCCCATCCATGCAGACGAAGCCCCCAGTAGATTTGTGGCGTCACCAGGATGGCGAAGAGCGCATAGGCTAAGAACACCACGGCCGACGCCATCATGGCCTTCAGAACGACCTCATGAAGAGTCCGGTCGAGCTGCAACAGGGTGAGAAACGGCATGAACAGGGCAAAAATCAGGGCCGTTCGCAGGAAGACCTGACCCGAATCGATAAGGTCCCGCGATTCCCGCAAGCCGGGAAGCCAGCAGACGAACATGAGGACGACCAGATAAAACACCGCCGTTCCGGTAGGCCGGCGCAGACCTTCCAGAAAGGCGCTCCCCAACGGATCCGACAATGCGACGGACAGGAAAAATACGCCCACCAGTACGGCCATGACGGTGCGGCCGAACACCAATGCGGGTACGGCCAATCCCAATAGAACGAACGGAAAAATGTCGGTTGCGGTCGTTTTCGTGCCCATCGCGCCGACCATCGGCTTGGTAAGGGAAATGATCCGGGATTAAAACGGCTTTCATTCGTCATCACAAGGCCACGCCGCTCAGGTAATCAGCGAACCCTGTAGAGAACGTAATCGGCGATCGTGTGTCCCCGTGATTGCCAAGTCATGCGTTTGACGACATGGAGCGTCGGCATTCTTGACCAGGCAAAACCGTCGCCGCCGAACACGGATAGAAAGACGCTTTTCAACCCGTCATCGAACCGAGTCGCCTTGGCAAACACGAAAACCGCCGACTGATCCGGAATATCGATGCGAAAACGAGACAGATAGTCATGCAGCCTCCCAGCTCGTTGTTCGCGCACCAGGCTTTCCGCGGGACGGACGATTCGGTAGTCGTCCCAAACCCGTTGACTCAAGCTGCGGAACCGATGCACCAAAGGATAGTCCCATGCGATCAACACGCCGCGCGACGGTATCACCTGTTCAACGTCCCTGACGACACGACGAAATCCGTCCGATTGTCTTACATAGGTTGCCCACAGTGGAACTTTCCCGGGATCGATGAAGGCGGGCACTTGGGTCGCGATTTGGAACGTCAAGACGGCGCCGATCGCGGCGACGGCGGCGGGCCGCCATAACCACCCGTTAATGCCGCGGCGCCGGACCTGCCAGCACCACGCCAGACTCCACGCCAAGCCGAGAAACACGAAGGGTATGGCGTAGGCACCCGTCCGGTCATACTGATTGAAGCCCGACATGACCACGCCGAGAAGGAAATGGACGAACACCACGATCAGCGGTAAGCGCATTCCTTGGTACCGGGCCATCGCCGCCAAGCCGATCAGGCCCAGGACCAGGGCCGGCAGAGAGGTCACCATGGCCATTGTCGAGAACCATCTGCCGGCGCGGTCCAGCCAATCGAGCGGCGAATTGCCTTCCTGTGAAAAGACCCAGATGAGCCGCGTCATGAAATCCTGCGCTGCCCCCTCGTGGCCGGCGCCGGGTGCGATGCCCGCAAGAATCACGGCAGGGGCAAGGACGAACACGATCCCTGCGCCATAGAAGCCCAGCGCTTTCAGACGGCCGACGGCCGGCCAGCCTCCGGTCGAGACAAGCAGGAAAGCGGTGGCCGGTGGCAGAATAAAGACGATCGTGTAGTGGCTGTAACAGGCGGCACCGTGAACGGCAACGACGAACGCCAACCCGCGCCAGGCTTCGGGCCGAAGTCCGCTCGCCTCAAAACGAGCCATCCAGCGTTCGGTCGCGACCATACCGATCACCAGCATCAGAACGCCGACATTGTGAAAGCCCATCGCCGAGAACAGGTTGAGAAAGGAACTCCCGAAAGCCAGCACCACGAACACCAGGCCGACCGCAACCGGAGGCGGTCGGCCGCCGGGCACCGGGCCTTTCGGTTCCCGCAGTGTCGGGAGCGCCGCGGCGATCACGAGAGCCAGCCCACCGGCGACGATACTGGCGGCGATCTGCGCCGGCATGGAACCGCCGAACGGCAATGTCAGGACCGTAAACCAGGCGAGACTGATGACGGTAAAGATGAGGTCGTTGGCGAGCGCGATCTGGCGCAGCAGGATGTTGAGCAGGCTGCCTTCGTCCGCAGTCAGCCGCTCGACGAATCCGGCACCCTCGAGATCTTGCGGAAACAGCCGTTCGGCATGGATCAGGGACCGCGCCCAGGCCGTCGTGAAGGCCTGGTCGGTCCGCGGCTCCAGGTCGGCGAACTGATAGACCCGCAAAGCCGAGAACAGGACCGCGATGCCGACAAGGGCGGTCCACACCAGGATGCGGGTCCGAACCCCGGTGGTGGTCCGCTGTTTCGCGGCACCGGAACCCGCGACCGCCGCGCCGTCGTCACCCGGCCCCTCGGCCGCCCGATCGTCGTCAGCCCCGCGTCGAATTCCCGTTGTTGGTCGGTTCCGGAAGCTATCGTGAGCGGATTGACCTCACAAGGGCCGATCGTTCGTCTAAGGAATCGCCGGCATGGAACCACGCCGCCTTTTCCTCGCAAATCACCGGTGTCGCGGCATTGACAAGCCCCCGACAAGCCCCTATGTTCCGCGCCTTCGATGCCCGGACGGCCGGGCCTGTTGCCTTGAGCCCGGTGCTTTGAGATTGAGCTGGGAACGAGACCCAGAGGATAAGACCATGAAAGTCAGGAATTCGCTGAAATCCGCCAAGCTCCGCGAGAAGGGATGCCGCGTCGTGCGCCGCAAGGGCCGCGTCTACGTCATCAACAAGCGCAACCCGCGTTTCAAGGCGCGCCAGGGCTGAGCGCCCGTCCGCCCGCCGGTATCAAGCCGGCGGCCGACGCCGAACCGCGCCATCGAGCGCGGTTTTTTATTGTCTGCATACATTTGAGACCACCGCCCGCTCGTTGACGGCACGGGTCGCAATCGCCATTTGCCTGAGACGACCGCCGGCGATTATCCTCGGGGGGCTGGGAGGAACCACAAACCATGAATTCCGCCGCCGAACATCGCCCGTTCTGGCGTTCGCCGACAGCCATTCTGCTGGCCGGCTCCTTTTGCGTCCTGATGGCTTTTGGCCTGCGAGCCAGTTTTGGGCTTTTCCTGAACCCGATGAATTTGGAATTGGAATGGGGCGTGGCGACCTTTTCTTTCGCTATTGCCCTGCAGAATATCCTTTGGGGTGCGTTCCAGCCGTTCGCCAGTGCTGCAGCCGAAAAATGGGGAACCGGTCGCGTCATTGTCTTCGGGGGGCTTCTTTACGCTTGCGGTCTCTATCTGATGGCCGCGCCCAGTGACCCGTTCATGTTCCATATGAGCGCCGGTGTAATGGTTGGCATGGCTCAAAGCGCCTGCGCATTGGCTGTCGTGCTTGGAGCCGTTGGTCGCGCGATGCCCGCGGAAAAACGGTCCTGGGGCCTAGGGATCGTCACAGCCGCCGGTGCCGCGGGTCAATTCACTGTGGTTCCCGTCGGACAGGTTTTCATTTCGAGTTTCGGATGGTCGACCGCCTACCTTCTGATGGCCCTGCTGGCGATGGTCATTGTCTTATGCGCCGTTCCGCTCAAGGGGCGTGCCGACGCGCTGCCGGCTTCCGGTCAACAAGACGGATCACTCTCTCTTACCGAGGCCCTTCGAGAAGCCAGTGTCCATCGCGGGTACTGGTTACTGACCCTGGGCTTTTTTGTCTGCGGATTCCACGTGGCATTCGTCGGTTTTCATTTACCGAAGTACCTGACGGACGCCGGATTGCCTGCCGAGACTGGCGCGTGGTCGTTGGCGCTCATCGGTATTTTCAACGTGATCGGCAGCTACTACGCCGGTGTCCTTGGCGACAAGCGCCGGAAGAAGTACCTTCTGAGTTATCTGTACCTTGCTCGGTCGGTCGTCATTCTCGTCTTTATTTTGACGCCAGTGAGCACATTGTCGGTCATCTTGTTCTCGTCCGCTCTCGGCGTTCTGTGGCTGTCGACCGTCCCGCTGACCTCTGGTTTGGTGGCTCAGATCTTCGGCACCCGGTATATGGGCACCTTGTTCTCGATCGTCTTTTTCAGCCATCAGATCGGCAGTTTCCTCGGCGTCTGGCTTGGCGGATATCTCTACGACATGTCGGGCACCTACATGCCCGTATGGTGGGCCGGCGTCGCCTTGGGCGTCATCGCGGCGGCGCTCCATTGGTTGATCAACGACCGCCAGGTGGTGCGCCTGGCGCCGGCCGAATAGCGGTATTAACCGCTTTTCACGGAAAACACTTTTGACCGCCGCCAACGGCCTGGAGGCGCCACGGGCTCTGTGCCAGAATGGGTCGGTCGAGAGAGCGAGGGGTCGGGCCCATGAAAATGCCGGAACCGGATCGGGAGGTCATCGAACGCCGCGACGATATCGTCGAGGCCATGCTGGGGCTCCTGCCCGTCGAAAACGTGCTTCACGAGGAGGATGAACTCCGCGCCTACGATTGCGACGGCCTGTCCGCCTACAAGCAGCTGCCGATGATCGTCGTCCTGCCGGAAACCACGGTTCAGGTCTCGGCGATCCTCGCCTATTGTCACGCCAACAACGTCAAGATCGTGCCGCGCGGCGCCGGCACCGGACTTTCCGGCGGCGCCCTGCCCTTGGCCGACGGCATTTCGCTCGGTCTCGGCAAGTTCAACAAGATTCTCGACATCGATTTCCCCAACCGCTCAGTCGTCGCGCAACCGGGCGTCACCAACCTCGCCATCACCCAGGCCGTCGAGGACCAGGGCTTCTATTACGCGCCGGACCCGTCGAGCCAGATCGCCTGCTCCATCGGCGGCAACATCGCCGAGAACGCCGGCGGCGTGCATTGCCTGAAATACGGGCTGACCACCAACAACGTGCTCGGCGTCGAACTGGTCCTGATGAACGGCGACGTGGTGCGCTTGGGCGGCAAACACCTGGACAGCGAGGGCCTCGACCTCTTGGGCGTGGTCACCGGATCGGAAGGTCTGCTCGGCGTCATCACCGAAGTGACGGTGCGCATCCTGCGCAAGCCGGAAACGGCGCGGGCACTCCTGATCGGCTTCGATTCCAGCCAGCAGGCCGGCGATTGCGTCGCCGCCGTCATCGACGGCGGCATCATTCCGGGCGGCATGGAGTTCATGGACAGGGCGGCGATCAAAGCGGCCGAGGATTTCGTCCACGCCGGTTATCCCTTGGACGTCGAGGCGATCCTGATCGTTGAACTCGACGGACCCGAGGTCGAGGTCGAATACCTGACCGGCCGGGTCGAAGAGATCGCCCGCGCCCAGGGCGCCCGGCACGTCATCGCGTCGAACTCGGAGGAGGAGCGCCTGCGCTTCTGGTCCGGGCGCAAGTTCGCCTTCCCCGCGGTCGGCCGCATTTCGCCCGACTATATCTGCATGGACGGCACCATCCCGCGCAACCAGCTCTCCCATGTGCTCAACCGCATGACACAGATGTCGGCGCAATACGGGCTCCGAGTCGCCAACGTCTTCCACGCCGGCGACGGCAACCTGCATCCGTTGATCCTGTTCGACGCCAACGAGCCCGGCGAGTTGGAGAACGCCGAGAAGTTCGGTGCCGACATCCTCAAGCTCTGCGTCGAGGTCGGCGGCGTGCTGACCGGCGAACACGGCGTCGGCGTCGAGAAACGTGACCTCATGGGCGAGATGTTCAGCGAGGTCGACATGAAACAGCAGCAGCGCCTGAAATGCGCCTTCGACCCCCGCCAACTGCTCAATCCCGGCAAGGTCTACCCGACGCTGCACCGCTGCGCCGAGCTCGGCAGGATGCACGTCCACAAGGGCCAGCTCCCGTTCCCGGACATCCCGAGGTTCTAGATGACCGCCGTCCTCAAACCGGAAACCGCCGACCAGGTTCTGGCGGCGGTCGAATGGGCCGCCGCCGAGGGGAAATCCCTGGAAGTGCGGGGCCGGGGATCGAAGCGCCGGCTCGGCCGCGCCGCCGAGACCGACGAGGTGCTCGACCTGACCGCCCTTTCCGGCGTCCAGTCCTACGAGCCCGGTGAACTGGTGCTGTCGGCCTTCGCCTGCACGCCGCTCTCGGAGATCACCACGCTCCTGACGGAGAACGGCCAGCGCATCGATTTCGAGCCGCCCGATCTCGGGCCCTTGCTCGGCGGCGAAGCGGACACGGGGTCGTTGGGCGGACTCATCGCCTGCAACCTGGCCGGCCCGCGCCGCGTCAAGACCGGTGCGGCGCGCGATCACTTTCTCGGTTTCAACGCGGTCAGCGGCCGCGGCGAGGTCTTCAAGTCGGGCGGCAAGGTCGTCAAGAACGTCACCGGCTTCGACCTGTCGAAGCTGATCGCCGGGTCTTACGGCACGCTGGCGGTGATGACGGACGTCAATTTGAAGGTCGTGCCGGCACCGGACAAGGTCCGCACCGTTCTCGTCACCTGGGCCCGGGACGGCGTCTACGACCACGGCGGCGTCCAGGCCATGACCGAGGCGTTGGGCAGCTCCCACGAGGTGTCGGGCGCGGCCCACCTGCCGGCCGCCGTCGCCCGGCGCTCCAACGTCGAGTACGTGTCGGCCACCGGCGGCGCCGTCACCGCCGTCCGCGTCGAGGGGCCGGAACCGTCGGTCCAGCACCGCTGCCGGGCGCTCATGGAAAGGCTCGCCAAGTTCGGCCGGGTCGAGGAACTGCACACCGCCAATTCCGCGGCTCTGTGGAAGGAAGTGGCCGACGTCGCCTATTTCGTCGAGCCGGCCGACCGACCCGTCTGGCGCATGTCGGTGCCGCCGGCCGCGGGCTCGCGCGTCGCCCTCAAGATCCTCGAGAGCCACGCCGGAGAGGTCTTCTACGACTGGGGCGGCGGTCTCATCTGGCTGGCCGTCAAGCCCGGCGACGACGCCGGGGCCGCGATCATCCGTGGCGCCGTCGCCGAGGTCGGCGGCCACGCCATGCTGGTCCGCGCCGCCGACGCGGTGCGCTCCCAGGTGCCGGTGTTCACCCCGCAGTCGGATGCGCTCACCGGCGTCGCCAAGGGCGTCAAGGACGGCTTCGACCCGTCCCACATCCTCAACCCGGGCCGCATGTACGAGGGAGTCTGACCGCTCCATGCAAACCCTGTTCACGCCCGACCAGCTGAACGATCCGGCGATCACGGTGGCCAACGACATCCTGCGCACCTGCGTCCATTGCGGCTTTTGCACGGCGACCTGCCCGACCTACGTGCTGCTCGGCGACGAAGCCGACAGCCCGCGCGGGCGCATCTACATGATCAAGGAAATGCTGGAATCCGGCAAACCGGCCTCGGACCAGGTGGTCAAACACGTCGACCGCTGCCTCACCTGCCTCGGCTGCATGACCACCTGCCCGGCCTCCGTCGATTACGTGCACCTGGTCGATCACGCCCGCGTCCACATGGAAAAGACGCATACGCGCCCGCTGCCCGAGCGCCTGCTCCGCAACATCCTCGCCGTCGTTGTCCCGAGCCCGCTCCTGTTCCGCATGTCGCTGCTCGGCGCCTGGTTCGCCAAACCCTTCTCCCGGCTGTTCCCGGGGCGCCTTTCCGGGCTCGTCGCCATGGCCCCGGCCAGGCTCGAAGGCCCGTCACCGATCGACCGTCCGCAGGTGTTCCCGGCCGAGGGCGAGCGCAAGAAACGGGTCGCCCTGATGGCCGGCTGCGCCCAACAGGTTCTGTGGCCGTCGATCAACGAGGCGACGGTGCGCCTCCTCACGCGGCACAGCTGCGAGGTCGTCATCGCCGAAGGGGCCGGCTGCTGCGGCGCCCTGACCCACCACATGGGCAAGGAAAAGGAGGCCCACGCCTCGGCCAAGGCCAACATCGAGGCCTGGGAGCGGGCCGGCGCCAACGGGCCGCTCGACGCCGTCGTCATCAACGCGTCCGGCTGCGGCACCACGGTCAAGGATTACGGGTTCATGCTGAGAACCGACGGCGAGTGGGCGGAACGGGCCCGCAAGATCTCCGACATGACCGTCGACCTCAGCGAATTCCTGACGGAGATCGGCCTCCTGGAGGCCACGCTCGAAGGTGAGCGGCCGAGCGTCGCTTATCATTCCGCCTGTTCCCTGCAACACGGCCAGCAGGTGACCAAGGAGCCGAAGGCGCTCCTCGAGAAAGCCGGGTTCGAGGTCCGCCAACCGGGCGAGAGCCATATCTGCTGCGGTTCGGCCGGCTCCTACAACCTGCTGCAGCCCGACATCGCCGGCCAGCTGCTCGAGCGCAAGGTAAAGAACCTCAGCAAGACCCGCGCCGACGTCGTCGCCGGCAACATCGGCTGCATGGTCCATATCGCCAAAGGCCTGACCGGGCCCGACGCGCCGCCGGTGGTGCATACGGTCGAGCTCCTCGACTGGGCGACGGGGGGGCCGAAACCGAACGGGCTGGCGTAGGCCGTACGCCTTTGCAATCAGCGCCGATGGCGCTACGGTTACAGGGAATGATCGTGGTGGGCGCCCGGCATCACCGCACCGACAGAAGGGACGAATCAAGACGGTGAGCAACGAAATGCGGAATCACGAGACGACAATCGCGCCCATCAAACGCCGCTCCGGCGTCAAGGTGGTGGAGCCGGCGCGCTGGACCGCACCGGTGGTCTTCGCCTCGCCCCATTCCGGCAGACGCTATCCGACCCGGTTCGTCCATCAATCGCGCTTGAGCGCCCGCGACCTGCGCCGTTCGGAGGACGCCTTCGTCGACGAGATCTTCGCCATGGCGCCGGACCTGGGCGCGCCCTTGCTCAAGGCCCATTTCCCCCGGGCCTATGTGGACGCCAACCGCAACGCCTACGAACTGGACCCGTCCATGTTCAGCGACGCCCTGCCGGATCACGTCGTCACCAAGTCGCCGCGCATCACCGCCGGCCTCGGCACCGTTCCCAAGATCGTCGCCAGCGGCGAGAACATCTATGAGGCCAAGCTGACCTACGAAGACGCCCGCGAGCGCATCGAGACCCATTACAAGCCCTATCATCAGGCCCTCGCCGCCCTCGTCGACGAGACGGTCGAACGCTTCGGCGGCTGCCTGCTCATCGATTGCCATTCCATGCCGTCCTTCGGCACCGGCGACAAACGCCGCAAGGTAGCACCGCTGCCGGACATGGTGCTCGGCGACTGCCACGGCCGGTCGTGCGCCCGCGAGGTCGTCGCCATCGCCGAGAACATCCTCGAGGAAAACGGGTTCCACACGGTCCGCAACAAACCCTACGCCGGCGGCTTCACGGCGCGCCACTACGGCAAACCGCGGCGTGGCGTCCATGTCCTGCAGGTGGAGATCAACCGGGCCATCTACATGGACGAGAAGAAGATTGCCCGCGGCCCCGGACTGGCGACGCTGATCGGCAAGATGAGCCGGGTCATCGAGGTCCTGGCCGGCATCGAGCCGGTGTTGCTCGCCGGTGACATGCGCATCCTCAAGGCCGCCGAGTGAAAACCGATCCCGGTCCGGCCGTCGTGCTGCGCGACGTCGCCGACGCCGACATGGCCACGATCACTGACATCTACTCAGACGCCGTCCTGAACGGCGTCTCGAGCTGGGAATACGACCCGCCCGACCTGGCCGAGATGATCCGCCGCCGTGACATCATCGTCGCCGCCAGCTACCCCTACCGCGTCGCCGAACACCAAGACACCGTCGTCGGCTACGCCTACGCGTCGGCCTACCGCCCGCGCCCCGGCTACGCCCACACCGTCGAGACCTCGATTTACGTCACCCCCACGACCCAGCGCTTGGGCGTCGGGCGGCGCCTCCTCGAAGACCTGATCGCCCAATGCGAACACCTGGGCTACCGCCAGGCCGTCGCCATCGTCGGCGACTCGAAAAACGCCCAATCCATCGACTTCCATCTGAAGATGGGCTTCGAGCAAGTGGGTCTGGTGCGGTCCATCGGCTTCAAGTTCGGCCGCTGGATGGACCAGGTGATATTGCAGAAGGCGCTTGGCGAGGGGGATGGGTCGTTGCCGTGAGGGCGCCTCGACGATAATCACCTTGGGGACTTGAACCTTTCCCGCCAGGGAAGGATATCGTGTTCCCCGGCGGCCCCCAGTCGAAACGGGCCTTACGTTTGTCCTGCTGATGGCCTTTCTCGTAATCAGGCTGCGAAATCAGCTAATACCGCTTTGCGGACCTTCCGGATGGGGGGCGTTCCACCAGGTGATACCCAGAGGCAGGCTTTGAGGGGACCGATATCGACCGTACGAGGTGAGGCCGAAAACAGACGAAAGCCATCGGTCATACGGAGGCGAAGCGATTCACGATTAATACCGCCGCCCACCCCTCGAATTGGACATCTAGTTGCCCTTACGGAGAGGTGCCGCCAGGCTTTTTGAACATAAAGAAAGCTGAGTGTCGAAATAGGCTCAATACGCTTGCCACATAATTCGTCTTAAGGCAGATGTAGGCTTGGAAATAGATCTATGGTCGGACACTCATGACGCGACTTCACTACTTCAAGGGCCGTGGGCGGGCAGAGACAACGCGATGGATGCTGGCGGTTTGCCAGATTGCCTTTGAGAACGTTGCTATCGAGACGCCAGAATCGCTCGCCGCGCTGCGGGCTACACGCAAGTTGGACACCTCGAAAAACTCTAACCTTTGGCGGCGTGACGCCGGAGTTGGCATCGGGCGGCCTGCCTTGTCGGCCTTTCGGGCCGGGTTTCCGGTTTTTGATGTCGGTTTCGGGTGTTTCGGAGCGGGTTTTCCTCTATCCGGGCGCACTTCGGGCGTTGAGCCAGACGAGGCGCTTCATATTGTAGGCCAGGTTGACCATGCCGATCTTGGTC
>Ga0209144_1000248_pt1 | contig 11684 bp, 12 predicted proteins | sample WorMettrBAHAMAS1_FD_187392 | JGI IMG/M metagenome (GOLD analysis project Ga0209144, IMG submission 187392) | Marine gutless worms symbiont microbial communities from Max Planck institute for Marine Microbiology, Germany - Inanidrilus... | ecosystem: Host-associated > Annelida > Digestive system...
CGACGGCGAGATCTACAAATGGCGACATCTGATCGAGAACTTCTTTTGCAAGCTCAAGGAATTCAAGCGCATCGCCATGCGAAGCAACAAAACCGACGCAAGCTTCGAGGCCATGATCTACGCCGGCGCCGCCATCATCAACTCAAGATGAACCTCAACAGACCCTAGACGGCGCGTGACCGGCGCATACATCTGCACGAGGCTAAGTCCAATCGCGGACTGACGGAATTAACAGTCCATTAATCGGCCGAATTTACTTTTGGCCTTTGCGATTCGCTCCAGCCTCACATTGATTGTGCACGTGCAGCAAAATCACCCGGTAACAGTTGAGGGAAAGTGACTATGGCCACGTCGGCCCCGAATATACGTCTGAAACCTGACACCCCCGGTTTCTGCACGGCGGCGGCCGCGCACCTCGCGACGACCCGCGCCGTCGTGTTTCCCGGACAGGGATCACAAGCGGTCGGTATGGGACAGGAACTGGCCGCGACCTACCCCGCCGCCCGCGCCGTCTTTGACGAGGTCGATGACGCCCTTGGCGAGCGCCTCTCGCGGCTCATGGCGGAAGGCCCGGAACAGACCCTGACGCTGACCGAAAACGCGCAGCCCGCGTTGATGTCGGTAAGCATGGCGGTTTTAAGGGTGCTCGAGGCCGAACACGGTCTCGGCGTCGCCGAGATTGGCCGCTACGTTGCTGGTCATTCCCTCGGTGAGTACACCGCGCTGACCGCCGCCAGCAGTTTTTCCGTCAGCGACGCCGCACGCATCCTTCGTGCCCGTGGCCGGGCCATGCAGACGGCGGTGCCCGTCGGCGAAGGCGCGATGGCCGCGCTGATGGGCCTCGACCTGGAGGCCGCCCGTCTGGTCGCCGCGGAGGCCACCGGCGACACCTATGATGGCGCCGTCTGCGTCACCGCCAACGACAACGCTCCCGGCCAAGTGGTGGCCAGCGGCACCCGCGCCGCCGTCGAACGCGCGTTGGAGATCGCCGCATTGAAGGGCGCCAAACGCAGCGTTCTGCTGCCGGTCAGCGCACCGTTCCATTGCCCGCTTATGGCGCCGGCCGCCGACGTCATGGCCGAGGTCCTGGAAACCGTCGACATCCACGCCCCGGTGGTCCCGCTGATCTCGAACGTGACCGCGACCGAAGTGACCGATTCCGCCGACATTCGCCGCCTGCTGGTCGAGCAGCTGACCGGGATGGTGCGCTGGCGCGAAAGTGTCATGACCATGCGGGCCCGCAACATCGACACCCTGGTCAAACTGGGCACGGGCAAGGTCCTTTCCGGACTGACACGACGAATCGACCGGGAAATGGTCGGACGGTCGGTCGGTACGCCCGCCGAGATCGAGGAATTGGTACAGACGCTCTGAGTATTCGTCTTCCGAAAGCGTCTGCGACTCGGGGGGGCCGCGGTGCCCCACTTTTGTGCCTCCACTCCGACGCCGGCAGCCAAAAACCTCTGGAATTCTCTAGCGCGCCGCTTACAGTCGCCGCCCATGATCGACAATATCGCCGATACCCGCGAGAAATGGCTGGCCCAGGCACGGACGCTGTCCGAAGCGCTTCCGTACATGCGGCGCTATGCGGGCGAAACCTTCGTCATCAAGTACGGCGGTCACGCCATGGGCGATCCGGACCTTGCCAAGCTGTTCGCTCGTGACGTCGTTCTGTTGCGCCAGGTCGGTATCAATCCGGTGGTCGTTCATGGCGGCGGCCCGCAGATCGGCCAGATGCTCGAGCGGCTGCGCATCAAGAGCGAGTTCGTCGACGGCCTCCGCGTCACGGACCAAGCCACCGTCGACGTCGTCGAGATGGTGCTCGCCGGCTCGATCAACAAACAGATCGTCAGTGCCATCAACGAGGCTGGAGGCTTCGCCGTCGGCCTCTCGGGCAAGGACGGCAACCTCATACGGGCCCAGAAAGTGCGACGCACGAAACAGGACCCCGAATCCAACATCGAGCGCATCCTCGACCTCGGGCTCGTCGGGGAGCCGTCCCGGATTACGCCGCACATTCTGGACTTCTACGAGGAGTCCGATATTACGCCGGTCATCGCGCCGATCGGCATCGGCCCTGCCGGCGAAACCCTCAACATCAATGCCGACACCGTTGCTGGCGCCATTGCCGGAGCGATCGGTGCGCGCAGGCTGCTGATGCTGACGGACGTCGAGGGCGTGCTCGACAAGGATGATCGCCTGATTACGGAAATGACCGCGTCCACCGCCCGCGCCGCCATTACCGACGGCACAATCGTCGGCGGCATGATCCCAAAGATCGAAACCTGCCTTGCCGCCCTCGATGCGGGTGTGGACGGAGCGGTGATCATCGATGGGCGCGTGCCCCACGCGATCCTTCTGGAGCTGTTCACCGAACACGGTGCCGGCACGCTGGTCCGCGCCGACGAATAGCGGTCAAAGTTACCCCGAGAGATCCGACAGGAACTCGAGCTGCCACTCCATTTCGTCGTCCCTCAGGGGAAATCCGCCGCTGTCGGTCGGTTTAAGCACCAGCGTCAGAGGCACCTTGGCAACCCGTTTCTGAACGTCGACCGCCAGGGACATCGACAACCCGGCTTTCCACATCAGGGCGACGATGCCCTTCGCGCTCTTGCTTTCGACCGCTTTCGCTATCGTTTGCGCCGGCAATCCGGCCCGCACCGAAATGGCAGCAGCAACGAAATCGTGACTGCCCTTGCGCAGTGATTCGGCGATGACCTTCTCATTCAGCTTGCATTCGCGGTAGAGCCGCCGGGCCAGCTGCTCGGCTCCCTCTTCCTCGACCGCTCCTTTCATTTCGAGGCGCCGATAGACTTCGGTCCTGACCGCTTCGACCGTGCTCGCCGGCAGGTCGTCGCGCTGACTCAACACGTCCAGCAGGCTTTCCGCGACCATCTGCGCGAGGCGCCTGGCGGCCTTCTCCGGCAAACGCGGACGGCGGACGAGGGGCTCCTGCCAGATCGGCCGGTCGACGGATTCCTCGATCAACAGATCGAGGGTGCGCTCGCGAATCTGGGCGCTCGGGTTGCCCAGCAACTGGGCAACGGCGTCGACATCGTGCGTATCGACGATGGCCTCCGAGACCAGCTCGCTAACGGGGTCTCGCCGGGAGACCGCACTGAGCGCCGCAGACGCAGGATGCGAGGCAATGATTTCGATGAGATCGTCATCGGTCAGCACCGGCGAGAATTCCAGGACCGGCATCGACACGACCAGTTCAATGTCGCGGGCGAGCCGGCGGATCACCTCTGGAGGCGCGTCGGCGACATCCTTGAGCGCTTCCGCCAGAACTTGCCGCACCCGGGTAATCTCGTCCCGGGCGAGCAGTTCCAGCGCGTCGTAGGTGGTTCGTCCGACCGAATCGCGCTCGTTGGCAGTCAGCCCCGGAACCAGCCGGGCGATTTTCACCGCGAGTTCGGTGCGTACCTCCGGATCGGCATCGGAGGCGAGCTTGAGGTCCGCCTGGCGCGGCGCCGCGGTATTGATCGCGATCTCGCGGCGCACTTCGGCCGACGTGTCGTCTGCCAGGTAGTACAGAACCTCGGGCCGAATGTCCGTACGGCTGGCGAGTTGTCGCCGGACTTCGGGATCGCCGTGGCGAGCGAGTTCCTGGGACTCCTCGTAGGTCACACCTGACGTGCTGCGCAGGCGACGGCGAAGGTCGTCGAGTACCACGTCAGCTCCGGTTACCGCCCGCCGTCCGAGTAAAGAATTCGATTTGCCAAGACATCTCGTCGTCGCTCAGCGGATAACCCGGTTGCTCGCCCGCCGTCAACACATCGCCCGGTGCGATCCGCGCCAGCCGTTGCTGAAGTTGCACCGCCACCGACATCGGAAGCCCTACTTTCCAGGCCAGCGAGACCACACCCTTGGTATTGCGCGAAGCGCACAACCGCTTGACCACTCGCTCATCAAGGCCGGAACGCACGGCAAGAGCGGCGACGACGAACGAAAAATCGGACGCCTGTAACGCCTTAACGACGATTTCGGTGTCCAGCCGCCCGGCCTGCTTCAACCGACCGGCAAGTTCGACCGGCGCATCTTTGTCCAGAAACTCGGCGCCCGATGCGATCGAGGGGTCATCGCCGTTTCCGTCGAGACGCCGGTGTACCTCCTCCTTCACCGCACTCAGGGTATCGTCATCCAAATCCTGCCGGCGATGAAGGACATCGAGCAGGCTGTCGGCGACGAACCGGGCCAGTCGTGTGACCCCTCGCGGCGGCAGTTGCGGCCGCTTGACCAGGGGTTCGTGCCATGCGTCGTGCTCGGGCGCCTGATCGATGATGGTGTCGAGGGTCTGTTCGCGGATCTGCGCACTTTCGTTGGCCAGAAGCTCCGCAATGGCACCGACATGTTCGGTTGCGACGATGGCGTCGGCGACGTCGCCACCGACGCCCTGGCGGCGCGAGATGGCATCGAGCCCGCCTTCGACAGGGACTTCGGTAATGATACGCAGCAGATCGTCATCGGTCAGAACTGGCGAATGTTCGAGGACCGGCCCGGCGACGCCGATGTCCGCGTCCCGTGCCAGCAGATTGATGACGTCGGTCGGCGCGTGGGCAACATCCTTCAACGTGTCGGCGAGAACCTGCCGAACCCGCGTAATCTGGTCGCGAGCTAGCTTGTCCAAGGCCTCGGCGGTCGATTGTCGTGCCTTCTCGGCGATGTCCACGGAGGGATCGGGCACGGTGTCGCCGAGACTCCGCGCGAGGCCGACCCGAACGTCATCGCTCGAATCACGGGCGAGGATCGGGTGCGCGTGCGCCGGTGTCGTGGCGTTTTCGGCTATGGCGCGGCGGACGTCCTCCGAAGGATCGTCAGCGAGGTAGTAGAGAATTTCCGGACGAATGTCGCTGCGGCGGGCAAGCGCCGCCCGCACCGCGGCATCATCATGCGCCGCCAGTTCCCGGGCTTCGCCATAGCTGATCGACGGGGGCAGTCCCACGCCCACGCCCAGCTCATCGGACGCACTCACCCCTACCCTCCCTCGGCGCGACATTCCCCGGTTCGGCTCCCGCCGAAGACATCGTCACGCTTGATCGCCGCCGGCGTTTTAGGTAGCCGGTTCGGCGATACGATAGCCTCCCTTGCCCGCGCGCTTGACGGCATACATCGCGGCATCGGCACGGGCAACAAGTTCGTCGATGGATTCACCGGTTGCGGGGTCATAGAACGCGACCCCGACCGACAGGCCCATGGGCCGGTCATCGCCACCGGAGAACTGCCGCAACTCGACACTGTGCGCCATCAGGTCACGGACCCGTTCTTCGGCGGCAACCGCCGGAATGCGATCGAGCCAGAGCGCGAACTCGTCTCCGCCGAGACGCGCCGCGGCGTTGCGAGGACGCGTGTGTTCGAGGAGCATGTCACGGAAAAACACGATCGCCTCGTCGCCTCGCTGGTGACCATGGACGTCGTTGACGCGCTTGAGATTGTCAAGGTCCAGGTAAAGCAGGGCCGCATGGCCACCATCGTGATTGAGCCGGCTGATCCGCCTCGGCACTTCGTCCTCGAAGAACGCGCGGCGGTTCAACAGGCCGGTCAGCCCGTCGGTGCGCGACAGCTTGAGGATGCGCTCGTGGTTGTTGATCTGCTCGTTGGCGATGCCAAGCTGACCGGCGACATCGGCCAAAAGGGTGCGGTCGTCATCGCTCCACGCCGATCCGCCCGCGTCGCGCCACAGGAACACGGCGCCGTTGACCTGTTGGCGGTAGTGCGTGGCGGCGGCGAGTACAGGCCGGTCGCCAACATCGAGCTCAACGGCTCCGGTGTCGCCGTCAAGCCGGCCGATGCTCTCTTCTAAAGCCTCATCGTCGATGGCAACGCCGTAGGTCGCGGCGACCGTGAATGCCGCTTCGCCGACACGGCGGAAAACGCCGGACCCGCGGGCGCCCAGCGAGCGCGATGTCGCCTCGGCGGCGGCGGTCAGCATATCCGCCGGCTCAACTTCGTCGCGGATCGTGCCGACGATGTAATTCAGCAGCTGCTCGCGGTGACGGGCGCGCGCCAGCAGCGCCTCGCGCTCCCTTTCGCCGGTGATGTCCCGGCACACACCTCGAGCCCCCCGCCACGCGCCGTCGGCTGCGACCAGCGGGAGGCAGTTGGTGACCACGCAAGCGCTCGTACCGTCGGCCCTTCGCATCCACATCTCGACCGTTTCCATGGGATGATCCGCGAGGAACGGAAGCGGCGCGTAATCGTCGGGCGCTTCGACAAACACCTCGGGCCGCTCCCCGACGAGATCTTCGGCGCGGTACCCGAGGGCACCGCGCGGGGAAACGAATGCGAAGCGGCTGTCGGCACCGACTTCCCAGGCGAAGTCGCTTGAGGATTCGACCAGATCCTTGTAGCGCTGCCGGGATTCGATCAGAGCTGCGCGCAGATTCCGCTCGGCGGTCTGGTCGCGGGCCAGCAACAGGACTGTACTACCGGCGAAGCCGGGAACCGCGATGACGTCGTGAACGGAGTCTCCCGAGGGGTCTTGAACCGCGACCGTCCCCGAAGCGATGGTATCGGACTCGCGGGCTTGCGTGACAACGGCCTCCAATGCCGGAAGGGATGCCCGGATGGCGTCGGCAATCGCCGCGCCTTGATCGTTCATCGCGATCACCGCACCGCTATCGCCGATCAACAGCGCGCCCCCGGCGAATCCGGCGAGAAGGGCGGTATGATCCGCCCCCGAGGCAGGCGGGGCACCGTGTTCGTTCGCCATCGCGGTTCGGTGTCCAGTTGTCGCCGAGGCTGGGCAAAAGTCGCCAATCCTACCCCCGATGCCGACTAACCCGCAAGGCGGAGGCGAGTGTCAGAAGGTGGAAACTCTCGCTTTAAGTACCATAGGTTATCGCTGTACGCGTACGCGGTAGGTGAGATTCTCCTTTCCCGACGCCGGTACGGTGAGCGCCCATTCGGCGCGATCGGCGAAACGTGACTCGTGGCCGGCCGACTCCTCGAGGACCCGCCAATTTCCGGGGATGATTTCCACGATCCGCACGACGACGGGCTCGTCCCGGGCGTTGGTGATCTCGATAGCGTGGGCGCTTTCGAACACGTTCCTTGGAAGTCCGCTACGAACAAAGTCGGTCTGGCGGCGGGTTACCGTGATATCGAAGGCGCGCCCCGGCGAGAGCTCGACACTGCCCCCACCGGCGTATGACGAATCCGATCCTCGCCGAGAAGCCGCAGCGTCCCGCCGGCATCGCGGACGAACATGCGCGCGACCCCTGCGGGCAGCGGCTCGCCGGGACCGGCGGCGCGGTCGTTCTCAAAACGCAGGCGGATCTCCGCGTGGGCCGGGACCGGCTCGCCTCGCGCCGGCCCGAAGACGGACGCCGGAGATTCGCTCACATATTCACGGACAACGGGAATGACAGCGGCTTCACGGACAACGGGAATGACAGCGGCCGACAACAAGGCAATCTGCTTGGTCTGCCGGTCGGCCAGAGCGACGGCACCGTCGACGGTATAAAGATGAACGTCGCCGAGGACTTCGCGCTGGGGAGGGGCCGCCGGCGCCGCCTCGGCCATTGCCCGCATCGCCGTCACCTTGGGTGCATCGGAGCGCGCCGAGGTCACGCGCCGAATGTCGCCGGCAACCAAACCCAGCTGGGCGCCATCGAAATCGACACCTGAGGTGTTGGTCAACATCGCCCGACCATCGAGAGTCAGCGTGTTCGTCCCTTTGTCCAGGGTGACGACGTAGTCGGCGCGCCACGCGAGCCCCTCGGTCAAATACCGAAGCCCAAGCGGACGTTGACCTGAGGCTTCCGCCAGGATCGTTGCCACCAGGGTCGGTGACGGCCGGGCTCCGGGCGGCAGGCTGTCAAACACCAACCGCCCGGGAACCCCCGTTTCCACGCGATCACGGTATCGGAGAACGACCCCGTTCTCGGCGGCCAGCACCGTGGCCCGCTCGACGGTGTCTTCTCCCGTGGTCGGATGGGTACGGACGACGCCGACCTCGCGGCCCACGGACGCGCGCAGCAATGTCGCCGGAGACAAGACGTCGAAATCGTAGTCGATGGCCGACACCCGCGCCTCCGCGACGGCGATGGCCGCGCTGTCAGCGATCATCCTCCGCGCAACGCCTTCAAATGCAACGCGGTTGGACCCGCTGCCAAACGTCGTCGAGCGCCAATCTTCCACGAACCCGATCCCGCTCTGGTAGACGGTCACGGCGAGATTTTCGCGATCGTCGGGCGCGAGGCGAACTTCTTCGGCGGCAGCCGTTCCGGCAGCGACGGAAACAAACCCAGCAACCAGCAGCGGCAGGAAACGCATGGCAATGAACCCTCTCCAGGTCTTGCTCGGCGGGCGGGAGTTTGCGTTGGCACCCGGCCTCGTGCAAGGTTGCTTGCGGAGGGGATAGCGATGGAAATGGGCGTCAGTGTGGTAGCCATTGCGGCCGTGGCGGTCGCCGTCATCGCGCTCGTCGTGGCGATCGTGTCGGGCAACCGCGGCCGTGCCGAGTCGACTGCGCACATGGCGCGGTTCGGCGAGGTCGCGGAGCAGCTCGCCGGCCGCCAGGCCGAACTCGCCGGCCGCCTCGAGCAGACTCAGACAGGCGTCAACGAAAGGCTCGATTCGCTCGCCAAGCGACTCGACGACGGCCTCGCGCAGCAGACCGAGAAGACCGGCGAGACCTTGCGGGTGCTGCACGAACGATTGGCGGTGATCGATGCCGCGCAGAAGAACATCACCGAGCTGTCGACCCAGATGGTCGGCCTGCAGGACATTCTCTCCAACAAGCAAGCGCGCGGCGCCTTCGGCGAAGTACAGTTGCAGGACCTTGTGACCGGCGTGCTGCCGCCGTCGGCGTACATGTTCCAAGCGACGCTCGGCAACCGCAACCGCGCCGACTGCCTGTTGAAGCTGCCCAACCCACCGGGCGCGATCGTTATTGACGCCAAGTTTCCGCTGGAGAGCTACGCGACGCTGCGTGACGCCGACGACGATGCTACGCGGGTGCAGGCTGCGCGCGCGTTCTCGGCCGACGTGCTCAACCACGTCAAGTCCATCGCCGAGAAGTACGTGATCCCCGGCGAGACAGCCGAGTCAGCGCTGATGTTCCTGCCCTCGGAGGCCGTGTACGCCGAGATTCACGCCAACTTCCGGAACGTCATTGAGGAATCGTACCGGCGGCGGGTGTGGATCGTGTCGCCAACGACCCTGTGGGCGACGCTGAACACCGTGCGCGCGGTGCTGAAGGATGCGCGGATGCGCGAGCAGGCGGGCGTCATCCAGGTGGAAGTGCGGGCGATGGCCGACGACGTCGGACGGCTCGACGACCGGGTCGGCAAGCTGCAGCGCCACTTCGACCAGGCCACCGAAGACGTCCTCCAGATCCGTATCTCGACCGAGAAGATCGCCCGGCGCGCCGACCGCATCGAAGACATCGAGCTCGGCGAGGATGGAGCCGACGATCTCCCAACTGCAACTGCCGAGCGCATCGCGGCCGAAGAAACCGAGCCATCCTGACGGTTCGTCAAGTTCCGTCAAATTCACGTGAAAGGAGCCGCCGCAGGGTGGCCGACGCCAGGACCACACCGTAAGCTGACCCCGCAACCACCGCGAGGATCAACGGTATGCGGATCCCGTCCCTCATCGTATTGGCACTGGTCACCGTCGCGGCGACAGCCCGAGCCGAAACTCCGGCTCCCTATTCCGGCACCCAGGTCGTCGCCACGTCGAAGCCGTTCAAGCAGTTCGTCGGTGACCTCAAGGCCGCCATCGGCGCCAACAAGATGGGAATCGTCGCCGAGGCCTGCGCCACCTGCGGCGCTAAGAAGATCGGCATCACCATCCCCGGCAACCGCGTCATCATGATCTACAAGCCGCAGTTCGCGGTGCGCATGCTGGAAGCCAGCGTCCCCGCCGGAATCGAAGCCCCGCTTCGGCTCTACGTCACCGAGGAGGCGGACGGCACCGCCAAGCTCACCTACCGGCTGCCGAGCCATGTGTTCGGTGCCTACGACGTCGCGGCCCTGGACGAGATGGCCAAGGAACTCGACGTCATCGTCGCCAAGATCGTCGCCGACGCGACGCAATAGGGCCGGACGGTGTCGACCGCCGCCACCATGGAACTGCCCCGGGTCCAGCGGCCCGTTCTGATCCTGGCCGTGGCCGCCGCCGCCCTGCTGTTGGTCCATCTTCTGGGCTATGGCCTCCGACATGCGGTGCTGCTGCCGATCGGCATCGGCCTCGGCGTCAGCCTCTACCATGCCGCCTTCGGCTTCTCCGCCGCCTATCGGCGCGCGTTGATCGACCGCGACATCTCCGGCATCGCCGCCCAGCTCATCATGATCGCGGTCGCCATTGTTCTGTTCGCGCCTGTGCTGGCCCAAGGCAGCGCCTTCGGCCGCGGCATCGGCGGCGCAGTGGCGCCGGTGAGCGTCTCCATGGCGCTCGGCGCCTTCGTTTTCGGTGTCGGCATGCAGCTTGCAAGCGGCTGTGCGTCCGGCACCCTCTACACCGTCGGCGGCGGCAACGCCCGGATGGTCGTCGTCCTGGCGTTCTTCTGCCTCGGCGGTTTCTGGGCCAGCCTCGATCTGCACTGGTGGTCGGCATTGCCAGGAATCGGCGCCGTGTCGCTTCCGAAGATGGTTGGTTGGGAGATCGCGCTGCCGGGCCAGCTCGCCGCGCTGGCGCTGATCTACGTCGTGCTCCGACTTGCCGGCGGGCGGATCGGGCGGACCCTGGGATGGGAAGACGGTTTCTCCATTCGCGCCCTGGTCCGTGGACCGTGGCCGCTGTTGCTCAGCGCCGCCCTTCTGGCGCTCGGCAATTGGCTGACCTTGCTTGCCGCCGGCCCCACCCGTGGTCGATCACCTGGGCGTTCGCCCTATGGCCGGCGAAGATCGCCACCACGGTCGGCTGGGATCCGGCGACGAACCCGTTTTGGTCGGGCGGATTCCAGCAAGCGGCGCTCGCCCGTCCGGTCCTTGCGGATACCGTGTCGGTGATGAACATCGGCATCGTGCTCGGCGCCCTCGCCGCGGCGTCGCTGGCTGGCAAGTGGGCGCCCGCCGCGCGGATCCCGACCCGTTCGCTGGTCGCCGCGATCATCGGTGGCTTGATGCTCGGCTACGGCGCGCGGCTGGCCTACGGCTGCAACATCGGCGCGTTCTTCTCGGGTATCGCCTCGGGCAGCCTGCACGGCTGAGTTTGGATCGCTGCAGCCGCCGTCGGCATTGTCGTCGGCGTACGGCTGCGCCCGTTGTTTCGACTGGCTTCGTGACGGCCCGGTCCGTCGCGCTTGAAGGGAGGAAGGGTCACATCATGCGAAAGGCACTGGTCGCCGGGGCTGTTGAAGAATCCGGTATTGGGAAGGTCGGAACGTAGGATCATGCAGTCATGGCCGCCCGGAGGTCGGTTCGGAGCGCACGGGTGCTGTGGACGCGCAGCGTATCCTGCCAAGCACGTCGAGCCGTGCAGACGGCCCGAAGGATCACAAGGAAAGCGGCGGCGAGCCGCTTGAGATTGATCGCCGCAGCCGTCAGATAGGCCTGGATCTTCATGTTGTCGAGGCCCCGCCGGACAGCGCGTCCGAGCCCATGCCAAGTCTTAGCCTCACCGTGGAAGCCCTCAGAACGCCAGCGGTGACGTTGGTACAGCCGCCGGTCTTCTTCGCTCCATCGCGCACGCCGGCGCCGGGCGCGGAGCAACGCCGGATAGTCGTGCCCGATCAC
>Ga0209144_1000251_pt1 | contig 11609 bp, 10 predicted proteins | sample WorMettrBAHAMAS1_FD_187392 | JGI IMG/M metagenome (GOLD analysis project Ga0209144, IMG submission 187392) | Marine gutless worms symbiont microbial communities from Max Planck institute for Marine Microbiology, Germany - Inanidrilus... | ecosystem: Host-associated > Annelida > Digestive system...
CTTCTTCGCTCAATTCAACGACCGGCGCTTGCCGGCCCCTGGTAGGCGTCATGACACCCCCCCTCGATGATCCGTCTCGAGAGAAAACCTTATTATGAATTGAACTTCAGTTCCAGATGACTAGGAGACCGTTGTTGTCACCACCGACGACGTATTTCCCCTTGGAGATGAACCGGTAGAGGAACTCGCCGCGTTCGTCGTCGCCGAGATAGACGACGACGCGGCCGTCCTTGGCGATGACCAGTTCGGCGTTCTCGTGCTTGAAGCGGCCCATGGCGGTGCGCTTCTTCGGCGTCGAGGTCGGGTCCATGGGATCGATTTCGACAACGTAGCCGACTCGGTTGGGCTCGTTAGGGTGTTTCGATATGTCGAAGCGCTCGTCCGTCATGGCCCAGGCATAGCCCCGGTCCCTGGCGCCGACGCCGTAGCGTTTCAGTTCGGCGCTCGGCTCGAAGGTCCCGTCCGAGCTCGAGAAGTAGCCGTGGAAGTTCTCCTCGCAGGTCAGGTAGGTGCCCCAGGGCGTGCGGCCGCTGCCGCAATTGTTCCAGGTGCCCAAGGACGCCGTGCCGGTCGGATCGGCGGCGGTCTTGAGGAGGTCATGGCCCCGAGCCGGGCCGGTGATCGCCATTGGCGTGTCGGCGGTGATGCGGCGGTTGTAGGCGCTGTCCTTGACGATCAACCAGATACCGTCTTGTTGCCGGATCTCGACCACCGAGATGCCGTGCGCGGCCTTGCCTTTACGCACGTCGTCGGCAGTCTCAGGCCGTTTGCTATCCCGGTTGCCGTATATGATCAAACTGTTGGTGTATTCGTTGTTGACGGCGAGCACGTGGCGTCCGCCGTCGGTAAAAAGCGCCATGCCGTCGTTGTTGTCGCCGAAGGCGCGCTCCTGGCTGGCGCCGGTGCCCCGCGTGGCGCCGTCGAAATCCCGGGAATCGCTCCACAGCGGCTGGCCCCACCTGGCGACGATGTGCCAACTGTAGCCCTTGGGCACGGTCACCGTGTCCAGCGTATTGGCGGCGACCGCCTCGAAGCCCAAACGGCTGGCGGCGCGGGCCGGCGCCGTTAAGGCCGTGGTGGAGAGAACGAAGGCGCTAAGACCGAAAGCGGTACCGCCGGCCATGAAACCGCGGCGCGACAACGCCTTGTCGGCGAGGACCTGGAAGTCCGTGACCTCGGGACCCGGGTTGGTGAGCTCGTCGAATTCGTCGAAGGACAAGTGGTCCTGTTCCGTAATGGTTTTATCCATAGCATCCACTCCTGAAGATATCGGGTTTTCGCCAAGGGACAAAGGTGACACTTGGGCCTGGCTGGCCGGCCGAGGTTGGAGGCCGCGTGGCCTCCTATGTGCCCTTCGCTTGTTGCAACGGTTTTGCAGAATTGCGACCGTTTGAAGGCTTCACCACCACCTCCTGCGCCTCGCCCCTTCGCACCACCTCAGTGAGAAACAAGATCAGGAGAAGATGCTTATCGGGAGAACTCAGTTCCGTCCGGACATGCCCTGTGACAAACTGTGCGCCAATATAGGGGTGGGAAATGGCCTGCATCATCGTAATCGACGACGACGAAACCGTACGCTTCTCGTTGCGCGCCATCCTCGAGGACGCCGGACATACGGTCCTAGAGGCCGCGAACGGCCAGCAAGCCATGGACGTGCTCGCCGGCGGCGACGTCGACGTGGCCGTCGTCGATATCATCATGCCGATCCAGGAAGGGGTCGAGACGACCATCCAGATCGGCCGCTGGTTCCCGAACGTCAAGACCATCGCCATGTCAGGCGGCGGGCGCAGCCGCAACCTGGATTTCCTGCAGGTGGCCCGCAATTTCGGCGCCTGCGACGCGCTCGAGAAACCGTTTTCCAGCGAAACGCTGCTGGCCTCGGTCGAGGCCTGTCTGGGCGCGACCTGCGGTCCGGCGCCTCATTAAAAAACCCGCTTCGGTCTCCCCGTGCCCTGCATATTATGAACAGGGACCTCAGTGTGGCCCTTTTGGTTACCCTGCCTTAATTGACCGATTGATTCGACGACATCCGAAAAGCAACTATGGTTTCGTCGAAATGAAATGTGTCCAGCTTTCTCTTTTTCCGAGTAGCCTCAGAGAATTCCGAGTAACGTTTTAAAGATGAAAAGCCTTATAGCAGCCGGCGCCATTCTGACGACGTTGTTCGGCGCTTCTCCAACCCAATCCGCCGACCTGATGACGGGTATGGACGCCGCCCGCCGAGGCGATTTCGCAACGGCGCTAAAGGAATGGAAACCGCTCGCCAAGGCCGGTGACCCCGATGCTCAATACAATCTTGGTGTCATGTATCTGAAGGGTCTGGGTGTCCAAAGAGATCCGCAAGCCGCCGCCGATTTGTTCGAGCGAGCCGCCAATCAGGGAGCCGCGACAGCGCGATTTGCTCTCGGTTCGATGTTCGCTTCCGGCCACGGCGTGGCACAAGATGGAAAGGTTGCGGCGAAATGGTTCGGGCTTGCCGCTGAACAGGGACACGACGAAGCGGCCTATCGTCTGGGTTTGTTGCATCTCTACGGTCACGGAGTGGATGAAGACGGCGTCACCGCCATCAAATGGATCGAGCACGCCGGGAACGCGGGGGAATTTGGTCGCCCTGACTCATTTGGGGATGCTTTTTCACATGGGCGAACGGGTTCCGAATGACGACTTAGTCGCCGCCCAATGGTACCGGAAGGCCGCAGATACCGGCTTCGCTCCGGCACAAGATCTGTTGGCCGGCATGTACGAGCGCGACCTCGGCGTGGCAGAGAGTTATGAGAAGGCGATTGAATGGGCGGAGCGCGCCGCTGAACAGTGCTACTTCAAGGCGCAAAGCCATGTTGGGAAATTATATTACGAAGGCAATGGCCTTTCCGTTCCTGGCGATGAGGTCTGCGGATTGATGTGGACCAACATCGCGGTCGTTACCGGGGAACGGCTTGTCGAGGCGATTGAAGCCGGTCGTCAGGAAGAACCGGTTCCCTATCAGTTTATGGAGCCTGTGCCGCTCTTTGGCATGGACATCTTCAGTTCCGCCTCTCACCTTCAGTTCCTCAAGAAATCGCGAGAGGACATGGTGAATACTATGTCTGTCGACCAGATCGACGAAGCTCGCAAACGCGCCGATGCTTGGTTGGCCTCGCGCGGGAAATAGCCGCATCTCAGCGTCCACCCCCCTGACCCTCACGGAACCACAATCCCATGGCCAGGGCACCGATGCCGACGACGGCGGCGGTGAGCAGCCAGGCGTCGCCGTAGCTGCCGGTGGCGTCGACGACGACGCCGAACAGCGGCGGACCGGCCATGCCGCCGATGTGCACGCCGACCATGTTGTAGCCGAGCGCCGAACCCGCCAAGCGCGGCTCCACCATCTCCACCGATATGGCCTGGGCCACCGGCGCGAAGGAGGCAATGGTGATGCCCAGCGCCAGGGTCAGCGCCAGGCCGACCCACAGGCCCGGCCCCGGTCCGACAGCCATCATCAGGCTCAGAAACAGGGCCGCGGCCAGGCAGATCAGCACCATCAACGCCTTGCGCCGGCCGGCGAAGGCCGTGTCGCTGACGATACCCCAGCCGATACGGGCGACGGCACTGGCCGTTTGGGCAAGACCGATGGCGAAACCGGCAACCGGCTGGCTGGCCCCGGCGGCTTCGCGCAGGAATAGGGTTAGGAAGGCGTAGAAGTTGGTCTGGCCGAAGTTGAGCATGCCATTGACCACCGTGTAGAGGTCGACGTTGGCGTCTTTCATGACGGCCCGGATGTTGGCGATCGGCCGCGCCGCCTCGCCGCCGCCGAGCGGATAGCGCAACAGGTAGAGACAGAGCAGTCCGTTCAGGAAGATGGCGCCGGCGACCCAGAGCATCAGGTCCTGCCACGGAAGATAGGCGGCGAGCGCACCGTTGCCGGCGGCGACGACGCCGCCCAACGGCACGCCGACCTGCTTGATACCCATGGCGGTGCCGCGCCTTTCCTCCGGGAACCAGTCGAAGACGCCGCGCGCCGTCGCCGGGTTGGTCATGGAATAGCCGATGCCCATGAGGAAGAAGGCGGCCAGAAGCGCGTTGTAATCGCGAACGGTAGCGGCGATGAGCGCGGCAGCGGCCATGACGCCGTGCGAGGCGACAAGCACACGGGCGACTCCGTAGCGATCGACGAAACCGCCGGCCGGTAACGACCACAAGGCCTGGGCGCAATAATAGGCGGTGATGAAAAAGCCAAAGGCGGTTGCCGTCAGACCGAGGTCGTCGGTCACCGCCGGTGCCATGGCCATCACCGAGACGATGTTGAGCGTGCCGGCGACATGGGACAGGGCCAGGAGGCCGAGCCGTGCCGCCCACGGATTGTCATTGGGATTGGGTTGTGTCGTCATCGCGCCGTACCGTCGTTCCCGCGTCCGTTCAGGTGAGCGGCAACGGCGTGCCGTCCATGGCCCCGGCGGCGTGGCCCAGGTGGCGAAGCACGGTCGGCGCGATATCGATGGTCGATGTGGCTTTCCCCCAGTCGGATCCGCTTTCGACCTCGTCGCCGTTGACGATCAGGAACGGGCTCTGTTCGTAGTGTCCGAGGCCACCGTGCTGGCCGCAGCCCATACGGGTATCGCTGTGCAGAGGGTCGCCGATGGCGAGACGGCGCCCGGGGATGCCGTATTCATTGGGCGCATCGGTCCCCTCTGTGGTTACGGCCAGACGCAGCGCCGTGTCGGTCCTGTGGCCGAGGATGGCCAATTCGTCGTCCCGGTATACGCGCTCGATGCCGGCCACTGAGGCGACGAAGTCGGCGACAGCGGTGACCTGCCCGCCGGCATCGTCGGAAAAATAGAGATTGGCGCTGAATCCGTTGGAAGCGATGACCACGTCGGCGGAGTCCGGCGCCTCCTTGTGACCGGCCTGCACCAGCAGGTCGGTGAGGGGAGCGATGCCGTCGACGGTCTCGTGACCATGGTCAGAGCCGACGAGGAGCAGAATGTCATCGCCGTCCCTTCTCATGGCGTTGACCCGCTCGGCAACCCGCCCGACATTGTCGTCGGCATTCCGGATCGCCGTCAGGTGCTCCGGCGACCCCAATGGGCTGTCGTGCTGGGTGAAGTCGGGTTCGCACTGCCAGAGAACGGCATAGGCAGGCCCGTCCCCGCCCAGCGCCTCGTCGATGAACCGCGACGTCATCGCGGTATCGCCGGCACAGTCATGGCTGACGGCGAGTTGGCCGTCGCCGGTAATCGGGCGCCGGCCAGGGCCGTAGGAGCCCTGGCGGTGGTACACAAATCCGTATCCGTCGGGATCGTGGAAATAGGCGGCGCCCGCCGACACGTTCGAATAGACCGCACCGCCGCCGCGTCCGGCCAACCGCTCTGCCAGGGTCGGCACGCAGAGGGTCCGTCCCGCCACTCGCGCCAGCCGATCGCGGAATTCCGGCGGCCCGACGGAAACGGCGATGAGGCCGGCGCCTTCGTCGAGGGCGACGCTGTTGCCCTCGAGGCCGTGGCGGGCCGGGCGGCAACCAGTGGCGATGGAGGCAGAGGTCGTTCGTGTCGTCGACGGGAACACGGTGCCGTGGTTTGAAAAGGTGCGTGAACGGCCGGCCAACCGGCACAGGTTCGGCGTCCAATCGGGCCGGACCATATCGGCGCGCAGGCCGTCACAGACGATGAGAACCGCTTTGCGCATCACACCCACCCGATTTTGTGGTTCTGCCCCAGGCGTGGCGGCGTGCCCCGGGGCGCCTCAGCCGACGGGATTGACCTTGGCTGTAAAGATGTAGCCGGCGTTCCGCACCGTCTTGATCAGTGACGGGTTCTGCGGGTCGATTTCGACCTTCTTTCGGAGTCGAGCGATCTGAACGTCGACGCTGCGGTCGAAAGCCGGTGCATCGATGGAATGGGTCAGATCGAGGAGCTGGTCACGGCTGAGCACCCGGTTCGGGTGTTCGACCAGGGCGCGAAGCAGATTGAATTCGCCGCTCGACAAATTAACCGGCTTGCCGTCCTTGCCCGTCAGACTGCGCACCAGGACATCGAGCGACCAGCCTTCGAATTCGTAGGCTGACAAAATTGGACGCCGCCTCGCCCTCGCTCTTGTCGATGCGCCTCAGCACACTGCGGACGCGGGCCAGGAGTTCTCTGGGCTCGAAAGGTTTAGCCACGTAATCGTCGGCACCGACTTCGAGGCCAATGCCATCTCCGTTGTTTCGCCGCGGCCGCTGAGAATGACGACTCCGACGTCAGTCCTCTCTTTCAGCGAGCGGGTCAGGGTCAACCCGTCCGTGCCCGGCAGTCCGAGGTCGAGGACGACGAGGTCGATGCGGTCGTTCAGGACCCTTTCGACGACGCCCGCCCCCGTCGTTTGGGATGAAACGTCGAAACCGGCGTCGGCCAGCGTAATCTCAACGATCTCGCAGATATCGGGTTCGTCATCAACGACGAGTATTTTTGGCGCGTCCGTCATCGTCGCCTGCGGCCCCCCCTCGATAGATCGATCACGATAGAACAATCATGCTGATTTTATGAAACTCGGCGCCTCCGACGCAACAACGGAAAACGAAAGGCCCAAAGTGCCGCAACACCGAAGCCTATATGCTCGATTTCGTTAAATGGCCGGAACGTTTATGATTTTTTAGGGATAGGCACCGGATACGATTGGCCGGGGGCGCACCGGGCGGACGCGTATCTGCCATAGGAGGAAACCCCTGATCCCGGAGACTCGACCGAAGGTGACAATGACAAAACCCGACGAAAAGAGGCAAAGACTGGGACGACGGCTGTTTGTCCACGCCCTCGTCTTCGGCACCTTGGTGACCGTCCTCACCTCGGCCGCGCATCTCTATTTCGAGTACCGAAAGGAGACCGGGGGTATTGAAGACCGGCTCGATAAGGTCGGCACGGCCTATCTGAATAGCATCACCGAGGCCGTATGGAATCTGGATGAGCGTCAACTCGCCGTGGAGCTCGAGGAAATTCTCACCCTCCAGGACATCGCCTTCGCATCCGTGACGTTGTCCGATGGCAGTCAAACCACCGCCGGCGAGCAGCCCGGCGGAGCCGTCGAGACCCGTGAATATGCCATCGTTAAGGCAACCGCCGATATGTCCAGCAGCCTTGGACGGTTGACGGTCGTTGCCAGCCACGGCGGTATTCGCGTTCGGCTTGCCGAGGAGTTCTGGTACATCATTGCCGAAGACGCCATCATCGTCTTTTCCGTCGCCGTGTTCCTGGCATTCTGGATCGAGCGGACGCTGACTCGGCATTTAGGAAACATCGCCGAATACGCCGAGGATTTCGCGCCCGAACGGGATCGCGTACCCCTGGCCCTCGACCGGCAGCGATCGACGTCAGACCGGCAAGACGAACTCGATCGTCTGGTCGCCGCCATTGGCAAGATGCAGGAAAGTTTGAGCGCAAGCTATTGGGCCTTGGCCGAGAGCGAGGGGCGGCTCAAGGATTTCGCCGAGGCTGCGTCGGACTGGTTCTGGGAGTGGGACTCCGAACTCCGCTACACCTACGCATCCGACCGCCTTTTCGAACTGTCCGCAAAAAAGCCCGAAGAGATCATCGGAAACCTGTTCACAGCGCTGTATCAAGGCGACCCGGATGATACGGAGTGGATTAACCACATCAACGACCTGATGGCGCAACGGCCGTTTCGGGACATTACCTATCCCCTCAACCTTCCCGACGGGACGAAGCGCTGGTTACGCTTGAGCGGCCAACCCAGGCACCAGCCGGACGGGGCATTCAACGGTTATCGGGGGACCGGCACCGACATCACGGCCGAAGTCCGCGCCCGGGAGGAAGCGGTGGAGACGACAATCCGCTTTCTGGACGCCATTGAAAGTGTTTCCGACGGCATTGCGTTTTGGGACGAAAACGACCGCTTCGTGCTGTGCAACCGGATATTCCGCGCCCAGGCCGGTACGGCAGCGATGGCATTGGTTCGTGGAAACAGCTACGAGGACTACCTCGTCAGCCTTCTCGACCATGGCATTGCCGAGGTCAAGGAAGAGGACCGCCGTCAGTGGTTGTTCCGCCGGCTCGAGGAACACATGGAACCCGATCAGCCGTTCGAAGTCTTCCGCGACGGGCGCTGGTACCTGATCCGCGAGGGTCGGTCCGCCGACGGCACCACGGTGACGGTGACTACCGACGTCACCGATGTCAAACAGCGCGAGCAATACTTGCGATCGGTCACGGATGCGGTTCCGATCCTGCTCGCCTACGTCGACCGTTACCAGCGCTTCAAGCTGGTCAACCATGAATTCGAGATCTGGTTCGGCATCGGGCGCCAGCAGGCCCTTGACAAGACCATCCAGGAGACGCTGGGCGACGTCTTTTTCCAGGAAATCCGCCCGCACATCGACCGGGCAATGGCAGGTAGATCCGTCCAGTTCCCAATGTCGATCGACATGCCGGAGGCACAAGGCGACTCCGACCGGCGGCGGCATTTGGAAACCAGTTTCACGCCGGATTTCTCCGGCGCCGGCGAGGTCGTCGGCATTTTCGTTGCCGCCGTCGACATCACCGGGCGTGTCGAGGCCGAACGGAGCGCGCGGGCCGGCGAAGCGGCCCTCGTCGAGCAGGGCCGGATTCTCCAAGCTTCCTTCGACGCCATCGAACAGGGCATCGTGGTTTGGGACGAGGAATACAACCTCGTCGCCTGGAACCAAACCTTCCAGCGGCTGGTCGGCTTCTCCGATGATGTGATGAAACAGGGCATGCCTTTGAGAGCGCTATACGACGAGGGGAAACGGGTCGGGTACTTCGACGACAGCGAACCGGAAATCACTGTCGATAAACGCTACGAGCGGCACATCGCCGGCGAGCTTCCGCCCCGCGAGATCCTGGAACCGCCTGACGGCCGTACATTGGAGGTCTGGCGGGTCGAGATCCCGGGCGGTGGCAGCGTCGCCGTCACCACAGACATCAGCGATCGGATCGAAGCTCAACAGCAACTTCGCCGGGCCGAAAAAATGAAGGCGGTCGGTCAACTGACCGGCGGCATCGCCCATGACTTCAATAACCTGCTCGCCGTTATCGCCGGCAGCCTCAACTTACTCGAGAACAAGCTCGAGGAAGAGACACAGAAGAAATTGGTGGCCGCCGCCCTGCGCGCCTCGCGGCGCGGCGCCGAACTGACCCAGCGTCTTCTCGCCTTCGGGCGCCGCCAAGCCCTGATATCCGAGGTAACCGATGCCAACGAGCTGATCGACGGTTTGTTCGATCTCCTGAAACGGACTCTGGGCATGTCCATCGAGATCAAGACTCGCCTCGGCGAAGACCTCTGGCATTCGGATGTCGACCGCGGGCAACTGGAGAACGCACTCATCAATCTCGCCATCAACGCCCGCGATGCCATGCCCGAGGGCGGAACGATGACCATCGAGACGGCTAATATCGTTCTCGACAATACTATGCCGGCCGACACGAGGATCTGGAACCCGGCGCCTACGTGATGATATCCGTCGCCGACACCGGTTTCGGCATGTCCCAGAAGATATTGGAACAGGCCGTCGAACCGTTTTTCACGACCAAGGAGGAAGGGATCGGAAGCGGCCTGGGCTTAAGCATGATCTACGGGTTCGCCAAACAATCGGGCGGGCATTTGAGGCTGTACAGTGAACAGGGGCAAGGAACGATTGCCCGGATGTACTTGCCCGTCGTCGAGGCGGAAAAGGAAATCGCCGAGACACGCCGAACCAGGGCTCTCGAACATGAAAGCCGTGGCGAGCGCATCCTCGTCATCGAGGACGACCCCGACGTCCGTGCGACGACGGTGGGCATGCTCAACGACCTCGGTTACGAGACTATGGAAGCCGAGGACTCGGATAGTGCACTCGCCGCCATGAACGATAAAGATGCGATCGATCTGGTTTTTACCGACGTCTTCCTGAAGGGCTCGAAAAGCGGCCCCGAGATCGCCGGTGATATCCGCGAACTCTGGCCTGAAGTGCCGATCTTGTTTACTTCCGGTTACTCGTCCGATCAGTTCCAGGCCTCCGGCCTGCTCGAGGACGAAGTCCATCTGCTCTCCAAACCCTTCGAGATTTCGAGCTTGGCGACGAAAGTCCGGGAGATGCTCGATGGCCCGGCGCCGGCCTCCCGCGACAATTGACGCAAGCCGTTAGCCTTAAGCGGCGATTTCCGCCGTTCGTGCTTGGCTACGACCCTGCGGCGGGATAAGTAAACAGCAACCACTCCCTTCAAAACGTCGCCTGAGGAGGCCCGACGAATGTCCTCATTCGAACACATCATTTCCGAACGCCGCGGCAACGTCGGCCTGATAACCCTCAACCGACCGCAAGCGCTCAATGCGCTGTGCGTCGACCTGACGGCGGAGCTTTCCGAAGCGCTCGACGACTTCGAAAGCGACGATGCCATCGGCTGCATTGTCGTCACCGGCTCGGAAAAGGCCTTTGCCGCCGGTGCCGACATCAAGGAAATGCAGGACAAGACCTACATGGACGCCTACCTGGGCGACTTCATTACCGGCACCTGGGAACGGTTGGCAACCTGCCGCAAGCCGGTCATTGCCGCCGTTGCCGGATACGCGCTCGGCGGCGGCTGCGAGATCGCCATGATGTGCGACTTCATCATCGCTGCCGACACCGCCAAGTTCGGACAGCCGGAAATCACCCTCGGTGTGCTGCCGGGCGCCGGCGGCACGCAACGCCTGACCCGCGCCGTCGGCAAGGCCAAGGCCATGGAGCTGTGTTTGACCGGCCGCATGATGGACGCGGAGGAGGCGGAGAGGGCCGGACTGGTCGCTCGCATCGTGCCGGCGGACCAATTGCTTGAAAAGACCATGAAGACGGCCGAAAAGATCGCCACGATGTCGCGACCGGCGGTCCTCATGAACAAGGAAGCCGTCAACCAGGCCTTCGAGACGACCCTCGCCCAGGGCATCCGATTCGAACGCCGCTTGTTCCAGTCATCGTTCGGCACCGAAGACCAGAAGGAAGGAATGGCCGCATTCGCCGAAAAACGACCGGCCGAATGGAAGAACCGCTGACGACACGTGGAGCTCCCGAAATGACCCTGAAATTCCTGTCGGCGGCGATTGTCACAACCGTGCTACTGATGCCCGCCCCAGCGCCGGCGATCGACTTCAATCCGTTTTCGGCCATTAAAGGCGCCGTCGAAGCGGCCGTCGAAGACCGGAAAGCCGAGGACATCGCCAACGACACGCGTATCAAGGCGGAGATCACGGCCGAGGTGATCGACGCCATGGGAACCGACGTCATCTCCATCAGCGCCGACGTCTACGAGGGCGACGTCATGCTGACCGGTGCCGTCGAGAAGGCCGGGTTGAAGCTACAGGCGGAGGCCCTGACCAAAAAGGTCGAGGGCGTGCGCAAGGTCTACAACGAAATCCTGGTGATCAAACCACTCGATCAGAAGAAGGGTGCCGCCGAGGCATTCGTCGACGACACCGTCATCGAAGGCAAGATCAACGCGCTCCTATTGGACGCGACCGGCGTCAACGTCACCAATTTCCGGGTAGTGTCCAGAATCTTTCGCACATTTCTTCAAGCGACGGCTCCGGTTGTTGATGTTCGCTCCGCGTAGAGCGGCACCATGTTCATGTATTTCCGGGTGCTCCATTGGCTGCCGGCGATGTGCCTC
>Ga0209144_1000252_pt1 | contig 11599 bp, 13 predicted proteins | sample WorMettrBAHAMAS1_FD_187392 | JGI IMG/M metagenome (GOLD analysis project Ga0209144, IMG submission 187392) | Marine gutless worms symbiont microbial communities from Max Planck institute for Marine Microbiology, Germany - Inanidrilus... | ecosystem: Host-associated > Annelida > Digestive system...
CGGCGCAAGTCATCTGAAAGAGGTTGCGTCATGCAGGCTGGCCTCCTTCACCAGCCCGCAGCTTGAATCACAATTCCAACCGATTGGGAATCCCCGACGATTCTGTCAGGTCGAAAAGTGCTCTAGAAGCCCATGTCGCCCATGCCGCCCATGCCACCGCCCGGCGGCATCATCGGCTCTTTCTTCTCGGGTTTCTCGGCAACCATCGCCTCGGTGGTGATCAGCAGGCCGGCGACCGAAGCCGCGTCCTGAAGCGCCGTGCGCACCACCTTGGTAGGGTCGATGATCCCGGCCTTGAACATGTCCGAATAGGCTTCCTTCTGGGCATCGAACCCGAGGTTCTCGTCATTGGATTCCAGAAGCTTGCCTGCGACGACAGCGCCGTCGGCGCCGGCGTTCTCGGCGATCTGACGGACCGGCGACTGCAAAGCCTTGCGGACGATGTCGACACCGACCTTCTGGTCCGCGTCTGAGACCCGCAGCTTGTCGAGGACCTTGGCAGCGTACAGCAGGGCCACACCGCCACCGACGACGATGCCTTCCTCGACCGCCGCGCGGGTCGCGTGCATGGCGTCATCGACCCGGTCCTTGCGCTCCTTCACCTCGGTTTCGGTGGCGCCACCGACACGGATCACCGCGACGCCGCCGGCCAGCTTGGCCAACCGCTCCTGCAGCTTCTCGCGATCGTAATCGGAGGTCGTCTCCTCGATCTGCGCGCGGATCTGCGAGCACCGCCCCTGGATGTCGTCCTTCTTGCCGGCACCCTCGACGACGGTCGTCTCTTCCTTGGTGATGGCGACCTTCTTGGCGGTGCCAAGCATGTCGATGGTGACGTTCTCGAGCTTGATGCCGAGGTCTTCACTGACCACCTGACCCGAAGTCAGAACGGCGATGTCCTCGAGCATGGCCTTGCGCCGGTCACCGAAACCGGGCGCCTTGACCGCCGCGACCTTGAGGCCGCCGCGCAGCTTGTTGACCACCAGGGTGGCCAGCGCCTCGCCCTCGATGTCCTCGGCGATGACCAGCATCGGCCGACCCGACTGCACCACCTGCTCGAGCACCGGCAGCAGCGGCTGCAGACCCGACAGCTTCTTCTCGTGAATCAGAATGAACGGATTCTCGAGCTCGCAGGTCATCTTCTCGGCGTTGGTGATGAAGTAGGGCGACGTGTAGCCGCGGTCGAACTGCATGCCCTCGACAACATCGAGCTCGGTCTGCAGGCCCTTGGCCTCCTCGACCGTGATCACGCCTTCCTTGCCGACCTTCTCCATGGCACTGGAGATCATCGAGCCGACCTCGCGCTCGCCGTTGGCCGAGATGGTGCCGACCTGCGAGATCTCCTCGCCGGTGGAGACCGTGCGCGAGCGCTTGTGCAGGTCCTTGATGATGGCGTCGACGGCGAGGTCGATACCGCGCTTCAGGTCCATCGGGTTAAGACCGGCGGCGACCGCCTTGGCGCCCTCGCGGACGATGTCCTGGGCCAGCACGGTTGCCGTCGTCGTGCCATCGCCGGCCTCGTCGGAGGTCCGCGAGGCGACCTCGCGCAGCATCTGCGCGCCCATGTTCTCGAACCTGTCCGAAAGTTCGATCTCCTTGGCCACCGTCACGCCGTCCTTGGTGATGCGTGGCGCGCCGAAGCTCTTATCGAGCACGACGTTGCGACCCTTCGGGCCAAGGGTGACCTTCACCGCGTTCGCCAGGATGTCGACGCCAGCCAGCAAGCGCGCGCGGGCGTCGGTATCGAATTTCACTTCCTTTGCAGGCATGTTCTATCGTTCCTTGTTTTTCGCTGAGTGACCGCGGGGGTCAGCCTTCGATGATGCCGAGAAGGTCGGACTCTTTCATGATCAACAGCTCCTGGCCGTCGATCTTGACCTCGGTGCCCGACCACTTGCCGAACAGCACCCGATCGCCGTCCTTGACGTCGAGGGGCACAACCGTGCCGTCGTCCTTGTGGGTTCCCGGGCCGGCGGCGACGACCTCGCCTTCCATCGGCTTTTCCTGGGCGGTGTCCGGGATGATGATCCCACCCGCCGTCTTCTCCTCCTGCTCGACGCGCTTGACCAGCACGCGATCGTGCAGCGGCCTGAACTTCATATCCATTCCTCCATGAATTCAACAAGTTGCAGACGGGCCAACGGCAATCGTTAGCACTCTGCTCGAATGAGTGCCAACGATCTAGTCGGGATGCCCGACGCTGTCAAGGGCGCAGAACAGCGAATTCGCAGTTCGTCAGTCGGCGTCGCCACCGCGGTAGGGCGCGGTGGGATGGGTGCGGACGACTTCGGCGTCCCAAACGACGATGGAGCGTCCGAGAAACGGCGCAACGAGATCCGGAACGGCGTCGGCTGGCAGCGTACGCTGGTACGAGACGACCTTTCCTTTGTCGTGGCCAGCCAGCCAATCACTTTGATCGTCGGCGGTGAGACCAATTGCCGGCATCGGCGTGCGAAGGCGGCCGAGGAAATGGAACTGTCCGTGATACTTACCAAAGTTGGCGAGCGCGTAGCCGTCACGTTCCCAGGCGGCGAGGCGGGCGGCCACGGGCGACAGGTCGAACGTCTTGGCGAGCGTCGGTTGGGCAACAAGATGAACGATCGCGACGAGGATCGCCGTCAGGGACGCGAGAATGGTGACCCGCGACAGGAGGCCGTCTGGCGAGCGCAACAGCACGGCAACGACGGCTGCGACGCCGATCAACGCCCATGCGGAGGCCAGATTGTCGGCCCAAGGCGGCGGATCCGTGAAAAGGCTCAGTACCGGCAATGCCATGACCGCGACACACGCAACGACGACGAAACCGGCCGATGGCCAAAGGTCCCATCGCCAGCGCGCCGCACCATCGACGGGCGCGGCATGGAACAGAAATGCCGCGATCAGCAACGCAAAGGCGGGCATCTCCGGCAACAGGTAGTGAAGCTGCTTACCGCTGATCGCTGAGAACGCCACAAGCGCAAAAACCATCCAGCAGAGGCAGAAGCGCACGCCGCCGTCGACGAGGGCTCCGCGGACGCCTACCCAGACGGATCGCCACACCTGCGGCCAGATGGTCCACGGCAGGAGCATGCCGGGCAGGACGGCGAGGAACCACCACCATGGCCGCTCGTGGGCGAAGGAATCGACCATGCGCCCGGCCGACTGTCCCCAGAAGATCGCCCGCCCGTAGTCTTCGCCGCCGACAATCGCCGCCGGAACGGCCCAGGCCAACCCAATCAGGACGCCGAATCCTACGGAGGCACCGAGGCCCAGATACCACCGCCACCAGCCGCCGGGCGGTTGCTTGAGCTCTCCGCCGCTGGTGGCTAGACGTGGTCCCCAGAGCGGCGCCAGCAGCGCGAGCGGCAAAATGTGAAGCGCGATCGCCGGTCCCTTCGCCAGCACACCGAGGCCGAACGCGAACCCGAACACAACGAACCCGGCGATGCCTTCCCGGTGCCATGCCCGCAGCAGACCCAGGAGACCAAGAAGGGCGCACGCCGTGACCAGCATGTCGAACATGGTCAACGACGTAAACAAGCACCAGAAAAGCCCCCCCAGCAGCAGAAGTGGGGCCGCCGCCGCCAGGCCCGGTCTTCCCGGCCATAGCCGCCCGGCGAGCATCTCGATCATGACGAGCGACGCCAATCCGAACAGCGGCGCAACAAGCCTTGGCCACCAGTCGTTTACTCCGAAAGCCGCCCAGCCGGCGGTCATAAGCCAGAACAGCAGCGGTGGTTTGTGGCTGTAGGGCTCGCCGTTGAGATGCGGCACGAGGAACTGACCGTCCCGCCACATCTCCCAGGCGACCGAGACATAACGGGTCTCGTCCATGGGAAGGATCGGCCGGGTCTCCAAAGCCAACGCGACCAAGGCGGCCCAGATCCCGACCCAAAGGACGGGCATTCTCGTGCGCACGGCCGTGTTCATTCAGTGGCTCCCCCGTCGCGATGGCCGCGTGTCGGTGGTCCATCGACTTCCAGATCGCCCAACGCCGAGTCGAGATTCTCGTCGATCGTCTTGCCGTGCCGATACCTGCGGTAAAGCGCGAGGCCGATCGCCCCGGAAACCGCCAGCAGGGCGGCGGCCAGACCAATGCGCAGAACCGGTTCGATATTGACGCCGCTGCCGGCGAGCCCGAAGGCCATCGTTTGGGGGATATCGTTTGGGGGATATAGCCGACTGCCGAGCCGGCGATGAATCCTGTCGCCGGTACCCTTGAAACGCCGGCCGCCAGGTTTGTCGCCAGGTTGCTGCCGATGGGCAGCAAGCGGATCAGCAACGTCATCGAGAATGGGTTGTCGGCAAGGAAGGCATCGATTCGGCGGATTCGGTCGCCGAACCGGTGGGCGACCAAGCCGCGATCCAGGACCCGCGCATAGGTGAATGCCGCCGCGCACCCGAAGACGACGGCGACCAGAGCCAGCGCGGTTCCGGTGGCGAAGCCGAACGCATATCCGCCAAGGAAGGCGATCACCTGACGCGGCAAACCGACGGCGGCGGCAAGCCTTGCGGAGCGCGGCCCGCACCTTCTCCTGATCACCTGACGCGGCAAACCGACGGCGGCGGCAAGGGCACAGACGGCAACAAACAGAACTTCTCCGGACAAACCCTGGCCGCGGATACGGGAATCGATCCAGGATTCGTCCAACAGCGAGTCCAGACCCAGGATCTTCAGCCCGTAGGCGATGGCCACCAATGTGGCGATCAGAATCACGCCACGGACGAGCAGTCCGGGGCGGATGCCGCAGGTTCCGTCTTTCACCGGCCGTTTCCTTCAGGATCGGATTCGATGACCGGAACTCGAGACCGCCGTTTCAGCCACATCACGCCAATCAGATCGGTGATGCCGACGAACAACCGGTCGAGCGTGCCGTACTTGGAATCGCCGCGTTCGCGCGGACGGTGGTTCACCGGTACCGAGACCACCCGCCCGCCCAGACGCAGCATCAGCGCCGGCAGGAAGCGGTGCATATGGTCGAACCGGGGCATCGCCAGGAACGCCGAGCGACTGAACACCTTCAGCCCGCAGCCGGTGTCGGGGGTGTTGTCGCCCAGCATTCGAGACCGTACGCCATTGGCGATGCGGGACGATGCGCGCTTGAGCCAGGAGTCCCGTCGTTTGGCGCGTAGACCCGTCACCAGGACCCGTTCGGACTCCTCGGTTTCTCCGTGGACGGACAGCAAAGCGGGAATATCCGCGGGATCGTTTTGTCCATCCCCATCGAGGGTGGCGACGACTGGCGCTCGCGCCGCCTCGACGCCACTGGCGATGGCCGTGCTTTGCCCGCAGGCGTCGCGGTGGCGGACGATGCGCAGCCAGGGCCGTGTCGCCGCCGCTTCGCGCAATCGATCAGGCGTGGCGTCGATGCTGCCGTCATCGACATAGACGATCTCATAGGAGACGCGGCCGCGAAGGGCGGCGTCGATTTCCTCGATCAGCGGCAGGACGTTCTCGGCTTCGTCGCGAACCGGCACGACGACCGATACTGCGGGCGCATCGTCCGGCGCGTCTGTCGCCCGGGAATCGGTTGATGGATCAGCGATGGGGGCGGCCATGGTTTGCATGGAAGGCCTGCTGTCCGGCGGAAGGGACCGCGGCGCGCGGCGGCGGTCCGGAGCGAGCCCTTTTATTACCGCCGGCCGAGTCCGCCGGCCAAGGGCTTTCGGCCTCAGGCGCCCTCCGAAGACCGAAGCCGGTCCAACCTCAGACGGTGGCGGTGATCGGTGAGCATCCGCCGCCCGGAGAGCACAGCCGCCAAGACTCCCAGGCCTGTGCCGCCGGCGATCAGGAACATGACCAGGAGCTGGTACTTGACCGTCTCAACCGGCTCGATGCCGGCGAGAATCTGACCGGTCATCATTCCGGGAAGAAACACCAAGCCCGCTGCGGACATGGAATTGATCACCGGGATCAGGCCACCACGAACCGCCTCGCGCGTGATTGTCTCCGATGCGGTCGAGAAATCGTCATCGAGACTGAGCCGTGCCTCGATGGCAACGCGTTCGCGCACTGCCGCCGTCAGCAGGCGGTCGAGGCCCAGGCTGACGCCGGTCATCGCGTTGCCGAGGATCATGCCGAGGAGCGGGATGGCGTAACGCGGGTCGTACCAGGGATCGGCGCCGATCTGGGTCGTCAGTGCCAGCACCGTGACCGTGACCCCGGCCACGACCATGCTGCCGCCGCCGATACCGTAGGTCCAGATGCCGCCAAACGTTCGAGTCTGGCGCGCGCGAACCTCGTAGGCGGCGAAACCGATCATCACCGCTGCGATGGCCGCCGTCAGCCATGGGGACGCGGCGGCGAACAGCGCCTTCAGGACTAGGCCGACGAGGAGCAGTTGCACCGTCATCCGCGCCGCGGCAATCAGCAGCCGGCGTTCGAGGCCGAGACGGAAGCCGATCGAGAGTGCGACGTTGATACCGATGAGCAGCGCGGCGAACGCCAGATCGAGGTAGTCCAGGGCGATGAAGGTCATGGCGAAGTGTCCTCCACTGCCCCATCGCCCAAATGTCCGGCGACCATGCGCAGCCTCCGTCCCCCGATGCGGGCCGCCTGGCTGGCGTCATGGGACACGGCGACAATCGCGCCGCCGGCCGCGAGGTGATCGGTAAGCAGGCGTTCGACGCGGTCAGTCGCCTCGGGATCAAGCCCCGACGTCGGCTCATCGAGCAGCAGCACGCGCGGCTGCCGTGAGAGGGCCCTGGCGAGGGCGAGCCGCTGGCGCTCTCCCGTCGAGAGCCTCTGCACCGGCCAAGTCGGTGTGTCGGCAGGAAGTCCCAACGCATCGATGAGGCCGCGGGTGGCCGCGCCATCGGTGAAATGGGCGCCGACGTCATCGGCCCACCAGCCAGACTCGGCAGCGACATAGCTCACCTGCCGCCGCTAATCCGGGCCGGTGAACGAACTCCGGGCAACGCCATCCAAGGCGACCTCCCCGGTGTTCGGATCCAGATCGGCGGCGGCCCGCAAGAATAGGCTCTTGCCCGCTCCCGATGGACCCGAGATAACAACGCATTCTCCAGCGCTGACATTCAGGTGGACAGGTTCCAGGCCCGGTCTGGCAAGCCCGCCGATTGTCAGCACGGGCGGTTTGGAACGGGGCTCGGCAGGCGGCGACGGTTCGGACATTGTCGGTCCGGTACTGACAAAGGGATGGTGGCTACGGTGTATCGGGGGATGCAGGAATGAACAAGGTTGCAGGTGGCAGCGTCGAGCCCTGGCTGTCGAACACCGAAACGGTGCGCCACGAATGGGTCGACTACAACGACCATATGAACGTCGCCTACTACATTCTCGTCTTCGACCACGGGACCGATGCCGTGCTCGATCTCCTCGATATCGGCGAGGCGTACCGCGAGCGGAACAACTGCTCGGTGTTCGTCGCCGAGGCCCACGTGACCTACGAAAACGAGGTGCACGAAGGCAACGAGCTGGAGGTGCGAAGCCGTGTTTCTGGCTTCGACGGCAAGCGGCTCATCCTTTATCACGAAATGTTTCTCGACGACGTTCTGGTTGCAACCAATGAGGTTCTTTGCTTGCACGTCGATCTGGCCACCCGACGATCGGCACGCATCCCCGACGATACGGCGCGACGCATCGACGCCGCGGCGAGAGCCCATGCCTCCCTGGGTGCACCGGGTCGGGCGGGCCGGGCCATTGCCCTCAGAAGCCGCCGTCCCACCTGATTTTCGAGGCGACGCGTCCCCGCTTTTTCATTTGGCGTCGATGGCCCGTTCGATATGATCGCCGCCGTGACCTACACGCACTCCCTCGAACAGGCCTCCGAGTACGCCCGCACGGCCCTGGACATGCTGGCGCGCCAGAAGGCACCGGCTAATCCGGAAAACTTCGCGGTCTGGTACACCTATTTTTCCGGTGCCGATCAGGATCTCAAGCGGGCCGTCGATGGATTGCTCAACGGAAGCGAGGCGGTCGGTGAGCAGGGAACGGTCGACCTCTACAACCGGTTTTTCGTCGGCGAGCAGGACGATGCGGCCCGCGACGCGGCACACCAGATCGAAGAGCAGCTTGCCGCGGTCTATGCCGTCCTCGAGGAAGCCGGGGACGGTGCCGCCGAGTACGGCAAGACTCTGGAAACGGTCAGTGGCCAGATCACACGCGGCGCTGGTGCCGGTGAACTGCGCGAGGTGATCGCGACGCTTCTTGCGCAGACTCGCGACATGGCGGAACGGACCCGTAACCTGGAGGAAAGGCTCGAAGAGTCGACGGCGCGGATCAAGTCGCTGAGCATGGATCTCGAGACCGTACACCAGGAGGCGATCACCGACGGCCTGACCGGTATCGCCAACCGCAAACACTTCGATGCCGTGTTCACCGCCGCGGCCGCCGAAGCGCGTGAGACAGGGGAAGACCTGTGCCTGCTGGTCCTCGATATCGACCATTTCAAGAAGTTCAATGACACCTATGGACACCAGGTCGGCGACCAAGTGCTCAAGCTGCTCGCCATGACCTTGACCGAGAGCATTAAGGGCCGCGACACGGCTGCCCGGTACGGTGGCGAGGAGTTTGTCGTCGTCCTACCAGCGACGACCCTCGACAACGCCGTCACCGTTGCCGACAACATCCGCGAACGCGTCGCCAAGAAGGCTGTCGTCAACCGCAAGACGGGCAAGAGCCTGGGATCGATCAGCGTCTCCATCGGCGTCGGGCTTTATGTACCGGGAGAAGCTCCCGCAGAAACCGTTGCCCGCGCTGATCAAGCCCTCTACGTCGCCAAGAAGTGCGGGCGCAATTGGGTCGTTCGCGAAGCCGACTATTCCGAGGAGCCGACCGCGGAGGCGAAGTGATCACGTCCGTCCGCTTTCGGCCGCAGGTCTCCGGTTCAGCGCGGCCGCGCCAGGGGCATCGGTCCGGGTAGCGAGGGAACGATGGCTGAGTTCCGCGTCCCGCACCTTCGGATTCTCATTCTCGGACTGGCGCTGGCCGTGGCTATCGTCTCCCTCCTCGCGGCGGGCGGACTCATTGGCATTGGACCGGCTCTCATCATCGTCGCCGCGATCGTCGCCAGCGGATGGTGGATCGCAACGCGCCCGACCGTCGCACCGGGGATCGACGAAACCGAACACATCGCCGCGGCGCCTGGCCTTCCCGAGCACATGCTCGACCAATTGCCCGATCCGGTCATTCTGCTCAACGACGCGCGCGAAATCGTTGCCATCAACCGTCAGGCCTGTGACGTGCTCGGCATTGGCGCGACGGGCAGGGATCTCGCCCTGTCCTTGCGTCACCCCGCCGTGTTGGCGGCGGTCGAAACGGTCTCTTCGGGTGTGCCGTCGATTACCGAGGAGATCACGCTGCCCGTGCCGGTACCCAGGAGCTTCACCCTCCACGTCGGCGGACTGCCCGGCGCCGCCAGGACCGATGCTCCTGGAATGGTGCTCGTGCTCCATGACGAGACGCGCGCCAAGCGCGCCGAACAAAGCCGCGCCGATTTCGTTGCCAACGTCAGCCACGAACTGCGGTCGCCCCTGTCGGCGGTGATCGGTTTCATCGAGACCCTGCTCGGACACGCCCGCGACGACGCGAAAGCCCGTGAGCGCTTTCTCGGCGTCATGCACAGCGAAGCCCAACGGATGTCTCGGCTGGTCAACGACCTGCTGTCGCTGGCGCGTGTCGAGATCAACGAGCACGTGCCGCCTCGCGGCCTTGTTCACCTGGAGGAGGTCTTTATCGGCGTTGCAGATTCGCTGCAGGTGCGGGCGGCGGAGAAGGACATGCGTATCGTCGTCAATTGCGATGCCGGCCTTCCGCCGGTGATCGGCGAGGCCGACCAGATCGTCTAGGTGTTTCAGAACCTGGTCGACAATGCGATCAAATACGGTCGAGCCGACACCGAAATCCGTATCGAGGCAAACGCCGTCGGGCGCATGCCGGGAAGCGATGCGGCTGGTATCGCCGCCAGCGTCACCGACCACGGAGACGGGATTGCCGCGGAGCATCTGCCCCGGCTGACCGAGCGGTTCTACCGCGTCGACGAAGGCCGGTCGCGCCGTCTGGGTGGGACCGGACTGGGGCTGGCCATCGTCAAGCACATCGTCAACCGCCATCGCGGACAGATCCGCCTCGACAGTGTGGAGGGGGTCGGCACGACGTTCACCGCGTTCCTCCCCGCGCGCCCCGAATCCGACGAAAACGGCGAGAACGGCGAGAACGAAAGCGAGATAACCCGTTTCTCCGCCGGAGGGGATGTCACAAAAGCGTAACAAAAATGTAGTGATTAGGACTCCGGGCGCGACTAAAGTCCGCGCGAGGTCGGGGGCCGGAAGTGGACAAGAATTGCCGCCCCCGTGGCAAAAATCCGTGTTCAGGAGAGCTCCATGATTAGGAAGTCCCTGGCGCTCGCCGTTCTGGCGACCGTCGCCGCCGCTGGTGCGGCTGAAGCGCGCGATCAGATCCGCATCGTCGGATCGTCGACCGTTTATCCCTTCGCCACCACCGTCGCCGAGCAGTTCGGCAAGACCACCAAGTACAAGACTCCGGTGATCGAGAGCACCGGGTCCGGTGGCGGCCTTAAGCTGTTCTGCGCCGGCGTCGGCATCGAGCACCCCGACATCACCAACGCCTCGCGGGCCATCAAGTCGTCCGAAATCGAGAAGTGCAAGAAGAACGGCGTCTCGGAGATCACCGAGGTCAAGGTCGGCTATGACGGCATCGTTATCGCCAATGCCAAGAGCGCGCCGCAGATGACGCTGAACCGCAAGCAGCTCTTCTTGGCCCTGGCCAAGGACATTCCCGATCCCTCCGGCGCCGAGAAGCTGGTCGCCAATCCGTACAAGATGTGGTCGGACGTTGATCCCTCGCTGCCGAAGACCAAGATCGAGGTTCTCGGCCCGCCGCCGACTTCCGGCACCCGCGATGCCTTCGCCGAGCTTGCCCTCGAAGGTGGCTGCAAGAAGTTCGACTGGATCAAGGCGATAAAGAAGGCCGACAAGAAAAAGTACAAGGCCGTGTGCCATTCGGTCCGCGAGGACGGCGCCTACGTTGAGGCCGGCGAGAACGACGTGCTCATCGTCCGTAAGCTCGAGGCCAACCCGAACGCCTTCGGCGTCTTTGGCTTCAGCTTCCTCGACCAGAATGCCGACAAGGTTCAGGGCAGCAAGGTCGATGGCGTCCCGCCGACCTTCGACAACATTGCTTCGGCGAAGTACCCCGTGTCGCGCCCGCTGTTCTTCTACGTCAAGAAGGCGCACGTCGGCACGATCCCGGGTATCGAGGCCTATCTCAAGGAGTTCACCAGCGAGAAGGCCTGGGGTGATGAAGGCTATCTCACCGACAAGGGTCTGATCCCCATGCCCACCGCCGAGCGGAAGAAGTATCACGACGACGCCAAGAACCTTAAGCACAACCTCATGTAGGTGATCGGTTCGGAGTGCTGGGGCCGCCAACGGGTGGCCCCGGCGTTTCGGTTCGATTGGTGCGTCTCCTATTCGTTTGTGACCTTTCTTAGGTTCTGTTGACGAATCTATCGCAACTATATGATGACACTGATGAAATGCAGGAACGACAAGGATCGCGCGGAAAGCTTATCGAAGCGAGAAAAGGCCCTGCGGAAATGCTTGATCTTACCGATGAAGCATTCGACGAGATGGCGTTCCTTGT
>Ga0209144_1000253_pt1 | contig 11577 bp, 8 predicted proteins | sample WorMettrBAHAMAS1_FD_187392 | JGI IMG/M metagenome (GOLD analysis project Ga0209144, IMG submission 187392) | Marine gutless worms symbiont microbial communities from Max Planck institute for Marine Microbiology, Germany - Inanidrilus... | ecosystem: Host-associated > Annelida > Digestive system >...
GGCCTCCCTCAGCACACCTTCCACCTGCACCTCAAGGAAACCGAATGGCGATACAACCACCGACACACCGACAAATACCAAACCCTGCTACGATACCTTCGCAAAAACCCACTCAGCTAGGCATGATCCAACGTTTTTAATTCCCACACAGATCAACCGGGAATTTACAGTACGTCTTGAGGCTCCGTGCGGTACGGTCGGAGGAGTGAGCGGAATAACCTGTGTGAAAGGGTGCCTCGATGTCACGTTCGATCGGCCGTCGCGATGTTCTGAAAGCAGTGGGCGTGTCGCTTCTGCTCGGAATGCCTCGGACCGCGTCTTCGGTCGAAGCCGCCGGCGGAAAGCGATGGACGTGCACCAATCAGGATTGCGATCCGTACATCTATGACCGTCCCTCGGTGCGGAGAACGTGATCGATCCGGACCATCCCATCCCCCCCGGCGTTCCGTTTGAGGACCTGCCCAATGACTGGGTATGCCCGGTCTGTGGTGACCCGAAAGGCCACTTTCTGCCGATGAGCCGGTGACCGAATCCCGGCCGACACCAAAAAAGGGGCCACTTTGGCCGCCCCCTCGCTTTCGAAGATGTCGATCCCGGAAACAAACCGGTTCGCCCAGCAGATCTCTTCCGCGTACGATGCGAACCGGTCGCAAAAAACACCGTCAATCAATAGCTTATTCGTATTTCCGCGATACTGGGAACGGTTTTCGCATGAACTTTGCGTGACGCTTCTCGGTGCTCCGCGGCGGCATCAGACGTCGACCATCTTGCCGGGGTTCATGATGTTGGACGGATCGAGCGCCTGTTTTACAGCGCGCATCAGGTCTCGCTCGACTTCGGATTTGTAGCGCGCCATGTCGACCCGCTTCAGCCGTCCGACACCGTGCTCGGCCGAGAAGCTGCCGCCCAGTCCCATGGCGATGTCGGCGACGATCCGGTCGAAGCGATCCCACTCGGCAAGATAGGCGTCCGTATCGGCGCCCTCGGGCTGGCTCAGGTTGAAGTGGATATTGCCGTCGCCAAGGTGCCCGAACGCACAGACACGGATTCCCGACATCGCCTCCTCAACCGCGCGCGTCGCCTCCTCGAGGAATTCGGCGATCTTCGAAACCGGCACGGCGACGTCGTTCTTGATGCTGCCGCCCTCGGGCTTCTGGGCCTCGGGGATGGATTCGCGGAGCCGCCACAAGGCCTGCGCCTGCGCCTCGCTGGAAGCGATCACCGCATCGGCGACCGTCCCATCCTCGAACGCGTCGCCCAGCACGCCCTCGATGACACCCGACAGGTCGGCCTCGGGCTGTGGGGTCGTCAGTTCGACCAGCACATACGCCGGGTAGGCTTCGGCGAATGGGTCGGTGATCCCGTGGACGTGGCGGACGCAGAAATCGACCCCGACCCGCACCATGTACTCGAACGCCGTCAGCGCGTCGCCGGCGCGATCATTGAACCGGCCGAACAGGGCCAGCGCGGCTTCCGCCGTCGGGACCGCGGCCAGGGCTGTCGCCGACGTCTTCGGCTTCGGGAACATCTTGAGCACCGCCGCGGTGATGACGCCGAGCGTGCCCTCCGCCCCGAGGAACAGCTGCTTGAGGTCGTAGCCGGTGTTGTCCTTGCGCAGCCGCCGGAGACCGTCCCAGATGCGCCCGTCGGGCAGCACCACCTCGAGACCGAGGACCATGTCGCGGGCGTTGCCGTAGCGCAGCACCGCCGTGCCCCCGGCGTTTGTCGCCAGATTTCCGCCGATTTGGCAGCTTCCCTCGGCGGCAAGGCTGAGCGGGAACAGGCACCCGGCGTCGTCGGCGGCTGCCTGCACGTCCGAAAGGATGACGCCGGCTTCGACGGTGATCGTCCGGTTGGCTGGATCAATGTCGCGAATCCGGTTCATCCGTGTGGTCGCGAGGACGATGCCGTCTTCCGGGACGCCGCCGCCGACGAGGCCGGTGTTGCCGCCCTGGGGGACGACCGGAATGCCGGCGTCCGCGCAGAGGCGCACCACCTCGGCGGCCTCGGCGGTATCTGCGGGGCGAACAACCGCCGCGCAGGTGCCGCGGAACAGCCCGCGTTCCTCGATCAGAAACGGTTCCTGGTCGTCGGGATCGTCGATCCAACCCTTCGGACCGACGACGGCGCGGATCGCGGCCAAAGCCTCGGCGTTCGCCGTGTCGGAATCGGGTGAGGGCGCGTTCATGCGAACCATCACTTAAGGGCTTAGTCGCGCGACGGCAATCCCCGGCCTACATGGCGTCGGCAGAGCCTGCAGCCTTGCCGCCGGGCGTCTGCTGCTGGACAGCTCCGGCGGCCGCCGCAGCGATTTCTTCCTCGGTCGCGTCTGAAGCCACCTCGACTTCGACTTTGCGCCGGGCGAACTCGATCCCGGCAGCCTCGAACGCCTTCTGGATGCGGTGATAGGCCTCGCGCCGCAGCACGAACTGCTCGCGCGGCTTGCACATGAACTTGACCCGGATAATCAGCGACGAGTCGTCGTCGATGGCGAAGACCCCCTGGGACTTCAAAGGCTGAATCAGCTTGGGTCCGAGCACCGGATCCTCCATCATCTCCGCGCCGATCTTCTTGACGATTTTCTTCACCTGCTGCGGGTCGGTCTCCGGCGGTACCCTGAACGGCATCTTGTAGATCACCCAATCGCGGTTGTGGTTGGTGATCGACCGCAGCTCGCCGAACGGCAGGGTCAGCAGCGCTCCGCGGTGATGGCGAAGCTGCATGGAGCGGAGCGAGATGCGTTCGACCTCGCCTCGGATGTTCTCGTCGATCTCGATGTATTCGCCGACCCGGAAGGCGTCGTCGATCAGGAAGAACACACCCGAGACGATGTCGCGCACCAACGCCTGGGCGCCAAAGCCTATGGCCAGGCCGACCACGCCCGCACCGGCGAGCAGCGGTCCGATGTCGACGCCAATGGACGACAGCGCAATCATCACCACGATCACCGTCAGAACGACAAGGATGAACCGGCGGATCAGCGGCAGCAACGTGCGGGCCCGGGCGAGGGCCTGACGCTCATCGTCGGTGACGTCGACCGCGGGTGGCATTTCGCCGTCGACGTCGCTGCCGTCCTCCCACTGGCCGGCGGATGCCGAAGCACGGCGGACGCCTTTACGGGTCAGCGCCGTTTCCGCGAGCTGCCAAAGCACGTAGGCTAGCAGCAGGGTAACGCCAATGTCGAAGGCGGCCAGCCAGATGGCATCGGCGCCGCGTGCACCTACGGCTTGCAGGATGTCGCCGTCCCAAAGCTGGAGCAGGGCGATGACCGCCAACGCGAGCAACAACACGCGGGCCGCCCGAAGGATCGGGCCAGTATAGGATTTGCCGACCTCGGGATCCGGCTCGCTGACGGCGGCAAGGTCGTGGGCATCCTCGTCTTCGCCACCTATCGAAATGCCCGTCGGCGCATAGCGCTCGACCACCAGGGCATCGACCAGCGATGCGATCGCCCGTTGCAGTCCCCGGTCGATGAGGGGCAGCAGCACGACGATCGCGATGCTGCCGATCACCGGCCACAGCACCGACTGGCCGCGGCTCAGCATGCTGATGGTCCAGAAGACGGCAATGACCAACACGTAGCCGACCAGCAGCACGTGCCAATTCTGCGCCACCGTCACCCGCATGAAGCCCGGCAGCATCTCCGGCGGTCCGATATCTCCGCCGGGAGCGAGCGCGTGGGCCACCGGTTCCCGGACCCGCCAGACGAGTACAATGAACAGGCCGAGCACGATCACCCCGCTCGTCAGAACGAGGGCGAGATGGACGCCCAGTGGTGGGCCGCCGGTAAGGATGAGAAACGCAGTCGTCAGCCAGATGACGCTGCCCACACCCGTCAGCAGCATGAGCGACTGGTGCAGATACCCCGCGGCTCCGTCGGAGAGGGCGACCATGCGCAGGTTCGGCGCCGACGGCGCGAACAGGAACCGCGATGCGGCCGACATTGCCAAAATGACAAGCCCCGCCATTACGTACGTAAACACGAACGCGCGCGCCGTCCGATCGTCGGCGTAGAACACCGCGGTCAGACCGAACGAGACAACGGCGAAGGTGGCTAGGGCGACGAGATCGAGCAGCGCCCGCAGGGTCAGGCGGCCGATCCGATCGAGGAAGCTAGCAGGCGGTTCGCCCTACAGCGAAGCTCGGAATCCCACTGTCGCGCGATGAACCATCCGATGCGCACCGATTCCCAGTCCGACAAACAAGGCGGCCAGCGCGGCGGCCATCCAGAACGCCCCCCACGTGCCGCTGGGTGACAGTCCCCGCAGGACTTTGGCGACGGCCGCCGGGGCGTCGATGAATCCCTGGCCGACAAGGCCGGCGCGTGCGGCAAGCAGCTGGGTCTGGTTGTCCAGCCACATGCGGAACTTGACCAGAACGGCGGCGAGGCCCGTCGGACCGCCACCTCCCCCCGCCGCGGCGGCGCGGCGGGCTTCGATCTCGCGCAGCAGCAGCACCCGCGCATCGGCGTCGGGAAGCTGGGCGACGAACCGCAGGGCTTCCTCAGCGGTCAGGCCTTCTGGGATTTCGAGGGTGCCGGCCGCGGCTCCGCCGCTTTCGGGCGCGACCGCTGCGGGCCCCGCTGGTTTCGATGCGGCAACGCCCTTTTGGGCCATCGCTGAAGCCAACCCGGCACCGGCAAGGAGGAACGCCAAGGCGATGAACAACGCCGCGATGGGCCGGCCTTTCGAAGCCGTCATCCTACGGGTCCCTGCTGTTACCGCTCGTGCGGCGCATGGTCGCACGGTTCACCGGGCAAAGGAAATGCGCCGATGACACACGCGCGCTCACGTTGTCGTGTCGTCCATGTCCGGTAGAACGCAGGGTGCCGATGGTCCGCGGTCGTCCCAATCATTGCCGCTCGAAGCGCTTGCCGCGGCGGCTCGGCGCAAGCGGTCGTTGATGGCGGCGCCGAGGCCGGATTCGGGTATCGGCATCACGGCGATCCCGGCGTGCTCCGGACGGTCCAGGGCGTGCAACTGCGCGAACAGGTTCGCCGCCGCCTCGCGCACATCGCCGCGCGGGCTGAGGTTTGGCGCATCCGCCGGCGCATCCGGACCGAAGGCGAGCAGCACTTCACCCGTCCGCACCTCGTTGGCGTCCATGCGCAGGGGCATACCCGGTGCGTAATGCCGCTCCAGCATGCCGGGCGACCGGATCGGCCCCTCTCCGATTGGCGCGAATGGACCGGCGATGGCCTCGATGGCGTCCCGATCGACGCCGCCCAGACGCAGGATCAGGACGTCCGGCCCGCTGAAGTCGACGACGGTCGACTCGACGCCGACGGGACACGGACCGCCGTCGAGGATCAAGTCGACCCGGCCTTCGAGCGATGCGGCCACGTGTTGGGCGGTGGTCGGGCTGATGGCGCCCGAGGCGTTGGCGCTCGGCGCGGCCAGGGGCCGATCGGCGGCGTCGAGCAGGGCCTGGGCCACCGCATGGTCCGGTACGCGCACGGCGACCGTCTCGAGCCCAGCGCTAACCAGCAACGACAGCCCGGATTCGGCGCGGCGCGGCAGCACGAGGGTCAACGGCCCTGGCCAGAAGGCGTCGGCCAGCTTGCGTGCCCGCTTGTCGAAGACGGCGAGGCGGGCCGCCGTCGCCGCGTCGCGGCAATGGACGATCAACGGATTGAAACGCGGCCGATCCTTGGCCGCGAAGACCGCGGCAACGGCCTCGTCGTTCGTTGCGTCGGCGCCGAGGCCGTAGACCGTCTCGGTCGGGAAGGCGACCGGGCTGCCGCTCCGGATCAGCGCCGCCGCCTCGACGATGGCCTCGGGCGTTGCGGCGCGGATCGCGGGATGGGTCACGCGTCGGGACCGCGGACGACGAAATGCGGGTTCTCGAAGCCGGGCTTGGCGTAAAGCAGGTCTTCACCGTCCATGGTGGTGACGGTTCCGCCGGCGAAGCGGACGACGGCGTGCCCGGCGGCCGTGTCCCATTCCATGGTCCGCCCGGTGCGCGGATAGAGGTCGGCACGCCCCGTGGCGACGAGGCAGAACTTGATCGAGCTGCCCGACGTGATCTCCTCGGCAACGTCGTACTTGCCGAGGAACGCGTCAGTCTCCGGATTGCGGTGGGAGCGGCTGGCGACGGCGACGATCCCGGACGGCGGGAACGCCCGGCAGTGAATGGGCTCGGTTCCGGTCCCGTCGGTGATGGCGAAGGCACCATGCTGGCTGCCCCAATACGTCGATTCCAGCGCCGGGGCGTGAACGATGCCGAAAATGGGCCGCCGGTTCTCGATCAACGCAATGTTGACGGTGAACTCGCCCTTGCGAGTGACGAACTGCTTGGTGCCGTCCAGCGGATCGATCAGCCAGAAGGGCTCGTTGCCGACATCAGGGACGTGCCCGCCCGAGACCGCTTCCTCGGCGACCATGGGGCAGAGGTCCGTCACCTCCTTTCGGATGGCGTTGACGATGAGCGTCTCGGCCCGCTGGTCAGCGATCGTGACCGGCGACGCGTCGTCCTTGCGGTCGACGTCGAAGTCGGTCGAATAGACCTTCATGATTTCGGCACCGGCACGGAGCGCGATGTCGCGCACCTTGTCGACGGTGCGCAGATCGATGTTGAGGGTCAACAAATGTCTCCGGTTAGAGGGGGATCGGGGCGGCCCGGATGGCGCGCCAGATTTTCTCCGCCGTTGCCGGCATGTCAAGCTGACGGACACCGAGCGGCGAAAGCGCATCAATCACCGCATTCATCACCGCCGGGCAGGCAGCGATGGTGCCGGCCTCGCCCGCGCCTTTGATGCCCATCGGGTTGGTCGTACAGGGCACGTCGCCCGCTCGCGGCAGCGCGTAGTCGAGGAATGTTCCCGTCTGCAATTGGCCAGATTCTCGGTCGTAGACGGCTTCCTCCAGCAGCGCTTGACCGATCCCCTGGACGACACCGCCATGGACCTGGCCGGCAAGCAGCAACGGATTGACGACGATGCCAAAGTCATCGACGGCCCTGTAGTTGAGGATGGTGACGTGTCCGGCGTCGGGGTCGATCTCCACCTCGCAGACATGGCAGCCGTTGGGATAGGTGGCGGCGTCCGGCGCATATCGGGCCGTCGTGCCGAGGCCGGGAGGCGCGTCGTCGGCCGGGCGGTTCTCTGGTTCCGCCGCCGCTGCCGCAAGGTCGGCGAGTCCGATCCCGCGTTCCGTGCCGGCGACGAGGAACAGACCGTCCATGAAGACGATGTCGTCCTCGTTCGCCTGCAGCAGGTGCGCCGCGAGGGACTTGCCGCGCGCGATCACCGCGTCGACCGCTTGCAGGACTGCCGGGCCGCCGACGGGCAGCGAGCGCGATCCGCCGGTGCCGCCGCCATAGGGAATGCGGTCCGTGTCGCCCTGCACGACCCGGATACGATCCATGGGAACGTCAAGGCCGTCGGCGATCAGCTGAGCGTACGCCGTCTCGTGGCCGTGGCCACCGGACTGCGTGCCGATCAGGAGCTCGACGTCCCCATTTGGTTCGACGCGGAGCATCGCTTCCTCGGCGGCGACGCCGCCGCAGGCCTCGACGTAGACCGAGAGACCGATCCCCCGGAGCTTTCCCCGCGTCCGCGCCTCGGCGCGACGGTCTTCGAAGCCCGGCCAATCTGCGGCGGCCTTGGCGTCCTCCATGTTGCGGAGAAAGTCGCCCGAGTCGTAGGTTCGTCCCGCGGCCGTGGCGAAGGGCATCTGCTCGGCACGGATGAGGTTCCGCCGGCGCATCTCGTCGACGGGCAGGCCGATTTCCCTGGCGGCGGCATCGATGATCCGTTCGATCAGGTAGGCGGCTTCCGGCCGTCCGGCGCCGCGGTAGGCGTCGACGGGGACGCTGTTGGTGTAGACGCCTTCGGCAATCGCGCTCATCGCCGGGATGGCGTAGGCGCCGGTCAGCATGCGGCCGACGGTCTCGGAGGAAACGAACGGGCCGAAGCAGTTCAGATAGGCGCCCATGTTGGCGTACCAGTGAACACGGAGGCCCAGTATCCGGCTATCCTGGTCGAGGGCGGCGTCCGCATGGGCCTTGTGGTCGCGGCCGTGGACGTCGGCGATGAAGGCGTCGGAGCGCTCGCTCACCCATTTCACCGGCCGGTCCAGCTGGCGCGACGCCCACAGCACCAGCGCCTCCTCGGCGTAGTGGTAGATCTTGGCACCGAAGGCGCCGCCGACGTCGGGAACGATCACCCGCACCATGTCCTTCGGCGTCTTCAGGGTGTGCTGCACCAGCATCCGCTTGATCAGATGGGCGCCCTGGCTCGGGGTATAGAGGGTATAGCGGCCGTCCTCGAAGGTGCCGACCACGGCACGCGGCTCCATCGGACAGGCGACAACGCGGTTGTTGACGATGTCGAGCGAAACGACCCGGTCGGCCTCTCGAAATGCGGCTTCGGTGGCCTCCGCGTCACCGTGCCGCCAGAAATAGGCGCGGTTGCCGGGCGCGCCGTCCCAAAGCTGGGGGGCGCCGTCGGCGACGGCGTCGTCGATGGTTGCCACGGCTGCGAGCGGCTCGTAGTCGATGAACACGGCGTCGGCGGCGTCGAGCGCGGCGGCGCGGGTCTCGGCGACGATCATCGCCACGGTGTCGCCGACGAAGCGGACCCGGTCTTTGGCGATCAGCGGACGCCCGGGGCTCGGCAAGGCCTTGCCGTCGCGATCCGCGACATCGATGAGGCAGGGGATGTCGCCGAGGCCGTCGGCGGCGACGTCCGCGCCGGTGTAGACGGCCAGAACGCCTGGAACCTCCCGCGCGCCCTCAACGTCGATCCCGGCGATCTCGGCGTGGGCGCGGGGCGAACGCAGGAACACGACATGTGCCGCGCCGGGAAGCGAGATATCCGCCGTATAGCGGCCCCGTCCGGTCAGCAGACGCGGATCTTCGGTGCGGAGGACGGGCTGGCCGGCGCCGAACATGCCCATCAGGTCGCCTCGCAAGCTGCGACGGCGAGGGGTCCGTGGTCCGCGCTCAGGTCCACAGCAGCGCCGGGTCCTCGAGCGACGTTGATGACACCGAGCGGGCGCCGAACCGCCAAGCCTGGAACGATCCCGACCAATGATCGCGGTCCAAGCCGGCCTTGGCTTTGAGCTGGGAGACGAAGTCCTCGGCCCGGGGCAACGACTCCCAGACCTGCGGCAGGAACAGCGCCCGCCGGCCGTTGTCGGCGATGATCAGGCCGTCCTCGTTGGGTCGGAGCTGCCCAAGAAAATCACGTTCATCGGTGAACGCCATGGGGATGGGCGGCGAGAGCACGGACACCGACAGCAGGAGTCCGTCCCGTTCGTCGTCGGTCAGCTTGTCGAACCGGCTGTCACGGAATGCCGCGGCAAAGCCGTTGTCTGCGACGTCCTCGACCAATGGCCGCCGCGCTTCCGGAGACCCGACGCAGCCGCGCAAGCGGCCTTCACGGGTCAAGGTAACGAAGCATGCGCCACTGGCGCGAAGGTCGTCCGGATACTCCGCCGTATCCACGGCCAGCGGCGCACCGTAGGCAAGGCCGTGTTCGATCGACGCTGCGGCAATATGCAGCATCGTCTCGCCATGGCGGTTGAGCACGCCTTGGGTACGCTCCAGGACGGCGTCCACCGACTCTGCTTCGTCCGTACCCTCACGAGCCGGTTCCACTCCAGGTTCGACGAACATCCAGGCGCCGTAGCCGACGACACGCGATCGGTCGCCGGCCGTGTCACCCGAATTGCGCAGATCGAGGGTTTCGACCCGAAGACCGCGCCGTTTGGCCAGGGTGAGAAGGCTGCTGACCGGCACCCGGCCGCAGGCCTGATCGCGGTCGATGGCGCCGGGGTCCAGGGTTTCGATCGCCTTGCAGGTAGCGGCATCGCTCCGTTGCGCCGATTCGTAGTCGAGGTAGTGGCTGAGGTCCGAGCTGATGACGATGAGGGTCTCCGGGCCGCCCCACAGCGTCTCTAGCACTTCGGCGACCTCCTCGGCCGAAGCCTGTCCGACGACCAGGGGAACGAGGGAGAATTGTTGGAAGAGCTCCTGCAGGAATGGGACATGCACTTCCAGGCTATGCTCATCTGCGTGGGTGGCGTCGAAGATTTCCACCTGCGGCAGGCCGACGATGGCGTCGACGGCGGCGCGGTCGACCGGCAACGACCCTAACGGCGTGGCGAAGGCTTCGGCGCTCGGCGCGGCAAGTCCGCGCACCGCCACCCGATGGCAAGGGCCGAGGAGCACGACGCGGCGGACTGTTCCCGCCGCCGGTTTCAGCCGCGCGTAAGCCGTCGCCGCGATCGGTCCCGAGTACACGTAGCCAGCATGCGGCGCGATGATGGCTTTCGGCACCGGCCCTTGAGGCGCCTTCGCGGTGGCCTCGGCGAGATAGCCGCGCACGGCGGCGTCGAGTTCGCGCGGATTGCCGGGATAGAACATCCGCGCCACCGCGGCATGTCGGACACGTGCCATGGTCGGGGCTCCTTTCGTCGCTTATAATTATAGGAGCCAAGCCGCCAGGCGACCAGTCCGCTGCTCTGCAGTCCGCGGCCCGTGGCGGGCAGGAAACCATGACCCAAGCGCAGACCGAGAAACGCTTCGACATCGCCTTTCCGGGGCGGTACTGGCACGCCCTCGACGATGGCCGGTTGCAGTGCGACCTGTGTCCCCGGCTCTGCAAGCTGCAGGACGGTCAGCGGGGGCTGTGCTTTGTGCGCGCCCGCGACGGCGACCGGGTGGTGCTGACCACCTACGGACGCTCCAGCGGGTTCTGTGTCGATCCCATCGAGAAGAAGCCGCTGAACCACTTCCTGCCCGGGACGCCGGTGCTGTCCTTCGGCACCGCCGGCTGCAACCTGACCTGCAAATTCTGCCAGAATTGGGACATCTCCAAGTCGCGGGAAGTCGAGACCCTTTCGGATCGAGCGACACCGGAGATGATCGCCCAGGCCGCGGCCGAGACCGGATCACGCAGCGTCGCATTCACCTACAACGATCCGGTGATCTTCCTCGAGTACGCCATCGATGTTGCCGATGCCTGCCATGCCCGCGGCATCAAGACCGTGGCCGTGGCGGCCGGATACATCTGTGAGGAGCCGCGGGTCGAGTTTTACCGGCACATGGACGCGGCCAACATCGACCTCAAGGGGTTCACCGAGGACTTCTATCAGCGGCTGTGTACCGGACATCTGGCGCCGGTCCTGGAGACTCTCCGCTTCCTCAAGCACGAGACGGACGTGTGGTTTGAGATCACGACATTGCTGATCCCTGGCGAGAACGACTCGGACGCCGAGTTGGAGGAGCTCAGCCAATGGGTGGTCGAGAACCTCGGTCCGGACGTGCCGCTCCATTTCTCCGCCTTCCATCCCGATTGGAAGATGATGGATACGCCGCCGACGCCGCCCGATACGCTCCGCCGCGCCCGGCGAATCGCTCTCGCCAATGGCGCCCACTAGTGGATTGATCGGAACGAAAGAGTCCGATTTGGGGTTCACTCGTTGTTGCACTCATGCGATTCTGGGGCATGCGCAGTGGCATCTCCTTCACCGTCACCGCGACCGAGCGTCAGCGATTGCGCGCCATCGTCGCGGACCCCAAGAGCCCGCAGAAGCACGTCTGGCGGGCGCGTATCGTGCTCCTGAGCGCCGC
>Ga0209144_1000254_pt1 | contig 11553 bp, 10 predicted proteins | sample WorMettrBAHAMAS1_FD_187392 | JGI IMG/M metagenome (GOLD analysis project Ga0209144, IMG submission 187392) | Marine gutless worms symbiont microbial communities from Max Planck institute for Marine Microbiology, Germany - Inanidrilus... | ecosystem: Host-associated > Annelida > Digestive system...
ACCCCGAACAGGGGCCGTTGCGCTTCGCAGGCAAGCAGCAGGCGTTCCCTCAAGCCCCGGTAGAGCCGGTCCACCGTATTGCGGTTCAAGCCGCTCAGAGCCGCCGCCTGAAGGGCGGTCAGATCGACGGCGAAACAGCGCACGACCTCGCGGACCTTGGCCTCGGAAATCCTTGAACGACTCGCATGCTTGTTTTTCATTGCCTTGCTTAACCTCATGCCCCATCCAGAGACACTCAGCTAGGCATGACCTAAGAAAATTTCCGTGTTGCGGTCGCCGGAGTACAAATTCCCGCGGTCAACGCGTCGGAAAATCATACACTTACAGGCCTCGGCATTCGGGGGCAGTGACGGCAAGCTATTGATGAACAACCAACATCAATATGTGGTGTAATTCTTGCTTTGGTTCGCCGAAAGGGACCGGGATCGGGGAGGAGCGCCGACCAGCATGAAGTCGCTTATCCGTTGTAACAACAGGTCATTGCCGCCGGCGATGTTCTCGCAGCGTATGCGGGGCGCGCCGCGATGACGGTCCCACCGGCTTCCTTTTCCGCCCTCGACGGCACCAACGGCTTCACCATCGACGGCATCGATGGTGGTGACCAGGCCGGGTTTTCGGTCGCTGCCGCCGGGGACGTGAACGGCGACGGCTTTGCCGACGTCATCGTCGGCGCCGCTTACGCCAGCGGCGATCTGACCTACATCGGCGAGGCCTACGTCGTGTTCGGTGGCGCCGATTGGACCGGACTATCTACGTTCGATCCGGCGACCTTCGACGGCACCAATGGGTTCCGGCTCGACGGGGCGGTGGGCGACGAGCGCGCCGGCTACGACGTGAGCTCGGCCGGCGACGTCAACGGCGACGGCTTCGGCGACCTGATCATCGGGACCCGGTACGGCTCACCGAGCCCGGAAACCTACGAGGGCATCAGTTACGTCGTTTTCGGCAAGGCCGATTGGAGCGCGACCTCGGATGTCGATCTCTCGGCGCTCGACGGAACCGACGGGTTCCGCATCGAGGGAACCGATCCGTTCGGATACGCCGGCTGGTCGGTGAGCGGCGCAGGTGACGTCAATGGCGACGGCTTCGCTGACGTCGTTGTCGGCGCTCCGTATGCCGATGCCGGGGGCAGTGGCGACGAAGGCTTCAGCTATGTCGTCTTCGGCAAAGCCGATTGGTCCGGGGATGCGACGTTCGACCTCTCCGCCATCAACGGCACCAACGGGTTCAGCATCGACGGCAGCGTCACCTATGGGTACTCGGGGATCTCGGTCGGTGCCGCTGGCGACGTCAACGGCGACGGCTTTGGCGACGTCGTCGTCACTGCGCGCTACGACGACGACGGTTACAGCGACGACGGTTACAGCTACGGGGGCGCGGCCTACGTCGTGTTCGGCAAGGCGGACTGGAGCACGACGGCGTCGGTCGGGCTGGCCGGTCTCGACGGCACGGATGGATTCCGCGTACAGGGCGACTACGACGCAGCCTATCAGATCGCGAACGCGCGGGGGGCTGGCGACGTCAACGGCGATGGATTTGATGACCTGGTCATCGGATCGCCGATCGATTCGGGATACGGGGGATACGACGCCGGCGCAGCGTACGTCGTTTTCGGCAAGGCGGACTGGACCGGAACACCGCTGCTGGGGCTTATGGGACTGGCCGCGACCGACGGATTCCGCGTCGAAGGCGTGTCCGCCTATGACAATACAGGCGCGTCCGTCGATGGCGCCGGAGATGTCGATGGCGACGGCTTCGACGACATCGTCGTCGGTGCTCCCGGATCATCGTTTGCAGCGCCGACCGGTTCACCAGGGCCGGCGGACAACGGATCGACGGCGGGACAGGCCTATGTTGTCTTCGGTGGCGACTTCTCGTCCATTGTCACGCTCAAGGGCGACGACGGCGACAACGCGCTCGACGGTACGACCGGCGACGACGTCATTTTCGCCGGTGCCGGCGACGACACGGTGGTTGGCCTGGGCGGCAACGACCTGCTCAACGGCGGTGCGGCCGGCGACGACCTCATCATCGGCGGCTCGGGCGCCGGCAACGACACGTATACCGGCGGCCTCGGCATCGATGAGGTGAGCTACGCCAGCACGACCGCCAGCGTCACCGTCGATCTCGGTGCCGGCACGGCGACCGGTCCGGAGATTGGCACCGACACGCTGATCAGCATCGAGGCCGTCGTCGTCGGTGCCGGCCAGGACACGCTGACCGGTGACGGCGGCGCCAACACCCTCGACGGGCGCGGCGGCAGCGACATTCTCGAGGGTGGTGCGGGAGACGACGTATACGTCTTCGATGCCGCCTACGGCTCGGACACGATCACCGATTCTGGCGGCTCGGACACCGTTCGCACGGCCCTCAACGAACCGCCCGCAAGCCTTGCCCGCGACGGCGACGATTTCGTCCTGTCGTTGAAGGACGGCAGTTCGCTCCGGATCGTCGACCATTTCGCCGGAACCGGTCACGCCGTCGAATTTGTCGAGGTCCTCGGCGACTTCCCCTTCACCCTCAACCTGCTCACCGGGCTGGTAGGCACCCCGGACAGCGATATCATCGTCGGCACCGGCGGCAACGATAGCCTGTTCGGCAACGGGGATTCCGACCTGCTCTACGGGGGCGCGGGCGAGGACTCCCTCGATGGCGCCGCCGGCGAGGACGACCTGCGGGGTGGCGCCGGCAATGATCATGTTTTCGGCGGCGACGATGACGACGAGCTGGTCGGCAATGCCGGTGACGACAGCTTCGACGGCGGCGACGGTTGGGACGAATCGCCTATGACCAGGACGGGGGTACCTCTGCAATCGCCGTCGATCTTGCAGCCGGCACCATCACCGATACGCACGGCGATACCGACACGTTGGCCAACATCGAGGGCGTGATCGGAACGGCGTTCGGGGATCACATGATCGGTGACGCCGGCAAGATCAATTTTCTCGGTCGCGCCGGCGACGATACCCTCGAAGGCGCCGACGGCGACGACGTCCTGGACGGCGGTGCCGGCAGCGACACCCTTGACGGCGGTGACGGGTGGGACGGTGTCTGGTACTCCGACGACGAGGAGCACGGCGGTGCGGCGGGCGTCGTGGTCAACCTCGAACTGGGAACGGCGACCGACGGCTTCGGCGATACCGACACATTGATCGGCATCGAGTGGGTTTCCGGCACGGCCCAGGCCGATACGCTCACCGGCGCCGATTCCGCGACTGAGGAAGTCGAGTGGTTCGCCGCCCTCGACGGCAATGACACGATCGACGGGGGCACGGGTGGATTCGACATCGTCTCCTATTCCGACGACGACAATCGAGGTGGCAGCGCCGCGGTCGTCGTCAACCTGTCGACCGGTACCGCGACCGACGGTTTCGGCAGTATCGACACCTTGATCGACATCGAAGCGGTGGACGGCACGCGGTTCGGCGATCACCTGATCGGCGACGGCCTACGGAACCAGCTTCAAGGACTGGACGGTGACGACATCCTCGACGGCAACGGCAGTGACATCGTTGGCCAGGGAGGCTTCGTCGACAATCTGATCGGCGGTGCCGGTAACGATGCCTACGTGATCGATATCGGCGACGAGTTTGCCTGGATTAACAACGTCTCGGATGCGTCGCTCGGCGAGACCAATACCCTCTCGCCTTCGGAGCGGGCATCGACGCGTCCCACCTTTCGTTGTTCGAGATCGGTGGCGACCTTGAGATCACCTACGCGCCGGGCGATGTCGTTCGTCTTGTCGGCTGGTCGGGCCCGGACGCCGCGCTCGCCCGCCAAGTCGGTTTTTCATTTGGAGGCGGCGGGAGCACGGCCGTCGTGGTGTCCGGACCGGGAACGGCCGGCGACGACCTGATTTTCGGAACGACGGCCGTCGATACCCTCGACGCCGGCGACGACATCGACATCCTCACCTACGAAAGCACGACCACGGGCGTCACCGTCGACCTCGGTGCCGGTACGGCGTCGGGTTCGGAGGTCGGCACCGACAGCCTCGCGGCGATCGAGAACGTCGCTGGCGGTGCCGGCGGCGACACGCTGACCGGCGATGCCGGGGCGAACAAACTCCTAGGCCTGGGCGGCGGCGACACCCTCGAAGGTGGGGGCGGTTCGGACGTCCTGTTCGGTGATACCGATCCGCCGGCGGTTCCGCTGACCTTCACCGACACCGGTCTGTTCCCGGACGTCACCGAGCTGGTGGACATCGGAGATCTCCCCGCGCCGGGCGACGGCGCGCTCGGCATTGTCGGCGATGATCTGTCTGTGGGAGACCACGCTGTCGCCACATTGACCTTCGCTGGCGGCGCGGCGGGCTACGCCAACTCCGTCGGCCTCTATTCCGTTGCCGCGGACGGAATCATCACCGACGTTTCCCTGGCGTTCGAGGACGTCCATGCCCTCGATCCCGGCGACGCGGTGAACACCTCCCTGCCCGGCGATCCCGGCAGCGGATTCGGACTGTTCCTCATCATCCACGGTGCCCGCCTGAACGACGGCTACCAGGGCTTCGACCTGGACACCGGCACGCTCGCCTACATCCATGATTTCGGCGGTCCCGGAGAACGCGCCGCCAAGATCACCGATTCCGGTCCCGACATCTCTTTGGTGTTCGACGACGGAGAAACCAAGACGGTGCTGCAGGGACCGGTCGTCCATTCCACCGAGCGGGGTGGCTCGGCGCTCTTGAATGCCGACGGCACCGTGCATACCGCCGCCGGGCGGCTCACCGCCAGCAACGACACGACGCTCCGAGTCGGCTTCGAGGACATGCCGGGCGGCGGCGACTCGGATTTCAACGACGTCATCATCGATGTTGAGATCACCTTCGGCGAACCTGGAGGCGCGGATACGCTGGTCGGCGGGGCAGGCGACGATACGCTGACCGGCGGCCTCGGCGACGATGTGTTCGTGTTCGGCGCTGGCGGTGGCACCGACCGGGTCACCGACTTCGAGGTCGGCAAGGACCTGTTCGATCTGAAGGATGGCGTGACTATCAGCACCATCACCACCGTCGATGCCGACGGCGACTCGTTCATGGACGACACCCTGATCACGCTCTCCGATGGTGCGGTCGAGCTGATCGGCGTTACCGGTGTCACCGGGACCGACCTGACCGGTTAGGTGTTTCCGTACTTGGCGAGATGGGTCACAGGCGGCGGAATACCGCCCGCACCCCGGCGTGGTCGCTGGGCAGAATACCGGTAGCGGCGTCCGAACCGTCAAGAACGCGTCCGGCATCGGTGATTTCGAGGGCGGCGGTATCGCCCTTGGCCAGCGCAAACAGATAGTCGATGCAACCACCGGACAACGTCCCCCGGTCGATGTCGGTGAGCGTCGGCTATGGGCCGCCGGCAGCGTCCCAGGCGTCGGCGTCGGCGAAGTCCGACTCGTTCCGCAGCCATTGGATCGGCGCGTCTTCGGGCTCGGCGTTCATATCGCCGCCGATGATCACTGGCACGCCATTGGGGACGGCCTCGGTGATGGCGGCAAGCTGGCGCGTGCGCAGTTCTTCAGCGCTGGCGAGGTGGGTGAGGTGGGTGTTGACCGCCACCAACGGCCCGCCGTTCCAGTCGAGGGTCACGATCTGGGCGATGCGCTCGCTGTCGGCGGGGTCCGAGGGCAGCGCAAGAACGGTGCTTTCGGTGACGGCCAGGCGGGTCAGGACGGAGAGACCCGAGGTCGAGTCCAGATGGTGACCGGCAAGCGCCCGTGGCTTTCGCCGCGCCGGCGCGTGCACATGCTGGAGCCGAAGCCGCTCGCGCACCGCCTCGCCGGTATGGATGGCGCCATCGGCGCTGGCGAACACTTCCTGCAGCAGCACGACGTCGGCATCCAGCACCTTCAGCCCGTCGGCAATAGCGTACGTGCGGGCGAAGTAGTCGCCATCGCACTTCCACGTGTTGAGGGTGACGACAGTGACGCTGGGGGAGGAGATGTCGGTCACAGTCGATAGGGGACACGAACGCCCGGGTGGTCGGCCGGGAAGTCGCGCTCGTTACGGGTCACGAGCAGCGCGTCCCGGGTTTGCGCGGCCGCCCAAATGATCGCGTCCGACAGCCGGATGCGATGGTGCCGCCGGATGTCCACGGCCGCCTCGGCCACCGCAGAATCGACGGGAACTTGTTCGAAACCATCGAGGAAACTGCGCAACGTATCGTCCTCACCCGGACGCGCTCCGACCATGACTTCGATCCAGGTGATCGTGCTGATCGCCGGTCGTTCGTAGAGCGCCAGTTCGGCCTTCGCAGGTGCGCGGCCATTCAAGTAGTCGACGAGGACGTTGGTGTCGAAGACCGCTTTCACCGTTGCCACTCGCGTCGGAGGCCATCCTCGTAGTCGAGGCCGTCTACGCTGCGGTCCCGCCACAGGCCGAAGGCGTTTGTGCCGAGCGGGGCCTTATGGCGGCGGAGAAAGGCGGCGATGGCGCGGCGCACCAGTTCGGCCCGCGAGAGGCCCTCGCGGCGCCCGATCCGCGCCAGGTCCTCGACCTGCTCGTCGGAGATGTCGATTATCGCACGCATATGATATCATATATCAGCATCATATAGCATTTATCGCACGTTCCCCGATTGGTGCGCAATAGGGCTGTCCGCACCAATCTCGCGTACGGCTATGGCAGTTGGGAATCGCCGGCGATGCGCTTAGGGTTCGGAAATGGGCGACCGGAACCGCAGTAATGCTCCGCTCCTGATCGTCGCCGGGCCGACGGCGAGCGGCAAATCGGCGCTGGCTATGGATGCAGCCGAGGACTTCGATGGTGTCGTCATCAATGCCGATTCCATGCAGGTCTACCGCGAGCTCCGCGTGCTGACCGCCCGGCCCTCGGCGGCGGACGAAGCGCGGGTGCCACACCGGCTGTTCGGCGTGCTGCCGGCGGCGGAGCGGTGTTCGGCGGGGCGCTGGCTCAAGATGGCGACGGCGGAGATCGAGACGGCCCGCGCCGACGGGCGACTGCCCATCGTCATCGGCGGCACCGGCCTCTACCTTGGTGCGCTCACAGGCGGCCTCGCGCTCATTCCAGAGATCCCCGAGGACGTTCGCTCCGAGGCGAAAGCGTTGCATGCGCGGCTCGGCGGCGAGGAATTCCGGGTGGAACTTGCCAAGCTGGACGCGGAGTCGGCGGCGGCGCTGCCTGCCGGCGATACCCAGCGGCTGGTCCGGGCCTGGGAGGTGGTGCGGGCCACGGGGCGTTCGCTTCCCGACTGGCAGCGGGAGTTGCCAAAGCCGAGGCTCGGCGCGCGGATTGCCACCGTCGTGCTGTCGCCCCCCCGCGATGCTCTCTACGCCGCCATCGATGCCCGGTTCGAGGACATGGTTTCAGCCGGCGCGCTCGACGAAGTGCGTGCTTTGCTTGATCTCGGCCTCCATCCCGGACTGCCGGCGATGAAAGCCGTCGGCGTCCGTGAACTCGCCGCCCATCTCCGTGGCGATGTCCCCTTCGACGCTGCGATCGCCACCGCCAGCCGGGCCAGCCGCAACTACGCCAAGCGGCAGATGACCTGGCTCCGCCACCGCGTGGTCCCGTCAGTTGCGATTGACGCGCAATATTCGGAAAGCCCCAGGCCAAAAATCTTTTCATTTATTCGTCAGTTCCTATTGACCCCGGACGAGTGAATCACTAGGTTCCGAATTTCCGAGAGCGGCCCGGCCTGGTGCCGGGCCGTTTTGCTCCCCTCTCAATGATGGCCGCCACGGGGGCGGCAAGGGGAGGCGGGTTCGTGAACAGAAAGGCAGGACCGATGGCGGACCAGCAGTTGACCGGAGCTCAGATCCTTCTCAAGGCACTCGTGGATCAGGGCGTCACCGATGTATTCGGTTACCCTGGCGGCGCCATCCTGCCCGTATACGACGAGCTGCATCTGCAGAACCAGACCCGCCACATCCTGGTCCGCCAGGAAGGTGGCGCCGTGCATGCGGCCGAGGGCTATGCCCGTTCCACCGGCGAAGTCGGCGTGGTGTTCGTGACCTCGGGTCCGGGTGCCACAAATGCCGTGACCGGCCTGACAGACGCGCTGATGGACAGCATTCCGCTGGTCTGCATCTGTGGTCAGGTGCCCACCCACCTGATCGGCAACGATGCCTTCCAGGAATGCGATACCACGGGCATCACCCGGCCGTGCACCAAGCACAACTACCTGGTCAAGAGCACCAACGACCTTGCGCGGGTGGTCCACGAGGCCTTCCATGTCGCCTCAAGCGGCCGTCCGGGGCCGGTGCTGATCGACTTGCCCAAGGACGTGGCCTTGGGCGAAGGCGCTTACACGCCGCCCGACGAGGTGACCCACCGGACCTACCGGCCGCAGATCAAGGGCGATGACAAGCTCATCGAACGAGCCGTCGAGATGATGGCTCAGGCCAAGAAGCCGTTGCTCTACTGCGGCGGGGGCGTCATCAACGCCGGTCCCAAGGCGTCCGAGCTATTGACCGAACTGGTCGAATTGAGCGGTTTCCCGTTCACCCTGACGCTGATGGGGCTTGGCGCCGTAAAGGCGTCGCATCCGAACTACCTCGGCATGGTCGGCATGCATGGGACGTACGAGTCCAATTTGGCGATGCATGACTGCGACCTGATGATCGCGGTCGGGTCGCGGTTCGACGACCGGGTGACCGGGCGGCTCACGGACTTCTCACCGGGCTCGAAGAAGATACACATCGACATCGACCGCTCGTCCATCAACAAGAACGTCGCCGTCGACGTCGGCATCGTCGGCGACTGCGCTTCGGTCCTCGAGGACATCGTCTCGGCGTGGAAGGCCCGCAACGTCAAGCCCGATCCCGAGGCCCTGCAGCTGTGGTGGCGCCAGATCAACAAGTGGCGCGACCGCGACAGCCTGGCGTTCAGGCAGGGTGACACGCTGATCAAGCCCCAGTACGCCATCACGCGGCTGTTCGAGCTGACCAAGGACATGGACGACGTGATCATCACCACCGAGGTCGGCCAGCACCAGATGTGGGCGGCGCAGCTCTATGGCTTCGAGAAGCCCAACAAGTGGCTCACCTCGGGCGGTCTTGGCACCATGGGCTACGGTCTGCCGGCGGCAATGGGCGCCCAGGTCGCCAACCCGGACGCACTGGTCATCGACGTCGCCGGCGAGGGCTCGATCATGATGAACATCCAGGAGATGTCGACCATCGCCCAGTACAAGCTGCCGGTGAAGGTGTTCATCCTCAACAACGAATATCTCGGCATGGTGCGCCAGTGGCAGGAACTGCTGCACGAGAGCCGGTATTCGGAGACCTACATGGACGGGCTGCCGGACTTCGTAAAACTGGCCGAGGCGTTCGGCGCCGTAGGCCTGCGCGCCGAGAAGCCCGACGAGGTGGACGACCTGATCCGCGAGATGATCTCGGTCGACAAGGCGGTCATCGCCGACGTCCGTGTCGACAAGGCAGAGAACTGCTTCCCGATGATCCCGTCAGGAGCGGCCCACAACGAGATCCTGTTCGGCCCCGACGACAAGGCCGAAAAGCCCATCTCCGAGGAGGGCATGGTCCTCGTCTGATCGCGCGTCCAGGCGGGACGCCGTTTGCCGGCGTTCCGCCCGACGGCCGCACTTCCATGATTTCAAGCTCGGCCGCGCGTTCGCGCAGGCCGCCCCGGACACGGGAGCGAATACAGTGGTTATTGACCAAAGACAGGAACAACACACGATCTCCGTGCTCGTCGACAACGAGCCCGGGGTGCTGGCCCGGGTCGTCGGGCTGTTTTCCGGCCGCGGCTACAACATCGAGAGCCTGACCGTCGCCGAGACCGACCCCCACGGCAACCGCAGCCGCATCACCATCGTTACCTCGGGCACGCCGATGATCATCGAGCAGATCAAGGCGCAGCTCGGCCGCCTGGTGCCCGTTCACAAGGTCTCCGATCTCACCGTCGAGGGGCCCCATGTGGAACGCGAAATGGCGCTGATCAAGGTCGGTGGCACCGGTGACCACCGGGTCGAGGCGCTTCGCATCGCCGATATCTTCCGCGCCCGCGTCGTCGACTCGACCAACGAGTCGTTCGTCTTTGAGATCGTCGGCAAGGCCACCAAGCTCGACGCCTTCGTCGGGCTGATGGAGCCGCTGGGCCTGATCGACGTGGCGCGCACGGGTGTCGTCGCCATCGCTCGCGGGCCGGAAGGGATCGAATAGAACCGGGCACCGGCCGACGAGGCCGTTGCCGCCAAGGGTTGGGAGGAACCGATCATGCGCGTCTATTACGACCGCGACGCCGACGTTAACCTGATCAAGTCGAAGAAGGTCGCCGTCGTCGGCTACGGCAGCCAGGGCCACGCCCATGCCTTGAACCTGCGGGACTCCGGCGTAACCGACGTCGCGGTGGCGTTGCGGCCGGGCTCGGCAACCGTCGCCAAGGCGGAGAACGAGGGGCTCAAGGTCCTCGATCCTTCGGCCGCCGCGGCCTGGGCTGATGTGGTCATGGTATTGACCCCGGACGAGCTGCAAGGCGCGCTCTACCGTGACCATCTCGGGCCGAACCTCAAGGAGGGCGCGGCGCTGGCTTTCGCCCACGGCCTCAACATCCATTTCCGGCTGATCGAGCCGCGGGAAGACCTCGACGTGTTCATGGTCGCGCCCAAGGGGCCGGGACACACGGTGCGGTCCGAATACCAGCGCGGGGCCGGCGTACCGTCCCTGGTCGCGGTCGGCAAGGACGCGTCGGGCAATGCGCTTGAGGTCGCGGTGTCGTATGCCTCGGCGCTCGGCGCCGGGCGGTCGGGCATCATCGAGACGACCTTCCGCGAGGAGTGCGAGACCGACCTGTTCGGCGAGCAGAGCGTGCTCTGCGGCGGGCTCACCTCGCTGATCCTCGCCGGCTACGAGACGCTGATCGAGGCCGGTTATGCGCCGGAAATGGCCTATTTCGAGTGCCTGCACGAGGTCAAGCTGATCGTCGACCTGATCTACGAAGGCGGCATCGCCAACATGCGCTATTCCATCTCCAACACCGCGGAATACGGCGACTACACCAGCGGCCCGCGGCTGATCGACGCCTCGGTGAAGGCGCGCATGAAGGAGGTGCTGGACGACATCCAGTCGGGCCGCTTCGCCAAGGAGTGGATGCTGGAGAACACGGCCGGTCAGCCCAGCTTCAAGGCCATGCGCCGGCGCGCCGCCGAGCATCCCATCGAGGAAGTCGGCGAGAAGCTGCGCGCGATGATGCCCTGGATCGCCGAGGGCAAGCTGGTCGACAAGTCGAAGAACTAGGGTCTGTGGAGATTCAGGATTCCCTTATGAGCTGAGATGTGGTTCAAGCCTCCTTTTGGAGGAGGCTTGAATGTTGGAAGAGCGTTTTATGATCACGGACTGTCAGTGGGCGCTGATGGAGCCCCATTGCCGTGGCAAGAAGACAGACCCCGGACGGACCGGTGGCGACGGGCGGCTGTTTCTGGAGGCGGTTCTATGGATTGCCCGGACGGGAAGCCTGTGGCGTGACTTGCCGGCGCGGTTCGGCAAGTGGAACACGGTGTTCAAGCGCTTTCGTGATTGGGTGAAGGCGGACGTTTTCAAGCGGATCTTCGAGGCCGTGTCCGATGAGCCGGACATGGAATT
>Ga0209144_1000263_pt1 | contig 11344 bp, 12 predicted proteins | sample WorMettrBAHAMAS1_FD_187392 | JGI IMG/M metagenome (GOLD analysis project Ga0209144, IMG submission 187392) | Marine gutless worms symbiont microbial communities from Max Planck institute for Marine Microbiology, Germany - Inanidrilus... | ecosystem: Host-associated > Annelida > Digestive system...
ATCGCCACGGCCCGAAAGTTGCTCAAGATCATCTACGATACGCTGAAAAACGGCTGGGTCTTCGAAGACTTCCCGGCCTTCAAAATCGCCGGGGAAACAATCCCCGCTGGACAATCATCATAGGAGCAAACACATGAACAAATTGATTATCCCGGCCATCGCCGCCCTCTTGGTCGGCGCCTGTGCCCAGAAATCGGCCTACGAGATGGCCGTCGAAGATTGCGAGCCGGTCTATTGCTACAAGTCGATCGGCGGCGTCGCCTGCTATGAGGAACCCTATCACCGCGACGAGCGGCGCATGGTCAACTACTTCGGACCGGCGCCGATCCGCTACGACCGGCCCGACGAGCCGAACCCGCAGAAACTGTTCGCGCCGGAACCGGTGGACTTCTGGGTCAAGGACCCGGAGCCAGTGCCTGAGCCGGCACCGAAAGGAGACCTAGCGGATCGCCCGTGGCTTCTCACCCAGACAAGCGTGACAGTACAATCACCGGAGCAACCACCCAGGCCAGAAGCCGCACCGGAAGCGGACCCGTCGACGGCCTTCCAGTCCTTCCTCGACCGTCTTTTGCGTGACCAACCGGCCCCGGCGCCGGTGGAGGAACGGGCCACCGCACCGGATACGATCTGATCGCGCCAGCCGGCCGCCATCCCGGATTTCCCGGGGCGCCGGTTGTCGCTTGACAGTCTCCGCCCTTTCGCCCTATTACCCCTGTCTCTCGCCGCCGCCACCGATGTGGCGGCCCTGAGGCTGGGTAGCTCAGCTGGTTAGAGCGCGGCACTCATAATGCCGAGGTCGGCAGTTCAAGTCTGCCCCCAGCTACCACATTCGAAAAAGGCTCGGCCCTCGTGGCCGGGCCATTTTTCTTGTCGGCCGACCTTTCCGTTCATCATGACAATTGGTCTCCCTGGGATTACTATCCAAGGATGTCGAAGGGCGTGCGCAAAAAGGCCTACAAGGACATGGATGTCCTCGTCATCGACGACGATCTGTACATCCTTCGGGCCATCGAGTTGATCCTCAGGGACATGGGCATCGTTAATGTGGAGATTACCCGCGACCCGACGAACGCCCTGGCCATGATCCACGACAGTTTCATCGTCCAGCGGCCGTTCGATTTCGTCATCTGCGACTGGATGATGCCGGAGATGTCGGGGATCGACTTGCTGCGTGCCGTCCGCAAGCATGAATATGAATTGCCGTTCATCATGCTGACCGCCAAGCGAACGGAAGACGCGGTCAACGAAGCCAAGGGCCTGGACGTCGATGCCTATCTCGCCAAGCCTTTCACCCAGGACCAGGTGCGACGCAAGGTGGCGACCATCGCCAACCGGGTGCTGTCAGACCAGAGCTGACGTTGCCTCGACCGCCGCTTCCTGAGTGACGATGTCGACGGCAACCCCGTAGTGGTCGGAAAGCGGCACCGGCGCCGCCTCACCCACATCGATCGTCCGTTCGGCTAGCACGATCGCCGCCGCTTTCGCCGTCAGGTGTACCGATCCCGCCTTTCGGATCAGGATCTGGTCCATGCGTTGCGGCGGCAGCGAGCGGTTGCGCTCGCCGGTGATCAGCGGGTTGCCCGGGTCCCAGGAAACCAAATCTCGGCCGCCGGCCTCGGCGACGGCATCGCGGAATCCGGCATCGAGCATTTGTCGGTGAGGCCTGGGCGCCGGCGTTGAGATCCCCGAGCAGGACGACCGATTCATCGTTGCCGGTTCCGGCCCGGGTCGCCAGTTCCTCGATCTGGCCGCCACGGCAGGTCTCGCCGCGGTGTCCTTCCGGATGTCCGGCGAGGCCGCCGGCGACCAAGTGAAAATCGATTACGCGCAGGGTCCCGAGGTCGGGTATGCACACCCGGCAATCGAGCAGGCCCTTACGGATGGCGATGCGTTCCTCGACGAGCGCCGTCAGGAATTCGACCACCTCAACTTCCGCAAGGGGGTGGCGCGACAGCACCATCAATCCGGTGCCGAGCGGGATTCCTAAATGTTCGAGGCCTGCCGTATGGGGATAGTCTGTGGCCAGCGCCTCGGCCAGAAAGCGGCGGTGGGGCTGACGGTAAACTTCCTGCAAAGCAATGATGTCGGCGCCGGTCGCGGCCAAGGCCGCGGGCAAGGCGGCGAGGCGCTTTTCGCTCCAAGGTGCGGGTGGGTAGACGGGTAGCCGACCGAACAGGCGGACTTCGAGAAGAAACGTGTTGAGGGTCAGGAAGCGGGCCACTGCGTCTTGTCGCAGCCGTCCCGAACCCGGTCAAGCGTCGGGTGCCGCGGTCTACATGATCTGTAGGTACGGCATTAGAACCGGGCGGGTCATCCCCGGCGGCAGTTCGAAGCCCTGGCCGCGGGGTTCCGCATCGGCCATCGCCGTCTCCAGCAAGGGGGGTGGTGATCCCTGTTCGGTCTTGCCGTGGATATCCGCGCCCGGATTAACGGTGCCGCCGGCCTCGCTCAAGGTGAACGCATCGTCATCCCCATCCGTCGTCGTCTGGCAGATCTCACCTTCGGTGAAACCCCGCCACACGGCGCAATCCTGGCCGGCGAGAAGCGACAGGCCGTGATCGGTCAACGACTTCTCGGTGGCGATCATGGAGATGCCGTCGAGGGCGAACGATGCCATCTGGACCGGAACCGGCAGTGCCATGCAGCCGCCCAGCATCGACATCAAGGCGAACGCGATCATTGTCTTTTTCATAATCCCTCCCAGAGGACCATTGGGCCGCGGCTTGTCAGCGCCGGATGTTTCCCCACTCTCGATCCCGAGCCTAGCGCAACTACGTCACCGCGTCTTGCCGGGGCTTGGACTCATTGTTAACGGCGGTGAATAGCAATCCGTGACCCTGTCCCCGGACGTTGCGCGTGTGGACGGAGGTTTTGCGCCAGCCGCACGACCTGCTATTTTACCGGTCTCGTCGTCAATCGGACCGTTACCATGGCCACAACCAAGTCGGCGGCCTCCGCCCTGTTTTTGGTCCTCGCCCTGATCCTGTGTCTGGGTGTGAGCCTGAGCGCCGGACCGTCGCCGTCCGCCGCAGCCAAACTGACGGCCGCCGACAAACGCCTGTTCGATGCGGTCTGGGCCAATGACATGGCGGCGGTGCGCCGCGTTCTCGCCGAAGGGGCCAACCCGGCTGCCGCCGACGATAACGGCATGTCGGCTGTCGACGTCGCCGTCGACCGGGGGTACTTCGAAATCGCGCACTACCTTCTGGCGGTCCAGAACCAGCGCCGTTATACGGCCGACGCCCCGGCGCCACGATCGGCGCCGTCCGCCGCCCCCGCCGCCCCCGCTGAGCCGTCCAGCGGCGAAGCGGAAAGCGGCGGACCCGTCGAATTGCCGGCAGCTGTTCAACCGGCACCGCAACCGACGACGTTGCCGCCGGCCGAGGCGGAGACGCCGAACCTCTTTCAGCGGTTCACAAACCTGTTCGGATCGGATGACGAGAAAACGGCTTCGGGCGACGAGGCCGAGGAGGCGGAAACGGTGCCGGAACGCGAGGCAACGGCCAGCGGCGAAGACGCTGTATTGGTCAGGCGAAAATCCGCGCCCCAGCCGAAAACGGCACCGGTGACCAAGGAAGATCCGCAACCGGCGCCAACCCGACCCGCCGCCCCGATGGTTCCCGCAGCGGCCGCCCCGGCGACCGCCGTTCCCGCTATCGCCACCGAGGAGGAACAGGCAGCGAAACCGCCGGAGCCGCCCGAAGCCGTTGCTTCGCCGCCAGTCGCGGATGAGGCGGCAAAGGCCGATACCGATCAACCGGCACCGGTCGGTGAGCCGGAGCGCGGACCGCCACAGCCGCTCGCCATGCGCGAGGACACGCCGTCTTCGGCTGCGGTTACGTCGCCCGCCGCGACGCCAGGGGAGCCTGGTCAATCCGAGGTGGGGTCCTTCTTCGATAAGATCACCGACTTCCTGAAGACCAACCTGGAACCCGACCCGGAACCGGCGGTGCCGACAGGCCGCCCGACTTCAAAAGTCGCCGCGACGAAAACGGAAACCTTAAAAACGGCGGTCGAGGCTGCACCGCAAGAACCCGTCGCGGCCGAACTCGCAACGGCCGAGCCGGTGGCACCGGCATCGACGGCCGATGCGGCGGCTTCGGCGAAAGGGCCGGTGGTCGAAAAGGCCGAGGTGCCGAAAGCGGCTGCCGACTCCACAGCCGACCCGGCGCCGGCCAAACCGGCCGAGGCTGCGGAATCGGACATCGCGGCTGAAGCGACGAAGTCGTTGAACGAGGGGCTGGCCGATCTCGGCGAGATGTTCGGCAAGGTGGGCGATTTCTTTACCGAAGGCATCATGGGAAAACCGGAACTGCCGCCGGCAACGGTAACCGACGAGAACGCCGGTATCGCGAGGGCAAGCGGAGCGGGCGATGACGGCGATGATCGAGCCGGGAGCGGTGCTCCGATTGCGGCGACGGAACGTGCGACGGCTCCCGCTGCCAAGAGAGACGTCCCCGAAGGCCTGCCGCCACCCAGGCCCGCAGCCCCGGAAGTCGCGGCGCGAACCGCCGGCGAGGCGCCGGTGACGCCGGGCGTGCCGCAGCCGGAAAGCGTGCCGCCTCAGCCGGTGCGGCCCGTCGGCACCCAGGACATGGTCCTCGGCAGCACCGGCTGGCTCGGCAAGCGGCTGATCTACGACGAAGCGGCGGCGGCCGCCTGCGTCGAGAAGGCGGCCTGGAAAAGCCGTTTCTGCATCGAGGAGATCGATTGGCCGGAATCCATGCAGGCGGTGTTCCGGGGCGGGCGCGGTGTGTTCGGCGCCGGCAAGGCGATCGTGCGCTACATCGGCGGCGTCGCCAGCCAATACCACGTCGTCTTTCCGACCCAGGCCTATGGCCAGGTTTCCGCCCATTTCACCGAACGCTTCGGGCCACCTCATGAAACCCCTGACGTATGGGCGACGCTCCTGGGCGAACCGAAACGCTTCAACAAGACCCTGCGCTGGCATGCCAAGGATATCAGCGGCCCGGGCATGGTCCTCGAGATCCGTGAGATCGACGACCTGCGCTGGTCGGCGCCGCCGGACGTCAAGAACGGCGTCGTCCGCCTCCATCACAAGGGCGCCGGCACCGTCTTCGAACACCTGACCACGGCCGACCTGCTGCTGATCCAGGTCCAGAAAGGCGCCCATTCGGCCGTCGCCGCACCGGCGCAACCGGCCGGCATTCCCTCAGCCAAGCCTCGGTGATCCATTGCATTCCTGCCGAACCAACCGGGATTAGGATCACGCCGCCAGGACCACCGTTTGGGCCGGATTCAGATATAACGCGACGGTTTCGCCCTCGCCAACCGGCGCGGCGCCGATTTGATGGGATTCGTCGACGAGGACACGGTGCGGACCGACCTCGACGGCGTAGCGGACGATGCCTCCCAGGAACTCCATGTGGACGACCCGTCCCTCGAAACGTTGATTGTCGTCGATCGCCGGCTCGCCCACCGGGCGCAGGACCACGTTTTGTGGGCGAAAGACCAGGGCGCGGCCGTCAGGCGAGGCGCCACTTACCGGGATGGTGACATTTCCCTCGGCTTTGAACTGGCCGCCGTCGACGGTGCCGGGGATGACGTTGGCGGTACCCAGGAAGTCGGCAACGAACAGATTGGCCGGCCTGTCGTAAAGCTCGATCGGCGCCCCGACCTGCTGCAGGATGCCTTCGTTGAGGACCGCCATGCGGTCGGCCATGGTATTGGCCTCCTCCTGGTCGTGGGTGACGAAAATCGTCGTCAGACCCAACTGGCGCTGCAGCACGCGGATTTCGTGGCGCATCTGGATGCGCAGGTTGGCGTCGAGATTGGACAGCGGTTCATCTAGCAGCAAAACCCGTGGGCGGACGACGATGGTGCGGGCGAGCGCCACCCGTTGCTGCTGGCCGCCGGAAAGCTGCGACGGCCTACGCTCGGCGTATTCCAGGAGACCGACCGTGGACAGCGCCTCGTCGACGCGGGTGTGGATTTCCCCCGCCGCCACGTTGCGTTCCTCGAGGCCGAAAGCGACGTTCTTACGGACCGTCATGTGCGGCCACAGGGCGTAGCTCTGGAACACCATGCCGACGTTGCGCCGGTGGGGCGGCAAGTTGGTCACATCCTCGCCGTCGATGCGGATCGATCCACCCGGCGTCGGACCGAAACCGGCGATGGCACGCAGCAGTGTCGATTTGCCTGAGCCTGAGGGGCCGAGGAAGGCGAAGAACTCTCCGGGTTCGATGACCAGGTCGATGCCCTTCAACACCTCGGTCTGGTCGAAGGCAATGGTCAAATCGTCGATGCGGACTTCGACGGGGGCCGGTTTGGAGGCGTTTTGATCAGGCATGGGCTTTGACTTCCTCGGCGACGACAGCGACGGCTTCGCGTTCCTGTTTGCCGCGTTCGATGAGACGGTGGGAGAGGTAGGTTCCGACCCCGACGATGAGCACCGCGATCATGCCGAGCGCCGCACCCGGCCCCCGTCCCGCTGAAGACTGCATGAACTCATAGATGCCGGCAGCAAGCGGCGCATCGGATTCGTTCGATACCAGCATGATGGTCGCCGACAGTTCGACCGAGGCGGTGGCGAAGCTGGTGATGAAACCGGCCATGATGCCGCCGCTCATCAACGGCACGACGATGCGGCGCACCGTCGTTGCCTTGGTCGCGCCCAGGTTCTCGGCGGCTTCCTCGAGCATGACGCTGACCTGCTGCAGGGCGGCGACGCAGGCGCGAAGGGCGTAGGGCAGGCGGCGAATGGTCAGTGCGATGACGATGATCACCCACCAGGTGGCCAGCGGCTTGTCGACGAGAGGCACCTGGAAATCGTGAAAGGTACGCAGATAGCCGATGCCGAGGACGACACCGGGGATGGCCAGCGCCCCCATGGCCGTGTAGTCGAGCCATTTGCGGCCCCAGATGCCGGTGCGCCAGACAATGTAGGCGATGGCGGTGCCGATCATGACGTCGGCGGTGGCCGCGATGCCGGCGTAAAGAAGGGTGTTGGTGATGTAGCTGGTCGCATTCTCGAAAACGGATACGTAGTGCGCCAGGGTAAAGGCGTCGGGCAGGACGCTGAACGACCAAACGGTACCGAACGACAACAACATCAGGCCGAAGTGCGGCGACAGCACGAACAGCAGTATGAGGATGATGATCCCGTAGCAGATCACCTTTTCCCACGGCCGCATGTCGCGCTTGGCGAGGCCGCCGCCGCCCTTCTGCACGGTTGCGTAGTCCTTGCCGCGCATGGCCAAGAACGACACCCACAACGAGAAGATGGAAAAGGCGACGAGGATCACCGAGATGACATAGCCCATGGGGTCCGAGATGCCGATCGACGAAATGCGCAGGTAGGCCTGCGGCGCCAGCATGTTGTTGATGTTCAGCAGCAGCGGCGTGCCGATATCATCGAAGACCTTGATGAAGACCAACGATGCACCGGCGATATAGCCGGGCATGGCCAGCGGAAAGACGATGCGCCGGAACAGCCGCGTGCCGTGGGCGCCGAGGTTTTGCGCCGATTCCTCCATGGCCCGGTCGATGTTGTTCAGCGCCGCCGACAGGTTGATCAGGATGAACGGGAAGTAGTGGATGCTCTCGACCAGGATAACGCCGTTGAGGCCGGACATGAACGGGATGGTGAAGCCGAACCATTCATCCAAGAGAAGGTTCACCGACCCGTTCTCGCCCAACAGCAGGACCATGGCAACGGCGCCGACAAAGGGCGGCATGATCAGTGGGATGATGCCGAGCGTCTGAATCAGGATGGCGCCTTCGAAGTTGAAACGCGTCGTATAATAGGCGAGCGGGATGGCGATGACGGTCGCCAGCAGAACCGACATGCCGGCGACATAGAAGGAATTGAAGAAGCTCTGTTGAAACAGCGCGGCGCCGAAAAAATCGGCGAAGTTGACCAGGGTCAAGTCCCCGGTGTTCGGATCCTGAAAGGCGACGTAGATCACCTTCATGATCGGCAGCACCAGGAATGCGAACAGGAACGCCGCAAGCCCGATGGCGATCCAGGTCGCAGTCGAGTATCCGCGCGCGAACGAAGGCATCAATACATCCCGACCTCAAAGGGTAAAGAAGAGACCGGCAGGCCGCGATGGCCTGCCGGTATCGGAAAAGGCACTACATGCCAGCGGCTTTTTCGGCAAGGGCCTTGGCCTTGGCGTAGTTGGCCACGACCATGGCATCCCACTCCTTCTCGATCTCGGCCTGGCGGCCTTTGACCTTGGTCGTCGCCTTCTTGCGTTTGGTCTTGAAAATGGCGTTGAAGCCCTTCTCCGAGGCCTGTTCAGCGGTAATCGGCACCGCCGCGACCAGGGCCTTGGCTTCGGCGATCATCGGAGCGGCCGCCGGATTTCCCTTGGCTTCCGCTTCCTGGATCGCCTTGACTGCGGCGCGGAGGTCGTCGAGGCGATAGGTAACCATGACGTCGAAGAGCGAGTTGACGACGTTGTAGCGACCTTTCGACAGCCCCAGGTCGAACTCGACCGCGGCGCCAATCGACGAGTCCTTGAACGGGTTGGGGAAACCCTCGGGCGCCTTGGCATAGGTCGCCGGGTTCACCGGCAGGCGGCGGATCTTGGGATTGAGAAGAACCTCCTGGCCTTCCGGCGACAGCAGGTATTCGATGAAAGTCGCTGCCGCGTCAGGGTTCGGTGCGTTCTTGACGATGGCGAAGTTGGCCGGCACCAGGGTGGTCACCGTCGGATAGGCGAATTCGACCGGGAAACCGGAGGCCTGCGATGACAGGCCGAAGAAATCGATGACGATGCCGAGACCGAATTGGCCTGAATTGACGCCATCCGGCACGCCGAAGCTGCGCTCGGTGACGGTCTTGAAGTTGCCGGCGATGGCCTTCCATTCGGCCCAACCGGCATCCCAGCCCATGCCTTGAAGCACGGTTTCCACCGTCAGGTGAGTGGTTCCTGACCGCGACGGAGCGCTCATGCCGACGTGGCCGTGATAGACCGGATTCTTGAGGTCGGCCCATTCACGCGCCGCCGGCAGTTTCTTGGCCTTCAGGTAACGCGTGTTCCACATGATGCCATAGCCCGAGGCGGCGAAGCCCTTGTAGTAGCCGTCCGGGTCGTTGATCGGAAAGGCGCCGACCTTCTCCGGGATGCCACCCTGCTTGACGTCGTACTTGGCCAGCAGGCCGTCGCCCTTGAGAACCTCGAAGGCATCCGGGGCGGATGCCCAAAACATGTCGGAAGTGTTGTTGGACGCCGTTTCCTGCAGGTACTTGATGCCGGCCGTGGTCTTCTTCTTCAGCATCTCAACCTGGATCGACGGATGTTTTTTCTCGAACGCCTTTTTGACGGTCTCGGTGGTGTCCGGCGGATAGGAAGTGACGATGACCAGCTTGCCGCTGGCGGCAAGCGCCGGGCCAATTCCGACAATACTGGAAACCATGAGAACGGCCGCCGAAAGCGGCGCAATGATAAGCCGAAACATAGCAATCCTCCGCATTTGTACGATCTATTGTTGGGAATTCATGAGTTTGAGACGCCCCCCTCCGCGTCTCAGTTGATCATCTATTCTAATCCTATGGCGCCCGAGTGTCATGGCAGATCGACGATGGGGTGGATTGCGTCCGCCGCATCGTGGGCCAGCGCGACCGTCAGTCCCAGACCGCGTCCAGGGCCTCGGGGCGGGCCAGGACGACGTTGTAGACATAGCGGGAGTCGGGTCGGTTCTCGTCGGTCAAAGGCTCGGGTCGGCCGCCTTCCGGATGGGGCAGGTGGACAGCGTAGCCGAGGTCTATGGCGAGCCCGAAAAGGCGGTCGATGTCCGAGCCCAGGAGTTTCAAGCCGCCGATGTTGACTTCCATGACGACGAAGTCGACGCGGCCGGCGCGGAACACCTCGCGGCCGGCACTGAGGATCATCGCCTCGGCGCCCTCGGTGTCGATCTTGGCCAGGCGCACGTGACCGATGCCGTGCGCGTCGAGAAGGGCCGCGAGGGTCAATGAGCGCACCCGGTCGGCGCGCGGGTTTTTACGGGTCAATTCGTTGGCAGGATGCTGCGCCGGGTCCCAAAGGGCGTGGCCGCCGTCGTTGTCGGCGTTGAAGAAGATCTGCGCCTCGCCGTCATCGGCGCCGACCACCGCCTGCACCGCCTGGACGTTGGTGAGCCCGTTCAAGTCGATGTGGTGTGTGAGCTGGCGGAAATTCTCGTCGATGGGTTCGACGGCGACGACCGATCCGGATTCGCCGACCAGGGCGCCGCCAAGCAGGGTGAAATAACCGATGTGGGCGCCGATATCGAGAAAGGTGTCGCCCGCGTTCAGGACCCGCATCATCAGGAACTGCGATGTCCGTTCGTAGGCGCCGCCGGACGAGAGCTCGCCGAGAATGGTTTGGTGGACCGGAGAGGCCGGGTCGAATTCCATGCGGATTTCCCGGTCACGGATCATCAGGCTTGCACGCACGCTTTCCATGGACCGATCTTCCCATGTTGGCGCGCGAAAGGGAACGGTCGGTCCCTAGCAACCGCATTTTTCCTGCGGCGAAAACGGGCCTAGCCGGTCGGTTTTCCTGGGCTTGAAGAGACGGTGCCGAAGACCCCCCAGTCGATCATCAACTCACCGATCGCCTCGGTGAAGTCGGTGTGTTTCTGAACCACCGACACGTTGTCTGGCAGGTCCTGCAAATGCGGGGCTTCCTGGTCGTGGCTGGTTAGGAGGACGATATGAATGTTCTTGAGAGCGTTGATCGTGGCGAGCACTTTGCACAGCTCGTAACCGGTGAAAGGCGTCATCTCGTAGTTAATAAAAACGATGGGGCTGGATGTCGACGGCGACCGATATGGCCTCGACACTGTCGTAGGCGCGCATTACGCGAAAGCCGCAGGACAGCAGTTCGTAGGCCACCATCTTGCGCTGCAAACCGGAAGGCAAGACCAACAGGACGCTGACGTTATAGGGTTTCTGGTGGCTGTAGGTGACCACCTGACCGGTCGGCAGGGAGTTGAGCAGGTCTTGCGGGTCGTCATCACCGAGGGCTTCGTCCGTCGAGATGAGATTGACCATCAAGCCCAGGTAGACGCGGATATCCGACAGGTTTGCCGCTTTGAGGCCGTCGGCATTGATCAGGTAATCCTCTAGTCATCTGGAACTGAAGTTCAATTCATAATAAGGTTTTCTCTCGAGACGGATCATCGAGGGGGGGTGTCATGACGCCTACCAGGGGCCGGCAAGCGCCGGTCGTTGAATTGAGCGAAGAAGAGCGGAGATTTTTGCAAGGCCAGGTTCGGCGTCACCGTGTTGCGCGTTCAATGTCGGAGCGTTGCCGTATCATTCTAAGATGTGCTGATGGGCTGACGAGCAAGGCGGTTGCGGCGGAGGTTGGGGTTCATGAACACACGGTCG
>Ga0209144_1000264_pt1 | contig 11320 bp, 12 predicted proteins | sample WorMettrBAHAMAS1_FD_187392 | JGI IMG/M metagenome (GOLD analysis project Ga0209144, IMG submission 187392) | Marine gutless worms symbiont microbial communities from Max Planck institute for Marine Microbiology, Germany - Inanidrilus... | ecosystem: Host-associated > Annelida > Digestive system...
GGAGACGCTGTCTCCGCTGACCAGCGTCTCCTCCACGATCCGAAGCTTCTCATCCACCGACCAGCGGCGGCGACGCTCCGTGCCTGTGATGATTTCGATGCGTTGATACTCGTCCGACATAACCCTGTGCCTGGGCATATACCCAAGCCTCCCTTGCTATGCCGGTGTGTCCGGTCGAAACGGGGGCCAGTTCAGCTCATGAGCACGTCCCTTTTGTTGGTTCTTGGGCGGAATGGGGCCAGTCGTCCACAGCACCAAGCCTTATTGCACTTTCGTCGTTCGTTGCGAAAGTCCTGTCGATTGACAATCCGCCGCGGTCTTGGCCGGGTATAGTGCCGGAGCACCAGGCAACAGGTTGCCACCGTGGCCGACCGCCGCGGACTCTTCTTCCGGGAGAGAGAAAGTCAGATTCGAGGTTTCAGGACTCCTTTGGCGCAGTCCTCCCCCTACGCGTCGTAGACCTCTGGCCCAGGGGCCGATACGACCTCGGCCAGACCTCTTCAACATAGTGTAAAAGCCGTCCGCCTTAAAGCCAGGGCTGAGCCGATTCCTGCGTTTTTTCGAACGCATCGATGGCATCCGCCTTCTCAAGGGTCAGCCCGATGTCATCGAGGCCATTGATCAGGCAATGCTTTCTGAAGGGGTCGACGTCGAAGGCGATCCTGCCGCCGTCGGGACCGGTGATCACCTGGTTTTCCAGGTCGACGGTGATGGTCGCGTTGGCGCCCCGCTCCGCGTCATCCAGCAGCTTGGCGATCTCCTCGCGCGGCAGAACGATGGGCAAGATGCCGTTCTTGAAGCAGTTGTTGTAGAAGATGTCGGCGAAGCTCGGCGCGACGATGCAGCGGATGCCGAAGTCCAGCAGCGCCCACGGCGCATGCTCCCGCGACGACCCGCAGCCGAAATTCTCGCCGGCGATGAGCACCTTGGCGTTGCGATAAGCCGGCTGGTCGAGGACGAAGCCCTCCTTGGCCGAGCCGTCCGGCTCGTGGCGCATGTCGTAGAACAATCCCTCGGCCAGTCCCGTCCGCTTGATGGTTTTCAGGAACTGCTTGGGGATGATCATATCGGTGTCGACATTGACCAGATCGAGCGGCGCCGCGACACCGGTGAGCGTGGTGAACTTGTCCATCATCCCTTTCCCGCAATGTGCCGACTAGGCGGCACCCTTGCCTCGTTCCTCTCGTCCAGCGAACGGCACGAGATCGACATCCATCACGACCGAACCCAGCACCAAGTCGTGCAGCATCTTCTTTCGCTTCATGAACCACAACATGACGAAGCCGAAAACGCTGATGAGCGTAATCACCTTCAACAGATTGCGGATCATCGATTTCAACATCTCCACACGGTCGCCGTTATCAAGAGACACATAGATTCCCAGGAATTTTTTTCCCAATGTGGCCATGTAACGCGATGATTCAGCAATTCCGCCATAGATGAACAATGAGATTGAATAAATATATAAAGAAATAGAAATAAGAACATTTTTTCCAGCTCTTGCATCAACTACGGAAAGTATTCTTTCTTTCTCTTTGCATCGCTCGTCGGCGGGGAGTATATATTTCCCTTCTATGATGACGTCACCCAATCCCCAAATTGCTGCCCGCCGCTCGAAAGGCATGACCGTCCGGGTTTTTCCGGATCCCATCTCTTCGTGCACCGGCGTGGACGTGCGTTCAGTGGCCATGGAAATCCGCACGAGCGGCCAGAAAGTCGGCCCAATCGAGTAGTTTACGGCAGCGAAAATCAGCGTGCAGACCACAGCCGCTATCAATGCATCGATCACAAGCGCCGTACCACGGGCGAAAAACCCCGCGTACCGCGCGCGCTGGTCCGCCGGGTGCGGTGACACCGTGATCGCAGCGCTTTCCGCGTCTCCACCGGTTCCGGACAGCGCCACCGGCTACAGGTCCCGCACGTCCGCGAGCTTTCCGGTGACGGCCGCCGCCACCGCCATCGCCGGACTGACCAGGTGGGTGCGTCCGCCCCGGCCCTGGCGCCCCTCGAAGTTGCGGTTCGACGTCGAGGCGCACCGCTCACCCGGTGCCAGCTTGTCGGCGTTCATTGCCAGGCACATCGAACATCCCGGTTCGCGCCACTCGAATCCAGCTTCGATGAACACGCGGTCGAGGCCTTCCCGTTCGGCCTGCTCTTTCACTAAGCCCGAGCCGGGCACGATCATCGCGCCAACGCCATCGGCGACGTGCTGGCCGGCGGCGATACGTGCCACTTCGCGCAGGTCCTCAATGCGGCCGTTGGTGCACGAACCAATGAACACCCGATCGACGGCGATATCGCGCATGGGCGTTCCGGGCGTTAGTCCCATGTAGTCCAGCGACCGGCGCATGGCTTGGGCCTTGGCCTCGTCGGCCGCGTCCGCGGGGCCGGGAACGGCGCCAGTGATCGGCACAACGTCTTCCGGGCTCGTGCCCCAGGTGACCTGCGGGGCAATGGAGGCCGCTTCCAGCGTCACCTCGCGATCGAATGTCGCGCCCGCGTCGGTCGGCAGCGTGCGCCAGTAAGCCACGGCCTGCTCCCAAGCGGCGCCCGTCGGTGCCATCGGCCGCCCTTCGAGATAGCGGAAGGTGGTGTCGTCGGGAGCGATCAGCCCGGCCCGCGCGCCAGCCTCGATGGTCATGTTGCAGACCGTCATCCGGCCCTCCATGCTGAGGCCTTGGATCGCGTCGCCAGCGTATTCGATGACATGGCCGGTCCCGCCCGCCGTCCCGATGGTGCCGATGATGGCCAGCACCACGTCCTTGGCGGTGACGCCCACCGGCAGGTCACCGACCACTGAAACCCGCATGTTCTTGGCCGGCTGCTGTAGCAGCGTCTGGGTTGCGAGCACATGCTCGACCTCGGACGTGCCGATGCCAAACGCCAAGGCACCGAAGGCGCCGTGGGTCGAGGTGTGGGAATCGCCGCAAACGATAGTCGCACCGGGAAGTGTAAACCCTTGCTCGGGGCCGACGATGTGGACAATTCCCTGGCGGATGTCGTCCATCGACAGATACGAGACGCCGAACGCGGCGCAGTTCTCGGCCAATGTTTCGACCTGGATGCGGGATTCTTCGTCGGCGATGCCTGCGGAGCGGTCGGTGGTCGGCACATTGTGGTCGGCGACCGCCAGCGTCGCCGCCGGGCGGCGGACCGATCGGCCGGCCATGCGCAGGCCTTCGAATGCCTGCGGACTGGTTACTTCGTGGACGAGGTGCCGATCAACATAGAGGAGACAGGTGCCGTCCTCCTGCACGTCGACCAGATGGCTCTCCCAGATCTTGTCGAACAGTGTGCGCGGCGTCGACATATCTCCTCCGTGGTTCGCGGACGCCCCCCTGTCCCTTCGCGCTTACGCGCGACGCGCGTCCTATTCGGCCGTCTCCGTCGCCTTGGGAGCCGCCTTGGCTCCGGCTTCCGCCGCCTTCTTCTTCTCCGCCTCCTTGGCTCGGGAGGCCTGAATGGCAGCCTCCTTCGCTTCCTGCGCGACGCGCTTCTCGTCGGCTGTCAGCTTGGCGGCGAAGCCGTCCGTCTTCTCAGCGATCCGCGCCCGTTTGCCGCGGCGGCCGCGCAGATAGTAGAGCTTCGCCCGGCGCACATCGCCACGGCGAACCACCTCGATCCCGGCGATGTTCGGCGAATAGAGGGGGAACACCCGCTCGACGCCTTCGCCGTACGAGATCTTGCGGACGGTGAAGGATGAATTCAGGCCGTCGTTCTTTCGAGCGATGCAGACGCCCTCATAGGCCTGGACGCGCTCGCGGCTCCCTTCGACAACCTTGACCGAGACCCGCACCGTATCCCCCGGCGCAAACGGTGGAACGCCCCGCGCCGTGCTCAGCTTGGCGAGCTCTTCCTGTTCGATTTCTTCGACCACGTTCATCGCACGTCATCCTTCCTGTCCTGCCGGCCACTCCCAGTGGCCGCACCGTCCGTTTGTCCGTCATACTGCGCCCATAAGTCCGGGCGCCGTTCCCGCGTGATCCGTTCCGCTTCTGCCCTGCGCCAGGACGCGATCCGCTCGTGGTGCCCGGAGAGCAGCACCTCCGGGACCTCGCGGCCGCGCCAGTCGCGGGGCCTCGTATAGTGGGGGTACTCCAACAATCCCCGTTCGAAACTCTCCTCGTCCAACGACCGCGGCTCGCCTACGACGCCGGCGAGCAGTCGCACACAGGCATCGATCAAGGCGATCGCCGCCGGCTCGCCCCCCGACAGGACGAAATCGCCGAGGCTGATCTCGTCCGGCCGCCACGCCTCGACCACCCGCTCGTCGACGCCTTCGAACCGCCCGCAGATCAACGCTACGCCCGGTCCGTCGGTCAACGCCCGAACCCTCTCCTGGGTCAGCGGGCGGCCGCGGGGGGTGAGCAGGATCAACGGCAGTGCCGGTTGGCGCGCGCCCGCCGCCGCAATCGCGGCATCGAGGACATCGGGACGCATGACCATCCCCGGCCCGCCGCCGAATGGCGCGTCATCGACGGTGCGGTGTTTATCGCCCGCAAACTTGCGGATGTCCACCGCTTCCAACGCCCAACGCCCCTCGGACAAGGCTTCTCCAGCCAATGACAGGCCGAGGGGGCCCGGAAACATCTCAGGAAACAGGGTCAACACCTGCGCGATCCAATGTCCGTCCCGCGTCACCGCGATTCCTTTTCTTCACCCTCCTCGTTCTCGTCTTCCGCGCTCGGTCCAAGCAGTCCCGGCATCGGTGCGATCACAATCCGACCGCCAGCGATATCCACTTCGGGCACCGCGGCGCGGGTGAACGGCACCATCACCGGCCCCTCTGTCCCGCAATCGATCTCCAGCACGTCGCCAGCGCCGAAATCGTGCACCGCCTTTACAGTCCCCAATGTCTCTCCACCGACGATCTCAGCGTCGAGGCCAACGAGGTCGGCATGGTAGTACTCGTCCTCCTCCGGTGCCGGCAGCGCTGTCCGCGGGACGTACAGTCGAACACCCTTCAACGCCTCTGCCTCGGTGCGGTCCGCAACGCCGTCGATGCGAACGATGACGTCTTTCTTGTGCATCCCGACGACGGCCAGATCGAACCTCGGCGCACCGTTCTCGTCGACCACCGGTCCGTAAGCCGCGACATCCTCCGGTTCGGCGGTGAAGCTGCGGATCCGGACGTCGCCCTTCAGTCCTCGCGCGCCGGAAACGACGCCGACGCAAACCAGGCCGGGGGGATCGGTAGTGCCGCTTCGGCGCGGTGCCATGGTCCCATCGAACCGGCGTCAGCTGGCGTCCTTCTTCTCCTCGGCCGGTTCCTCGGCAGCCGGTTCTTCCGCCGGGGCATCCTCCGCCGGGGCTTCCTCGGCGGCAGGCTCCTCGGCAGGTGCTTCCTCCGCAACCGGTTCCGGCGAGGCGTCCGCAGCAGGTTCCTCGGCCGGCGCCTCTTCTGCGGCGGGCTCCGGTGCCGCCTCTTCTGCCGGCGCCTCCTCGGCGGCCGGTTCCGGCGCGGGTTCTTCCGCTGGAGCCTCGGCCGCGGCCTTAGCGGCCTCCTCGGCCTCCTTCATCCGTTCCTGGGCCTTGGCCTTGGGCAGCGGCTTCTTGGTCTGCTCGGGCCGCGGCGGCAGTTCGATCAGTCCCGCTTCGGCGCAGAACCGGGCGACGCGGTCGCTTGGCTGGGCGCCGACGCCCAACCAGTGCTTGATCCGCTCTTCCTTCAGCACGACGCGCTCGGGATGGCCCTTGGCGACCATCGGGTTGTAGCTGCCGACCCGTTCGATGAAACGACCGTCGCGGGGACTCCGCGAATCGGCGATGACGACTCGATAGAACGGACGTTTCTTGGTTCCACCCCGGGACAACCGGATTCTAAGTGACATATCGGTGCTTCGTCCTTTGCCTGACTGTTTAACGCATGATCGGCGGCATGCCCGGCGGCATCATACCGGGCGGCAGTCCACCACCGCCCAGCGGGCCCCGTTTTCCGAGCTTGCCCATCTTCTTCATCATCTTGGACATCTGCTGATGCTGCTTGAGCAGCCGGTTGACGTCCTGGACCGTCGTTCCCGAACCGGCCGCGATGCGCCGGCGCCTGGACGCGTTGAGGATCTTGGGATTGCGGCGTTCGGCCGGTGTCATCGACAGGATGATCGCCTCTTGGCGGGCGACCATGCGGTCGTCAATGTTAGCCTGGTCGATCTGCTGCTTCATCTTGCCGATGCCGGGGATCATCCCCATCAGTCCCTTGAGGTCGCCCATCTTGCGGAGCTGGTGGAACTGGTCGGCCATGTCCTCAAGGGTGAACTCGCCCTTGGCCAGCTTCTTGGCCAGCTTCTCGGCGTCTTCGTGTTCGATGGTTTCCGCCGCCTTTTCGACGAGGCCGACGACATCGCCCATGCCAAGGATGCGTCCGGCGATGCGCTGCGGCTGGAATGCCTCGATGGCATCGATCTTCTCGCCGACGCCCATCAGCTTGATCGGCCGGCCGGTAACGGCGCGCATCGACAGCGCTGCGCCGCCCCTGCCGTCGCCATCGACGCGGGTGAGCACGATGCCGGAGATGCCGACCTTGCCGTGGAACTCCGAGGCGAGCGTGACCGCATCCTGGCCAGTGAGCGCGTCGGCAACCAGGAGCGTTTCCATGGGCCGCACGGCGTCCTTGACCGACGTTGCCTCCTCCATCATTGCCTCGTCGATATGGAGCCGGCCCGCGGTATCCAGAATGACGACGTCGTAACCCTCGCGCCGCCCCGTATCCATCGCCCGTTTGGCGATGGCCAGCGGCCGCTCACCCATGATCACCGGCAACGTCGGGGTTTCGGCCTGCTCGCTGAGCACGGCCAGCTGCTGCTGGGCGGCCGGACGGTAGACGTCGAGGGACGCCATGAGCACCTTTTTGCGCGCCCGTTTCTTCAATCGTACCGCCAGCTTGGCGCAGGTCGTCGTCTTGCCCGACCCTTGAAGGCCGACCATCAGCACGCCGGCCGGGGGATTGTTGCCAACGTCGATGCCGACGTCCTCGAGCGACGGGGTCGGCGCTTCCTCACCGCCACTCAGCATCTCGACCAGATGGTCGTGGACGATCTTGACCACCATCTGACCCGGGGTGACGCTGCGCAGCACCTCCTGGCCGACGGCGCGCTCGCGGACCTGGCCGATGAAGTCCTTGACCACCGGCAGCGCGACGTCGGCTTCCAGTAACGCCACGCGCACCTCGCGCAGCGCCTCACCGACATCGGATTCCGTCAGCGCGCCACGCTTGCGCAGCCGATCGAAGATCTCGCCCAGTCTGCCGCTCAGGCCGTCGAACATCCGTTCCTCGCTCCGCCTTTCCGGTGCACCGGAAAAAGCAAAAAAGCCAGTGCGCGAAACTCGCGGACTGGCTGCGCCCCCGTCAGGGCGTTGGCTCAGGCCGCGGACTGTATGAGCCGACACTCGGGGTGTCAACTCCCGTGCCTTGACGACAGTCTCCTCATCGGCGCACAACCGGGCGAATGGAGCTGGCGACCATCGAACAGGCGATCATCGACGCAGGTCTCGTCGTCTTTGGCAGTTTCCGTCCCCGGCCAGACGACGGTGTTCCCGCACCGGCAACGGCGATTGTCCTGGTCGGCAACGCCGGCCCGGCCATGTGGCGGGCATTTGCGGCCGCTGTGCCGCCGTCCGAGCGGGACTCGCGCCGCCATCCCCTCGACGACTGGACCCGTTCGGTGCTGACCGCCGCTGCCGAGCACCTCGGCGTCCGCGTGCTTTTTCCCTTCGACGGACCGCCCTGGTATCCGTTTCAGGCCTGGGCGCTGCGGACAAATACGGTGCACGAAACGTCGATCGGGCCGCTGATCCACCCGGAGTACGGCCTTTGGCACGCCTATCGGGGCGCCTTCGTGGTCACGGAGTCAATCGACCTGCCGGCGCCAAACAGCCGGCCGTCACCGTGTAACACCTGTGCGGAAAAGCCGTGCCTCTCGGCCTGTCCGGTCGGTGCGATCGCCCACAATGCCTATGACGTCCCGGCATGCACGAACCATATCGCTTCGCCGGAGGGCCGCGACTGCATGGACTTCGGGTGCCGGGCACGCCTCGCTTGTCCGGTCGGCCGCGACTACGCCTACGAGCCGGCACAAGCCGCATTTCACATGCGGAAGTTCCTCGCCCTCCATGGCGATCGAGGCTAATTCGGTGGACTTGGCACCCTCCGCAGCCATATTAAGCCGGTTATGGAACCCGTGCCGTTCATCAAGATGCATGGCCTCGGCAACGACTTCGTCGTCGTCGACGCGCGCAGCCACCCGGTCCGCTTCGATAGCCGGCGGGCGCGCGCCATTGCCGATCGGCGGACCGGCGTCGGCTGCGACCAGCTCATCGTCATCGAACCGCCAGCGAGCGACCTCGCCGACGTGTTCATGCGCATCCAGAACGCCGACGGCGGCGAAGTCGAGGCATGCGGCAATGCCACGCGCTGTGTCGCATCGCTTCTGGCGGACGAAACCGGGCGCCGTCAGGCGATTATCGAAACGGCGGCCGGTTTGCTGGATGCCGAGGTCGGCGACAACGGCGAGGTCGCCGTCGATGTGGGCCGTATCAGTTTCGATTGGCGAGACATCCCGCTCTCGAAGCCGGCCGATACGTTGCACCTGGAGATCGGTGCCGGACCGCTTCGTGATCCGGTCGCGGTCAACATCGGCAATCCACACGTCGTGTTCTTCGTTGATGATTCCGAAGCGGTTCCCCTGGAGATCCACGGACCGGCGATCGAACGCAACGCGCTGTTTCCCGAGCGCGCCAACGTGAGTGCCGCCGAAATCCGAAATGGTGGACACATCCGACTTCGCGTGTGGGAACGCGGCGTCGGCATCACCCGCGCCTGCGGGACCGCTGCGTGCGCGACCGCCGTCGCCGCCGCCCGGCGCGGGCTCACCGGACGCAAAGTCGAGGTGATCCTGGACGGCGGGCCGCTGCACATTGAGTGGTTGAAGGACGACCACGTGCTGATGACAGGCCCCGTGGCGACCAGCTTCGCCGGTACGCTCGATCCTGCCTTGCTGGCGTGACGGCGATGACCGCACCCCACGTCGTCACCCTTGGCTGCCGGCTCAATACCTTCGAGTCCGAAGTCATCCGCACCGAGGCGAGCGCCGCCGGTCTCAACGACGCGGTGATCGTCAACACCTGCGCGGTCACCGGCGAAGCCGTGCGCCAGGCGCGACAGACGATCCGCCGGCTCCGGCGCGACCATCCCGGCCGGCCACTGGTGGTGACCGGATGCGCCGCCCAACTCGACGCCGAGGCGTTCGCGGCGATGCCCGAGGTCGACCGGGTGCTCGGCAACACCGAAAAGCTCGACCGCCGCCACCTCGCCGACACCGAATCCTCCGTCCAGGTGTCCGACATCATGGGAGTGCGCGAGACGGCCGGCCACCTGCTCGCCGGATTCGAGGGCCGGATCCGCACCTTCGTCGAGGTGCAGCAAGGCTGCGACCACCGCTGCACCTTCTGTATCATTCCGTTTGCTCGCGGCCCCAATCGCAGCGTTTCCCCCGACCGGATCGTCGAACGGGTCCGCGCACTGGTCGAGAACGGCTACGCAGAGGTCGTTCTGACGGGTGTCGATGTCTGCTCCTACGGCGCGGATGCGCCTGGAATGCCGAGGCTCGGTGCCTTGGCGCGACGGCTTCTCAACGACGTGCCCGAGCTTCCGCGCCTGCGGCTGACAACCCTCGATCCGGCGGCCATCGACGACGATCTGTTTCGCCTCCTCGCCGAAGAGCCGCGCCTGATGGCGCATCTGCATCTCAGCCTCCAGGCGGCGGACGACGGCGTGCTGAAGCGGATGCGCCGGCGGCATTCCCGCACCGACGCGGCGGCTGTCATCGCGCGGGCGCGGCGTCTGCGTCCCGAGACGGTGTTCGGCGCCGACCTGATCGCCGGCTTCCCGACGGAGACGGAAGAGCAGTTCGCCAACACCCTCTCCGCCGTTGGCGATTTGGACCTCGTTTATCTCCACGTGTTCCCATATTCGCCGCGCCCGGGAACGCCGGCGGCCCGGATGTCCCAGATCCAGTCACAGGTCCGCAAACAGCGGGCCGCGAGGCTGCGAGAAGCGGGCGACGCGGCCCGCCGGGTCTATTTCACCTCCCGAGTCGGGACGGGCACCGAAGTCCTGATCGAGGACGGTCGCACCGGCCGCGGTTGGGACTACGCGCCCGTAAGCCTGGACCGGACCGTCCCGCCCGGCGCCATCGTCCACGCCGAGATCACCGGAGCCGGCGCGGACCAACTCTTTGGGACGCCGGCCGGATGAACGACGCCCTCGATGCAGACGCCGAGAGTGAAGGCTGGATCGCCCGCCTGCGCCAGGGCCTCAGCCGCTCGTCGTCGCGCCTGACCTCAGGCATTGCCGACCTGTTCACCAAGCGCAAGCTCGACGACGCGGCGCTGGAAGATCTCGAGGATCTGCTGGTGGCCGCCGATCTCGGCGTTACCACCGCCCACCGGCTCGCCCAGGCATTGGCCAAATCGCGGTTCGACAAGGAGGTGTCCGCCGACGAGGTGCGCGCGGCTCTGGCCGACGAGGTGACGACCATCCTCGAGCCCGTTGCCAGCACCATCTCCATTCATCAGGCCCACAAACCGCATGTGATCCTCGTCTGCGGCGTCAACGGCAGCGGCAAGACCACGACCATCGCCAAGTTCGCCGGCCTGTTCAAACAGGTGGGGTTCGATGTCGTGCTCGCCGCCGGGGACACGTTCCGAGCCGCCGCCATCGAGCAGCTTCAGGTCTGGGGCGACCGCGCCGGTTGCCCAGTCGTCGCGCGCGCGCCCGGTTCCGATGCCGCCGGACTCGCCTTTGAGGCCCTGGAGAAAGCGCGGGAGCGCGGCGCCGACGTCCTGCTCATCGACACCGCCGGCCGGCTCCAGAACAAGTCGGACCTGATGGCCGAATTGCAGAAGATCGTGCGCGTGATCCGCAAACTGGACGAGTCGGCACCCCACGACTGCCTGCTCGTCCTCGACGCAACGGTCGGCCAAAATGCCCGCAGTCAGGTCGAAGCGTTCCGCGACATCGTCAACATCACCGGGTTGGTCATGACCAAGCTAGATGGCTCAGCAAAGGGAGGCGTCGTCGTCGCTCTCGCAGAAAAATTCGGCCTGCCGGTGCATGCCGTCGGTGTCGGCGAAGGCATGGACGACATGCGGCCGTTCGAGGCGCGGGCGTTCGCTCGCGGGCTGATGGGGCTCGACGCCTAGAGCACTTTTCGACCTGACAGAATCGTCGGGGATTCCCAATCGGTTGGAATTGTGATTCAAGCTGCGGGCTGGTGAAGGAGGCCAGCCTGCATGACGCAACCTCTTTCAGATGACTTGCGCC
>Ga0209144_1000266_pt1 | contig 11248 bp, 5 predicted proteins | sample WorMettrBAHAMAS1_FD_187392 | JGI IMG/M metagenome (GOLD analysis project Ga0209144, IMG submission 187392) | Marine gutless worms symbiont microbial communities from Max Planck institute for Marine Microbiology, Germany - Inanidrilus... | ecosystem: Host-associated > Annelida > Digestive system >...
CCAATCACGAAAGCGCTTGAACACCGTGTTCCACTTGCCGAACCGCGCCGGCAAGTCACGCCACGGGCTTCCCGTCCGGGCAATCCATAGAACCGCCTCCAGAAACAGCCGCCCGTCGCCGCCGGTTCGTCCGGGGTCCGTCTTCTTGCCACGGCAATGGGGCTCCATCAGCGCCTACTGACGGTCCGTGATCATAAAACGCTCTTCCAACATTCAAGCCTCCTCCAAAAGGAAGCTTGAACCACATCTCAGCTCATAAGGGAATCCTGAATCTCAACAGACCCTAGTCAACGCCAAGAACGGAAAGACGGTCGCCGAAGCCGGCACCAAGTTGACGCCGCGGCTGCTGCGCAAGCTCGAATCCGATGGGCTGAACGAGCAGGTCGTTCCCGACGAGGACCTGATCGGGCGCTATATCGCCGAGGACCTGATCAACGAGGAGACCGGCGAGATCTACGTCGAGGCCGGCGACGAGATCACCGAAGCGACCATCGAGGCGCTGGGCGAGGCCGGCGTGCACGAAGTCCGCACCCTTGCCATCGATCACATCAACGTCGGCCCGTACATGCGCAACACCCTGGCAGTGGACCGCAATTCCAGCCGCGACGAGGCGCTGATCGACATCTACCGGGTCATGCGCCCGGGCGAGCCGCCGACCCTCGATACGGCGGAAGCGCTGTTCCACGGACTGTTCTTCGATTCCGAGCGCTACGACCTCTCGGCCGTCGGCCGGGTGAAGATGAACGCCCGGCTCGGTTTCGAGACCGAGGACTCGATCCGCGTCCTGCGCAAGGAGGACATCCTCGCGGTGGTCAAGGTTCTGGTCGACCTGAAGGACGGCCGGGGCGAGATCGACGACATCGACCACCTCGGCAACCGGCGCGTCCGCTCGGTGGGCGAGCTGATGGAGAACCAGTACCGGGTCGGCCTGCTGCGCATGGAGCGAGCCATCCGCGAGCGCATGAGCTCGGTCGATATCGACACCGTGATGCCGCAGGACCTGATCAACGCCAAGCCGGCGGCGGCAGCGGTGCGCGAGTTCTTCGGCTCGTCTCAGCTCAGCCAGTTCATGGACCAGACGAACCCGCTGTCGGAGATCACCCACAAGCGGCGCCTGTCGGCGCTGGGTCCGGGCGGTCTGACCCGCGAGCGGGCAGGCTTCGAGGTCCGCGACGTGCATCCGACCCACTACGGTCGCATCTGCCCGATCGAGACGCCGGAAGGCCCCAACATCGGCCTCATCAACTCGCTGGCGACCTTCGCCCGGGTCAACAAGTACGGCTTCATCGAGACGCCTTACAGGAAGGTCGAGGGCGGCCGGGTCACCGACGAGGTTGTCTACATGTCGGCGATGGAGGAGGGGCGCTTCACCATCGCCCAGGCCAACGCCGAACTCGACGCCAAGGGGCGGTTCACCCACGACCTGGTGAGCTGCCGCCACGGCAACGACTTCTCCATGGTGCGGCCCGAGGACATCGAATACATCGACGTGTCGCCCAAGCAGCTCGTCTCGGTGGCGACGGCGCTGATCCCGTTCCTCGAGAACGACGACGCCAACCGGGCGCTGATGGGCTCGAACATGCAGCGTCAGGCGGTGCCGCTGATCCGCACCGAAGCGCCGCTGGTCGGCACCGGCATGGAGCTGGCCGTCGCCCGGGATTCGGGGGCGACCATCACCGCCCGCCGCTCCGGCGTCGTCGACCAGGTCGACGCCACCCGCATCGTCGTGCGGGCGACGGAGGAGACGTCCCACGCCGCGGCCGGTGTCGACATCTACAACCTGTTGAAATTCCAGCGGTCCAACCAGAACACCTACATCCACCAGCGGCCGCTGGTGAATGTCGGTGACGCGGTGGAGGCCGGCGACACCATCGCCGACGGTCCGTCGACCGAGCTCGGCGAGCTGGCCCTCGGCCGCAACGTTCTCGTCGCCTTCATGCCGTGGCACGGCTACAACTTCGAGGACTCGATCCTGATCTCGGAGCGCATAGTCCGCGACGACGTGTTCACGTCCATCCACATCGAGGAGTTCGAGGTGATGGCGCGGGACACCAAGCTCGGCCAGGAAGAGATCACCCGCGACATCCCCAACGTCGGCGAAGAGGCGCTAAAGAACCTGGACGAGGCGGGGATCGTCTACATCGGCGCCGAGGTGAAGCCGGGCGACATCCTCGTCGGCAAGGTCACGCCGAAGGGCGAATCGCCGATGACGCCGGAAGAGAAGCTGTTGCGCGCGATCTTCGGCGAGAAGGCGTCCGACGTTCGCGACACCTCGCTGAAGCTGCCGCCGGGCGTTTCGGGGACGGTGCTCGAGGTGCGCGTGTTCTCGCGCCGCGGCGTCGACAAGGACGAGCGCGCCCTGGCCATCGAACGCGCCGAGATCGAGCGTCTGGCCAAGGACCGCGACGACGAGCGGGCGATTCTGGAGCGCAGCTTCAACGCCCGTCTCAAGGGCCTGCTGATGGGCCGCAAGATCGTCGGTGGCCCGAAGGGCATCACCGCCGGCTCGAAGGTCACCGAGGACGTCCTGTCCCGCTACACGCCGGGGCAGTGGGCGCAGATCGCCGTCGCCAACGACGCGGTCATGGCCGATATCGAGGCGCTCAAGGGCCACTTCGAGGAAAGCATCGCCCGCCTTCAGGAGCGCTTCGAGAGCAAGGTCGACAAGCTGCAGCGTGGCGACGACCTGTCGCCCGGCGTGATGAAGATGGTCAAGGTGTTCGTCGCCGTGAAGCGCAAGCTGCAGCCCGGCGACAAGATGGCCGGCCGCCACGGCAACAAGGGCGTGATCTCGAAGATCATCCCGGTCGAGGACATGCCCTACCTGGAGGACGGAACGCCCGTCGACATCGTCCTCAATCCGCTCGGCGTGCCGTCGCGGATGAATGTCGGGCAGATCCTGGAGACCCATCTCGGGTGGGCCTGCGCCGGCCTCGGCCAGCAGATCGGCGACCTCGTGGCATCGGTGCATTCCGGCGGCACGACCAAGCAGTTGCGCAGCCGACTGAAGGACATCTACGGCACCAAGAACTTCCAGGAAGAGATCTCCGATCTGGAAGACGATCAGATCGTCGAACTGGCCGACAACCTGCGCATCGGCGTTCCCGTCGCATCGCCGGTCTTCGACGGTGCCCACGAGGGCGACATCGTCGAGATGCTGGAGAAGGCGGGCCTCGATGCGTCGGGGCAGGTGACGCTGCATGACGGGCGGACCGGAGAGCCGTTCCACCGCAAGGTCACGGTCGGTTACATCTACATGCTCAAGCTGCACCACCTGGTGGACGACAAGATCCACGCCCGCTCCATCGGCCCCTACAGCCTGGTCACCCAGCAGCCGCTCGGCGGCAAGGCGCAGTTCGGCGGACAGCGGTTCGGCGAAATGGAGGTGTGGGCGCTCGAAGCCTACGGCGCCGCCTACACCCTGCAGGAGATGCTGACCGTGAAGTCGGACGACGTCTCGGGCCGGACCAAGGTTTACGAGTCCATCGTCCGCGGCGACGATACCTTCGAAGCGGGTGTTCCCGAATCCTTCAACGTTCTGGTCAAGGAACTGCAGTCCCTCGGCCTCAACGTTGAGCTCGACTGACCCGGCGTTCGCGTGCCCGTGTACGTCTGGCCGTCGGAATAGGAGACGACGACATGAATGAACTGATGAAGATTTTCGGACACGTCGGCGGTACCCAGCGCTTCGACGAAATCCGGATCTCCATCGCCAGTCCGGAGCGGATCCGTTCGTGGTCGTTCGGCGAGATCAAGAAGCCGGAGACCATCAACTACCGGACCTTCAAGCCGGAGCGCGACGGCCTTTTCTGCGCCCGCATCTTCGGTCCGATCAAGGACTACGAGTGCCTCTGCGGCAAGTACAAGCGGATGAAATACAAGGGAATCATCTGCGAGAAGTGCGGCGTCGAGGTCACCCTTCAGAAGGTCCGGCGCGAGCGCATGGGCCACATCGAACTGGCCTCGCCGGTGGCGCACATCTGGTTCATGAAGTCGCCGCCGAGCCGCATCGGGCTTTTGCTCGACATGACGCTGAAGGACCTGGAGCGGGTTCTCTACTTCGAGAACTACGTGGTCGTCGAACCGGGCCTGACGCCGCTGAAACTGCACGAGTTGCTCTCGGAGGAGCAGTACCAGCGGGCCGTCGACGAGTACGGCGAGGACGCCTTCCAGGTGGGCATCGGCGCCGAGGCCCTGCGCGACATCCTCCAGTCCATCGACGTCGAGGAGGAGCGCGCCATCCTGCGCGCTGACCTCAAGGAGACGACGTCCGAGGCCAAGCGCAAGAAGCTGGTCAAGCGGCTGAAGCTGATCGAGGCGTTCGTCGAGTCCGGCGCCCGCCTGGAATGGATGATCCTCGAGGTGATTCCGGTGATTCCGCCCGAGTTGCGTCCGCTGGTGCCGCTGGACGGCGGCCGGTTCGCCACCTCCGACCTCAACGACCTCTACCGCCGGGTGATCAACCGCAACAACCGCCTGAAGCGGCTCATCGAATTGCGTGCGCCGGAGATCATCGTCCGCAACGAGAAGCGGATGCTCCAGGAAGCGGTGGACGCGCTGTTCGACAACGGCCGGCGCGGCCGTGCCATCACCGGCGCCAACAAGCGGCCGTTGAAGTCGCTCTCCGACATGCTCAAGGGCAAGCAGGGCCGGTTCCGTCAGAACCTGCTCGGCAAGCGCGTCGACTACTCGGGCCGGTCGGTCATCGTCGTCGGGCCGGAGCTCAAGCTGCACGAGTGCGGCCTGCCGAAGAAGATGGCGCTGGAGCTGTTCAAGCCGTTCATCTACTCGAAGCTCGAGCTCTACGGCATGGCGACGACCATCAAGGCCGCCAAGCGCATGCTGGAGAAGGAGCGTCCCGAGGTCTGGGACATCCTCGAAGAGGTGATCCGCGAGCACCCGGTGCTGCTGAACCGGGCGCCGACGCTCCACCGCCTGGGCATCCAGGCCTTCGAGCCGGTGCTGATCGAGGGCAAGGCGATCCAGCTCCATCCGCTGGTCTGCGCCGCGTTCAACGCCGACTTCGACGGCGACCAGATGGCGGTGCACGTGCCGCTGAGCCTGGAAGCCCAGCTCGAGGCGCGCGTGCTGATGATGTCGACCAACAACATCCTCAGCCCGGCGAACGGCAAGCCGATCATCGTGCCCAGCCAGGACATCGTCCTCGGCCTCTACTACCTGACCATGGATCAGGAGCAGGAGCCGGGCGAGGGCATGGCGTTCGCCGACATCGGCGAGATCCAGCAGGCGCTCGACGCCGGCGTCATCTCGCTGCACGCCAAGATCAAGGCGCGTTATGAGGCCGTCGACGAGGACGGCGACCCGACGACCGTGCTGGTCGAGACCACCCCGGGCCGGATGCTGCTCTCGGAGACGTTGCCGCGCCATCCGAACGTCCCGTTCGACCTCATCAACCGGCTGCTGACGAAGAAGGAAATCTCGTCGGTCATGGACGCTGTCTACCGCAACTGCGGGCAGAAGGAATCGGTGATTTTCGCCGACCGGCTGATGGGCATGGGCTTCAGCTTCGCCTGCAAGGCCGGCATCTCCTTCGGCAAGGACGACCTCGTCGTGCCCGACACCAAGGTCGGCCTGGTTCACGATACCGAGGAACGGGTCAAGGAGTACGAGCAGCAGTACCTGGACGGCCTGATCACCCAGGGCGAGAAGTACAACAAGGTGGTCGATGTCTGGTCGCACTGCACCGATCTGGTCGCCGACGAGATGATGAAGAACATCTCCTCGACGGCGGCGGGTGAACTGGTGAACTCGGTCTACATGATGGCCCACTCGGGCGCCCGCGGTTCGGCGGCGCAGATGAAGCAGCTCGCCGGCATGCGCGGGCTGATGGCCAAGCCCTCGGGCGAGATCATCGAGACGCCGATCATCTCCAACTTCAAGGAAGGGCTGACGGTGCTGGAGTACTTCAACTCCACCCACGGCGCGCGGAAGGGTCTCGCCGACACGGCGCTGAAGACGGCCAACTCGGGCTATCTGACCCGCCGGCTGGTGGACGTCGCCCAGGACTGCATCATCCTCGAAGACGATTGCGGCACGACCTATGGCATCACCGTGCGGCCCGTGGTCGAGGGCGGCGAGGTGGTTTCGGGGCTGGGCGAGCGGATGCTCGGCCGGTCTGCCGCCGAGGACGTCCTCCATCCGGTGACCAGCGAGGTCGTCGTCGAGGCCGGCGAGATCATCGACGAGGACGCCGTTGCCGACATCGAGGCCGCCGATCTGGAAGGCATCAAGATCCGCTCGGTGTTGACCTGCGAATCGCGCACCGGCGTGTGCGCCACCTGTTACGGCCGCGACCTTGCCCGGGGCACCCGGGTGAACATCGGCGAGGCCGTCGGCGTCATCGCTGCCCAGTCCATCGGCGAGCCGGGAACCCAGCTGACCATGCGCACGTTCCACATCGGCGGCGCGGTGCAGCGGGGCGCCGAGCAGTCCAAGGTCGAAGCCTCGGTGGACGGCAACGTGACGGTCCGCAACTGCTCGACGGTCAAGAACAGTGCCGGCGTCTCGGTGGTGATGAGCCGCAACGCCGAGATGGTGGTCATCGACGGGCAGGGCCGGGAACGGGCGCGTCACCGCACTCCTTACGGTGCCAAGCTGCTGGTCTCCGACAAGGCCGACGTCTCGCGCGGCGACCGCATCGCCGAGTGGGACCCGTACACGCTGCCGATCATCACCGAGAAGGAAGGCATCGCCCACTACGTCGACCTCGTCGAGGGCGTGTCGATGATGGAGCAGATGGACGAAGCGACGGGTATCGCGTCGAAGGTCGTCATCGACTGGAAGCAGCAGCCCAAGGGCGCCGACCTGCGTCCGCGTGTCACCCTGCGTGACGAGAACGGCGACGTCCTGACCCTCGATAACGGGCTCGAAGCCCGCTACTTCCTGTCGGTGGACGCGATCCTCTCGGTCGAGCCGGGCCAGACGGTGCATGCCGGCGACGTTCTGGCGCGCATCCCGCGCGAATCGGCGAAGACCCGCGACATCACCGGTGGTCTGCCGCGGGTGGCCGAGCTGTTCGAGGCTCGCAAGCCCAAGGATCACGCCATCATCAGCGAGATCGACGGGCGCGTCGAATTCGGCAAGGACTACAAGTCCAAGCGCCGAATCGTCGTCGTGCCCAACGAGGAAGGTGGCGACAACCGCGAGTACCTGATCCCCAAGGGCAAGCACATCAGCGTTCAGGAAGGCGACTATGTGGAGGTCGGCGACCCGCTGATGGACGGCAATCCGGTGCCGCACGACATCCTCCGGGTGCTCGGCGTCGAGGCCCTGGCCAGCTACCTGATCAACGAAATCCAGGAGGTCTACCGGCTGCAGGGCGTGAAGATCAACGACAAGCACATCGAGGTGATCGTCCGCCAGATGCTGCAGAAGGTCGAGATCACCGATGCCGGCGACACCACGTTCCTGATCGGGGAACTGGTCGACCGCATGGAGTTCGACGAGCTGAACGAGCGGGCCGTCGAGGCCGGAGAACGTCCGGCGGAAGGCCTGCCGGTCCTGCAGGGCATCACCAAGGCGAGCCTGCAGACCCAGTCGTTCATCTCGGCGGCGTCGTTCCAGGAGACCACGCGGGTGCTGACCGAGGCCGCGGTCTCGGGCAAGCAGGACTCGCTGTTCGGCCTCAAGGAGAACGTCATCGTCGGGCGGCTGATCCCGGCGGGTACCGGCAGCGTGATGAATCGCTACCGGCAGGTCGCCGCCGAAAACGACCGCGCCATGGCCGAGTTCATGGAGCAGTCAGAGCCGTCGCCCGAGATCTCCATGACGGTCGACGCCGGCGAAGCCGACGCACCGGCGCCGGAAGCCTCGTAGTCCGGTCCGTTCTGCCCTCCCCGGAGGGCGCCGAACGCCGCGGAAAACTTGGATTTCCGCTTGACGGGGGCGGGGTGCGTCCCTAATATACGGCCCTCTCCGAAGGGGGGCTGGTGGTGGACCGTCCGGTCCAGACGCAGTCCCCCTTGAGATTTGACAAACCAAGCGCCGCCCGCGGGTGGCGTTTTTGAAACGCCGGAAGGCGGGAAGGTCCTTCCGGCGGGATTGTATTGTGCCGAAGGCAGGCGCCGGTCGGCGGGTCCACGGCGGACCGGCGGCCGGATTGACGATGGGAAGTGGGTAGCGAGATGCCGACGATCAACCAGTTGGTGCGCAAGCCGCGCAAGGCGCCGGTGACGCGGAACAAGGTTCCGGCCCTGCAAGCGTGCCCGCAGAAGCGGGGTGTGTGTACGCGCGTCTACACGACCACCCCGAAGAAGCCGAACTCGGCGCTGCGCAAGGTCGCCCGCGTCAGGCTGATCAACGGTTTCGAAGTCACCAGCTACATTCCCGGCGAGGGGCACAATCTTCAGGAGCATTCCGTGGTGCTGATCCGCGGCGGCCGGGTCAAGGATCTTCCCGGCGTCCGCTATCACATCGTCCGCGGCACCCTCGACACCCAGGGCGTCTCCGACCGCCGTCAGCGGCGGTCGAAGTACGGCGCCAAGCGGCCGAAGTAGGGGAGCCCCGATGTCCCGCCGCCGCGCCGCCGAGAAACGCAAGATTCTCCCCGATCCCAAGTACGGGGACATCGTTGTCACCAAGTTCGCCAATGGCCTGATGCTGGCCGGCAAGAAGTCGGTCGCCGAACGTCAGTTGTACGGCGCCTTCGACATCATCGAATCGAAGACGGGCCAGGACCCGCTGAAGCTGTTTCACGACGCCATCGAGAACGTCAAGCCGGCGGTCGAGGTTCGCTCCCGCCGGGTCGGTGGCGCCACCTATCAGGTTCCGGTCGAGGTCCGCCAGGCGCGGCGCCAGGCGCTGGCCATCCGCTGGATCGTCGATCTGGCGCGCAAGCGCTCGGAAAATACCATGACCGAGCGTCTTTCGGCCGAGCTTCTCGACGCCGCCAACAACCGCGGCGGCGCCGTCAAGAAGCGCGAAGACACCCACCGCATGGCAGAGGCCAACAAGGCCTTCTCCCACTACCGCTGGTAGCCGGCGAGAGACTTTCCCATGCCCCGGACGACGCCTCTCGACCGCTACCGCAACATCGGCATCATGGCCCACATCGATGCCGGTAAGACGACGACGACGGAGCGCGTCCTCTACTATACCGGGCGGTCCTACAAGATCGGTGAAGTCCACGACGGCACCGCCACCATGGACTGGATGGAGCAGGAGCAGGAGCGGGGGATCACCATCACTTCCGCGGCGACGACCTGCGAGTGGCGCGACCACCAGATCAACATCATCGACACCCCCGGCCACGTCGATTTCACCATCGAGGTGGAGCGCTCGTTGCGCGTTCTCGACGGTGCCGTCGCCGTGTTCGACGCCGTCGCCAGCGTCGAGCCGCAGTCTGAGACGGTGTGGCGGCAGGCGGACAAGTACGAGGTTCCGCGCATCTGCTTCGTCAACAAGATGGACCGGATCGGCTCTGACTTTTACCGCTGCGTCGACATGATCGAGGACCGGCTGGGCGCGACGCCGATCGTCCTCCAGCTGCCCATCGGCGCCGAGGCCGATTTCGCCGGTGTGGTCGATCTCGTACGCATGAAGGGTATCGTCTGGAAGGACGAGACGCTGGGCGCCGAGTTCGTTGTCGGCGACATTCCCGCCGATCTCGCCGACCAGGCCGCCGAGTATCACGAGAAGCTGGTTGAGAGCGCCGTCGAACAGGATGAAGCGGCGCTCGAAGCTTATCTGGAGGGCAATCACCCCGACGAGGAGACCCTTGTGCGGTGCATCCGCGCCGGCGTCCTCGGCGGCGCCTTCGTCCCCGTCCTTTGCGGAACCGCGTTCAAGAACAAGGGCGTACAGCCGTTGCTCGACGCGGTTGTCGACTATATGCCGGCGCCCACGGACGTGCCGCCGATCAAGGGCGTCAAGGCCGGCACCGACGAGGGGATCGAGCGCCACAATTCCGACGACGAGCCGTTCGCGGCGCTGGCGTTCAAGATCATGAACGACCCGTTCGTCGGCTCGCTGACCTTCGCCCGCATCTATTCGGGCGTCGTCGCCACCGGCGAATCGATTCACAACACCATCAAGGACAAGCGCCAGCGGGTCGGACGCATGCTGTTGATGCATGCCAACTCCCGCGAGGACACCAAGGAGGCGCGCTCGGGCGACATCGTCGCCTTTGCCGGCCTGAAGGAAACGACCACCGGCGACACGCTCTGCGATTCCAACAACCGGGTCATCCTCGAACGCATGGAGTTTCCCGATCCGGTCATCGAAGTGGCCGTCGAGCCCAAGACCAAGGGCGATCAGGAGAAGATGGGCGTGGCGCTGTCCAGGCTCGCCGCCGAGGACCCGTCATTCCGCGTCACCTCGGATGTCGAGAGCGGCCAGACGGTGATCAAGGGCATGGGTGAGTTGCACCTAGAGATCATCGTCGACCGCATGAAGCGCGAGTTCAAGGTCGACGCCAATGTCGGCGCGCCGCAGGTCGCCTACCGCGAGACCATTTCCCGCGTTACGGAAGTCGACTACACGCATAAGAAGCAGACCGGCGGCGCCGGCCAGTTCGCCCGTCTGGCGCTTCGGTTCGAGCCTTTGGAGCCCGGTTTGGGCTTCCAGTTCGAGAGCGCCGTGGTCGGCGGTTCGGTCCCGCGCGAGTTCATTCCGGGCATCGAAAAAGGTTTGAATGGTGCTCGCGAATCAGGCGTTTTGACCGGCTTCCCGGTGATCGATTTCAAGACCACCTTGTTCGACGGCACCTCGCACGACGTCGATTCGAGCGTCATGGCCTTCGAGATCGCCGCCCGCGCGGCGTTCCGCGAGGGCATGGAAAAGGCCGGGCCGAAGCTGCTCGAGCCGGTGATGCGCGTCGAGGTTGTGACGCCGGAAGAGTACATGGGCGACATCATCGGCGATCTGAACAGCCGGCGCGGACAGGTCAGCGGCATGGACCAGCGCGGCAACGCCCGGGTGATCTCGGCGCAGGTGCCGCTGGCGACGATGTTCGGGTACGTCAACACGCTGCGCTCGATGAGCCAGGGACGGGCCCAGTACACGATGCATTTCGAACGGTATTCGGAAGTGCCCCAGCAGGTGTCGGAAGAGGTTAAGCAGCGTCTGGCGGGCTGACGCTGGCGGAAAACACGGAGCAGGCGACGATGGCGAAGGCGAAGTTTGAGCGGACGAAGCCGCATTGCAACGTAGGCACGATTGGTCATGTTGATCACGGCAAGACGACGTTGACGGCGGCGATCACCAAGGTTCTGGCGGAGGCCGGCGGAGC
>Ga0209144_1000268_pt1 | contig 11238 bp, 9 predicted proteins | sample WorMettrBAHAMAS1_FD_187392 | JGI IMG/M metagenome (GOLD analysis project Ga0209144, IMG submission 187392) | Marine gutless worms symbiont microbial communities from Max Planck institute for Marine Microbiology, Germany - Inanidrilus... | ecosystem: Host-associated > Annelida > Digestive system >...
ACTGAGCTGCGCGTAGCGTTCGTCAAGATCGAAAAACCCAAGTTGACCCTTCATTCCTCTCTCCCATGGCCATTTCCCTCAATGAATCAGAAACCGGCGACAAAGGGGAGGTTTTTCGAGATGTCCATGTGATCGCCGTCAATCCGGAACGCCATGCGAGCGTTAACCATGCGGGCGCGCGAATCTTGATGCAATGGCTGGTCTCCGAAGAGGCGCAGGGGCTTATCGACGCCTACAGGATCGACGGTACCCAATTGTTTCGCCCACGTCGGGACATGAACTGATGCCGGCTACCGGGGAGATGGGATGAGTAATTTTCGTCTCGACCAAAGCCTCCGCGGGCGGTTTTACCTGATCGTCGCCGGCATGCTGTTCGTCCCCCTGTGTCTCGGTCTCGTCACCTTCTACTTCATGGAGCGGGCACATTCTGAACAAATCGGACTGGTCGTCGCCCACCGAATGGACGCCAACATACAGCAACAGGCAACGACGGCCTGGCAATCTCAGGTTCGCGCTTGGAAGAACATCCTGCTGCGTGGTCATGACACGGGTGCCTATCATCGCCATCTGAGCCAATTCTATGAACGCGAGCGCGACTTCAGACAGCTTGTCGACAAACTCAGCCAATTGCCGAAAATCGGTTCGACGTCCACGGCTCTTATCGATGATCTCAAGACGGCGCACGGATTGCTCGGACGCGATTTCCGCAAGGCCATCCGGCTGTTCAACTCCGGCGAAGGAGAGGTCCAGGTGATAGCCGACCGCATGCTCGGCGATGCCACCATGAAGATCGATAAATGGCTCGTTCGCATCCACAATGTCGTCGAACGCGATCACCTTGCGGCGATCCAGGAAGTCGACAAGACCCTGGTGACGACGACTGTAACCGCGTCGGTCGTGGCGTTGGTCCTCCTGATAGCCGGGGGCGCCGGAATTCTGTGGATCTTCAGTATCCGCATCGCGAGCCCGCTGGAATTCGCCCAGCTCGCCTTCGAGCGAATCTCGTCCGGTGATTTGCGGACGGAAGTCGTTGCCAAGCATGACGACGAGGTCGGGCGCTTGTTGTCCAGCCTGGAAGCCATGCGCAAAAACCTGTTGCGCGCCCACGAAGACGTTCAACAGGAGATGGCGGACCGTCGGCGGGCCGAAGAGGAAGCCCGGCAAAGCGAACGGAAACTCCGCCAAACCCTGGAAAAGAGTCCCGTCGGCGTCAGCATCATAACGCGCAAGCCCTTCAAACGTTTGTTCTCCAACAGAAGCTGCCTCGACATGTTCGGTGCCGCGACGGAAGCGGAACTCGACGCTTTCCTCGTCGAGAAGACCTTTTGCGACCAAGCCGACAGGGCGGAGATCAATGGGCAACTCGACGATACGGGATTTATCAACGGCGCCGTCGTGAAGAGGCGGCGCCTCGACGGATCGACGTGGTGGAACCTGATCCACTCGCGCTCGGTCGAGTTCGAGGGGGAAGTAGGCGTCCTCGTTTGGCATTACGACATCACCGAACGCAAGATCGCCGAGGACCATCTGGCCCATCAGGCCGAAGTCCTCGAAGACGCGGTCGCCGAACGGACCCGCGAACTCCGAGAGAGCGAGAACCTTCTGGTCTCCCTGTTCGATAACGCCCCGGTCGCTTTGATCATCAAGGATGCCGGTCACCGGATCGAACGGGCCAATCGAACCTATGAACAGTGGTACGGGTTCGAAAGCGAGGCGATGGCCGGGCACCGCTCAGATGAATTCGAGGACTTTCAACCGGCCGACGACATCGCGGTAATGAATGCCCAGGAAGAAGAAGTCCTGAGCCGAGGCGTCATCCGCACCCGTCAAGTCGAGCGCGAATTTCTGGATGGTGACGTCCATACCGTGCAGATCACCAAGTTTCCCGTTTTCGACGCTGACGGAAAAATCTCGAGAATCGGCTCTGTCAGCGTTGATTTGTCGGAGATTATGAAGGCCGAGCGCATAAACCAACGCCTCGCGGCGGCGATCGATAGTCTTCAAGAGAGCGTTGCCATCTTCGACGCAGAGGACCGGTTGGTCATGTGGAATCAAGCCTATCGCAATCTTCACGAAGGTGCCCTCCATGAACTCATCGTCCCCGGGGCGAGACTTGAAGACCTGGTCCGTGCCCGTGCCTATTCCGGTGAGCAGCCGGACGCCATTGGCCGGGAGGAGGAGTACATTTCGGAACGAATGGAGCGCCATCGCAATCCGGGCCCCGCCTTCGAAACACAGCGCAAGGACCAATGGTACATCTTCCGCGAGACGCAGATTCCGGACGGCGGAACGATCGTCGTCATTACCGACATCACGGACCGGAAGAAGACGGAACAGGAGATTGCCGAACGCCAGCGCCAACTCTCGACCTTGATCGGCAACGTGCCGGGCCTGGTCTTCCGGGCGAGAGACGGACCTGATTACTTCGAAATGCAGTACGTCAGTGAGGGCGTCAAAGACATCGCCGGATATACGCCGGTCGAAATTATGGAGCTGCTCAATGAGGGGGGGCTCGAGAAGTGGTTTCATCCGGAGGACTACAAGCGCGCGTTAAGCGCTGCTCACGAGGTTTTTTCGGCCGGGAATCCCTACGAAGACACTTATAGAGTCATCACCAAAACCGGTGAGACCCGGTGGGTCTTCGAAAGAAGCCGAGGCGTCGCCGAGGCGGACGGTATCTGGCTCAACGAGGGCCTTATCATCGACATCACTGAACAGAAAATGGCCGAGCAACAGGTCGCCGAAAGCGAGCGCCAACTCTCGACCTTGATCGACAACCTTCCCGGCATGATCTTCCGCCTGAGGGAAAGCGAAGGCGACCAGTTGGAGGTCCTTTACGTCAGCGACGAAGTGCAAAGGATTTTTGGCTATACGCCCGAACAAATCACGAAGCTCATGGCCAAGGGGGGGCGGGAGCTCTACCACCCGGACGACTACGAGCGCTTGCGGCAGGGCTATCGGGACTCGCGCCTGTCCGGAAAACCCTACGAGGGAACCCACCGGGCCCGGACCAAGAGCGGAGAGATTCGTTGGGTTTACGAGAGCCACCGTGCCGTCGAACAGACCGAAGGTTCTGTCGTGTTGGAGGGCCTGCTCATCGACATTACCGAGCAGAAAGTCGTCGAAGATGCCGTACGGGAAAGCGAGGCCCGGTTCCGAAGCCTGTTCGAAAACAACCCTGCCGGCATCATCCTCAAAGACCTCGATGAGCGCTATACCGCCATGAACAACACCTTCCTCGATTGGAAGGGATGGAAACTGGAGGATGTCATCGGCAAAAAGGCGGCGGACCTGTTCGGCCAAGAACTCGGGGCCGTGACGGAAGCCAACGACCGCGACGTCATCGAAAGGCGCGAGGCTTTGACCCGCGAAGTTTCCCTATTCCGTGCCGACGGCCGGGAAATTAAAACAACCAACCTCAAGGCCCCGATCCTGACGGCCGAAGGCGAGGTGGCCGGCATCTGTTCGTTCTATCTCGACGTGACGGAATCGAAACTGCTCGAGGAACAGCTCCAACAGGCGCAGAAGATGGAAGCTGTCGGCCGACTGGCCGGCGGCATCGCCCACGACTTCAACAACCTGCTGGGTGCCATGATGGGCTTCAATGCGTTCCTGATGCAGGACCTGGATAAATCCACGCCGCAACACAACTACGCCAGCCGGATTGACCAGGCCGGCAAGCGGGCGAAGCAACTCGTGGCCCAGATCCTGACGTTTTCCAGGATGGGGCCGACCGAACGAAAGGGTTTCGACCTGGTTCCGGTCGTCGACGAGGCGCTCAATCTGCTGCGCGGATCCCTGCCGGCATCGACCCGGATCGTCACCAATTTCGGTGTCGATCGTGCCCCCGTCGTCGGCAACTCGGGTCAGTTGTCGCAAGTCTTGATGAACTTGGGCGTCAATGCCAATGACGCCTTTGACGGCGGCGACGGCCAGATCGCGATTTCCATCGATCTGGTAAGCGGCGACGATCCCTTAGTCGATGCGCTTCGCTCGAAATCGTCCGGCGAACAGAAAGAGCGGATTGAGATCACGGACGTGAAGCCGCGCGGTCAGCAACTGCTCGTTGGAACCCTTGGCGGCGGGTCCGACTGTCTGCGCATTTCGGTCGCCGATGACGGATCGGGCATCCCGCCGGATGTTTTGGCTTCCATGTTCGATCCCTTCTTCACGACCAAGGCGATGCGCAAGGGAACCGGGCTCGGCCTGTCCGTGGTCCGCACGATTGTATCTTCCCACGAGGGCGCCATGCGCGTCTCCACCGCGAAGGGCGAGGGGACCACCTTCGAGGTCTACCTGCCGTCGGCGGACCGCAGCGTCGACCTGAGAAGCGGTGACGACGTATCGGTAATCCCCAAGGGGCACGGCCTGGTTCTAGTTGTCGATGACGAGAACGACGTCGCCGACATGCTGTCGATCGGCCTGGAACGTCTGGGATACGAGGTCGCCGTCGGCCGCGACGGCAAGGAAGGCCTGGAGATCTTCCGCGAGGCCGAGGCCGACTGGCGCGGTGCCATCGTCGACCAGGTCATGCCGGAAATCCGCGGGATCGACGTCATCAGCCAGATCAAGAAACAGCGCCCCGATCTGCCCTGCATCCTGTGCACGGGCTACAGTGATTCGCTGAACGAGGAAAAGGCCCTGGCGCGGGGTGCCGACGCCCTCTTCTTGAAGCCCGTTACGGCGGAAACCCTCGGCCGCAAACCGGGTGATCTTCTCGGCGATTAAGGCGGAAGTTCGGCCACGACGGACACACCGTTCGGTGCACCCCCATGGGGCGGTGTCTCGCGCCGTCGAGACACCGTATCACCCGTCGTTTATTCGGCCGGTTGCGCTTTGGCGTCCGTTTCCTCGCCGGTCTCGCCCGCTTGTTCGTTCATCACCTGTTCGGCCCACAGGTCGTGGTGTTCGATGGCCCAGTTCTCGTCGACCAATCCGGTGGTCATGCTTTCCAGCGACCCCTCGATGCCGACGGTGCCGAACGGCGCGCCGTCGGTCAAGGCCAGGACGTCGACCGGCGCGGGCGCCTGGCCATGGAGATGGCCGAGCGCCAGCGAAATCAGGCTCCGCTTGCCGCCCGTAGATAGATACGTCGCCGCCTCGATGGTACCGACATCGGCGCCGTCGGCCAGCTGGGAGCCCACCGTCGATGGGTCCCGCTCGCTGATCACGTCGAGCCGGGTGTGCTCATAACCCAGTCCGGCAAGAATGGTGTTGGCGAGATCGACGTTGCTGTTGACGCTGTCGAGTTCGTCCAGTTTCTCCGGCGGCACCAGCACCGAGATGCGGCTGTAACCGTAGGCCACGGCCGACAGCAGGAACTCGAGGCCGGTCTGGGCCACGGAATTGACGGCAAAGGGGATCACCGATGCCAGCAGCCCGTCGCCGAAGCGGGCCAGGGCCGAGATCAGATCTTCCCCGAAGTCGCCGTCGTGGACGAGCAGCCGGGGACCCGTGCCGCCGGCATCGCGATAGGTTGCACCGAGCGTGCGCAGGCGCGTCAGCAGATGGTCGACGCTCGGCAGAAGGTAACTGGCGGCGCCGGTCGGGCAGACGCCGGCACAATTGCCGCAGCCGGCACAGATGTTGGCGTCGTAGGCGACTTCCTCGCCGGCCGGCGAAATGGCGCCCGCCGGGCAGGCATCGATGCACTTCGTGCAGGCGACGACGACGTCACCGTCGATGGCTTTGAGCGTCTCCTCGAAACGCCCGAGTTGGGCCCGGCACAGGTGGGTGGCGACGTCAGTTGCCTCGCCGTCGCAGGCCTTGGCGATTTGGCCGGCGGCGAGCGGCATGCTGCCTTCACAATCGCATACGCATACCGTCTTTCCGTTGAACTGCATGGACGCTGCCTCCCCAATTGCCCACCAACGGTCCATTAATCACGACGGAGTCCGTGTTCGCCAGGACTTTCACTTTTTCCGCTCGCGCCCTTAAATATGGGATAGAACATTTCCAAGTCGAGGTCGGAGCAATCGCTTTCGATCCGTTTGGCGCCAAGTCGGGGGAGAAATGGAATGGCCGATGCGGTGATCGAGTTAGGCGTCGTCATCGAACGACGTGATATCGACAACCCTTGGCAGGATTTCGATTACCGGCCGGTCGCCGTCTTTGCAGGCGCCGGGCCCACCGACGATTGGCGGGAGTTGGAACGCGGTGACGGTTGGACCCGCTTTCATGCGGCGACCTTGCCCCTTGAGCTCTTCAGGGGCGAGACCGAGGGCTACAAGTCGAACCTGGCCCAGGACCCGCCCAGCGTCTACGTCGTCCTGCGCCCCGGTGAGGAAGCCGAAGAAGCGGATGTCGAGCCCTTCCTGATTACGGTCTGCCCCTACGAGGCGGCCGGTTATACGGAAAGCGGCGACGAGCTGGTGGAAGGTGTCGCCATGCCGGCGGAAGTGAGGCAGTTGGTCGAGGCGTTTGTCGAGGCCCATCACGTTGACGAGCCGTTCAAGAAACGCAAACGCAAGGGCGTTCGGCGCGAAGTCACGGGCCGCCGGCCGGGCTTGATACGGCGGGCGGGAAGCTGATCCCATGATCGAGGAAAAACCGCTCAACCGATGGTCGAGGCTGAAGACCGAAAAACGCACTCAAGCCGCCGAACGCGGGCCGACGGAAATCGAGGAACCGGCAGGCGGTCCTTTGCCAGCACCGGTTGCGGAAGCCGACGACCCGGATGATTCGGATGTCGATCTGGACGCTTTGGCCGAACAGCACGACCTCCCGGCCGTGGACACGCTCACCGAAGACTCAGACTTTACGCAGTTCATGGCCGACGGCGTGCCGGAGCTTCTGCGCAAGGCGGCGCTGCGCAAGCTGTGGCGCTCCTCTCCCGTGTTCGCCGTCCTCGACGGACTGAACGATTACGACGAGGATTTCAACAAGATCGACAAGTTGCTCGACGTCGCGGACACGATCGCCGAATCGAAACCAGAACCGGGCGAACCGAAATCCGAATCTGTCGACACGATCGATGATTCGGACGACATTGACGATGTCGACGAACTTGTCGATGACGAAACGGAACAAGTGCCGCGACAAGCCGACATGAGTTCCCGTGACGCAGATCAAGCCAAAACCCATGCTGAGATTGACGAAACGCCCGAAAAGGATGCGTGATGCAGCCGGTTGGAAGGGCTGAAACCCTAAGATTTCTGGGGTTTAGGGGCGATTGTATCAGTTGACCGGGTGCCGAATTTGAAGGACAATCTGAAACCAGGGAGGATTCGAATAGATTCGGCAACGCTTGCGGGTGCCCTCTATGGGCATTCAGGCTTAGCGGGTGGTTTAAGGCCAGTTCGAAGACTCGTTCATCGTTACCGGATGCTGGAGACGGGATGAACGAAGGCAGGGAAGACGAACAACAACGGGACGGCGTCCCGCCCTCTGAAGAAGACGGATTTCGCGCGTCCTTTTACGCGCTTCTGTCACGGCTGCTTGTCGAGCCGCCGACGGCGGAGACGTTGGACATTCTCCGCGGTCTCGAGGGCGACGAGTCCTCGCCGATCGGGCAGGTGCTGTCGACGCTGGCCAAACTGGCGCGGGCGGCGAGAGCGCCGAGAGCGAATACACGGAACTCTTCTACGGCAAGGGGCAGGGCGGCGAGGTCCTGCCTTATGCATCCTACTACCTGACCGGGCTCGTTTACGACAAGCCGTTGGCCAAGCTCCGGGGCGACATGCAGGAGCTCGGCTTGGCCCACGCCGGCAAGACGGGGGAGCCGGAGGACCATGCCGGATACATCCTGGAGATGATGCATAGGCTGATCGTCAGCGCCGAACCGGGAACCGACGACGCCCGGCAACGGCAGTTTTTCGACGATCATATCGCGCCCTGGATGGGCAAGTTTTTCGAGGATTTGGAGGCAGCCGAAGCCTCGGTGCTTTTTGCGCCGGTCGGCGCCTTGGGGCGGCTATTCGTCGCCATCGAGGCGGATGCTTTCAAAATGGCGGCATGAGATACCGCCGACGACCCGGCGGCGTGGTGCCGCCTACTACCCGGCGGCATGAGGCCGCCAAACCGGGATTGCGAGACGCTCCCGGTTCATTTGGTCTAACTGAGGGAGAAGTGGTGATGGATAGACCTGAACCTCTTGCCCGACGCGATTTCTTCAAGAAAGCGGGATTGACGGCTGGCGTTGCCGGCGTCGCCGCCGCGGGAGCGGTGAGCGAGGCCAAGGCCGCAACCCCTTCCGGGAAGGAAAAGGTCGGGTACCGGGAGACCGAGCACGTAAAGACCTATTACGAGCTCGCCCGATTCTGACTTAAGGGAGGAACCATCAAGCATTTAGCGTGAGGAGAAGCAGATGCTTATCAAGAAAACAGACGGGGTTGCGAAAGGCCCCCGTTTGAGAGAGGCACTATCGAACGCTGTGGGGGGCGCCGTCGACCGGCGTACGTTCCTGAAGCGCTCGGGTCTCGCGGTCGGGGGTGCCACCCTCGCCGCCGCCACACCGGCCGGTGTGGTCAAAACGGCAAAAGCCGCAACGCCGATGCCGGACACCGGCAAGGTGAAATCGGTCTGCACCCACTGTTCGGTGGGCTGCACCGTTGTCGCCGAGGTCGACAAGGGTGTGTGGACCGGCCAGGAGCCCGGTTTCGACAGCCCGATCAACCTGGGCAGCCACTGCGCCAAGGGCGCCGCGGTCCGCGAGCATGCGCATAACGAGCGCCGGCTCAAGTACCCGATGAAGCTCGAAGGCGGCCAGTGGAAGAAGGTTTCGTGGGAGCAAGCCGTCAACGAGATCGGCGACAAGATGCTCGACATCCGCAAATCTTCCGGTCCGGATTCCGTCTACTGGCTCGGCTCGGCGAAGTTCAACAACGAACAGAGCTACCTGTTCCGCAAGTTCTACGCCTTCTGGGGCTCCAACAACGGTGACCACCAGGCGCGGATCTGCCACTCGACGACGGTGGCCGGTGTCGCCAACACCTGGGGCTACGGCGCCATGACGAACTCGTACAACGATATCCACAATTCGCGTGCGATGTTCCTGATCGGCTCCAACCCGGCGGAAGCCCACCCTGTCGCCGTGCAGCACCTGCTCAAGGCGAAGGAACAGAACAACGCGTCGCTCATCGTCTACGACCCGCGCTTCACGCGCACGGCCGCGCACGCCGATGAGTTTGTCCGGTTCCGTCCGGGCACCGACGTCGGGCTGATCTGGGGCATCATGTGGCACATCTTCGAGAACGGCTGGGAAGACAAGGAGTTCATCCGCCAGCGCGTTTGGGGTCTCGATCAGATCAGGGCCGAGGTTGCCAAGTGGACGCCAGAGGAAACCGAACGGGTCACCGGCGTACCGGGCTCGCAGTTGCGCCGGGTCGCCAGGTTGATGGCCAACAACCGTCCGGGCACCTTCATCTGGTGCATGGGCGGCACCCAGCACACCAACGGCAACAACACCCGAGCCTACTGCGCACTGCAGCTGGCGCTCGGCAACATGGGCGTTGCCGGCGGCGGAGCCAATATCTTCCGCGGCCACGACAACGTGCAGGGCGCCACCGACTTCTGCATCCTGTCGCACTCGCTCCCCGGCTACTACGGCCTCAAGAAGGGCTCGTGGAAGCACTGGGCGCGTGTCTGGGACGTCGAATACGACTACCTCGCGGGGCGCTTCGCTTCCGAGAAACTGATGCAGTCGAAGGGCATCCCGGTGAGCCGCTGGATCGACGGCGTCCTTGAAGACAAGGACAAGATCGACCAGCCGGACAACCTCCGGGCCATGGTGCTATGGGGCCACGCGGTCAACTCGCAGACCCGCCTGACCGAGATGAAGAAGGCGATGGAAAAGCTGGACCTGATGGTCGTCATCGATCCGGTCCCGACCTTCGCCGCCGTCATCCCGGACCGTCAGGACGGTGTCTACGTGCTTCCGGCGGCGACGCAGTACGAGACCTACGGTTCGGTCACCGCGTCCAACCGCTCGCTGCAATGGCGTGACAAGGTCGTCGATCCCGTCTTCGAATCGAAGCCGGATCACACGATCATGCACATGCTGGCAACCAAGCTCGGTTTCGCGGATCAGATGTTCAAGAACATCAAGGTCAACGACGGTGAGCCGTTGATCGAGGACGTCACCCGCGAGTTCAACAAGGGCATGTGGACCATCGGCTACACCGGCCAGTCGCCGGAACGCCTCAAACTGCACATGGCCAACCAGGCGACCTTCGACAAGACGACGTTGCAGGCGCGTGGCGGGCCGGCCGACGGCGATTACTACGGTCTGCCGTGGCCGTGCTGGGGCACAGCCGACATGAAGCACCCGGGTACCCCGATCCTCTACGACACCTCCAAGCCGGTGGCCGAGGGCGGCCTTTGCTTCCGCGCGCGTTTCGGCGTCGAGCGGGATGGCGAGAACCTGCTCGCCGAAGGCTCCTATCCGGTCGGCTCGGAGATCAAGGACGGGCATCCCGAGTTCACCATGGCCATGCTGAAGAAGCTGGGCTGGGACAGCGACCTGACGGCCGACGAACGGGCCGCCATCGAAAAGGTCGCCGGCGACAAGACCAACTGGAAGACCGACCTCTCGGGCGGTATCCAGCGGGTTGCCATCAAGCACGGCTGTGCGCCGTTCGGCAACGCCAAAGCCCGTACGGTGGTGTGGACGTTCCCGGATCCGGTGCCCTTGCATCGCGAACCGCTCTATACGCCGCGCCGCGATCTGGTGGCCGATTATCCGACCTACAAGGATAAGCAGGCCCACCGGCTGCCGACCAAATACGAGTCGATTCAGAAGAACGACTTCTCCAAGGAGTTCCCGACGATCCTTACGTCCGGGCGCCTCGTGGAGTACGAGGGCGGCGGCGACGAGTCGCGGGCCAACAAGTGGCTGGCCGAGCTGCAGCAGGACATGTTCGCCGAGATCAATCCGGTCGACGCCAACAACATCGGCGTCAGGGACGGCGGCGACATCTGGATCCACAGCCCCGAGGGCGGCAAGGTCTTGGTCAAGGCCATGGTCACCGAACGGGTTGCGGCCGGCGTCGTCTTCATGCCGTTCCATTTCGGTGGGCACTGGCAAGGGAAGTCGCTCCGCGACAAGTACCCGGCTGGCACTGATCCCTGGGTGTTGGGCGAAGCGTCCAACATGTGCGGTACCTATGGTTATGACTATGATGATTGTCCAGCGGGGATTGTTTCCCCGGCGATTTTGAAGGCCGGGAAGTCTTCGAAGACCCAGCCGTTTTTCAGCGTATCGTAGATGATCTTGAGCAACTTTCGGGCCGTGGCGATGAT
>Ga0209144_1000269_pt1 | contig 11215 bp, 15 predicted proteins | sample WorMettrBAHAMAS1_FD_187392 | JGI IMG/M metagenome (GOLD analysis project Ga0209144, IMG submission 187392) | Marine gutless worms symbiont microbial communities from Max Planck institute for Marine Microbiology, Germany - Inanidrilus... | ecosystem: Host-associated > Annelida > Digestive system...
ACCGTGACGCCGTCCGGGCTGTCGATCCAGATACGAAATGCTCCATCAGGCGGTCTTGCTTGTACTCACTCAATCGGCTCTTGCGCATAGTCCCCATGATAACCCCAATTCCGAGTTATCTGGGTCAGCCCCTTACAGATTAGCCCCATATTTCTCTGTGACCGCGATCACAGAGAAATCATGATCGTAAAACCAGCGGAAGGTCAGGGTTTGGTCGCGGAAGCGCCTTCCCCATCGAGAATACCCTGCAATCCCTCGCGATAGGTCGGGAAGGCCAGTTCGACGCCCAGTTCCTCTTTGATCCGCCGATTGTCGACCCGGCGATTATCGTTCCAGAAGGTGAGCGCCATCGGCGACATCGTCTCGGCCGCGTCCTCGAAGGCGATCAGCGGAGGCGGCTCGTCACCCAGGAGTTCGCAGGCGAACTCGACGACCGTCGCCGGCGGCACCGGTTCGTCGTCGCAGACGTTATATATGGCGCCGGGATTGGGATTGTCGATCGAGGCGCGAAGCACGGCGGCGATATCGTCAACATGGATCCGTGAAAACCGGTGGCCGGGCTTGTCAATACGCCTGGCACGCCCTTCCCGAACTTGGGCAAAAACATTGCGGCCAGGTCCGTAGATTCCGGCGAGACGGAAGGCGTGAACCGGTAGGCCGTGGTTGCGCCAGAGATCGAGCCAGGCGGTCTCGGCCTGGGCACGATAGGTGCTGCGTTTGGATGTCGGGTTCAAGGGGGCCGTCTCGTCGACAACGGCGCCGTCGGTATTGCCGTAAACACCCGTTGTCGACAGGTAGCCGATCCACTGCAGCCCTTCGGCTTCGGCCAGAGCGCGTCCGTAATGAGCGAGGACCGGATCGCCGTCCGGACCAGGAGGGACGGAACTGAGGACGTGCGTGACATCGAAGAACAACGGTGTATCAACCTTGATCGGACCGCTGCCGTCAAAGACGTGCATACGGTACGCGGAGCTTTGCGACGGGTTGTCCGTACCGCGGCAGGTGCCGCTGACTCGCCAGCCCTCATCAGCCAGTTGACGGGCAAGGGCCCCGGCACTGAAGCCGAGGCCGAAACAAAATAGATGGCCCGGTTCTGTTTCCAAACGCGTCATCGGCCGCACCGCCTTTTCCTGCCGCTTGCCAAAATCCTTATAACGGGTCAGATAGGCTTTGTAATGACCCGATCAAGACATGACACGCTGGTGTTTGTTGTTGCGGCCCTATTCCTTGCTGCCGCCGCTCTTGTGGCGTCGGCAGAGGCTGAGGAAGTGGACCACCAAGCTCAATACTCCGAGTGCATGAACCTGGTTCAAACAAACCCGGAAAAAGCCTTTTCCAAAGCTATTGCCTGGCGTGACCTCGGTGGCGGGGAAGCGGCGGAGCATTGTACGGCGACGGCCTTGATCGGCCTCGAAATCTACGAACACGGCGCCCGCCGCCTCGAAGTCCTTGCCGAGACCATAAGAGCCGACGCCGCGATGAAGGCCGGGATTCTCTCCCAAGCCTCGCAGGCTTGGCTGCTGGCCGGCGATGCCGCCCGTGCCGCAGCGGCGGCGACGACCGCCCTCAATCTGACGCCAGACGACCACGCCTTGTTCGTCGACCGGGCGCAGGCGAAGGCAGCGCGCGAAGACTATGCCGGCGCCGTCGCCGATCTCGACCGGGCGCTGTCGATCGATGCCAACTCGGCCGATGCTTTCGCCTTTCGCGGATCCGCCAAACGTTTTCTAGGCGCGTTCGGCGAGGCGCGCGCCGATATCGAACACGCTCTCACCATCGAACCCCGGCATCTCGATGCGCTTTTCGAACGCGGTATCCTGAGGCGCCTCGCCGGAGACACGGCCGGAGCGCGGATCGATTGGCTCTTGGTCCTCGACATCGATCCGCAATCGGTCGCTGCCGAAGGCGCCCGCGTCAATCTCGAGAAGATGGACGTCGCGCCCGATTGATCAGCTCATTGCGCTCTATACCTGAGACATCAGCCAATCGAAACACTCGTCGGCCGACTCGGTCCACAATCCGGGCAACCGGACCGGGCGCCGCTGCAGGACAATCCGGATTCCGGCCTCGAGGGCGGCGGTGATCTTAGCCTCGGTCGCCGACCCACCCGAGTGTTTCGACACCAGGCAATCGATACCATGATCCGCGATAATCGCCTTTTCTTCCTCCACATGGTGCGGCGGGCGCCCGGTGATCAACTCGTAATCGGCGAGCGGCAGGGGCTCTCGCGGCTCCTCGATCAGCCGCACGAGAAAATGGATATCGGGCATACTGGAAAACGCCTCGAGACCGCGCCGCCCGATCGTCAGAAAGGGCCTCTTTGAAACCCGGGGCAAGGCTTCGGCCACGGCCTCCATATTGTCGACCTCGAGCCACTTGCCGTCAGGTGGCAGCGGCCAGGGAGGACGGATCAGCATCACCCGCAACACATCGGCGGCCAGGCAGGCGACATAGGCGTTTTCCGATATGACCTCGGCGTACGGATGGGTGGCGTCGACGACAATGTCGATCTTCTCCGTTTCGACGAAGGCCTTCAGGCCGGCGATACCGCCGAAACCGCCGGTCAGAACCCGTCCCGGGATCGGGTTCGGGAACCGCGTGCGACCGGCAAGCGATGTCGTTACCTCGAAGGGCGCTTGGGCCTCATGCAACCGTTCGGCCAGGGCGGCGGCTTCCGCAGTGCCACCGAGGATCAGAATTTTCTTAGTCATGACCCATCCTATCTCCGGCGGAACCCACCTTCTGTCCCTGCCGATCGAATACGAGAACCCGCACTTCGGTGTCTCCGGCCAGGGTTGCGAGAGCGGCCTCCCGGGCGCCGGCGGCGATGCGGCCGGGCAAATCGACATCGGCCTCTCGACAGGCCTCCAGGGCTTCGAGACCGGTATTCGCCTGCTCGATGGCTTGCACCAAGGCCGCGCCGGCGCCCGCCTCGCTGGCCGTCCCAGCGAGCCGACCCATGTCGAGGCGCGAGCGCGCCGAATGCAGGTCAAGGTTGCCCTGCGCCAATTTGGCCAATTTACCGAAGCCGCCGCCGATGGTCAGCGCGGCCACTGGATGTTTGCGAAGGTACTTCAGCATGCCACCGGCGAAATCCCCCATGTCGATGATCGCGTGGTCGGGTGGTGAGAAGATATCACGAAGGGCCCGTTCCGAAGTCGATCCGGTGGCCGCGAAAACCTCCCGCGTCCCCAGGGCCCGGGCGACGTCGATGCCTCGGTGGATGGAATGGATCCAGGACGCACAGGAATAGGGAACGACAACGCCGGTGGTCCCGAGAATGGACAATCCGCCTTCGATGCCGAGGCGACCGTTCAGCGTGTGTTCGGCCAATTCGGCGCCACCGGGAACAGAGACGGTAACTAAGACGTCGGCGGCGGCGCCGGCATCGTCGGCGGCTTCGGCCAGGGCCCCCTCGATCATACGCCTAGGCGCCGGGTTGATCGCCGGTTCGCTGACGGCCAGGGGCAGGCCAGGCAACGTCACCGTGCCAACGCCTTCGCCGGCGGCGAAGATGATTCCGGAGCCCGTCGGCGCGTGGCGGACCTCGGCGCGGATTTCCGCCCCGTGGGTGACGTCCGGATCGTCGCCCGCATCCTTGACGATGCCGCAGAGCGCCCAGCCGTCACCGGCTTGTCGCGTCGTGAGAGCGAATACCGGCGTCTCGCCGCGCGGCAACCGCAGGGATACGGTATCGGGAAAAGCCTGTGTCAAAAGGGCCTGATAGGCCGCTTTCGCCGCCGCCGCGGCACAGGCACCTGTCGTCCATCCCTTTCGCAACGGGCTATCCGGCTTGCGTCGCTCCATGGCGGCAATCTAGCAGCAGTTCCGGGCAATCCGAAAGCGCTGGTGCCCACGATTTCGTGTTCGCGGGCGGCGGACTACAGTCTTGATGCAGGGTGCCTGTCGGTTCATAGTGGCGCCGATTTTCCCGGTGAGAATGCGATGGACGAAAAACCCAAATCCGAGGCCGCTGGCGGGCCGTCCCCGTCGCCCCAAACGAAACCCGGCGCGAATCCGGAAAATAGGACTACGGGGAACAAGGCCAAAGTGCCGTTGTTGAAAACCCGGCTTGGGTTCATTGTCGCGATGGTCGCCATATTCGGCGGTGTCGCGTTGATTTTCCTGCGGACCCAGCCGCCCGGTGGAACGCAGGTCCCGGGCATCACCGTCAGGGGCCCCCAACAACAGCAAACGGCGCCGGCGATCGGCGGGCCGTTCACGCTGACCAACCACAACGGCGACGAAGTGACCGACACCAGTTTCCACGGCAAGTTCATGCTGGTGTTCTTCGGCTATACCTATTGTCCCGATGTGTGCCCGACGGCCCTGACCGACATCTCGGACGCCATGGACAGCCTTGGCGATGCCGCCGAGAAAATCACGCCCGTATTCATCTCCGTCGATCCGGACCGGGATACACCGGAACACCTGAAGGAATACGCGTCCTACTTCCATCCGCGTCTGGTCGCGATGACCGGATCGAAACAGGCGATCAAGACCGTCGCCAAGTCCTACCGGGTCTACTATGCCAAGGCGAAGTCCGAGGACGAAGATCCGGATAGTTACTTGATCGATCACAGTTCCATCATCTACCTGATGGGGCCCGACGGGAAATTCGTAACGCACTTCTCGCACGGCACCGAACCCGACGTCATGGCCGATCGCATTCGTGGATACCTGTGATCGACCCGGCAGCTAGCGGCCTGATCATCGCCGCGCCCGCGTCGAACTCGGGGAAAACCTTCTTCACCCTTTCGCTGTTGCGCCTCCTCGCCAACGAGGGCATACCGGCGCAACCGGCCAAGGTCGGTCCCGACTACATCGACCCGGCATTCCACGAGGCGGCCAGCGGACGGACCTGTTACAACCTGGACACCTGGGCCATGCGGCCGGCGACCCTTGCCCATCGGCTCAGGTACCTAGCCGATGACGACCGACCGGTCGTTTGTGAAGGGGTGATGGGGCTGTTTGACGGTGCAAGGGGGGATAACGGGGGCGACAACGGTGAAACCAACGGATCGACGGCATCGTTAGCCCGTCTCACAGGTTGGCCCGTGGTCCTTGTCGTTGATGCCTCCGCCCAGGCCGCCTCCGTCGCCGCCCTGGTCCGCGGCTTCGCGACCCATGTCGAAGGTGTCGACATCGCGGGCGTCGTCTTTAACCGCGTCGCCGGCATCGGACACGGCACCATCTTGCGCGACGCCATGGCCCAACACCTGGCGCATATACCGGTCCTCGCCTGCCTGCCGAGAGAACCGGCCTTGTGTTTGCCGGAACGCCACCTGGGCCTCGTCCAGGCGCAGGAAATCGACGATTTGGAACCGTTTCTGATCGCCGCGTCCGGTTGGCTCCGCCACCATGTCGACCTTGGCACGTTCACCGGCGTGTTTCGCCCGTCGCGGACCCCGTCCGGCGCCGATGACGGCGTTCCGATCCCGCCCCTGGGACAGCGCATCGCCATCGCCGATGACGCGGCTTTCGCCTTCACCTACCCCGGCATCGTCGACGGCTGGCGCAAGGCCGGAGCGGAAGTGTCCCGGTTTTCGCCGCTCTCCGGTGCCGGCCCTGATCCCGACGCCGATGCCGTCTACCTGCCTGGAGGATATCCGGAACTCCATGCCGGGCATCTCGACGGGGGCGACTTTCTGACCGGCCTCAAGGCGGCGGTATCCGGGGGCGCGATCATCTTCGGCGAATGCGGCGGATACATGGTGCTGGGCCAGGGACTCATCGATGGCAGCGGCACCCGCCACGAAATGGCCGGCCTCTTGCCGCTCGAAACCAGCTTCGCCGAACGCCGGTTGCACCTCGGTTACCGGCAACTGGAACTGCAAGCGGCGACACCCTTGGGCGGGCTTGGCGGGCGCTTTCGGGGTCACGAGTTTCACTATGCCAGTATCGTCTCGGAAGGAACCGACGACCCGCTTTTCCAGGCGAGCGATGCCGCCGGTCGGTCGTTGGGTGCGATTGGAAACGTCTCGGGGACCGTATTCGGTTCCTTCGCCCACCTAATCGATCGGTCGGATTGACGTCTCCTCGCCTTGCCATGGCGCCGTCCTTGGGTTACCAGGAGGAAGGCCGCATACGCCGGGTGTTGGCGGCCCAATGGGTGGAACCATGTTTGCACGCCGAAAACGCGATCGCGAAGCCGCTCCTTTTTGGAAAACCACACCGTTGGCCGAGATGACCAGGGAGCAATGGGAAAGCCTTTGCGACGGCTGCGGACGTTGCTGCCTCAACAAGCTCGAGAACGAGGATACCGGAGAGATATTCCACACGGATGTCGCTTGCCGGCTGCTCGACCTCGACACCTGCCGCTGCGTCAGTTATGACGACCGCAAGCGGTTCGTTCCGGACTGTCAGATCCTGACTCACCGCAACTACAAAAGATTTGCTTGGCTGCCGAGCACCTGCGCCTACCGGGTGCTTGGCGAAGGCGGCGATCTCGCTTGGTGGCATCCGCTCGTTTCCGGTGATCCGGAGACCGTTCACCAAGCCCGTATTTCCGTCCGCGGGCGTGTCGTCTCGGAGCGCGACACCGACGATCTTGAGAACCATGTGGTAAGCTGGCCGAAATAGTACCGAAGATTGATATGGAGGACCCCTTGACCCTGCCGCCCGACCGTTTCACCGGTGTATTAGCCGCAGCCCTGACGCCGCTCGACACCAGCTTGCGGCCCAATCACAACTTGATGGCAGCCCATTCGCGTTGGTTGCTGGACAACGGTTGCGACGGCCTCGCCATCCTCGGCACCACCGGAGAAGCCAACTCCTTTTCGTTGCCCGAACGCATCGAAATCATCGAATCCCTCGTCGACAACGGCATCCCGGGAGAGAAACTCCTGCCGGGAACGGGGAGCTGCGCCGTTACGGATGCCGTCGAATTGACGCGCAAGGCCCTCGACGCCGGCGCTCGCGGCGTCCTCATGCTGCCGCCTTTCTATTACAAGAATCCGAGCGACGAGGGGCTTCACGCCTTCTTTTCCGAGGTCATCCAGAAGGTCGGCGACGAATGTCTGAAGATCTACCTCTATCATTTCCCGCGTATGTCGGCGACGCCGATCACCCACGGCTTGATCGAAATGTTGCGCAGGGACTATCCGGAGACCGTGGTCGGCGTGAAGGACAGCTCGGGTGATCTCGACAACATGCTGAGCCTGGCCCGCAACTTCCCCGGTTTCTGTGTGCTGGCCGGCGCCGACGATTTGCTGCTGCCCGTACTCCAAGGCGGCGGTGGCGGATGCATCACGGCCTGCGCCAACGTCGGGTCCAAGCTCGCCGCCGATGTCTATGCCGGCCATTTGGCGGGCCGTAATGTCGACGACGCGCAAGCGCGCCTCGTCGCGGTCCGCCGGGAAATCAGTGCGTTCCCCTTGCCTCCGGCTCTCAAGACCCTGATGGCGCGGCATACGGGCAACGACGAGTGGCTCAACGTCCGCCCACCGTTGACCCGGCTCTCCGAAGAGCAAAAGGCGAGCCTCCTTGCCGCGTTCGACGGCATCGATTACGAGATTCCGGCAGCGGCCTGAACCGGGCGGCGAGTCTTGGCGACGCGGAGGCGGATCCGAACGGTCGATCTCGATGGCCGGGCTGTGCCGGTCTCCCTCAGGCGTAACGGACAGGCGCGCCGCTTGATCATCCGCCTGAAACCTGGGCGTGGGAACGGAGAGGCGGACGGCATTTCGGTGACCTTGCCACCGGGCGCCAAGGAAACCGATGCGATCCGCTTCGTCGAAGAAAAAAAGGGTTGGGTGCTGGCCACCCTGGATTCGCTGACACCGAAGATACCGTTCGACGACGGTACCGTGATCCCGTTCCTCGGTAGCGACTATCCCATTCGCCGGGTTTCCGGAAAACGCGGTGGCGTGTGGATCGAAGACGGCGAGATCTGCGTCAGTGGCCGGCCCGAACACGTTCCCAGGCGTGTTCGCGATTGGATCAAGCGCGAAGCCAAGCGCATGATCGCATCCAAGGTCAAGGACAAGGCCGGCATACTCGGCGTCCGCGCCGGCCGGATCACCCTACGTGATACCCGGTCGCGCTGGGGATCATGCGCATCGACGGGCAACTTGTCATTTTCCTGGCGCCTCGCCCTAGCACCGGAATTCGTCCTCGATTACGTCGTCGCTCATGAAGTCGCCCATCTGGTCGAGCACAATCACGGCCCTGGCTTTTGGGCGCTCGTGGACAGCCTGACGGAGCGGGCAAAGGAAGGCCGACGATGGTTGCGCCGCTCCGGTGAAACGCTGCATCGCTATGGTTAACCGTTTCTTATCCCTTTGAGTCTACCGTCCGATGTGGCGCCTTGCGGGTGCAATCTACGGAAGGGGAATGCGGGAAATGGGCAAGCCGAAATGGCCGCAGACGCCCGACGGCGTGACCGACTGGGAGTTTGTCTTCGAGGACGCCAATGAGGGCTTCATCCCACTGGTGATGATGGCCAGTTCGCCCGTGATCCTGAAGGAATGCGCAACCGTCATCGTCCAGCAGTTGTTCACCCGCGAGGACGACGGGATCCACGTCATGAAATACATCATCGATCTTGACGAGATCATCCCGACAGCGAGCGAAAACTACACCGACACTAAGCTGATCGACGGGATGAAGAGCCGGACCGCCGATTTGCTTCGCGAGATCAAGGCCGACCGCAAGAAAAAGGCCGGCGCCTATCTCCAACGCAAGATGGCGGGTGGCGACAAACGCCGCAGTTAAGAAGACCGGCGATAATCGCGGCCAACGCGACCTCAGGGTTGCGGGTCGAGCAATCTTTCCAGACGTCCGGCCCCGGCCAGCCCGAAGCGCAATATCTGGGCGCGGCGGCGGGTCGCATTCATCGGTTGCGGTGGCGCCGGGCGGCGCACGACGGCGCCATAGGCATCGGCGACGATCAATCCGCAATCCTCGGGAATGAGATCCATCGGAAAGCCCGCAGCCACCGCGAAGTAAAACGAATCACAATAGGCCAGATACTCCGGCCACTTGTCGTCCGTGCGGAAATCTGCAGGCGAGGATTTGACCTCGACAATCGTGAATTTTCCCTTGGCGTCGAGCCCGATCAAATCGACACGACGCCCGTTCGACAACCGGAATTCGCGGAGAACCGCGTTTCCCAAATCGCGAAAATAACGGCTCACGCCGCGCTTGATCCCCTCGGCCGGCGTCAGGGTTTGATCATCGAGGTCCGGGTTTTCGAAAGGAATGTTCATTTTATGTTCCATGCCCGACCATAGGTATCGCGAAGGCGCTCACGGCGCAACCCCGCACTGTGGAAATCCCGCCGTTTCGTTTACAGCCGATCGGCGTATTATGGGCCCGGCTTTCGACGACACCGGGGAAACGAGCATGGACCTGCGCCAGGAAAACTCGGAGATTTCCATCCGCACGGCCGGCCAGGGACTGGTCGACATTACCTCAGACGTGTTCGGCTAGGTCGATCGTACGGCCATCTCGTCGGGACTCCTGACCCTTCATTGCCGCCATACGTCGGCCTCCCTGACCATCCAGGAAAACGCCGATCCTGACGTCATGCGGGACCTGGAAACGTTCTTCAGGCGCCTGGTCAAGGAAGACCCGTCGCTCTATCGCCACACCATCGAGGGCCCGGACGACATGCCGGCCCACATCCGAAGCGCGCTCACCGACGTTTCGCTGTCCGTACCGGTCACCGGCGGCCGGCCGGCACTGGGGACCTGGCAGGGAATCTATCTTTTCGAGCACCGGGTTCGGCCGCATGAGCGTCGCGTTGCGCTGCATCTGATCGGCACCTGAAACCGGGGTGCCGGGGATCAGGCGGTTTTACTCTCGTCGTAGAGATGCACGTCACGTTGCGGGAACGGAAACGAGATTCCCTCCGCATCGAAGCGCTGTTTGACGGCCTTCACGAAATCGCACTTGAGCGCCCAGTAATCACCGCTGGCACACCAGATTCTGACCAGCAGGTTGACCGAGCTGTCGGCCAGTTCGCTGACCGCAATCAACGGTTCCGGGTCGTCGTGGCAGCGTTCGTCGGCGGCGATCATCTCGTTCAGAACGCCCATTGCCCTGTCGATGTCGTCGTCGTATCCGATGCCGAAGACGAGATCGAGGCGGCGCGTCGAGTGATAGCTGAAGTTTTTGATGGCCGTGTTCCAGAGCTGGGTGTTGGGGAGAATGATGGCGACGTTGTCAGGCGTCGCGATATGGGTGACGAACAGCGAGACCTCTTTCATCGTTCCGCTATGGCCGGCCCCCTCGATGAAATCACCGACCTTGAACGGCCGCAGCAACAGGATCATGACCCCGGCCGCGACGTTCGAGAGCGTCCCCTGCAAGGCGAGGCCGATGGCGATGCCGGTGGCACCGAGGATGGCGACGAAGCTGGTCGTCTTTTCGAGCGCCATCCGCGTCCATGCCCGCGACCGGCCGGCGATCCACCAGCCGACGATGAGGATCAGGATCGCACCGACGACGTCGAGGCCGTAGGTCACGACCACCTCGATCATCAGGTTCCAGGTCTCGCGTACGGTTTCTTCCATGAAGGGTCCCTCCTGGCGCCAGAACACGGAACATTAGGGAATACAACGAAATCCCCAGTTGGTCCAAATGCAGGCTGCAAGGCGGCCGCCGGCAGGGGCCCCTGTAGTCCTTCGGCACGACATCGGTGATGGCGCGTGGTGGGATCAGCCGACTTCTTTGATGATCTTCTTGGCCTTTTTCAGGTGGCGCTCATTGGTCTCCAGTTTGTGCTGGAGTTCCTTTTTCCGTTTTCTCGACTTTTCGGCCTTTAGGGCGCTACGGATCTTCTCACCCTTCTTTTCGAGCCGGCCGAACGCCTTTTGCAAGGCGGCTCGCTTTTTCGACTTCTTGATATCATCTGCACTGAATATCTTCTTAATGTCGGCGAACGGTGCCATGACCTTGTTCCTTGTCCGTCAGGGATGGTTTCCGGTTGCGTCTGACCCATTAGGCCTGTGTTCGAGGATGTCTTCGATATCCTCCTCGTCGAGGCCGATAAGTTCCTCGGCTTCCATCTCGGCCACGTCCTTGGAGCCGAACAGCGTCTTCGCCACGTCGGAGAGTTGCCAAACGGCATCGCGCGCGTAGGCATGGTCGTTCATCAAGGACGTTCCCATGATCGCCGTGATCTTGCCTTCGCGAATGAGGGTGTCCAGCGTGCCGTTGATGACACTGCTCTCCTTCTCAATGGATACCCGGTGGTCATCGAGATCAAGGA
>Ga0209144_1000270_pt1 | contig 11192 bp, 10 predicted proteins | sample WorMettrBAHAMAS1_FD_187392 | JGI IMG/M metagenome (GOLD analysis project Ga0209144, IMG submission 187392) | Marine gutless worms symbiont microbial communities from Max Planck institute for Marine Microbiology, Germany - Inanidrilus... | ecosystem: Host-associated > Annelida > Digestive system...
GACCAAGATCGGCATGGTCAACCTGGCCTACAATATGAAGCGCCTCGTCTGGCTCAACGCCCGAAGTGCGCCCGGATAGAGGAAAACCCGCTCCGAAACACCCGAAACCGACATCAAAAACCGGAAAACCGGCCCGAAAGGCCGACAAGGCAGGCCGCCCGATGCCAACTCCGGCGTCACGCCGCCAAAGGTTAGAGTTTTTCGAGGTGTCCAATTGTTGGGCAATCGGAAGTTCCTGTAAGATACGCCCGACTGATGGATTGCATTGCCTGTCGAATTGATAAGGCTCGGCTACGGGTAAGGGGCCGAGTATGCCGACCGATAGGCGAATAGGATTGTAGAGGACGGTGAACCGGGAACGACCGGAGCCGGCTAATCTCTCGGAGGAGAAGGTGTCATGGACGACCTGTTAAGCGAATTTTTGACGGAAACGGCTGAAAGCCTTGCCGTAATTGACGTCGAACTGGTGAAATTCGAACAGGAACCACAGAATCAGGAAACCCTAGGGAACATCTTCCGGCTGGTTCACACCATCAAGGGGACCTGCGGCTTCCTTGGATTGCCGCGTCTCGAGTCGGTGGCCCACTCCGGCGAGAACATTCTTGGAAAGTTCCGCGACGGTGTCCTTGAAGTGACCCCGGAAACGGTGACGTTGATCCTCAAGTGCATCGATCGTATCCGTGACCTTCTGGCCGAGCTCGAAGATACGGGTGAAGAACCGGAAGGCGAGGACAGCGAACTGATCGCCGAACTGGATGCCATGGCCGAAGGAAAATCGGCACCCGCAGCAACTGCCGCACCGGCGCCAGCCGCTGCCGATGATGCGCCTTCCGCCAACGAATTCGGCGCCCCGGTCGCAGCCGAGCTTCTGGCCGAAGTGGAAGAGGCCCAAGCGCAAGGCGTTTCGGCCGCCTCTGATGAGCAAATGGCCGCTGAAATGGCGGCGGAGACTGCAGCCGAGGGCGGTGGCGGGACACCGGAGGGTGATGACGCACCATCAGCCAACGAGGTCGGGGCCCCCGTGGCTGCCGAGCTTCTGGCCGAAGTGGAAGAAGCACAGGCTCAAGGCGTTTCGGCGGCGACCGAGGCTCAGATGAATGCGGAGATGGCAGCGGAGCGTGTCACGGAAAGCCAGCCGCCAGCTGCGCCAGTGGACGAGGCTCCAGCGCAGGAAGCGAAGGTCCCGGCGGCGCCCAAGAAAAAAGCCGCCCCCGCCAAGACCGAAGAAAAAGGCACCAAGGAATCGGCGGTCGCAGCCTCGAGCATTCGCGTCAACGTAGACGTTCTCGAGGATTTGATGACACTGGTCAGTGAACTGGTTCTGACCCGCAACCAGCTTTTGCAGATGGTGCGGGGCCTGGACGACAGTGAGTTCACCGTACCCCTGCAACGCCTCAGCCATATTACTTCGGACCTGCAGGAAGGGGTCATGAAGACCCGCATGCAGCCGATCGGCAACGCCTGGGCGAAATTGCCCCGGATCGTTCGTGATCTCTCCGTTGAATCAGGCAAACAAATTGAATTGGTCATGCTCGGCGCAGAGATCGAATTAGATCGCCAGGTCCTCGAACTAATCAAGGACCCTTTGACCCATATGGTCCGGAACTCGGCCGATCACGGGCTCGAAATGCCGCCCGATCGTCTCGAGGCCGGGAAACCGGAAAAAGGTACGATTACCCTTAACGCTTTCCATGAAGGCGGCCATATCATCATCGAAATTTCTGATGACGGTAAGGGCCTGAACATGGATCGGATCCGGCAGAAGTGCCTGGACAACGGCTTGTTGTCGGATGCCGATATCGAATCACTGAGTGATCAGCAGATTCAGCAATATATATTCAACGCCGGGTTCTCGACGGCGGAGAAGGTAACCAGCGTATCGGGCCGTGGTGTCGGAATGGACGTGGTCCGTACGAACATCGAAAAGATTGGCGGTACCGTCGAGCTGAAATCGGTCGAGGGTAAGGGTACAACGTTCACCATTAAGATTCCTCTGACTCTCGCCATCGTTTCGGCGCTGATCGTGGAATGCTGTGGCGAACGCTTCGCCATCCCACAAATCAGTGTCCTCGAATTGGTCCGTGCTTCGACCCAATCCGACAACGCCATCGAGGTGATCAACGAATCCCTGGTCCTGCGGTTGCGTAACCGGTTGCTGCCGCTCGTGTCGCTGGAGAGTCTCCTTAAGCTCGATCGGGCCGCGGCCAATGAGATGGTCGATCTGTCGCTGTTGGCCGGGCCCGAGGACGCTGCAGCTGAAACGGGATCGGATGAGTTGGCCGGTGCGGATGGAGTGGCCGAATCAGGTTCCGACCCCTTGGACGGACTTTCCAGTGGCCTCGAAAACGACGAACTTTTCATCGTCGTGACGCAAGTCGGCGCCAACACATTCGGTATCATCGTCGACCGGGTATTCGACACCGAGGAAATCGTTGTCAAACCGGTTTCACCGATCTTGCGCGACATTTCGTTCTATTCCGGAAACACCATTCTTGGCGACGGAAGCGTTATCATGATCCTCGATCCCAACGGGATCGCAACGGCCGCCGGCCAGATGGAAGCAACGGACGCGACCATGGAAAGGGACTCGGCAGCTTTGAGCACGACCGATGAGAAGACATCTCTGTTGGTATTCCGCGCTGGTGGCGACGAACTGAAGGCTGTGCCGTTGGCGCTCGTCGGCCGCCTGGAAGAGGTCGACATGGCGACCGCCGAAAGCTCACACGGTGCGGTCATGGTTCAATACCGCGGGCAGTTGATGCCCCTCATTCCGTTCGATTCCGGGCATCAGTTCAAGACCGAGGGTCGGCAGCCGATCCTCGTCTTTACCGATCAAGAACGTTCCATGGGGTTGGTGGTCGATGAAATCGTCGACATCGTCGAGGACCGCCTGAAGATCGAACTGGCAGCCGATGTAACGGGTATCATCGGCAGCGCCGTCGTTGATGGTCGCGCCACCGACATCATCGATGCCGGGTATTTCCTGACCCAGGCGTTCTCCGACTGGTTCGGGTCCTCGGAGATGATTACCTTCGATACGGCGGGTTCGCGAAATGCACTGTTGGTCGACGACAGTCCCTTTTTCCGCAATCTCCTATCGCCCCTGCTGTCTGTCGCCGGATGGCAGGTGACGACCGCAGAATCGGCGGACGAGGCGTTGCTGCTCCGTGACAGGGGCGGGCGCTTCGATGTGATTATCAGCGATATCGAAATGCCTGGCATGAACGGTTTCGAGTTTGCCAAAGCGGTCCGAGGCGATGCGCGGTGGAAAGATATCCCATTAGTCGCTCTCTCCGGCCATGCCTCTGAAGAGGACTTCGAGCGCGGACGAGAGGCCGACTTCGATGACTACGTTGCCAAGTTCGACCGTGAAGCCCTGGTCGCAAGCCTGGCCCAGACGGTCTCCATGGCCACTCGCGAAGCAGACAAAGGCCCTGGGCAATAACGTCGGTCTTTCCGGCGCGAATGAAATCGCGGTCTAATTCGACACCGAGCCTGGCACGGGCCACGCCGCCATTGCGCGAACCGTTTAGCGGCTGCATAATCGCCTACACGTTCGTTGTGGTGTTCCCATCAATATGGCGAATACCAGGTAAGGCGAACACCTTGAAAAACGGGAAAGATCTCGATCTGCCATGAAATCGTGTTTGATTGTTGATGATTCGAAGGTCATCCGAATGGTGGCCCGGAAAATTCTCCAGGAACTCGGGTTCGAAACCGAGGAAGCTGCGGATGGTCAGGAAGCTCTCGATGCGTGCAAACGCAACCTGCCTAACGCCGTTCTGCTCGACTGGAATATGCCGGTGATGGACGGGTTGCAGTTTTTGAAAGAGTTGCGGGCCTTGCCGGGCGGTGATGCGCCGATCGTTGTATTCTGTACCACTGAAAACGACATCGAGCACATCCAACAAGCCATTGAGTCCGGGGTCAACGAGTACATTATGAAGCCGTTTGACAGCGAAATCACTCAGGCCAAATTTTCCCAGGTCGGTCTCCTCTAAGAATAGGAACTTTGATTGTTGTCCAATTTCAACACGGGCCTGCGGACAGGAGACGCATCGGGGGCGGGTGCAACCGTTCGAGTAATGTTGGTTGACGATTCCGCCGTCATCCGAGGTTTGACCAAGCGAATGATCGACACCGAACCCGACATGGAGGTTGTGGCTTCCGTGGGTAACGGCGAGCAGGCTGTCAAAAAACTTTCCCAAGAAGAAGTCGACGTGATCCTTCTCGATATTGAGATGCCGGTCATGGATGGCCTGACGGCCCTGCCAAAGCTCCTCGAAGTTGATCCCAAAGTTAAGATCGTGATGGCGTCGACACTGACTCTGGAGAACGCTGAAATCAGTATGCGTGCGCTTCGTCTGGGGGCGACAGATTACATCCCAAAACCCACCTCGACGGGGGCTATGGGAGGGGCCAGCGAATTCCAGCGTGAATTGGTGGAAAAGGTACGCGCCTTCGGTATGCCGCGTGCCAAAACGCGTCCCAGTGCCGTAAAACCGACCGCCAAGGCGCCGGCACCGGTGCCCGCCGCCACACCACCAAAAGATGTTTCGCTTCGAAAGCCCGGGTTTGTTGGCCGCCCGGACTTGATGGCGATCGGCAGTTCGACGGGCGGCCCGCAGGCCCTGATGGAAGTGTTGAAGGGCCTGAATGCTGGGGTGCAATGCCCGATTATCGTCACGCAACACATGCCGGCGACCTTTACGACCATATTAGCCCAACACCTGGGTAAGGCGTCCAACCGTCCTTGCGCCGAAGCCAAAGATGGCGACGTCCTGAAACCGGGCCATGTTTTTGTGGCCCCGGGCGACTATCATATGATCGTCGAAAGCCGCGGCGTGCAAAAGGTCCTTAGGCTCAATCAGGAACCGCCCGAGAATTTTTGCCGTCCTGCAGTTGATCCGATGTTGCGGAGCATCGCTGCCACCGTTGGCTCCCGCGTCCTTGTCGTTATCCTTACCGGAATGGGGGCGGATGGCGCCAAGGGAACGGAAGTGATCGTCAATGCGGGGGGCACCGTGATTGCCCAGGACGAAAAATCGAGCGTCGTCTGGGGAATGCCGGGCGCGGCGGCGGCGGCGGGGACGTGTAGCGCGATTTTGCCGCTTGGTGAAATGGCGGGTTACATCAATGACTTTGTGCTGAAGGGCGCGGCATGAAACCGGACGATTTCGAATTCGTGAGGCGCTTGTTGAAGGAACGGTCCGGTCTCGTCGTCGGCGAGGACAAGGCCTATTTGCTTGAAAGCCGATTGATGCCGGTGGCGCGGAAATTCGGTTTAAGTAATCTCGAGGAGCTCATCCAGAAAGTTCGCTCCGCACCGACCAATGAGATGCTTGTCGACGTGACGGAAGCGATGACGACGAATGAATCGTTCTTCTTCCGCGACACGAAACCGTTTGATCTGTTCAAAGAACATGTCCTGCCCCACCTGTTGGAAAGCCGGACCGCCAGAAAATCGTTTCGGATCTGGTGTGCTGCCGCGTCGAGCGGTCAAGAATCCTATTCTCTGGCCATCATTCTAAAAGAAGAGGGAGTGAAACTGGCCGGATGGCGGACCGAGCTGATCGGGACCGATATTTCCAATGAAATCCTGGCCCGGGCCAAGGAAGGACGCTACAGCCAGTTTGAGGTGCAACGGGGAATGCCCATCCAGTTGCTGGTCAAGTATTTCGAGAAAGACGGCGAGCATTGGCGTATCAAGGACGAAATCCGGAATATGGTACGCTACCAATTCTTCAACCTTCTCGACGACCCGAATTCACTTGGGAATTTCGATGGCGTGTTCTGCCGCAACGTCCTGATCTATTTCGACCAGCCGACGAAGAAGGCCGTTCTGGAACGGATCGCCGCCTTGATGCCGGATGACGGCTTGCTGTTCTTGGGGGGGCGGAAACGGTTTTGGGTATCACCGATAAATTCGAGCCGGTTCCCGGCCAGCGTGGTATCTACCGACTTTCGGGAAATTGACGAGCGCGAAGGTCTCTTCGCGGTAATTCACTTTAGGTAGGATTTATCGCTTCGGTATCGGACCGAGGCTCGCGTGTGCCTAAGCCGCTTCCTCGTCCGGATCACGCAGCACGTATCCACGACCCCACGCGGTCTCGATGTAATTGTCGCCGCCGGTCGCGTTGGACAGTTTCTTGCGGAGTTTGCAGATGAACACGTCGATGATCTTCAGCTCCGGCTCGTCTATACCGCCATAAAGGTGATTGAGGAACATCTCCTTCGTCAAGGTTGTCCCTTTGCGGAGCGACAACAACTCCAGGATCCCATATTCCTTGCCAGTCAGATGGATGGATTGGCCGCCGACATCGACGGTTCGAGCATCCAGATTGACACTGAGCTTGCCGGTTTCAATGACCGATTGCGAGTGGCCTTGGGAACGCCGGACGATGGCTTGAATGCGGGCCAGAAGTTCGCTCTTGTCGAACGGTTTGGTCAGGTAGTCGTCGGCTCCCGTACCCAGACCTTTCACCTTATTTTCGGATTCTGTCAGACCGGAAAGAATGAGGACCGGTGTCTCGACACGGGAGTCGCGAAGCCGGCGAAGGACCTCCATTCCGTCGATATCCGGCAGCATCAAGTCCAGAACGATGATGTCGTAGTCGTATAATTTCCCGATTTCCAATCCGTCTTCGCCGAGGTCCGTTGCGTCGACGACCATACCAGCCGATTCGAGCATCATCTGAACGCTTTGCTGAGTGGTCGGATCGTCTTCTACCAGGAGCACCCGCATGGCCGTTCCCCGAATTCGTTAACGAACGCGTTAACCATATTCCGCAGATTGATTTGGCGCAAGTTCTCAACTTTGCTGCCGTATGAACGGGTATTTTACCAATCCTTAAAGAGTCCCTTTCCATACTGGCATAGCCGGTTATCCTGAAAGGTACATGACGTGGTCATCAAGCTGGGACGTCCGCAGTGAGCGGTTTTGGCACTAACATTATAAATGAAATCAGTCACTTGCCCCCTTATCGGGTCTATGGACAGGTGATCAATATTGTCGGCCTGATGATCGAAGTGGGGGGTGTTAAGGGGAACTTGTCCATCGGTGATCACTGTATTATCTACGCCCGCAACGACCGTCGTGTCACCTGTGAGGTGATCGGATTCGCCGGCGGAAACGCATTGGTGATGCCGTTTAGCCCGTTGGATGGAATCGGCATGGGGTGCCGGGCCGAGGTCGGTGCCAGCCAGCCGGTGGTCTTTCCCACACCGTCATGGCTCGGGCGCATCATTAACGGCTTTGGTGAACCGATTGACGGGAAGGGGCCGTTGCCGATGGGCGATCACCCCTATCCGATCCGGAACAACCCACCGCCGTCCCATGAACGCAAACGCGTCGGCGGTAAACTCGACCTGGGTGTCCGCGCCCTGAACACGTTCACCACCTGCTGCAAAGGTCAGCGGATGGGTATTTTCGCCGGCTCTGGTATCGGTAAATCGACGCTTCTCTCGATGATGGCGCGACATACGGACGCCGAAGTCAGTGTTATCGGAATGATCGGAGAGCGGGGACGCGAAGCGCGCGAATTCATCGAGGACAGCCTTGGTCCAGAAGGTTTGGCCCGCAGTATCGTCGTCGTCGCGACCTCTGACGAATCCCCCTTGATACGGCGCCAAGCCGCCTATTTGACCATGGCCATTGCGGAGTACTTCCGCGACCAGCGCCGCGAGGTTCTGTGCCTGATGGACAGCATTACCCGGTTCGCCATGGCACAGCGGGAAATCGGGCTCTCTTCCGGCGAGCCACCGACTTCGAAAGGGTATACGCCCTCGGTGTTCGGGGAATTGCCTCGGCTTCTCGAACGTGCCGGCCCGGGCAAGGAGGGCCAGGGCGCGATCACGGGCCTATTCACCGTGCTTGTCGAGGGAGACGACCACAACGAACCGGTGTCCGATGCCGTTCGCGGCATCCTCGACGGACATATCGTTCTCGATCGGGCGATCGCTGAACGGGGGCGTTATCCGGCCATCAATGTCCTTCGCAGCATTTCGAGAACAATGCCGGCCTGCAATACGACCGAGGAGAATGCCGCCGTCAATCGCGCCCGCCAATTGATGGCCACCTATGACGACATGGCCGAGCTCATTCGTCTTGGCGCCTACCGGCACGGCAGCGATCCTTCCGTCGACGAAGCCATCCGCTACCATCAGGGACTGGAGGATTTCCTGACCCAGGAAGTGGACGATCCAACGGACCTGGAAGGGTGTTACCAGCGGATCGGTAGTGTCCTCGGAATAGACACGGGCCACGGGCCGTCGCCTCAAGAGGCGCAGGCCGCGGCAGCGCAATAGGCGGGTGGTGGAACGGGTGTAAACCATGGTGAAAAGCATGAAGACGTTGATTCGTTTAAACGAATGGAACGTCGATCAACACCGTAGAGTCCTGGCTGAGTTTTTGGGTCAACTGTCCGAACTCGAAGGCACGCTTGAGGCGCTTGAGGAAGAAGTCCTCAGGGAGCAAAGCAAGGCGGCGGCCATGCCGGAAGAAGGCGGGTTCCTTTATGGGAATTATGCGCAGGGCGTGATCATCCGCCGCGAGGAATTGACGAAGCGAATCATCGAGATGGAGGAAAAAGTAGCGGCGGCCCGTGAGGTGTTAAATGAGGCCTACCGCGAACTTAAGAAGTTTGAAGTTGTCGAGGAAAACCGGATTCGCCGCGAACGCGAGGAGGAGGCGCGGACGGAACAGGCATTGCTCGACGAAATGGGCCTGCAGACTTATTCGCGGCGCATGGCGCAGAATTCAAACCAGCGGAAGACGGTCTAACAAAGCATCATTGGACCAATTCGGCTGGCGATCTTCCATCGTTATCCCCTGACGGCAGACCCGTTCAAGGGACGGCAGTTCCATTTTCACAGTGACCTGCAGCCACCGGGCGACGAGTTCGTTTCTCAAATCGCTGAGCAGTGTAACGGCAACTTCCTCAACGGTTTCCCACTGAGAGTCTTCCAATGCGGACAAATAGTCCTCGACGGTTTCCGGCTTCAAGATCAGGCGATCCGGGACGTAGCGCAGGATGACGGAAGCGCGGGTGCCGTCTTCGTCGAACCCGAAAGCACCTTCGACTCCCGTGACATAATCAATTGAACCGTCTGGGTTTGGTGCCGTGTCCAGCAACGCCCTTCTTTGCTGCCGTTCCATTTTAAGGTCCCTAAACGAGAAGACCGATGTCGCCGTCGGCGTCCACCGCTGGAATCAACTCGACGAAATTCGGCGGGGCCGCTTGAAACGTGACACCTCCTTCCGTGCCCGTCCACTCGCCGGTTTGCGAGAAAATCTCACGGATGCCGTTCTGAACATCCGCCGGCAGCCGATGGTCCGTCCGGACAATAAGGTCGAAACGTTTATGTTTGTCGTGTATCAGGCCATCCAGTTGCAATCGGCCGAGACGAGACAATTCGACATCAACGACGAACCGCGTGCCCTGATCCTCGTCCCCTCTTCGTTCTCGTCTTCCTCCAGGTTTCGCCGGACGAAAAACTGTATCAAGTCGATCTCGGCACCATTGAGCAGGGGAACCGGATAGGCTCGCCATTCTGATATTGATGAATCATCTGAGAGCTTGGCGATGGTGCCGAAGTCGTCTCTGAGTTTGGTGGCAAGTTCCGGTCTGAGCCGCTGGAGTGCACGGATCGGGGCATCGCCGACCCAGCCTCTTATGTCGCCGCCCCGGAGGGCTGCGATAAAAAACAGGATTTGGGAGCTGAGCGATGCTCCGGGCCGAGGGATCAAGGAGTTTATGAGGTGCTGAGCGACCGTTGGATGGGTTTCGCTCAACGTTTTCACGGCTTCTTCGGCTTCGGGCCAAGAGCGAGTCCCCAGTATGACCTGACCGGCCTTCGAAGCGACGGCTCGGGCAATTTCCGGCGCGCTGTCGGGTAAGGGCGCCTCGACTTGAAAGGTGATCGTCGTCCCCGCCGGTATCGGTGTCGGAGTCGATACGGCAATGGGACCGGCATGGGTTTGGACAACCGATTGTCCGAGCGCCGACCGGCCAATTACGACACCGGTCATCGTTTGCCCTGTTGCCACACCGGTCGGACCGCTCGCCGGCAATCCGCCCGAAGAGGATAATTGGTTGGGTGGAACGAAGGCCGTGATGCGGATCGGAAACTGGGTTCCAACCGAGAATATACGGGGCGAGGTCGCAGTGCCGGTGAGCCGAGCCTCGGAGCCGGGTGCAGAGTTTGACAGGACTCCGGGTTGGGCAGTGACGTTTCCGGATTGTACACGGGCCGTTTGACCGGTCACGGCCCCCGTGCCGGGACGCGTCGGTGATGATGTTGCCGCACCCGGTCCTCCCGAAGCCTGACCTTGGGGAGAGAGGATTCCGGGCAGGGGGCCGTTTTTAGCGGGTCCTCCGATGAGCGTTGCCGTAACGACGGTGCCGACTGTCAGTCGGATCGGGGGGCTTTCGGCTGGACTGGATGCCGCGGGCGAAGGCGCCCCGGTCGTGACGCCAGTCGCGGGGTTTTGGAAGGGCAGGGCCGGGTTTCGCAGGATGGTTTGCGGTGACTGACCGTTGATCGCCGTGATCAACACCTGCAGACGGGGGCCGGCCGAGAGGACTTGTAGCTGGAGCGGGCCTTCTTTTGGGGGCGGGAAGGCGGTTTGTAATGTCAACTTGCCCAGTGCCGTCTCAAGGCTCGCCGTTCCGCGGGCGCCGAGCGCTGTGATCACCGCTTCGAGTTTGGCGCCAATGTCGAGGCTCGCCAAGGTCGGTGGCGGCGTTAGTATGACCCCAGTGGGTGCCGGCGGTACCGTGGGTGGCGGAGAGCTGCCCGGTGGCGGTTGCGGCGTTACGGTCGACAGGGACTGTCAGATAGTTTGTGCCTGGGCCGAGTTATCACACATTGACGAAGCGTTCGCCGAAGATGATGGCGAACTGTGTCTTCGCCTCGATCCATTCACGCGGCGGCCGCTTCCAAGACTGGGCCGCATGATTGAGCACCAGATATAGCAGCTTTGTCGCCGCTTCGTCACTGGGGAAGTGCCCCCGCGTTCTAACGGCACGACGGATTTTCGCATTCAGAGACTCGATTGCATCTGGTCGTGTAGATCATCCGCCGCACCGCTTCAGGGAAGGCGAAGAAGGGAGTGACGTGCTCCCAGTTGCGCCGCCAGCTTTGCGCAATAGCCGGATATTTCTGCCCCCAAGGCCCCGCCTCGAACTCGG